>Ga0214919_10006174_pt1 | contig 16572 bp, 16 predicted proteins | sample LL1503_MetaG_FD_177994 | JGI IMG/M metagenome (GOLD analysis project Ga0214919, IMG submission 177994) | Freshwater microbial communities from Lake Lanier, Atlanta, Georgia, United States - LL-1503 | ecosystem: Environmental > Aquatic > Freshwater > Lake | place: USA: Georgia | collected... | reverse complement strand
AGAGATACTTAATATAATATCAAGAAATTCGCTAAAAATCTGTCTATATTTTACAATTGCTTCTTTATATTCAATTGTTTCTTTATATTTACTTGTAATTGTATATCTAATTATTCTTTTATAAGTAATTGTTTTTGTTTCTTTGTCACCACCACCTTTTAGTATATATTTATAAGTTTTTCTTATTTTTGTATTTGTTTTTCTTATTTTTGTATTTGTTTTTCTTATTTTTGTATTTGTTTTTCTTATTTTTGTTTTTTTTGTTATTTTACGCATATTATATATTATATAGATTTAATAAATTTATGATTATTCTTAAATGCAAAATATAAACTATCAAAAAAAATTGATTTAAAATAATTTATAGTTTAATAATTAAAACTACCAATTATTATGTCTTCTACTATGTTTTCAAAGAAGATGCTTTATATTCCAGATTATGTTCTTTATGAAGACATTCCTAAGATTATTAAGTATTTTGAAGATTTTAGTATTGCCAAAGTGAAACGAGTCCAAGTAATTCCACATAGTGAACCCGAATATTATGTTGCAGACATTAATAATTATGGTTATGCTTTAATTGAAATTGACTATTATTATTATAACCAAGGTTCTTATAATTTTTACAATGCTATTGAAAATAATAAATGTCGTATGATCTATGATGACCCACACTATTGGGAAGTTCAGTTTAGTCCATTTAAAGAGCATAACACACAAACTACTATTAATAGTCAACACTATGAACATTATGATGTTGGAGACACGATCTATTATAATAGTGATAATGAATATGTTTCATCATCTGATGTAGATGATGAAACAAAAGATCCACATTATATTTATCAAGATGATTCTTCATCAACTGATGATGATTATAATTATGAATCTTATAAGAAAAACTATAATAGTTTTAAGTCTAAGCAAAAAGCAAAACGACAAAAGTTGAACGAAGAATTAGTTAAGCTTAAAAAGACACTTGAAACTATTAAAAAAAATCAACAACAAATGCATGCTTTATTAATTAGTAATAAAAAATTTATTACAAAAGATAGTAAAAAAACTATTAAAAAAGATGCAAATAATGACTGGACACGGCGTCTTCGTGTAAAATTCTAATGATTAACTAATCTTTATAAAATTCATCATCATTAATGTGTGAATCTTTACAACACCCATATGTTGTGCGATGCCATTTACTAATTCCATATTTTTTTATTCCTTCCATATGCTTGACTGTTCCATAACCTTTATTTTTTAATAAACCATAATAAGTGTCTAGTTTAGGAAACTCTAAGCACATAGCTCTAATATAATTATCACGCTCAACTTTAGCAAGTATTGATGCAGCAGCAATAGAGCAATATTTATTATCACCTCCTTCTATAAGAATATTATTTAATTGCTTAATAATATTAGATTTTTTACAAAAATATGTATAACATTTAAAATCATTACCATCAATTAATAAATAAAACATTTTATTTAAGTCATTATTTAAATCATTATTTGAATTAGTATAACTATTAATAATACTAGTAATCGCATTATGCATAGCTTTTAAAGTTGCATTTCTAATATTTAGTGTATCAACAGATTTTTCATCTTCATAACAAACGGCCCAAAATAATGCCTGTTTTTTTATATAATCGGCAACTTCACTTATTTTTTTTTGCGAAGTAAATTTTTTACTATCTTTTAACAATTCATAGTTAAAAGTATTATTAGCAGGTAAAACTACAGCAGCACTATAAACGCGACCAAACATAGGACCACGACCTGCTTCATCAACACCAATTTCAAATTGATTTTCAAATTGATTTTCAAATTGATTTTCAAATTGATTTTCAAATTGATTTTCAAATAGACTATTATTATTATATTTTTTAATAAGACATGGCTTAATAACTTTAGACATTAAAATTATATAGAAAAATTATATTATATATTAAATATAAATATGAATTTCAATTTTAAAAAGAATAATTTAATAATAATTTTATTATTAATGTTTGTAATATTATCATGCATTGTTTATTTTAATATGTTAAATATTAAAGAAGGATTAACAAATATGAGCAGAACTGCTATTCAACATGGAAGTTTTTTAAAACTACTTGATAAAGAAACAGGTACAGATTTAAGTTTTAATTATTATAAATTAGTACCTCCAACTCCTCGTTCACAAATTTTTAAAATACGTAGCATTGGGGTAGAAAATCCAGCATATAATACAAACAGTAGGAATTTTTCTATTAATGATAATAGTTACAATAGTCAAGCTCTTTTTTCGGATTTATCATTTATTCAGTATCATAAAGAAAAAGGAATGTTTGCCTTTAGTGATTTTTCAAATGCTAGATTTTATCATTATACTAGTATAAATATACCCGTAACAATAACCTTAGATGTTAGTGTTAATAGTGCCCCAAAGATTGATAATTGTAATCTATTGCTTAAAGAGTTTTCAGGTAATATTTATGAACCATCATCAAATGTAATGTTAAGAAATTTAAGTATAACTATATATGATATTGGTTCAGGAGAACCCAAAGAACTAGTAATTAATGGTAAATTTATACCAATTATATCAAATACACCACCACCTCCAATAATACAAACACTAAGTGGGAATATTGCCACAGCCACTGGGGGCGCAGGGGGCGCAGGGGGCAGTGTTACTCTTGGTAATACAAATTTAAATTTAGGAGCATTGGGATCATTATTTGGACGAGGAAATCCTGATTTAGATAGTGAATTATTTGCATATTTATTACAAAACGGAGCATACGGTAGTGCATATGTTCCACCAATATATAATAATTTTGAAACAGCAATGAATTTACCATCCAATCCAATAGTCAATCCTATTAATTCAATGAATCCTTTAGAATATGCAGAAACATTGTTTGGTCAAAAGACTACACCACTAATGGCCAAAAATTCTTATTTAAATCAAAGTGGTGCTACAACATTAGAAAGCAGTGCAAATACTATGAAAGCAATTACTTCACAAACACCATCCTTTGATAATAATGGTAATTTATTGGCTCAAAATTCGGTTAGTAGTGCTTCTGAAAAAACTAGCACTAGTGTTAATAGTAAAAAAAATATAGCATCAGAAGACTATCCACCTTGTCCTGCACCACAAAGATGTCCCGAACCAAGTTTTGATTGCAAAAAAGTTCCAAAATACGAACAAGGACCGGAGAATTCATTTTTACCAAGACCTGTATTAACTGATTTTAGCACATTTGGTATGTAATAAATATTATTAAATATTATTATGCTTTTTTAGCATATTAATATTTAGCATATACTAGTTTTCTCCAATATTATAAATTATTTAAAAAATAATTTCTTATAATATTATCATATTAGTATTATTAAATTTTACTTTATATTTTTAAATATTACTTAACTGTGAGGTCTGGACCACCTCATCCGCCTCGCATTCTATATTTTTTATTGTAACTTATTTTTTGTGTTAATTTTTTTACTAAATTTATTAAACGCGCTTTAGACATTTTTATAAAATTTAGTCCTCTTTTATATGTTTTAGAATATTTCCTTTTCATTTTATATAAATTATTAATATTTAAAAATTTAATAAAAATTTTTAATTAAAATTTTATTAAATTTTAGTAACTTTAACTTCAAACTTTAAACTTTAGATTTTAGACATTTTTTATCAATATTAAATGTTTTGCATTTAGTTTCTTGCGGAACAATATTTATTACACACTTAGATTTTTTACCATACATAGGAGTAGTGCAACCTTTTTCTTTATTATTTTTTTTTGTATAATTAAATAATACATTTTTTTCAACAGTGCATCTAGATCTAAAATGTTCGTAATTATCACGAACTTGACAATATGTTAGTCCAGAATTTTTTCCCAACATTTTATTAATATGTTCATGTAAATTAAAAATATAATATGAAAAATTATAACGATTTTTAAATATTTTATCTACTAATGGATGTTTTTTGAAATTATTTTTTAAATTAATGCGACAATATTTACAAGGTAATGTATATTGTAAATTTAGCAATAATTGTTTATATTTAGATTTTTGTTGTTTTGTTGGATGCAATGGATAATTAAAACTCATTACATGTAAATAATGCCACAAACTAGGTCCCCATACAGTTGTTAACATGCCATCGCCACTATTATAATCTTCTTTATTATATATTAATTTGTTTTTTTGAGTTTTAACATTTTTTTGAGTTTTAACATTTTTATATGTTTTTTTCATATAATACTATTTAATATAAGATTATATAATATAATATGTGTAAATATTATTATTTATTTGTTAAATATATATAAATATGTTAATAGTTAAAATAATAAACAATTATTTTGAAAATTTACTCATATTCATAAGAAACACTTTGAATGATAAATCATATATGCTGTTAGTATTGTTATTAACAATACTATTTATAACAATATTGACAGTTTTATATTATTCGTACATACAAGAATTTATAAATAAAAAACATGTATTAAATAATGAATTTATTAATAGCTCCAATAGTGGCAATAAGAATACTGAAATAATAATCTTATATTTTTATACAGAATGGTGTCCATATTGTAAGCAATCTATGCCAGAAATTAATAAATTTCAAGATTATATTGATGGAAAAAATGCAAGCGCCAATTATTTAATTACACTTACCAAAATAGATTGTGATAAGCAAAGCACGCTTGCTGATAAATATAAAATAGAAGCTTATCCAACAATAAAAATGATATATAAAACTAAAGTATATGATTATGATGCAAAACCCAATAAAGAAAATTTAATACAATTTATGGAAGCATTTACGCACTATAAAGATAGTTAGCTAGTGTTACTATTTTTAGAAATATACTTTTCTGCTTGTAATGTTCCTAGATTTATTAAATAACTTCTCTCGCTTTCACTTGTGAAAGCATGTTTCCAATAACTAACATTGACCATTTGTTCTGTTAATGCTACATTAATTGAGTTTTCTATAGTAACATCACTATTTTCTAATGTAGAAATTTTATGAAATAATATTTTAATTATAAAAATAATTAATTCAAACAAATTTGAGTTATTGCTCAATAAATCACCACTATTACTAACAATAGTATCTAAACTGGTTGCTGTTCCACTAACATCTTGAATACATTTATTATGAAAGTTATTAGATAAATCTATAGGTTGTGTTTTATCATTTGTAAAGCATAATATACTTGATAAATCACATTTTTTATCAATAATACATTCATTTAAAGGACACGTAACAAGTATACCTCCATCAAAATAAAAACAATTATTTTTATAAAAAGGAACACATAATATGGGTATTGTTAATGACATATATATTGCTTCTATTAGTGGTAAATCAGGATAAGTAATATAGTTTAGTTTTTCTTTTTCAAATTTTGTAAAATTACAAGTATATAAATTAAACTCAATATTTGTTAATTCATAAAATTCTTTTAATGTTATTGTTAACTCAATATCTTTAGCCAAAAAAAGAGGTTTTAAACAATTTGTAACAAAATCAAGATTTAATAGACCTTTAGTATAAAACATGTTAAGATAATCATAGGGTGTAAAATTAACTAATTTTTCCCATGGTCGTTTAATCAAAAAATCGTCCATCCAAGACCATTCTAAATTTATCATATAGATAAATGATATAATGCAACCGATTGATGTGGCATATATAGATTTAATATTGCTTAAACTCAAATAGTTATTATATGTTAAATATTTAAGTGAACCGTATTGAACCAAGCCAACCGGACCCCCGCCACATAATACAAGGTGTTCTATTTTTGTCATATAATAAAGTATATAAATAATTATACATTATTTTTATATATTATTAAATTTAAAAGTAATAATTTTAATAACTATTATATTAAATATAATATATGGCAAGTGACCCTTTTTATAATTTTTCAAATAAAATAGAAAATGAAAATGACTCATTAAAATTAAATATAGACGAATTATATATCAAAAAACAACAACAAGATCTAAATATATTAACTAATTATAATAAAATATTAGTTAGAATACATAATAAAATAAGATATGTCTCAAAAAATTTGGTTAATGAAAACTGTTGTTGGTATGTAATGCCCGAAGTAATTATAGGTATTCCATTATATGATTATAGAGATTGTACGGCATATGTTATAGAAAAATTAAGAGAAAATAAGTTTGTGGTGCGGTATACGCATCCAAATTTATTATTTATTAGTTGGCAACATTGGGTTCCCAGTTATGTTCGCAATGAGATTAAAAAGAAAACAGGCACTCAAGTTGATGAATATGGCAATATAGTAAATGCCAATGTAGAAGAAAATCTAAATGAAATAAAAAATGACTCAAATGAACTATTATTTTCTACAAATAAACAAATTAAAAATATACCAAGTGCAAGTTCTAATTATAAAGATACAAAATCATATAAACCATCAGGGCATTTAGTTTATAATAATAATTTATTAGAAAAATTAAAAGTATAATAATCGACTACTCTATGATTTTTTTATATTATAAATATAAAAACATCATAGTCCAAATAGTAAGATTTTAGTTAGCATTTAGAGGAGCAAGCTTTCGGGTTTTAATATTATTTTTAGTTATAAGTATTTTTTTTCGTGTATTTATTCTTTTTCGCATAGTTTTTCTCTTTTTTGCATTAATTTTATTATGTTTGCTTCTTCCACCAAAACCACTATTAAGTGTTCTAGTTATAATATTTTCATTATCGGGATTATCTTCTTTTTTTTCTAAATTCTTTAATTTATCACAAAATACTTTTAAAATTTTATTACTATATTTGTAATTATAAAAATTTAGTTCTAATATTTTGTATTTTGTTTTCTCTGTTAACGTCAAAATATGCGCATATGTTAAGCGGTCATTTAATTTGGTTATTTCACTATTTTTTTTATTATATACAACTATATTTTTAATTATTTTTACATACAAATATCGTCTATTATGAAAGTATTGTCTTATCATTTCCTTTAACTTGTCTTTTATAAAATCATATGCTTTACTATTAATATTTTTTAATAAATGATCATCACTTGACATAGTATTGGATTCATCGGTTAATAATAATTCACTATTTGGTTCATCATTAAGTTCACCACCTAATACTGGTCCATTCTTTGGTTCATCATCTAATAATGGTCCATTCTTTGGTTCATCACTTGATAATGGTTCATTCTTTGGTTCATCGCCTAATAATGGTTCATTCTTTGGTTCATCGCCTAATAATGGTCCATTCTTTGGTTCATCACTTAATAATTGTTCGGTCTTTAGTTCATTACTTAATAATGGTCCATTCTTTTGTTCATCACTTAATAATGGTTCATTCTTTGGTTTATTAGTAATATAAGTATCTAGTATTGTTAAATACTCTTTACTTTTTTTAAATAATTGTTGGATCTCTTCAAACATGTCATCGCTTGGTTTTGAAGCATTTTGTTTTTTATTTAAAAAATCAACCTTTAAATTTAAATAGGGTAAATTATTCATATTATCGTCAAAAATTATTGAACTATCTGTCAAAGCTGTTGAATCAAACAATTTTTTTTTCTTAAATTGTTTACAAAAATAACCAGCAAGTGTTGACAAATTTTTGGAAAATTTAGCATTGTCTATTAATTCTAATTTTTCTATTAATATTTTTTCATTAAAATTGGTTGAATTGAGTTCATAATAATCGGCAAATAATATTATAAAAATAGAATAAAACATATTTTTTGATTGTTTATAGTTTACCACTTCCACTTCAGATTCATTTGGTGGTTCTTCTGTTTTATTAAATGGAAAAAAATCACGAATATTATCTATTAATCCTCCACCAACAGGTGCTTGTGTTGGAACTGTTTCTGGAACCTTTGTTGTTGGAACTGTTTCTTGGGGAACTGTTTCTTGGGGAACTGTTTCTTGAGGACCTGTTTCTTGAGATACTGTTTCTTGAGGTACTGTTTCTTGAGATACTGTTTCTTGAGATACTGTTTCTTGGGGTACTGTTTCTTGGGGAACTGTTTCTTGGGGAACTGTTTCTTGGGGTACTGTTTCTTGGGGTACTGTTTCTTGAGATACTGTTTCTTGAGATACTGTTTCTTGAGGAACAGTTTCTTGAGGTACTGAAGTTACATCTGGAGGAATAGTATCTAAAACTGGAGGAACATTATCGGTAATAGGTGCTTGTGTTTGCTGTTGTTCTTGTGTTTGCTGTTGTTCTTGTGTTTGCTGTTGTTCTTGTGTTTGTTGTTGTTCTTGTGTTTGCTGTTGTTCTTGTGTTTGCTGTTGTTCTTGTGTTTGCTCTTCTTCTTGATCTGCACCAATAGATTCATTTTCACTTGAAACTAAAGATTTATAATTATTAAATGTTTCATGTATAGCTTTTATAATAATATAAATCTTAATAAATATTACTGAAATAATTTTACATAAGATTTTTTTTTTATTTAATTCATCATCGCTTGAATCTTGCATTTCTTCAGAAGTTAAAACTTTTTTTAAATCTTCTAAATGAAAAAAATACAATATTTTGTTTTTATAATTTTTTTTAGAATTTGGGGTTGTTTCATCATTAATAGTAATATTAAATGGTATTGTTACTTTTTTAATATAATTATCAAATATGGAATTAGTTAATATATATAAGTTTTCACATTCATTACAATAACTGCTTTGTCCTGTTTTATTTGTTTCAAAGTCTTTAATAATGTTTGCTAATAAATTGGTATTATTTAAATATTGTGTAAATTTGACATTTATAAATTGATTAAATTCTTCATCTGTTTTTTTTGAATTTATAAAAAAATTAGATATAAAATTATCATATATAAAACTATCAGATAAATAATCAAGATTCATATATTATTATTATATATAATATACTAATAATATATAATATATAATAATAAAACAATAATTACAAAATATTAATAACATATTAATTAAAATAATTGAAATAAATTAGTTTATTAATAAACTATTAAATATTATTGACTATTAAATGATTCAAGAATCAAACATTAATACTTTAATACACCCTAATTCATGTAAACAAGATACAAAAAAAATAAAACAAAAAAATAATTCAAACAAAAATTTATGGACTATGTTTGATGAAGAAGTTAATAGTAATAAAATAGTAGAATGTGTTTATATTAAAGAACAAGAATTAAATAAAAATGATGGCTTGTGTATTAATTGCAAATATAGTTTATTTATAGGGGAAGATGGATTTTTAACATGTTCAAATAATAAATGTGGTATTATATATAAAGACAATTTAGATACATCTGCTGAGTGGCGATATTATGGTAATGATGATAATAATCATAATGATCCAACTAGATGTGGAATGCCAATTAATCCGTTATTAAGAGAGTCTTCATATAGTTGTAAAGTATTATGTATAGGTAAATCTAGTTATGAAATGCATAAAATTCGCAGATATACAGACTGGCAAGCTATGCCGTATAAAGAAAAATCACAATATGATGAATTCCAATTTATTTCTGTAATATCACAAAACTCTGGAATACCTAAAATTATAATTGATGAGGCTATGAGAATTCATAAAAAAATATCTGAAACAAAAACATATAGGGGATTAAATCGCGATGGTATTATTGCCGCATCTATTTATATTGCCTGTAGAATGAATAATTATCCAAGAACAGCAAAAGAAATTGCCACAATTTTCAATTTAGATAATGCTAGTGCTACAAAGGGTTGCAAAAATGCACTTTCTGTTATTAATGATTTAGAGCAAACTAATGAAATTAATGAAGATATTACTTCATTAAGTAAAACAACTCCAACTTCATTTATTGAGAGATTTTGTAGTAAATTATGCATCAACAATGAATTGACCAATGTATGTAAATTTGTTGCTTATAAGATTGAACAATTACATTTAATACCAGAAAATACACCACATTCAATTGCTGGAGGCATTATATATTTTGTATCACAAGTGTGTAATTTAAACATATCAAAATCGGCTATAAATAATGTTAGTAAAATTAGCGAAGTAACAATTAATAAATGCTATAAAAAATTAGAGAGTTATAAAACAATTTTAATTCCACAAACAATTATTGCAAAATATAATTAGGATAATATCTATATTATATATAATTAGTTGGTTATGGCTAAATCGGCATTCAAAAAAAGTAGTACACAAAATTCAAATTATGATTATACTAGCTTAAAACATAAAATACTAAAATATGGAACATTAGTAATTTTGTTTGTATTATTTTTTGATAAATTAATATTGTTAATACTTTCTGCTTTATATTATGGTTTTACAAAATATTTTACAAACAATAAAGAACACTTTACAAATAATAAAGAACGCTTTACAAAATTAAACTATACTAGTTTTGATACTTCTTATAATGTTCCATCTTATAATATACTCTATTCGCATGTATTTAAAAATACAGACTTAAATCTAAAATCTTACAATAATGTTGCAATTGACCCGTCAAAACCATTATTAGATCATAATAAATTTTTGCCTGAATGTTGTTTATATAATAGTGAATATAGCACTTCAAAAGGATGTGCGTGTATTACACCAACTCAACAAGAATATTTAAGGCGTCGTGGAACAAATAAATCAGAATCATCATTTATGCAAAATAATAGTAATTATACTAATTTATTTTTTTCTCCTACATTAGCAATCCAAGGAGATTCAATTCCATTCAATAAAAATAACACAAACTATATTATTGATTATAACCCTTTAACTAGTGATAAAATAAATGAGTTTGCTAATTTGACTAATAAATTAGATAATAGTATATTTGACTATAATCCTAGTAGTGAAGTAACTATTTAACTATTTATATGATATATTTTTTATAAAACTCGTCACTGGTTAATCCAGATTTTTCAAATTCATCTTTATAATAACTTGATTTATCATATTCTGATTGATATTTTATATAATAACCTAATTTATATGAAAAATTACCGTGTGCCCATCTAGTTGAACCATTTATATTTCTAACAGCATACATTATATAAGGAAACTCTTTAACAAGATGTAATACATTATTTTGTTTTAGATGAAACTTTATTAATTGTTCTAGATTCCAAGAATTATGTTCTTTCATTTTCATAAAATAATCATTTGATCTTAATACCAAATTATTTAATATATTTAAATAGGATTCAATATTATTTTTAGATAAAACAACATGTCTATCCGTATATCCATCATAATGCTCACAATCAGGAATCCATATATACTTCTCATTAATATATTCTACTTTCGGATGAGGCAATTGATATATAAAATCACTTCTTGTAATAATAAATCTGTCATATTTGTTTATTAAATCATTCTCTATTAATTTTTTCAGTAAAAACCATCTAAAAAAAATTAATATAGCTGCAGAACCCGGATGTTCTTCTTTACTATCTTTTATACCTCCTAAAAATTGATCTTTCACTTTTAAAAATTCACGCCAATATAGATGTTTTTTATAAGTTAATACATTTTCTTGGTTTACAAAAATTGAATTAGTAGTTTTTTTAACACCATATACTTGATTTTTCCATAAGTTATCTGAAAAATTTTTTGTATGTATAATAACTTCTTCATCATCAAAATTATCAAAATTTAGTATATTTTCATTATTTCCATAATAAGTAATATTATTAGTTGAGGTTTTTGGTGTTTTTAGTTGTCCATACATTCCATTAACATTATTCAAACATTCATATTTTGGTTTATTTTGAGATAGTATATTATAAGCATAATCAAATGCATCTCCAAAATCATCTGGTTCATCATATAAAAATTTATATTTGGCTAATTTATAAAATGGATTATTATAGTCATAATCGGGTTTAATACCAATACATACACATAAATCACCATTTAATTCATCTATTACATTTTTTTTAAAATTATCAAACGTTAATTCACTTGCTCTTGTTTCAGACAAAATAATTATAAGTGTTTTAGACATCAATATATATTATATTTATATATTATTTATATATATAAATAATATATATATATTATTTATATATTATTTATATATTATTTATATATAAATAATATATTTATTTAAATTAGCAAAAAGCCAGTAACATGAATATGTTTATAATTAATATTTAAAAATATTACTTATTATTATATAATATGAAATGCTATAATATAGTATTAGTATTTGTAAATATAATTTGTAATAATGCTTTTATTTTGCCCCGTAATATAAATTTAAACAATAAAGTAAAATTATACAAAAATGAAAGAAATACATTATTATTGTCTAATATTAGTAATAGTAATAGCATTAGCGATAGTAATAGTAAATCATTTTATGACTTTATAAAACAAAATAATTTAACATTAAATATTGAAGAAAACTATGTAGAAAACTATGTAGAAAACTATATAACTAAATTTGTAGAAAATTATGAAAAAAACGAAACACAAAATAAAACACAAAATAAAACATTAACACATAAATATTTAACCACATATAATTCTTATGAAAAATACATTAAAGCACCATTATCTAAAGACTTAAAAATGTTAACACCCGAATCATCTAGAGAATGGGCCAAAATATGGACTTTTGAAATGATACATGAAGCAAATCAATTTCCAACATTTATGTTTCATGATATGTTTAAAATGCGTGATTTTTGTACTATTAATTGTTCGCGTAATTATTTTTATATTGGTTATTTTCCAAAAAAACTAGAGTTAAAACAAGGACCTTATTTTATTGGAGCATTTGAACTTCGTCCTCATAGTCGGGAGTTCTTAACACATGCAATAATACAAAATCCATATTATTACAATGTTAATTATGACAAAACAAAAATTGTTGATTTTAAAAAAGAATTACTGGCTTTATGTAGAGATGCTAGTGTATTTCTAAAATTTTCTAATCTTAAAAATAGTAAAAATGAGAGATATTATTATAGTTGGTTATATGATAACATTTAGTTACAAAAATATATTTATATATAATATATGCCAAAAATATATAAAAATAAAACACATAGGAAAAAAACTAAAACACAAGCAGGAAAAAATGCAGAAGCAGAATCGCGTGAATTATTAGCATCAATACAAGCATATCAACTTCAATTAGAACAACTAACACAAATGTTGGCTACAATGCGTCCTGTATTACAGGCAAAATCAACGCAATATACACTTATTAGTAATAGCATGCTAACATCATATGAATATGACCATAGAAATATTCCATCTGTATTATTAACTATGCTACATTCTATTCTCCCTGTTATAGAAAAAATTAATCATTTACTAAGATGTCACAATGAACCAGCGTTTTTAGCTTCTGAATTAGCAAGACATGGTTATAATAACTTTATGAGTTTTATAGGATTAACATTAAGTAATATGGAAGAACTAGATGAAAAATTAGTAGACTACAGATCTAGTGTTTTGGCCGATTATAGAGGCGCACAGTTGGGAATAGAAACACAACCTACTATGAGAAATAGAACTACTCGTAGAACAGATGCTATTGTGAGACCTGGACATGAAACAAGAGAACAATCCTTAACAAGAAGAACACGAAGCTTTTAAACAAATTAAATAAAATAGTAGTTTTAATCTTTATTCTATATTAAATATTATTAATATTAATTCTATATTTAATATTACTAATAAAGTTTTATTAATTATACATTCCATAGGGAATGTTATCTGTTGTTCCTTTATTAATTAGATTGCATATAATCTCTCGGGTTAAAATACATGGAAAACTGATTTTATTTTTTAATTTTAGACCTTCATTGTTTTCAAATAAATTTATGTCAGGTTTCATTAATCTATATAAATTTAACTTTTTATAAATAATTTCTAAGCAGCGTTTTAAATTGCGTACACCATCTTCTTTTTCTGTAAAATCATTAATAATATATTCTAGCAAGTCATCATTAAAGACAATTGTTGAACTGTCAAACTTAATTTCATCTCTGATTTTGGGTAATAAATGTTCTTTTGCAATAATGAGTTTTTCTTTGGTTTTATATCCTTTTGTCTCAATTTTATACATACGGTCTTTTAGCACATTATTTACAGCATTTTCATCATTATAACTGAATATAAAGAGTGCTTTTGACATATCAATACTAATTTCTGAAAAATACTTATCGCTAAACTTAGTATTTTGAGTGCTATCTGTTAAATGGGTTAATACACCAGTGACTTCTTGTCCTTTAAATGAATCACTTAATTTATCTAATTCATCAAATAAAATAACTGGATTCATACACCCACATTGAATTAATATATCAATAATTTTTCCATATTTACTTCCTTCATATGTATAATCAAAACCATCTAAAAATCCTGCATCTCCGCAACCGCCTAATGCAACAAGAGCAAATGGTCTATTTAAAATTTTACTAATACCCTCTTTAATTAGTGTTGTTTTACCTGTACCAGGCGGTCCTTTAATAGCAATAGCGCAACCAATTGCATTAGGATTTACTAACCATAGTCCAACCATTTGCATAATTTGAATTTTAGCATCTTCTAGTCCATAAACTACGCTATCTAATGTTTTTTTTGTATATTCCATAAAATCATGACATTTATCAATACCATCAGCAAAACTAATCGGCAAGTTATTGTATTTATTAAACGGGATTTTTAGAAATGCATCTACCCAAGATTTTATTTTATAAAATTCACTATTACCAAAACCATCTCCCATAGAACGCATAGTATTTATTTTTCGTAATGCACATGCTTTATATTCATCGGGAATATCAAGGTCTACCAAATGTAACAAATATGGTTTATCTATTTTTGTTAAATTTTGTAATTCTTGCATTTTTTCAATGACTCTTTCTTGCTCTTTTTTTGATAAACATTTTTTAAAGTACTCTGATTCTTTATCTTCATTATATAAAATCTTGTCAAATATTTTATAATTTTTATTAGCAATTGGTGCCAATGTGGGGACCATGTTTTCATCAACATTGTCTTTTTTTTGTATATCTTTTTTGTTTTTCTTATTGTCTTCATCTTCTTCATATTCATCATTTTCTTCATCTTCTTCATCTTCATCATCTTCTTCATATTCGCCTTCATAATCGTCTTCATCTTCATTATCACAATTTTCATTATCATATTTTTTAATATTTATAATAATATTCATATTTTTACCATTATTATTTTTACTATTATTATTTTTAGTATTATTATTTTTAGGTTTATTGCCCAATAAATTGCTATTTGTTTTATTATTTTTATTAATTATTTTAAATAAGTTTGAATGATTATTATTAGATTTTAAAAACATAGCATTTCTTAAAACAAAATTTTTAAAATTAGAATCATCTTTAACACTTTTACTATTGCTATTGTTTTTATATTTATTTGCAGTTTCATACAATACTTTATTAGTACTATATTTTGATGGATAAAGTGTATTTAATAATTTATAATACTTCATTTTGTTAAATTTTCTTTTCTTATTTACATTAGTAAATGAACTATTTAAACTAGAATTACTAGAACAATTATCATCACTGTCTTCATCATCGTCTTCATCTTCATATTCACTATCTTCATATTCACTGTCTTCATTTACACTGTCTTCATAATCACTGTCTTCATAATCGCTATCATCATTTACACTATCTTCATTTTCACTGTCTAGTGTATTATTTTTATTAGCATTACTATTTTTAGAACTGCAATATTTGGCTCGCTTAATAGCCCCAGAAGTTAATCGTGTAGTATATTTATGAATAATAGCCGGCATTATTTTATTATAGTTAAATAAATAATAATATTAAATCAATTTTATAATTATTATTTTTGAAAATTATTAAAAAGGTATAAAAGTTTTAAAAGGTAAAAAAAATTAAAATATAATAATTATAAAATTGATTAATAATACAATATAAATATTATTTAACTATTATAAAAGAATGACAGACTTTGAAAATAAGAGACCTTCTAAAATTATTGGTATTCAATTTAGTATATTAGGTCCTCATGAAATTCAAAAAGCCTCTGTTGTAGAAATAACAAATAGAGATACACATATTAATAATAAACCAGTATTATGTGGATTATTTGATCCACGAATGGGTGTATTAGATCCAGGAATGATTTGTCCAACAGATGGTCTAGACTATATTCAAACGCCTGGATATTTTGGTCATATTAATTTATCTCGTCCAGTCTATTATATTCAATATTTATCTACAATTATGAAAATTAGTAGATGCATATGTATTAAATGCGGTAAAATTTTAATAGATAAAGAAAAGTATAAATATTTACTAAATTTGAATGCGGATGAACGCTGGAATAAAGTATTTTCATTAGCAAGTAAGAAACGTCGTTGTGGTGAAGACTCACATAATGGATGTGGTTGTTTGCAACCAAAATTAAAAAAGGAGGGTTTAGCAACCATTATTGCAGAATGGAATGAAAAATAGGAAGAATTAAAAGGTTATGATTTTAAAACAGAAGACGCCAAAATGACTATAAAAATTATAACC
>Ga0214919_10006173_pt1 | contig 16573 bp, 14 predicted proteins | sample LL1503_MetaG_FD_177994 | JGI IMG/M metagenome (GOLD analysis project Ga0214919, IMG submission 177994) | Freshwater microbial communities from Lake Lanier, Atlanta, Georgia, United States - LL-1503 | ecosystem: Environmental > Aquatic > Freshwater > Lake | place: USA: Georgia | collected... | reverse complement strand
TCTGCGGGCATTCGTCAACCACGCCCGGGAAATCTCTATCACCCCAGATCATGGCGGTATGGAAGCGGCCAAACTCCTTATCTCTGACGCTGTGGGGGTGGGCCTTGCCGGCTCGACTACCCACGAGAGCCAGATGATTTTGGCGGCGGTGCGCACCTGGGGTGCCGGCGATGAAGCCCACGCTTGGGCTGGTGGCACCCGGCTTCCGGCCGCACTGGCTGCCATGGTCAACGGTCACCAGATGCATACGCTGGAATTTGATGCCATCCATGAGCCCTCCGTCGTCCACCCCATGACCGTGGTCTTTCCCACCACTCTGGCCTTTATGGAGCGCGCGGGAAAGAGCGGCGAGAAGTTCACTGGCAGAGACCTCATCCGGGCCGTCATCGTGGGGGTAGATATCGCAGCCGGCCTAGGGGTCGTGACCCACACACCACTTCGTTTCTTTCGGCCAGCAACAGCGGGTGCACTGGGTGCCGTTGCTGCGATCACCTCGGCCACCCGGGCATCTATCGAACAGGCTGAGGCCGCGATGGGCGTTGTCTATTCCCAAGTTGCGGGCACGATGCAACCCCATACTGAGGGAGCGCAAGTACTCGCGCTTCAGATTGGTTTCAACGCCCGGGCAGCAATCAATGCCTGGGATCTTGCGCTCGCGGGTTTTCGTGGTCCTAAGAAAATCTTCGATGGAAAGTACGGCTATTTCGGCGTTATCGAAGAGGCGGGCGATCCCCAGGCGCTGGTGGCACAACTCGGTAAAGTCTGGGAGGTTGAGCGAACTTCCATCAAACCTTTTCCTTCTGGGCGAGCCACACACGCAGCGCTTGACGGAGTTCTCCAATTGCAACTTGAACATCAATTCACTATTGATGATGTCCTAGAAGTTGTAGCTCATGTTCCACCCATGGTGAAGGGCTTGGTCGGCCGACTACCTACGATTGATATGCAAGTGGGAACTGCCCGCCTCTGCCTTGCTTACCTCATCCCAAATGCACTCATCGATGAAACGATTACTCTGCATTCGTATAGCGAAGAGCGATTGCGAAATCCGAAGATAATCGAAGCGGCGCAGCGAGTGAGCGTAGTTGCAGACTCAAATCCAAATCCTAATGCGTTCGATCCGCAAACAATTGTCGTGAAACTCAAAAATGGGACCCAGCACTCCATTACTCTGCCGGCCTCACTTGGCAGTCCAAGTAAGCCAATGAATCAAAATCAACTTGCAGAGAAGTTCGCTCGCAATCTTGAGGCAGCCGGAAAGAGCGAAGTGCATGATCGGCTGACTGAGCTGCTTAACAATCTCGAACATCTCGATGATGTTTCTCGATTGATTGAACTCCTATGAGTAACTCCCCCTATTTTGATTCCTTCGATTATTCTGAATTTTCGAAATCATTTCCCAGCGGAAGAGATTTCATCCATCAATATCAAGGTATGTCACGTGACGAACTTCGCTCTATTCAAGAGAGCGAATTCCAAAAAGTATTAGCGCTTGCCTGGGCAACACCTTTTTATCAAAGGACGTGGAAGGCAGCCGGAGTTGAGGTTGGAGATATTAAATCCCTCGAAGATATTCAACGCCTACCGCTCGTCGATAAGACAGCCATCTTGAATGACGTGGAAGAGTTTCCACCTTTTGGTTCGTTAGCACTTCCAGCATCCGGCAAATCGGGATCACGAGTGGTGCAAACCACCAGCGGGACGACCGGTGCCCCACAACCAGTCGTCTGGGGACCCTGGGGTCGTGAAGTGCAAAACCTACTCCTCGGCCGCACTTACCGGTGGCTCGGAGTAAATGCCGACGACGTTGTACATGGCGTTTATGGACACGGTCTCATCAATGGCGGTCACTATATTCGTGAGTCAATCGTTCGATACACCGAGGCAACTTATATTTCTGCTGGAACCGGTGCTGAAACTCGCTCTGAACGTCAAGTCGAACTCATCAAACGGTTCGGTGCAACGGTCTTAGTGGGATTCTCGGATTACCTTCTTCGACTCGCAGAAGTAGTTCGAGAACAAGGGCTTGATCCCGCCAAGGATCTCAACGTGCGCATGATTATTGGCCACTTGCCCGAAGGTGGTCGTAAGAAACTAGAAGATGCCTGGGGAGGCGTGCCAGCATTTAACTGGTACGGGGTGGCAGATACTGGAATTCTTTCAACAGAAGGACCGGAGCGAGACGGACTTTATATTTGGGAAGATGCAAATTTCGTAGAGGTCCTAGATTCAGAGACTCACGCACCTACCCCTCGTGGCGATACGGGCGAGTTAGTCGTCACCAGCCTGGCGAAATCAGATCTTGCACCGCTTATTCGATTTAACACCCATGATCTCACCGCCCTGCTGCCTGGCCAGGGAGGTGCCAGTATGCCTTTTGATCGAATGGCTGGATTACTCGGACGTAGTGACAACATGGTGAAGCTACGTGGGATTAACGTTTATCCCACAGCATTAAGCGCCATCCTGGTCAACATCCCCGGCTTTAGTGGTGAGTACTTTGCCAGGCTCGAGAAGGGGCCTTCAGGATCGGACCATCTAGTAGTGGTCGTCGAAGTTCGCGAACAGAGCGAATCAATTAGGCTTCAGATAGAAGATCACCTCTCATCCACTCTCGGACTCAAAATCGGAGCCGAGATTGTTGGAATTGGAGAGACGGCAGAAATCACTCAGTTAACGACCAGGCAAAAACCCATCCGCCTCGTAGACGTTCGCGTATGAAATCACTACTTTCGGCAGCAACCCTCCAATTAGCTTCGGGAGAAGTTACATCTCAAGAACTCGTGAGGAGAGCTCTTGAAGTAGTTGATGATCATCGCGCAGTGGAACAGCGCATTGAATATGCGCATGTTGAGGCTGTAGAAGCGGATTCAAGAAGGGCCAATGGGGTCCTGAAATCCGGCATTGATGGAATTCCTTTTGGCGTGAAGGCAAACATTGATATCAAAGATGTTGTCACAACATCAGGGGCACGGAGTAATGAAGTACAGGCGAGCGAAGATAGTTGGATCGTCTCTCGACTTCGCGAACTCGGAGCAATTCCCACACTCACTACCACTATGGCAGAGGGCGCACTTGGCGCTGTCACTGCAAATGCTTTCACGGGATTATGTAGCAACCCGCTTGACCCACGACTTAACGCAGGCGGGTCAAGCGGCGGCTCCGCAGCCATCGTGGCGTCAGAAGTGCTGTCGTTTTCTCTTGGCTCGGACACGATGGGAAGCGTAAGAATCCCAGCTGCCTACTGCGAAATTGTCGGCTACAAACCTTCAAGAGGAAAAATTTCAAATCAAGGTCTCGTACGGCTCGCAGAGGATTTCGATTCGGTAGGGCTGCTCACCACATCAGTAAGCGATCTAATTACTATCCTTTCTGCCATTCAGAACGTTGCCTACTCCCCTATCGACCCTTCAACCCTGCAGATCGTGGGCTCGCAACTCTCAAAAGATGCAGATTCTCTTGGTCAAAGCGCCGTTGAGCAAGTGTTGAGCAAAATAGCGAACCTTTCAGAGAGAACAATCGAGGGTTTTGATGCAGGTGCAGTGAGAAGAGCTGGCTTGCTTGTATGCGAACTTGAAGGAAGCGAGAGCCTCGGCCTTGACGGATCCACCACCCAACATGGCTTTTCAGAGGAGTTTCTCTCGACTATGAAATTTGTACACACATTGCCGCCCACAAAAATTGCAGAAACCAAAGTAAAGATCGCAGAGTTCCAAGGCCGGATGCGTACCCTCTTTAAGACGTTCGATGTCATGATTCTTCCTACTACACCTGCTGGAGCGCCGGCACTCAGCGCAAATCCCCCCACTGCTGCCGACTTGACAGCTTGGGTCAATATTTCGGGATTATCTTCTCTCTCGATCGTGGAACCAACAACTAGAAGATCGGTTCAACTCGTTGGTGCAAGCGATGAGAATGTGCTCCGATTAGGGCTCTGGTTAGAAAAGGAATTTTCTACTAGTCACTAAATTTTGCTGGACGTCTTTCGAGAAATGCATTAAGTCCTTCGAGGTGATCGGCACTTTCCAAAGCATCGACGATTGCTGACCGCGCTACTTCATCTTCAATCCGAATCCCGGAAGATATGCGAGCAAACATCCGCTTCGTATTGCGTACAGCTTCTGAACTAACGACCGCTAAATCTGAAACGCGATCTTCAAACGCTTTGCTTAGTTCTGAATTCGCTACGACATCGTCGACAAAACCTACTCTGAGCGCCCAAGAGGCAGTAAAAACTGCGCCGGAGTAGATAATTCGCTTCGCGACGGTCACGCCTACGAGATCGACCAGATGCACCATCTCCTCATACGGATAAAGCATTCCCAATTTTGTGGGCGTTATCGCAAAAGTCGCGCTTTCCGTTGCAATCCGAAAATCACACGCGCTGGCGATGCCTGCACCACCACCGAAACACGGGCCGTCCACCAATGCAAATGTGGGAGCTGCAAAAGCGCGAAGTGCACTCAATGCCCTACCGACTCGTGCCTGGCTTTCAAATCCCCACTCTGAATTTCCGGCATTCTCGCGATATTCGTTTATGTCGGCGCCGGCAGAGAAAAGACCGGGGGTGGAAGATTGAACTGCGAGGGCTCGAACTCCGCTAGCTTGCTCTAGCAGTCGTGGAATCTCCGCCCACATTTCTGAGTTGAGTGCATTCTTTCGCTCGGGGCGATTGATGATGAGCCGCGCGATGCCATCGCTAATCACTAATTCGAGATCAGTCACCCTGATAGTGTACCCACTACTGACACTGCCCGCCCGGAGGAAAGATGCTCACCCCACGCCCGTCTCAGACTGCTCTCGCCCTTTCAATCGTAGTTAATGTTGAAGAGGGCGCTGAAATATCAATTCTTGATGGTGACGGAAAAGCTGAGCCAGTAGATGAGATGAATTTGGTGACCAAGGGCGCCGTGCGAAATCCCGGAAATGAATCGAATTATAAATATGGAATTAAGGAGGGCTTCAAACGAGTTGCCGACCTCCTCACTAAATACGAAGTTCCCGCAACCTGGACTTGCGCCGCTGTGGCCCTTGAACGTGCTCCACAAATTGCTGATTTCATCAAGAGTCGTGGTGACGAAGCGGCCAGCCACGGCCACCGCTGGATTCATCAATTCAAGATGAGCCCAGAAGAGGAACGTAACTTCATTGTTTCAGCGCGTGATTCAATTGCGCGCTCTATTGGCGTAGCGCCAGTCGGGCATCTCTCCCGTTATCTCTTCACTGAAGAGACTCGATCAATCTTGAAATCAGAGGGTTTTCTTTACAGTATGGATGATTACTCTGGAGATTGGCCCTTTTGGGAAGAGACCAAAGCAGGCCCAATCGTCATAGTGCCTTATGCCATCGATACGAACGATATGAAAATGTGGGCGGATCCCGGCTACACGCCAACAGATTGGCTTAAATACAATATTGATACCTTCGATAGGCTTTACGAAGAGCGCCTCGAACAACCACGCATGATGTCCGTCGGTTTACACCTTCGCATCGTTGGCCGTCCAGGGAGAATTGGTGCCTTCGAAGAATTTCTCAAACACGTTAGAGGTCATAATGATGTGTGGATCACCTATCGCAAAGAGATTGCGCGAGAATTCTCACGCTCGTAAAACCTCCCTACCAAGGCAATTCGGCACCATTCATTGCAATGCATTGGCCGCTAATGTACTCAGCATCATCTGTGCAAAGCCATGAAACCGAAGCCGCTACATCTGCTGGAGTTCCGAAACGCCCCCAAGGTACCGTCTCTAGGAATGCATCAAGGGTTTGGTCCCGCGATTGTCCCAGCTTGGTGCTCATGCCATCAGCAATATCGTCCCAAAGCGGCGTCATGATGTGTCCAGGGGTATAGCAGTTAACGCGAATCTTGTGGGGAGCCAACTCTTGTGAGAGGGATTGGCTCATCATGATAATTGCCGCCTTTGAGGCACAATACTGGGAGAGATTTGCAACGCCATGGCGACCACCTCCAGAGGAGGCGTTAACAATAATGCCACCTCGACCTTGAGCAATCATTTGTTTTGCGGCGAGTTTTGAACCCAGAGCTATTCCGACCACATTGATTTCAAGAATTCGCATCCAACTATCTCTATCGGTATCTACTATGGGAGCAATCGTGATGATTCCCGCATTATTCACCATAATATCGAGAGCCCCCGCTCTCTTTACGGCTTCATCGATAGCTCTTTGAATTGCGGACTCATCACGTACATCGCCCACGATTGCATGCGCGTTAGGTCCCAGAGAATTCGCAAGTGAGGAGACCGCGGTCTCATTGATATCTAGGAGTACTACGTGCGCTCCTTCGTTGATGAAGCGTTCCGCAATTCCGCGACCAATGCCATTTCCAGCACCAGTCACTACTACTCCCTTATTAGAGTGGTCGTTCATCTCTCCCCCTATAACTAATTTAAGATCCATCAGATACTAAGCCCCGGAGTTCGTTACCGCACTCCCATCGCTGTACTATTCGAGAGTGAAGTCAACGTGCGAATTCTTAGTCATTGGTGCAGGGGCTGCCGGCAGCGCCGCCGCCTGGAGACTAGCTCAGCACGGTGCACAGGTGACTGTCTTAGATCAAGGTGGATGGGTTGCCCCCGATAGCTCACCTTCGCTCACTATTGGTTGGGAGCGAGCTCGTCACCGCACGCATCATCCGAACCCAAATATTCGGAAGAATTCTTGGGATTACCCGATTGATGACTCTGATAGCGATATCAGCCCCATGCTCTATAACGCTATCGGTGGCTCGACGATCCACTGGGGTGCACATTTTCCTCGGCTGAAACCCGAAGATTTTAGAGTGAAGTCACTTGACGGCGTCGGCGAAGATTGGCCGCTCTCCTACTTTGATCTTGAACCTTACTTTGAAATCAATGATCAAATGATGGGGGTTGCCGGACATGACGGTGACCCGGCATATCCCAGAAAGCCTCATCGAACCATGCCCGCACTCCCCCTGGGGAGAGGAGCCGAAAGAATTGCCGCTGCTTACGATCGCCTCAATTACCACTGGTGGCCAGTTGACGCAGCCATCATGACCGCAGATCACGGGGATCGACTTGCTTGCAATAATTGCGGTCCTTGTGATTTGGGATGCCCGCGGAAATCGAGGGCAAGCACCGATGTGACTTACTGGTCCGACATTCACGCCAGCAAGATTCGACTCGTCACTGAAGCGAGAGTTTCAAGAATACTCTCGACATCCGGCAGGGTCACTGGAGTCACCTACTTTGATGCCGAAGGTAATGCACAAGAGATTCAGGCAGAGAATGTAGTTCTAGCCGGCAATGGTGTCGGAACTGCTCGACTCCTACTTTTGAGTGCTGCAGATTGGTGCCCTACGGGACTTGCGAATAGTAGTGATCAGGTTGGGCGCAATCTCATGTTCCACCCGACTGCTCTTGTCACCGGAATTTTCCCAGAGCCTATGGACGGTTTCATGGGCCCGTTCGCCTGCAGTATTTACAGTCAAGAGTTCTACGAAAGTAATACTGACCGAGGTTTCGTTCGCGGATTTCAAGCGCAGACAATTCGAAGTGACGGTCCGCTCGGCTCTGCTCTTGGAACCTATACATTGCCTGTGGCGTGGGGTGCGGGGCATCACGAGGATTTCTATAGCCAATTCGGCCATACGGCAAGTATCACTGTGACAAGCGAAGACTTACCTGAATCACATAATCGGGTAACTCTCTCTCCGACGCTCAAAGATCGTTTTGGAATTGCCGCACCAAAGATTTCTTACCGCGTGAGCGAAAATGCGCGGAAGATTCTTGATTTCGGAATCGAAATTAATCGAGGTGTACTCAAAGAGGCCGGAGCAACCGATATCCGAGTTGTTGATCTCGTCACTAGCGCTGGATTCCACCTGCTAGGGACGGCGCGCATGGGAAGCGATCCAAAAACTTCTGTTGTGAATGAGTTCGGCCAAAGTCATGATTGTTCGAATCTATATATTGTCGATGGTGGCGTATTCGTTACCGTGGGTGCCCTCAATCCGACTTCAACAATTCAAGCGATTGCGCTGCGTGCGGCCGACTCCATGGTGGGCGCCCAGATTCTGGAGAGTGCTCGATGACAAGCGATCAACTATTTGGTAGCACAGTAGCCACATGGAAGGCATTGTTAGAAACCTTGATCCCCGAAGAAGGGAATTTACAGAGCGCAGCAGCGGTCATCTCCATTGACGAACTCATGGGCGATTTAAGTGCTCTCAGTTCTGAAGCTAAATTTCGTGAATTTCTTCGCCAGTTACCTGAGGATTTTTCATTGTTAGACCAGAGTCAACGCGAAAGTAATCTGCGCCATGCCGGTCTCTTGCTTCCTGAATGTCTAAATGCCCTGCTCAACGCCGCGTACACCATCTACTACTCGCACCCAGATATTTTGCGAGTCATCGCAGAGCGCACCGGGTATAGCCCCACCCCTCCACAGCCGAATGGTTATGCCCTCGCACCCTTTGATGAGAGGATGCTCTATAAGTCGATTCAAAGAGCACCTATGTGGAGAGACCCTCATTAGAAAGGCCTGAGCCTTGACGGCAAAAATGGATCGAACCGGCCTGGCTTATGGAGTATCTGCCTGCTTAATTTGGGGATTTTTTCCGCTCTACTGGCCCTTGCTGAAGCCTGCCTTTGCCCTAGAAATTCTCGCCCACAGAGTTATTTGGTCATTATTGGTCTGTCTCTTACTACTTATGGGCCAACGAAAGATTCGCGTGCTCTTGCACCTTGTCGTTAATAAGCGTCGTATCTGGTGGCTTGTCGGATCATCACTAGCGCTCACAGCGAATTGGCTCGTGTTTATCTGGGCAGTGAATAACGACCACTTTACCGAATCTGCTCTCGGCTATTACATCAATCCTTTAGTGATGGTCTTCTTGGGAATCGTCGTCTATAAGGAAAAGCTCTCCCGAACGCAATGGCTTGCCGGGACCTCTGGTGGAGTTGCGGTGATCATTCTTTCATTCGCATATGGTCGTCCGCCGTGGATCGCTCTACTTATCGCAGCGACATGGGGCCTCTACGGCATCATCAAGAAGCACTTCAATGGGAATGCCTTGGAGTCCCTAGCCGCCGAAACACTTGTGCTCATAATCCCGGCTCTTGCTTTACTGATTTACTTAGGGATCCAGGGGAAGGGCCAATTCGGCTTAGACTTTCGTTCGTCACTGCTTCTGGCAGGAGCAGGAATTGTCACCACGCTTCCACTTTTGATGTTTAACGGCGCAGCGACAAGGCTTCCATTATCAATTATTGGGCTTTTGCAGTACATCCAGCCCAGTGTCCAATTCCTTCTAGGGGTCTTTGTGCTTCATGAAGCGATGTCTAAAGAGAGATGGATCGGTTTCGCATTTATCTGGCTTTCACTATTTCTTCTAGGCGCAGACTTAGTTAAATCCTCACGCCGAACGCTCGATGATGGCGTCACAGAGACTCACTAATGCGGCCTTTGCCGGGCTATCAGGTAACGAATCCAAACTCCCCTTGGCACCATTTGAATATTCATGCAAGCGATTACGCGAAAATTCTAGAGCGGGATGTACCCGAAGCGCGGCAAGTACTTCTTTTACAATTTTTTCATCTTCGATCGGTTTGGAGAGCAATGATTTAAGATGAGAATCAGCAGGATTAGTAGAAGCCATCACATGCAAAGTCACTAAAGTTGGTACACCTTCGCGCAGATCTGTTCCGGGGGTTTTGCCAGAGATCCCAGATTCGCTAGCAATGTCGATGACATCGTCAGCGAGTTGAAATGCCACGCCAATTTGCTCGCCAAAGATAGTGAGCGTTTCAACCTCTTGAGGTGATGCCCCACCAATCATTGCTCCAAAGCGCGCACTTGTAGAGATAAGCGAACCAGTTTTATCTGCTACTACTTTGAGGTAGTGCGCAAGCTGATCTCCCTCGCCTCCAACAGTTTCCATAATTTGTCCAGTGACGAGACGTTCGAATGTGCGTGCCTGGATCCGCACCGCTTCTGGACCAAGGTCTGCAAGCAGATCAGAGGCCTTGGCAAAGAGAAAATCGCCGGTCAGGATCGCGATGGTGTTATCCCAGCGAGCGTTAGCGCTAGGAACACCACGACGGAGTGGGGCTTCATCCATCACATCATCGTGATAAAGCGTAGCCAGATGTGTAAGTTCAACGACCACCGCAGCTTTGATCACATCTTTCGAAATGCCTTGACCAAATTGTGATGAGAGCAAGGTCAGTAATGGTCGGAGGCGTTTACCGCCGGCAAGCGCTAAGTGGCGAGAGGCCTCAGTGATGAAGGGGTACTCCCCTTCTACATGGGAAACCAGGAACTCTTCAACCTCGCCGAGACCGGCGACTAGCGCACTCTCAAGTTCAGGTGCTAGGTGGGGAATACCTAACGTGCTCAATTAGAAAACGAATCTTGAGGCCGCGTCGATGACGTGCACGAGCGAGTTAGGCAGAATCCCAAGCACCAGCGTGACCGTGGCACAGAGAGCAATTGCTGCCGTCGTCATCAACGGTGCGGCAGCCACGGTTGGGCCACTTTCTTCTGGATCTTGGAAGTACATAAGCACGATGAGGCGGATGTAGAAGAAGGCCGCGATCGCGCTAGTGAGGACACCAAAGATGACCAGGAGTGTTGATCCGCTTTCGTAGGCGGCCGAGAAGACGGCGAACTTCGCTACGAATCCACTCGTGAGTGGAATGCCGGCTAGGGCAAGCAGGAAGAGGCTGAGAAGCGCCGCAATCCAAGGGGAGCGTTTGCCCAGACCTGCATATCCGGAGATATGCGTAGCTTCACCTGAGGCATTGCGCACCAGGGTGACGATTGCAAAGGCGCCAATAGTGGTGAATCCATAGGTCACTAAGTAGAAGAGGGTGCCAGAGAGACCCGCCTTATTAGTGGCGACGATTCCGGTAAGGATGAAGCCGGAGTGCGCTACCGAAGAGTAGGCAAGCATCCGCTTGATATCTGTTTGAGTAAGTGCCCAAAGGGCGCCCAGAACCATGGTGACAATCGCGATAACAGTAAGCATCGGACGCCAATCCCAACGCGCGCCGCTCAGACCCACGTAGAAAAGGCGAGCAAAGGCACCGAACGCTGCGACCTTGGTGCAGGCAGCCATGAAGGCCGTGACTGGCGTAGGTGCACCCTGGTAGACATCAGGCGTCCACGAATGGAACGGCACCGCACTTACCTTAAAGAGCAAGCCCACTGAAACAAGGGCGATACCGGTAAGTAAGAAAACGTCATTTCCAGCATTGGTTTGAATTGCTTCGCGAATTTGTCGGAATCCGACGCTGCCGGAATAGCCATAGAGAAATGCCGCTCCATAGAGGAAGAAAGCAGAAGAGAAGGCACCCAAAAGGAAGTACTTCAATGCCGCCTCTTGCGAAAGCAGTCGACGACGACGAGCCAAGCCTGACATTAAGTAAAGCGGTAGGGAGAGCACTTCGAGCGCCACAAACATCGTTACCAAATCGTTTGCAGCTGGAAAGAGCATCATGCCGGCGATCGCAAAGAGAGTGAGCGGGAATACTTCAGTTTGCGTGAGCTTGGCCAATGTAGCCGTTCGTTCAGCTTCGGAGCCTGGGATGGCAGCTGCTTGGGCTGCGAATGCATCGCCTGCAGAATCGAGTTTGCGCTCAGCAATTAACAAAAGGCCGGCGATACCCAAAATCACGATTGCACCTTGAAGTACCAGAGCGGGACCGTCGATGGCCACCGCGCTTTCGGCGGTGATTGCTGTGGTTGCATGAATTTTCAGAATCCATAGAAATGCCACTACAAGTCCGGCGATGGAGAGCGGCACTTGAATTTGGTAACGACGATCACGAGCAAAAAATGCTTCGACGATAACGCCAAGAAGTGCTGTTCCCAAGACAATAAGAATGGGAAGAATTTGGCTGTAATTGATTACCGGGGCGACAAAATTCATGCTCTTACTCCCCCGCTGTCGGTGTGGGCTGTATGGCGTGCACCTGTGTCAATGTATGCGTCACCGTTGGATTAATGACGTTTAGCAAGACGGAAGGTACAAACCCCAAGAAAATGATGATGGCAATAACTGGTGCGATTGCCACTCGTTCGCGCGTTGTGAGATCTGGCAGAGATTCATTGCCAGGAGCTGTAGGCCCGTGGAGCGAACGTTGCACCACGATTAAGATATAAAGGGCAGCTAAGACGATAGCCACCGTTGAGATGATCGCTGCTACTGGGAAAGTTTGATATGAACCCACCAGGACCAAGACTTCGCTCACAAAACTCGAAAGCCCCGGAAGCGCCAAACTCGACATACCTGCGAGGAAGAACATCCACGCCATTACCGGAGTGACACGTTGCAGGCCACCAAAATCAGCAATGGTCGATGAGTTCCGACGAGTGATCATCCAACCCGCCACCATGAAGAGGGCGGCGGTAGAGAAGCCGTGATTGAACATATAAAGAGTGGCTCCAGCACCCGCAGTACTCGTCATGGCAAAAATACCGAGCACAATAAAACCGAAGTGCGAGATGGAAGTGAAGGCAATAAGGCGCTTGAGGTCTTTCTGCCCGATGGCCAGGATCGCACCGTAAATAATGCTGATGACCGCAAGTACGACAATTGTCGGTGCAAAGAAGTGCGCAGCATCTGGGAAGAGCGGAAGGCAGTAACGGATCATTCCGTAGGTGCCAACTTTATCGAGCACTCCGATAAGGAGGATTGCGGTTCCTGGAGTCGCCGCCGAGGCGGCATCTGGCAACCAGGTGTGGAGTGGCCACATCGGCGCCTTGATCGCAAAGGCAATAAAGAAGCCGAGGAAGAGCCAACGCTGCAGATTTTGGTCAATGTTAAGCGCGCCCAACTCAGTGACATCGAAGGTAGGTGCGCCGAATTGACTCTTCGTGAGGACATAGAGGCCAATAACTGCGGCCAGCATAAGAAGTCCGCCGAGCAAGCTATAAAGCAAGAACTTCACAGCCGCGTAGGAGCGGTTTGGTCCACCGAAAGATCCGATAAGAAAGTAGACCGGAATCAGCATCGCTTCGAAGAAGACGTAGAAGAGGAAGACATCTGTGGCAGCGAAAACACCCACCATGAAAGTCTCCAAAACTAGTAAGAGTGCGAAGAACGCCTTCTGACTAAAGCGACCACCTTCTCCTTCATTCCATGAAGCGAGGATCACGATAGGAGCTAAGATCAGCGCCATCAAGATGAGCACCAGACCCGTGCCATCGATACCCAAGCCATATTTCACGCCAAATGACGTGATCCATTCGTGGCTCTCCACGAATTGGAAGGTTCCTACTCCGCGATCAAATTGAAGGGCCATTGCGATACCTAGGATCGCAGTGAGCACGCTAGTGCCGAGTGCTACCTGTTTGGCGAGCAAGGTGCGGCCCGCTGGTAAGGCAGCAATAACCGCCGAACCGATCAGCGGGAGAAGAAGTAGTGAGGAGAGGTACATGATCAGATCCTCGCTGCCAACATGGCCGCCAAAATAAGTGCGGCGCCGACCAGAATGAGTAACGCATAGGTACGAACGAAACCAGTTTGAACTCGGCGAACCCGCACCGATAGTCCACCGAAGAGCGCGCCCGTACCATTCACCGCCCCGTCTACAACCTTGCGATCAAAGAATGTGAGTGCGCGGGTGAGATATTGACCAGGACGCATAAATACTGCTTCGTTAAACGCATCTTGGAGTAAGTCGCGCCGCGCAAAACGCGTCCAAATAGAAACATTGGTGGGGGCTACCGCTTCGACCGGTACACGTACGTACTTGACGTAAGCCAGAGCGATACCGAGTGCAACGGCAACCAACGCCATGATGCTTACCACTATTGGTTGAAGCGCAGGCTCACCTTCAACAAAACCACGCGCCACCACTGGCTCGAGCCAATGCTGCAATGATGAACCGAAAGCGAAGAGAGCGCCGGCCGCGATAGAACCGATTGAAAGAATGATGATTGGCGCCGTCATAAGTTTGGGAGACTCATGTGGATGCGCATCATCGGCCCAACGCTTTTGGCCGAAGAAGGTCATCACCATGACACGTGTCATATAGAAGGCGGTGATTGCCGCACCAAGCAAAGCTGCGAAACCGATAATCCAGCCCCGGGGACCGCCAGCATTAAATGCGGCCTCAATGATTTTATCTTTCGAGAAGAACCCGGAGAACGGTGGCACACCAATAATTGCTAAGTAACCCAATCCAAAGGTGAGGTAAGTGATCGGCATTGCCACACGTAAACGCCCGAACTTACGCATATCGACTTCATCATTCATGCCGTGCATGACCGAGCCGGCACCAAGGAACATGCTCGCCTTGAAGAAACCATGGGTCAGCAAGTGCATGATGGCGAAGGCGTAACCGGCAGGTCCAAGTCCTGCAGCGAGAACCATGTAGCCGATCTGAGACATCGTGGAAGCGGCCAACGCTTTCTTGATGTCGTCCTTGGCAGTACCAATAAGTGCACCAAAGAGCAGAGTGACGACACCAACGATGACCACCATAAGCTGTGCCGTCGGTGCCGAATCAAAGACGAAGTTAGAACGCGTGATGAGATAAACGCCCGCTGTCACCATTGTTGCAGCGTGAATCAAGGCCGAGACTGGTGTGGGGCCAGCCATGGCATCGCCGAGCCATGATTGCAAGGGGAATTGCGCAGACTTACCGGCCGCTGCCAGCAAGAGAGCAAGACCCATCCACGTCATGATCTGCTTATGTTCCGGACCAGCATGGTTTGCGACACCTTGGAAGGAAACCGTTCCGAAAGCCGTGAATGCGATCATGATCGCAAAACTGAGTCCCATGTCACCGATTCGGTTCACCACAAAGGCTTTCTTCGCGGCGGTGGCGTAAGCCGGCTTCTGATTCCAGAACCCGATGAGGAGATATGAGGCAAGACCTACTCCTTCCCAACCTACATAGAGGTTGAGGAAGGAATCTCCGAGGACAAGTAAGAGCATCGCGGCAATGAAGAGATTGAGGTACGAGAAGAATCTACGACGATCATGATCGTGCTCCATGTATGCAATGGAGTAGATATGAATGAGAGTGCCCACTCCAGTAATGAGGAGGACAAAACAAATCGAGAGTTGATCGAGTAATAAGCCCGCTTCTACATTGAAGGAACCAGCGTTGATCCACGTGAAGAGATGTTGGGTGACGCCGCGCGATTCACCATCGCGCCCTAGCATCTGAAAGAGCTCCACGAGGCCAACGACGAAAGAGGCACCGGAAAGTGCGGTAGCCAAGAGGTGACCCCACTTATCGGAACGACGCCCGGCCAGAAGAAGGATCGTTGCGCCGAGCGCAGGGAGCGCAATCAACCAAACCAAGAGGGAACTAGTCCCACTCGCAAGTGCGTGTGTAGCTTCCACGATATTCCTCCTTCCTAGTACTTCAATAAATTCGCGTCATCGACCGAGGCCGAACGACGAGACCGGAAAATTGTCACGATAATTGCCAGACCCACTACAACTTCGCAAGCGGCTACCACCATCGTAAAAAAAGCGACTACTTGACCATCGAGATTTCCAAGTAACCGAGCGAAGGTGACAAAAGCCAAGTTAGCTGCGTTGAGCATCAACTCAACACACATGAAAACCACGATTGCGTTGCGGCGAAGCACGACACCAATAGCTCCTATGGAGAAGAGCAGCGCAGAGAGCACCAGGTAATTATTTGGACTCATCTTCGCCCTCCTCAATCGTGTGCATTTCAAAAGCCTTGGTATCTAAGACATCTCCACGAGCCTTAAGAACATCAGGGACAGATGATGGATCAGGGGTGCCATCTGGACGCAAGGCAGGAACATCGACCGCGTTATGCAAGGCGTAAACGCCGGGGTTAGGAAGCGGAGCACCAGGCAACTTTGATCCTGGGCGGAAACGCAAGATGGAGAGTTCTCGCTGAGAAGGACGTTCACTGGAACGCTCGCGATGACCTAGAACCATGGCACCGAGAGCGGCCGTGATGAGAAGTGCCGAAACCACTTCAAACGCCCAGACGTAGCGAGTGAAGAGTAATTGCGCCAAGCCTTCGACGTTACCGTCAGTATTTGCTGCGGTAAGTCCAGCGAAGCCCGTGTACGAGCGGCCGACAGCGCCGATCAGGAGTACCGCGAAGCCGAGGGCGCCGATCATTGCCATGACACGCTGACCCTTGATGGTTTCAACAAGCGAATCAGAACTATCGACACCGACAAGCATGAGGATGAAGAGAAAGAGCATCATGACCGCACCGGTATAGACCACGATCTGAACAATTCCGAGGAACGGCGCATCTTGTGCGATGTAGAAAATTGCCAAGGTGATCATGACCCATGCAAGAAGGAGCGCGGAATGCACCGCCTTCTTCACGAAAATCATGCTAACCGCGGCCAGAACTGCGAGCGGCGCCAAAATCCAGAAGAGAACCGCCTCTGGGGTACCGGTTTGGCCGGGAGAAAATGGATTAGCTGCCACAATTAGATTCATACTTGCTCTCCCTGGCTTGGATGAGCACCGGTTACCTGACCACGGTAGTAATCGCCATCGTCAGTGCCGGGGAACATGGCATGTGGCGGCTTCACCATTCCGGGCATGAGAGGGGCAAGGAGATCTTGC
>Ga0214919_10006172_pt1 | contig 16576 bp, 14 predicted proteins | sample LL1503_MetaG_FD_177994 | JGI IMG/M metagenome (GOLD analysis project Ga0214919, IMG submission 177994) | Freshwater microbial communities from Lake Lanier, Atlanta, Georgia, United States - LL-1503 | ecosystem: Environmental > Aquatic > Freshwater > Lake | place: USA: Georgia | collected... | reverse complement strand
ATTGTCATTCTGATAAAAGCCAGCATTAGAGTACTAATGGCAGGAAATAAGATAAAGGCCGGAAAATATCCCGGCTTAATAGCAATTAAGGCTAGAAGAGTGGCACTTAAGAAAACCGAGAGCGCAATAAAAATTGGATTTACTGATGTATCAGATTCTTCATCTTTGCCTGGATGCCATGTGCTCTCGGCAAGAAGTAAGAGCCCGAGTAACCAGCCATCATCCACGATTGAACCAAAGGAATAGTTTCCATTGAGATGTTGCCATAGAAAGAAGAAATCAGTGCAAGTGAATGCAAGTACGCCAGCAAAAACCACAAGACTTCGCTTCGACCAGCCATGAGATGCGATTATGGCAATTGTTATAGATATTAAAATTAAATCACATACTGGAAAAGTTAATGCAAATAGAGCATCACTTAATTTGCCACCAAAGTGGGGTAATACTGGCTTAAGTGCAAAAGTTGTTCCTAAAACTCCAAGGCCCAAGCCAACAATAGATGCATCAAAAATCTCAAGAACTGTAGATTTTCTACTCGAATTTATGAGGCGGGGAAGTGCGATAACAGCGCAGGGATAGAACAGCAGATAGGAAATATTTGACATCAGCGAATTTAATTCAGGTAATGAATAATAGGAGGCAGTGCTAGCTAGAACTGAGCCAAATAGCCAGAGTGAGATTGCGGTAATGAGTAAGGGCTTAGATAATGGATCTGATATCCGTGGTGCCAAGGCAACTATAAAGATTGCAAAGCAAGGTATGGAGTTATAAAGATAGAGCTCGACTAGTTGTGAACCATTTAATGGTGAAAAGTGTGTCAAGAAATGAAGGAGAAGAAGTGAGGGAGCAACTATGCGAATAATCCGTACAGTCATCTTCTCAACCTAGGACAGACTCAAACGCAAATTGAATAGGGAAAGCCCCGTTATTTCTAACGGGGCTTTTACCTACAAGGTTATGGCGTTAGAAGCCCTTTGTGCAGATGAGTTGTGCATTCGCCTTTGTATTAGCAACATCAGCTTTGAGCTGCGCTGGCTGAGTTGTTGCAGCCAACTTAGCTGATTCAAGCTTGCGAATGTTTAAAGTAATTTTGTTAAGTTGAGAAGTGTATAAACGGACCGCTGATGTCCAAGCAGAGACTGCAGATGTGTACGCCTTCTTATCTGCCTCAGATGTTGCTGCAGCAAGTTTTGCCTTTGCAGCAGTCAAGCGCAAATTTGTGTCATCAATTTTCTTCTGAGTTTCTGCCTTATTTGCTGTCTCAGTTGTAATTCCAAGATCAATCACTGGAATCTGAGCAGTTAGATTTGTCGTAAGGACCGCTGCATCTTTTTGGGCTTTCACATAAGCTGCAGCTGAATTGAGACAGTCCAGTGAAAGCCAGGTCAGTTTTGTACTAGTAGACATTGGATTCTTTGCGCACCTGTACCTACTGCCACTCACTGTCGTAGTTTGATTGAGCTTCGTGCAGGTAACACCATTTGAAATCTTGGTAGCTGCAGTAGCAGGGGCCGCAATCATGACTCCACCGGCAACGACTAGTGCGAGCGTGAGAGAAGCGAGTTTACGCATCAGAAAAACCTCCATTGGATATGGCCCTATCGTAGCCAGCCGTTAGTTAAAAACTTGTCATAACCCGCCCATGAACCCTATGAATTCGCTGTGAGATTAGTCAGGAACTAGTTTTTGCGCTGTTTGATGCGAACGTTCATACCAATTTTACGAACCAATTGACGTGGAGCATTACGCATCACAAAAGTAAGGATTCGGTATTGCCAACCTGGAACACTAATCGCTTTGCCAGCGATTGCATCTTTCCAAGCAGTTGCCACGAGCTTGTCAGAATTTAGCCACATGAATTTAGGTAGAGCTTTCATTGACATGCCCCCTCGCTGGTGGAACTCAGTTCTAGTAAAGCCGGGGCAGAGTGCACTTACTTTCACATTCGTTGCTGCAAGCTCTGTGTGAAGTGATTCTGAGAGAACTGTCAGATAAGACTTTGAAGCACTGTATGTTCCACCTGCAATCCATCCGGCAACTGATGAGACGTTGATAATGACTCCCTTATTGCGCTCTTTCATTCCAGGAAGTGCAACATGCATCAGGCGCATAGGTGTACGCACAAGCACATCAAGCATTTGCTGCTCAGCACCTAATTGACTCATCGTGAACGACTTATTGATTCCAAAGCCGGCGTTATTGATGAGGACGTCTATTTGATTGTTGGAGATGTAGTCCTCTATTGACTTACATCCTGCATCGGTTGCTAGATCTGCCTGAATCACTTTTGTTGATATTGCAAAAGTGGATTCAAGGCTCTTTGCTCGCTCTTGAAGTCTTGGTAAATCACGGGCAACCAAAACTATGTTGTAGCCATTTTGTGCAAGTAATCGTGTGAAGCTCTCACCAATTCCAACGGTTGCACCAGTTACTAAAGCCCATGATTGCATCTAAATCTCCAAGTTAACTCGTAGTTCGCCCAAGGCCCCTGCTGGAACAAATGGTGCGTGCGGTGCAACTGCATTTAATCTTTTATAAGGTTGATCTTGTGTAGGCCTTGAATCTACATCACCTTTATTTGGCCAGAACGATAAAGCTCGTTCTGCTTGGGCAGTAATTGTGAGTGAAGGATTAACGCCCAGGTTTGCAGTAATCGTTGAGCCATCAACAATATGAAGTGTTGGGTAGTTCCAAACGCGGTGGTAAGGATCAATTACTCCGTGGCTCTGATCACTGCCAATGACGCAACCACCAACAAAGTGGGCGGTAAATGGAGCATCTATGAGATCGCCAACATGTCCGCCTGCTATTCCGCCGTGCTTTTGTGCAATGTGTCGAACGGCCTCATTAGCTGCTGGAATGTATGTGGCGTTGGGATGCTCGGCATCATTAGTTGAAGTTAAATGCCACCCAAAGATCGATTTCTTTCCTCGAACAGTGACCGATGAGTCAACATTTTGCATCGTAAGTGCAATAACTGTTCGCTCACTCCAGCGTCTCACATTCAAAATCTTAAGGAGAAGTTTTGGATTAGCTACAAACTGCTTCCACCACTGCTTTCGCCGTTCTTGTGATGTATGACCATCGGTCATGATGGTTTGTAGCAAGCCCATTAAATTAGAACCCTTGCCGTAGCGCACAGGTTCAATGTGGGTGTTTTCATCAGGGAAGAAAGAAGAAGTTATAGCGCTTCCATCGCTATAGTCGATATCAGTGTTTTGCATAAGCGCACCAGTAAGGGCTTCACTATTAGTTCTAGACAAATCACCTAAACGATCAGAAATCGCAGGAAGCACCTTGCCATCCTTCATCTTATGGAGCAGTTTTTGTGTATTAAATGTTCCAGCAGCAACAATTACATCTTTAGCGAAAAATACATTTCCCTTGTGACCTAACCAGTTATCAGTTTTACGAGTGGTGATTTTCCATTCTCCGTTAGATAACTTCTCAATTTTTGTTGCAGTCGTCATTGGAAAAACTTGAGCACCAGCTTTTTCGGCAAGGCCCAGGTAGTTCTTTGGTAATGTGTTTTTTGCATTGAATCTGCATCCACTCATACAAGCACCGCACTGCATGCATCCATTGCGATCAGGACCAACACCACCAAAGAATGGATCTTTAGTTGCAACTCCTTTACCATCACCAAAATAGATTCCTAGTGGAGCCATTTTGAAAGTGTGGCCCACACCCATTGCTTCAGCTGCTTCTTTCATAGCCCTATCGCTATTAGAAAAATAAGGATTTTCTGTTACACCCAACATCCGACGAGCTTGGTCATACCAAGGTTCTAGCTCTTCTTTCCAGTTAGTAATTGATGCCCATTGTTTATCAGTGAAGTATTGATCACCGGGTTGATACAAAGTATTTGCATAAACCAAAGATCCACCACCAACACCTGCGCCAGCTAAAACCAATACATCAGGCAAAACATGAATGCGTTGTATTCCATAAAGGCCAAGTTTTGGAGCAAAAAGGAATTTGCTTATGCGCCATGATGTTTTTGGAAAATCTTTATCTCGAAAGCGCTTTCCTGCCTCTAGCACGGCAACGCTATAACCCTTTTCGCGAAGGCGCAGCGCAGATACGGAGCCACCAAAGCCGGATCCAATAACCACCACATCGAATGTGCGCTTCATTTCTTTAAGTCTAGTCTTGCCAATAATTCATGACAAGATTGCCCCTGCACAATCTAAGTCCCCGTAGCTCAGTGGATAGAGCAACCGCCTCCTAAGCGGTAGGTCGCAGGTTCAACTCCCGCCGGGGACACGTAATTTTTAATTAATGCTTAAGAGTAAATTTTTGCATCCACTTAGGTGCCCACCAGTTACGTTCACCAAATAAACGCATAAGTGCTGGAACAAGAAGAGCGCGCACCAATGTTGCATCCAAAATAACTGCAAGTGCAACTCCAAAGCCCAACATCTTGATGGATGTAACGCCGCTAGTAATAAAGGATGCAAAAACAACAGCTAACAAGAGTGCTGCTGCAGTAATAATTCGAGCAGATCTCTGCAGACCAACTGCTACAGATTCCACATTGCTCTTGCCACTTAAATGCTCTTCACGAATTCGTGAGAGTAAGAACAGTTCGTAGTCCATTGATAGTCCAAATACAACTACTGCCACCAGAATCACTGAACCGGTATCTAAAGTGCCAGTTACGGTGAAATCACCTACCAACCACTTCAAGTGACCATCGATAAATATCCAGGTAATTGCGCCAAGAGTTGCAACTAATGAAAGCGCATTTAAAATCACTGCCTTAATCGGCAAGATAATTGATCCAGTGAATATAAAGATAAGAATTAATACAGTAAGTGCAATCCATCCCAAAGCCAGGGGCAATGTTCTAGCGATTCCATCTTGAGAGTCTGTGAAGTCAGCTGCTGCTCCACCAATGAGTGTGCCAGCAGGCTGTTCAAGAGATCTAATGTCATGAATAACCTTCATTGAATTGGTGCTTCGAGATGGCACAGAGGAGATTACCTGGACTCGAATATCTTGCTTGTAGGTTTCGATTGCGCCCACACGGACAATACCTTCAACATTTTTAACTTTATCTAAGAAAGATGATACTTCGCTCTCTCGCCCAACACCATTTGGCACTACAACTTCAATGGGACTGCCAATTAATCCGTCAAAGCGGGTCTCAACGATTTGAGATGCAATTGCAGCCGGATTTGATGCTGGTAGAACTCTTGAGTCAACTTGAGCAAATGAAATATTAGTAACAGGAGCAGCCAATATTCCTAAGACAACTAAGCAAGCAATTACGACTGGAACGGGGCGCTGCATAACATTGCGGGCAGTGCGTGCCCAACGACCATCTTCTTTAGGGGTAATTGCACTCTTACGTACAACTCCCTTATCAACCTTTTCACCAAGAATTGTAAGAAGTGCTGGCAGAGCAATTACTGCGCCGATCACAGCAAATGTAATGACTGCAACGCCTGCGTACCCAAAAGATTTTAAGAACTCAAGTGGGAAGAAGAGCAATGAGGCCATGGTTACCAAAACAGTGAGTCCTGAGTAGAAGACTGTCTTACCGGCTGTAGCAACAGTTGTGACTATAGATTCTTCAACGCTGTGGCCGTTATGGAGTTCTTCTCGGAATCGATTAACCATAAGAAGCGCGTAATCGATACCAAGTCCTAATCCAAGGCCAGTGATGAGATTTAGAGCAAAGACGCTGACGTTAGTGAATAACGTTAAAAGGTAAATGATAAAAAAAGAACCAAGGATGGCAGTCACACCGACAAATAGTGGTGTTGCAGATGCTACGAGGGCACCAAAGACAAATACAAGAAGGAGGAATGTAAGAGGAATGGCAATTGATTCAGCGAGAATCAAATCCTTTTCAATTTTGTGGTTGATTGCATAAGTAATAACGCCTGCACCAGCTGCGTAAATCTGAACATTTTTGTACTTACCATCAAACTCTTCCTGTAATGATGCTCCGACTGAGCTCAGGGCATCCCAATCGAAAGCATCAATATCGGAATACACGAGGATGAAGCCGGCTTTTCCATCTTTAGATTTCATGGATGGTGATCCACCGGTGGACCAGTAGGAGTAAGTTTTTGAGACTCCATCATGTTTTTGAATCTTCTTTTCAATTTCAATTGCTGTGTTTGAAACAGCTGGATCATCAATTGTTGAACTTGCAGAGTCCACAACCATCACTACAACTGGCTCTTCTGCACCAAATACATCAACAACATACTTAGCAGCCTTAGCTGAATCGCTATTGAGGTCTGAGTAACCACCTGAATCTAAGCGACCAAAGGATAAGGAGCCGACTGCTCCAGCGATGATTGTTGTAATAATGAAGGATAAAAGGACTAGCTTGCTGCGTTTCACGATGAACTTTCCAAGCTTCTCAAACACGTTTCTTACTCCTTAGATGTAGACTTAAAACTATGAGTGATCTCTTTCCCAATGTGACTTCAGATGAGATCGATCCTGAAGCCACGGCAGAACAATTACGACGCGAAGAAGAAATTAAGTCAGATAAGCCGCCCCACCACCAGGATTAATCAGCCTTAGCTGCCGGAGTTGGCGCAGCTGCAGGAGTTGGCGCAGCTGCAGGAGTTGTTTTGGCGGGTTCACTTGTTGTCTTTTTTGCAGAATCAGTTTTATAAAATCCAGAGCCTTTGAATACAACACCCACCGCGCTATAGACCTTGCGGATTTCTCCCTTGCACTCTGGGCATTGAGTGAGTGAGGCATCGCTAAAGGACTGGACGGCTTCAAATTCATGTTCGCAAGCATTACATGCGTATTGGTAAGTAGGCACTAGCGCTCCAATCTTTGAATTTGCCCATATTCCAACCCTTTGGGGTAGAAGGCAAGTCTAAAGAAGTGAGACGATTGGCGCGAATTAAGGTCCAAGTTGTGAAGGAGGTCTAAGTGAAAATCACTCGAGTCCGCCAATTTTTGACCGCTTTTGCCCTTATTAGCGTTCTAGGCATGATGCCAGCCAGTGCAAACTCACTTATAACTACTTCACCTATCAGTGGTTCAACAGTCACTATTGCTCCAATGTCTGTAACTCTGACAACTCAGAAAGCATTACTTCCTGAAGCAAATGAAATAGTGGTTACAGATCCAGCCGGTGTGCGTGTTGATGATGGAACATTAACTATTACCGATGTTGCAGCAACTATTGGATTAAAACCTCTCGTTGATTCTGGAATTTATCGCGTTTCATACACACTGTATTCAGAAGGTGAAGTTCCGTTAGAAGGATCATTCACATTTAATTTCTCGGCACCAACTGTAATAACACCTACCGAACCATCACCCACTCCAACAGAATCGCAAATACCTGCAAGTAGTAGTTGGACCACAAACGTATTTATCATTTTTCTTTTGATTATGGCGTTTTTTGTCTTGATTGCACTCGCGCTCTATGCGCGAAAACTCTTTAGGGAACGATGATTGCTTTAAGCACAATTTTTAAATACCTATCCCTTATTGGCAGTTTTGCAGTAGTTGGAGCGCTATTGGCCATGGGCTTCCTGCTTCTTGATTCCCATGGAAAACTTTCAACTTCAGCTAAAAAGCTTCGCACAGTGCTATGGATTTCAGGCCTTACTTGGTCCATAGGAAGCATCGGAGTAATTCTCTTTACGCTAGCAACGATTCTCGACCAACCTTTATCATTTGCATTAGATTCAACAGTTCTACGCTCTTTCCTTACACAAATCACTTTAGGTCAGTATTTACTATTTCAAACACTTGTTGCCCTAGTTATTACCTTTGCATCAATTCGAGTGAACAAGATCCTCACAGTTATCGCCTTACTAATCCTTACCTTCATTGGATTAGTTGCACCAGTGTTTGAAAGCCACTCAGCATCAGGTGGCTCACATGCACTAGCTATCGGGTCCTTAGTGATTCACGTAGTTGCGCTATCTCTTTGGGTAGGCGGAGTAATAACGTTGGCGATTTTGAAACCAGAAGATAGGCCAATAGCAGTTCCACGCTTCAGCCAATTAGCGTTATGGGCTGCTATTGCTGTTGTGTTAAGTGGAACTGCAAATGCTTGGGCCCGCTTGAATTTCAAAGAGGCCTGGAACAGTGCATATGCATGGGTAGTAATTGGCAAAGTAGTTCTGACAATTATCTTAATTATTATTGGATATCTACATCGTAAGAATTTGGCTTTACGTAGTTCCATTAATTGGAAAGGCTTTTCGCGTTTAATCTTTGCAGAGAGCTTGATTATGGTTATAACCGTTGCAATGGGTGCATGGTTATCTTCAAGTCAGGCACCATCAAGACCTGATCCAGCCAAATTTGATCCAGCATTAGCTATTGCTGGAATTTCTACACCAGCTGAACCCACATGGGTTCGAATTTTGTTGAGTTATGAACCAGATGCATTAATGATTGGAATCTTGGTTACAGCCGTTGCACTTTATATAAAAGGTGTAGTTGTTCTTACAAAGCGTGGAGATAAGTGGCCTATTGGCCGCACAATTTCATTTGCCTTTGGAATATCAGCAATAGATTTTGCAACAAGTGGTGGCCTTGGTTTGTATGCAAACTTTGCCTTTTCATATCACATGATTGCTCACATGATTCTAGGAATGATTGCACCGATTGGAATTGTGCTTGGAGCGCCAATCACATTAGCGCTTCGAACTTTGCCACAGGGCAGAAATAGTGAAGAACGCGGTGTGAGAGGTTCTCTACTTGCCGCACTACATTCGAAGTTGGCTGTGTTTTTCACCAACCCAATTGTGGCCTTGGCTATCTTTGATGGTTCACTCTTTGCTCTCTACTTCACAGATCTATTTGGCGCAATGATGCAATCGCACGTGGGCCACTTCGTTATGAGCATTCATTTCCTACTCGCTGGAATTCTTTTCTTCCATGTAATCATTGGCATTGATCCAAATCCTCGAAGAGTTCCACATTTAGTTCGCATCGTTATTCTCTTTGCAGCAATGAGTATTCATGCCTTCTTCTCGGTGGCGCTAATGTCGACTTCAACACTCATTGATGGTGGATACTTTAAATCTCTTCAATCACCATGGCTCACTGATCTACTTGCCGATCAGCGACTAGGTGGATCAATAGGTTGGGCGATGGGCGAAATTCCTATTCTTCTTGCATTGGTTGCAACCTTTATAAGCTGGGTTAAGGATGATTCACGCGAAGCAATTCGAATTGATAAAAATGCTGCACGATCTGCAGCAATGGGTCAGCCAGATGAGTTAGCCGCCTATAACAAATATTTGCAAGATTTAGCCCAACGCGATAGAAATGAACCCTAATGGAAAACTTATTTGATCTTCCCAGCGAGTATAAAGATCTTCGTGCCAGCGTTCGTGCTTTGGCGGAAAAGGAAATTGCACCTTTTGCAAAAGCTGTTGATGAAGATCATCGCTTCCCACAAGAGGCGGCAGATGCATTACAAAAAGCAGGTCTAGCTGCAGCCCATGTTCCAACTGAATTCGGTGGCGACGGTGCAGATGCACTTGCTGTTGTAATAATCATTGAAGAAGTTGCACGAGTTTGCGGTGCTTCATCACTTATTCCTGCAGTTAACAAACTTGGTTCTCTGCCGCTAATGTTGGGTGGAAATAAAGATCAGAAGCAACGCTGGTTATCACAGCTGGCTCAAGGTAAAGGTTTTTCATATTGTTTATCTGAATCTGATGCAGGCTCTGACGCATCAGCCCTTCGCACAAAGGTTGAGCGCGCTGGTGATGGTTGGATTCTCAATGGAAGCAAGAAGTGGATTTCAAATGCAGGAATTTCAGAGTTTTACACCGTTATTGCTCAAGGCGATGCATCACTTGGCTCAAAAGGAATTACAGCATTCGTAGTTGAAAAATCTGATCCAGGTGTCTCATTTGGTGCACCAGAAAAGAAAATGGGCTTTAGAGGATCACCAACCCGTGAAGTTTATTTTGACAACGTCAAGCTTGCAGATGATCGTCGCATTAGCGAAGTAGGTGAAGGATTTGCACTAGCAATGAACACACTTGATCACACACGCATCACCATTGCGGCACAAGCGTTAGGCCTTGCCCAAGGCGCACTTGATGTTGCGACCAAGTATTCACATGAGCGCAAGCAGTTCGGTAAAGAGATTTTCGATTTTCAAGCCGTTCAATTCTTGTTGGCAGATATGGCGATGAATATTGAAGCTGCCCGTCAGTTAACTTATGTTGCTGCATCAAAGAGTGAGAGCAATGAGAAAGATCTACGCTTCTTCTCAGCGGCAAGTAAGTGTTTTGCAAGTGATGTGGCGATGAAAGTTACAACTGATGCGGTCCAGATTTTGGGTGGCTATGGTTATGTCTCAGATTATCCAGTTGAGCGGATGATGCGAGATGCCAAACTCACACAGATTTATGAGGGAACTAATCAAATTCAGCGGATTGTTATGGCGCGCAATCTACCTAACGCTTAAATCTGACGATGAGTGAAGGTGTTGCAGCAGCATCTAGCGGTATGTCATGGGTTTCTCGGGGCAAGGTTTCACTCGTTAATTCACCTGCATAAACCAAACCAATTTTCCAGCCAGGCAAAGTTGGTAATGCGCGATCATAAAACCCGCCGCCTTGCCCCATTCGATAACCCTCTTGATCAATACGAAGAGCAGGTGTGATTACTGCACCAACATCACTCATATCTGTCACAGCTGGTCCAGTTGGTTCAGTCAGGTTTTTAGTAGTCTTCAAATTTGTTGGATTTCCATCCCATTGAACCCATTCAATGTCTAATCCATTGACTCGGGGGAGTAAAAGTCTTTTGCCATCTGCCAAGAAAGCTTTATTGATTTCATCTGTGCTGGGTTCTTGGGCATATGAAAAGTATGAGCAAATTGTTGTGGCACTGACGATTTCTGGAGCTTTCAGAATTACATTGAAATTGGCAGGAATGAACTTTTGAACCCTTTCACGGCGATAGCGATCTCGTAACTGCTTCTTGAGTGTGTTCTGATTCATTGCTTCCACCCTCCGCATTCCACGCCTAAATCCCAAAGATTGATGACTACAACAAGTATGGTGTGATTATGGCAGAGCACACGCGGGTAGATGAGTTTTTAACCTCACTTATAGCGATTTGCAAACCACTTGATTCTTTTGAAATGCCATTACTAGATGCCCATGGCGCGACATTGTCACAAGATGTGTACGCAGGGGAGCGTTTGGTAATGAAAGCCGGATCTAGAATCCGCTCAACTCAAATTGGCTTAGCTGCATCAATCGGGCTTGATCACTTACCTACAAGGCCACATCCACGGGTTGTGGTGATGTCAGCTGGACCGGATTTAGTTGAACCAGGCAAGACACTTAAAGGTGATGAAGAATTTGAAACTAACTCGTGGATGCTTACAACTGCCGTGCGTGAAGTTGGCGCAGTTGCTTATCGCGTGCACTCTATCCCAGATGATGAAGCCCAGCTACAGAACTTGATTGAAGACCAATTAGTACGTGCTGACTTAATAATTATTAGTGGTGAGCGCCATGATGATTCATTTGACTTGATCACCCGAACTATTTCAAACATGGGTGAAATTACTACAGTGGACATTGCAATTGAGATGAGCGGGCGACATAACTATGGACTTATTGGTCCCGATAAAACACCAATCATCACTCTTCCTGGAGATCCGATTGCTGCTTATATTTCATTTGAACTCTTTGTTCGCCCCATGATTCGCACGATGTTAGGCGCAGCAACAATTCATCGTCCAAGTGTTAAGGCCAAGTTAGAAAAAGCGATTGAATCTAGCGAAGGTATGCGATCTTATATTCGCGCAGCTCTATCTGAAGATGGAAAGTCGGTAACTCCGCTGACTCATCAAGAGGAAATTTCAACACTTTCAGATGCTTCTGCCTTTATTGCCGTGGGTGAAAAAGATATAAATTTAAAAGCTGGCGATGAAGTAACTGTTGTGATTTTAGAGCGCAGATACATTTAAGTCCTCTGATGATTTATTCATGGCCGGTGGTACTAAAGAGTGAGGATCTCACTCTGCAGGCATTGAGATTTAGAGATCGCCCTCGTTGGAATAATGTCCGTGCTGAAAATCGTGATTGGTTATCTCCTTGGGAGGCGACAATTCCCTTGATACCTGGTGAAACGGCAGAAAATGCCAGCCGCCTACCTTCCTATTTTGAAATGGTGCGAACCCTTAACTCTGAGGCTCGAAGTGGCCGCTCATTTTCATTTGCTATCTGGCATCAGCGCAATTTAATTGGGCAGATTTCACTCGGAGGAGTAATTCTTGGCGCAATGCGAGGTGGCCATATTGGTTATTGGATTGATAAGAACTATTCAAACAGGGGCTTCACGACGCAAGCGGTAATGGCTCTTACGGAGTATTCATTTTCTGCGCTGAATCTTCATCGAATTGAAATCAATATACGGCCAGAAAATGCGGCATCAAGGCGTGTAGCTGAGAAAGCTGGCTACATTTTTGAAGGTGAGCGTCCCCGTTATTTACACATCGCTGGAAATTGGCGAGACCATGTAGTGTTTGTAAAAGAAAATCCCGCCATTCAGTAGGCTCTAAATCCCAAGTTCTATAGGTCCAATCCTTTATCTTTGTCCATCATGGCTTCTGGACTTATCTATTTAGCGATCATCGGTATGTGGGTCGCATATTTTGCGCCCCGTTGGATCCATGACCGTAACGAGTTTTCTGGAAAATCAGTTGAGCGATTTAAGAGTGCATTAATTGTTGTTGCGACTTCATCGCCACATGGAACTTCTGGCAGCGGATCAATTCATATTGATTTAGATCGCGAAGCAAAAATCGCACAACTTCTTATGCGCAGACGAATTATGTTTTTTGTTTTAACCTGTTCCCTAATTACAACACTTGTGGGTGGTTTCATGAATACGATGCCTTTTATTTACTCATTGGTTCCTGCAACTGGAATTTTGATTTATGTCGCAAGCGTTCGTCGTCGGACAATTGCAGACAAAATTCAACACCGCCGTGTACAGCAACTTCACCGTCGCACAACTGGTGTTTCGGCAACGAACTTAGCTGAAGTAGTAACGCCTAAGGCATCACAAGAACACTGGATCCCACTATCAGAGCGTGAACTCAAAGGTGTAGTTTTATTGCCAAAAGGAAGTGCAGCAGTTCGCCAAACATGGGAACCTTCAGAAGTACCTGCCCCAACCTATGTCAGCGCACCCAAGGCAATTATTCCCAAGCGCGTTATTGACTTAACTATTCCTGGGGCTTGGAGTGAAGAACAAGAGCGTTTAGAGCGTGAAGCTCTAGCTGCTGCTTCACCTTCACGTGATGAAATCTTTGATCAACAATTAGCTGATGAAGCAGTTGAGCGTCTTAAGCAAGCCCGCGCTTCTAACGAGTAGCTATATCCAAGAATTCATCCACATACGTTGCAACCATGCTTCGTATGTGATTATTTCTCCTGTGAAAATTGGGAAGAAATACACAAAGTTTAAAAAGATTACTGTGACAAAAGCTGCAATTAAACCTTGCGAGATACCTGCCTTTAAAGAGCTATTAAGCAATAGTTTTGCGCAATACACAAGAGCCAGGATCATGAATGGCTCAAAAACTACTGCGTAGAAAGTAAAAACTGTGCGGGATTGAAAGAAGAACCATGGAAGGTAACCAGCAGCCATTCCCAGCACAATCAAATTTAAGACAGGCTCAGCAGTACGCTTAAACAAGCTGCGTAACCAAAAACCAATAACAACGGAAACAGCAATTGTTCCCGCCCACCATAGAAGCGGTGTGCCAATTGCTAACACTTCTTGTGCGCAGTTATCACTACCACAACCCTTTGGTGATTCATAGAAAAAGGAAGTTGGTCTTCCCATAATCATCCAACTCCAAGGATTGGCTTGGTAAGAATGTTTTTCAGTTAAGCCAGTATGAAAGCCTAACATCTGTGAGTGATAGTGAATCCATGAGGCAAATGAATTTGAAGACCATTGACGATCCCAACCACGATCACTGAGAAACCAACCAGTCCATGAAGTGATGTAAACAATGACGGGAAGAAATCCGTATTGAATGAATTTCATAAATGTTGGTCGAATCAAATCTTTGGAAGGATGCTCTGAAAAAATCTTATAGAGAGAAACAAAAATCATCGCAATTAAGAAATAGACTGCACTCCATTTACAACCCATCGCCAAACCTATTGCAATTGCTGCCAACCAATGTCTTTGTTGGTGCCAGAGATAAATCGCCAAGAGAACAAAGAAAGTTAAGAACAAATCAAGTAATGCAGTTCTTGAATGAACAAGCATTAATCCATCGCACGCCATTAAGAATGCTCCTATGGCGGTTAATAGCGTTGAGTAGAATAAAACATGTACTAAGCGGGCAAAGAGCAGAATGAGAAGTGTTCCAGTGATTGCAGTAGCAAAGCGCCAACCAAATTCATTATCGCCAAAGAGTTGAATACCGCTTGCTATAAGCCATTTACCAACCGGGGGATGAACAATGAACTCCGGCTTAGAACCACTAACTTCTACGCCGTATTTCAAGAGATCCCTAGCGCCATCAACGTAATAGACCTCATCAAAAACAAAGCCCTTAGGTGTTGCTAGGTTGATTAATCGAATCGCAAGGGAGGCAATCGCGATAAGGATCGGGGCGATGGCGGCAATCATGTGTGTAATCGTATGCGCAAATCGCTGCAAAATTACTGAGATGATGGACCCATGACATTGATATTGGCAGCAACCCCCTTGGGTAATCCAGCCGATGCAAGCGCGCGCTTAAAAACGGCTATCGAAGAAGCCACAATTATTGCCGCTGAAGATTCCAGAAGGTTTCACCGTTTGTGTTCAGATCTTGGAGTTACTTTCACAGCCCGCATACTTTCCTTCTTTGAAGGCAATGAAGATGAGCGAACTGCTGAACTGTTAAATGAGTTAGCAGCTGGCGCTCATGTTTTAGTTGTTTCAGATGCAGGAATGCCAACGATAAGTGATCCTGGCTTTAGGTTGATGCGTGAAGCAATTGCTAGAGGTCTTGAAGTCTGTGTTATTCCAGGACCTAGCGCAGTAACCATGGCTGTTGCTCTCTCTGGATTACCAACAGATCGCTTTACTTTTGAAGGATTTCCATCGCGCAGTGCTGGAGCTCGATTAGCAACATTTGAAAAACTGCGCCATGAAGAGCGCACGATGGTTTTCTTTGAAGCTCCACATCGTTTAGCTGATTCTCTCACTGATGCGCAATCTATTTTTGGCGCAGAACGCAAAGGTGCAATTTGTCGTGAGATGACAAAACATTATGAAGAGACAATTCGTGGAACACTCTCAGAACTTACAACTTGGGCAGATACCAATGAAGTTCTTGGTGAGATCACACTCGTAATTCAGGGAGCAGTCCTGGATTCAGCAGCAATGACTGCTGATGAAATGGTGGCCCGTGTTCGTGAATTTGAAGCTGCAGGGATGGATCGCAAAGGGGCTATTGCCTCGGTTGCCGCTGAATTCTCAATTGCAAAGCGATTGGTTTATGCCGCAGTGGTCGATGCGAATAAGATGAGCAAGTGACTAAGTCCTTTTATTTAACGACGCCGATTTATTACGTCAACGATGCACCGCATATTGGCCATGCCTATACGACGGTTGCCGGTGATGTGTTAACTCGTTGGCATCGCCAAAGAGGAGAATCAGTCTGGTTTTTAACTGGCACAGATGAGCATGGCCAAAAGGTTATGCGCACGGCTGAGGAAAACAACTCGGCTCCACAGGCCTGGGTTGATCGCTTAGTGCAAGATGCGTGGAAACCTAATTGGCAAGCGCTCAATATTGCTAACGATGATTTCATTCGCACAACAGAAAAGCGTCACACAGAACGTGTTCAAAAGTTCTTGCAATCCCTTAAAGACTCTGGTCATATTTATGCAGGAAAATATGAAGGCCCTTATTGTGTTGGTTGCGAAGAGTTTAAGCTTCCTGGTGACCTCATTGAAATTGATGGCAAGAAATGCTGCCCAATTCATAGTAAGCCAATCGAACTTGTCAATGAAAATAACTGGTTCTTTAAGCTTTCGGCTTTTGTGCAACCTTTACTTGAGCACTACCGCAAGAACCCAGATGCTTGCCAACCTGAAAGTGCACGCAATGAAGTAGTTTCATTCCTAGAGGGTGGCGTTACAGATCTTTCTATTTCACGTTCAACTTTTGACTGGGGTATTCCTGTTCCTTGGGATACCGACCAAGTTGTCTATGTTTGGTTTGATGCACTTCTTAACTATGCAACTGCAGTTGGTTTAACTGATGCACCGGAAAGTGAAGGTGGCAAGAAGTTTGCACAGACTTGGCCAGCAGATGTTCATTTAGTCGGTAAAGATATTTTGCGCTTTCACGCTGTTATCTGGCCAGCAATGCTTATGGCTGCAGGTTTAGATGTCCCAAAAAAGATATTTGCTCATGGTTGGCTACTCGTAGGTGGCGAAAAGATGAGTAAGAGTAAGTTGACTGGTATCGCACCTAAAGACATTACAGACCACTTTGGTGTTGATGCTTTTCGTTATTACTTTTTGCGTGCTATTCCATTTGGTACCGATGGCTCTTTTTCATGGGAAGACATGTCTGC
>Ga0214919_10006171_pt1 | contig 16578 bp, 15 predicted proteins | sample LL1503_MetaG_FD_177994 | JGI IMG/M metagenome (GOLD analysis project Ga0214919, IMG submission 177994) | Freshwater microbial communities from Lake Lanier, Atlanta, Georgia, United States - LL-1503 | ecosystem: Environmental > Aquatic > Freshwater > Lake | place: USA: Georgia | collected... | reverse complement strand
CAATTTTATCTTTTCCTCTTAAGGGTATTCTACTAGCAAGTGGTTTGCCCACAAAAAAATGATCTAAAAAAAATATCATTGGAAAATCGCCCTTGCGATGTGGGGCAATAATTTCATCTACTTGATTAAAAGAACCACGACCAAAGACCACATAATCCACCATTTTGAAATTACGAAACTGCATATTTATTTTTTTACTAGTATTAAAGTTACAATCTTATTAATAACTACTCTGCTAATTTCTTTTGTAGATCTTCTAAGGAAACGCCTTTGGTTTCTGGTACTTTAGCAATAATCCAAACTAATTGCAAAGCCATCATCATTGTAAAAAAAGCAAAGATGGGCCAAGGGTTGTCTTTGTAAATTCCATTTTCACTATCTAAAAATACAGGAGTTACCAAGGTAATAAGTGCAGCAAATACCCAGTGTATACTAGCTCCAAAGGCCTGTCCCTTGGCTCTAATTTGTGTAGGAAAAATTTCTGAAATTAATACCCAAATTACTGCACCTTGTCCAATAGCATGGGAGGCTATAAATAATAATAAAAAACTAAGCATGAACTCGGGTGCGCTATGGTTAATAAAACCATAGGCTACCATGGATAAACTTATAATGTATCCAAATGATCCAATGATTAATAAAGTCTTACGACCTATGCGATCAATTAACCAAAGACCTACAAATGTAAATACCAAGTTCATTAAACCAAGTGAGATAGAACTTAGTAAAGAATTATTCTTTGCAAAGCCTGCTTCTTCTAAAATTCTAGGTGCATAGTATAAAAGAAAATTAATACCCGAAGCCTGATTAAAAAAGGCGACGAAAAATGCAATAGATATTATTTTACGGTGATGTTTTGTAAACAACTGAATACTGCCTTGCGCTTTTTCTTCTTCATTCGCCGTTCTTATTTCTTGAATAGTTTGATCAATATTTTCTACCCCCACAATGGCTAAGGTTTCTCTAGCACCCGCTTCGTCATTTTTTACCGAGAATAACCATCTTGGGCTTTCAGGTAAGCCTAATGTCATTAAAGTATAAATGGTGGATGGTATTAATAAAACCGCTAACATCCAACGCCAATCGTTGGCACCACCAAAACCCGCTAAAAAATAATTAGATAAATAAGCAATTAGAATACCAAAGACAATATTAAACTGGTACATACCCACTAACTTTCCTCTATTATTTTTATTAGATATTTCAGAAATATAAGTAGGTGCTGCAACAGATGAAACTCCAATAGCTATACCCCCTATTAATCTAAAGAAAGAAAAAGTATAAGGGTCTTGTGCAAAAGCAGAACCAATAGCAGATGCTATAAACATAACACCTAACCATATCAATACTTTTTTACGGCCATACTTTTCAGTGGGAGCGCCCGCAAACACAGAGCCAATAACGGTTCCCCATAAGGCCATGGACATAATAAAAAATCCATGGAACAAAGGAGTAGTATGCCAAAGTTCTTGAATAGGTTTATCGGCACCAGAAATAACTACCATGTCAAAACCAAAAATAAAACCCGCCAAGGCGGCCACAACTGTTGATTGAAATAATTTTCCTTTGTTCATGGTTAAATTTTAATATTATAAAGAAGGCTTCAGTTAATTATTATTTTAAAAGTTGGGCTGCTTTTATTAAATCTTCTGGGGTATCTATTTCTACACCCATATAACTAGTAACTACCATTTTAATAGCAACGCCATTTTCTAAATAACGAAGGCATTCTATTTTTTCCGCAGCTTCTAGTGGCGACATGGGCCAATTCGTAAAATCAAGTAGGGCTTGTTTTTTAAAGGCGTACACCCCAATATGTTCGTAATAAGTAATGGCAAGTTCTGTATTTCTTGCATAAGGAATAACGCTTCGTGAAAAAAATAAGGCGTTGCTATTTTTATCTACGGCTACTTTTACATAATTAGGATCGGTAATTAATTCAGTATTGGTTAATGCCTGCATGAGAGATGCTACCTGCACTTTATCATCTTTGAAAACAGCAATGAGTTTTTCAAGAGGTTCTTTTTTTACAAAGGGTTCGTCCCCTTGCACATTCACTACAATATCTATAGCTAAATGCTCTATTGCTTCTGCAATTCTATCTGATCCACTTTCATGTTCTTTTTTACTCATGATGGCCCTTCCACCGTGTGAAGTAATTTCATTGAATATAATTTCACTATCGGTTACTACATATACTTCATCGAAGAGGCCCGTTGCCACTGTATTATCGTAGGTATGTCTTATCACTGTTTTATCTCCTAGGGCCTGCATTAGTTTTGCTGGAAAGCGAGTGGCCGCGTAGCGGGCAGGAATAAAGGCTCCAATTTTAGTCATTATTTTTTTATCTTATTTATCTTTTAAAACTAGATTAGTAATCTGATTTTATCGATTTATCAAAAGGCGCTTTTAGTTGATAAGCAATTGACTTGTCTTTTGAATTGTCCATGACATCAAGCCCATAAGTAATTTCACTCATAGGTGTATAGTTATAGGTGCCTAATAAACGGTCCCAGAAAGAAAATATATTTCCATAATTACTATCGGTTTGAGGACGCGTAATATGATGATGAATTCTGTGCATATTGGGAGAGACAATTATGTATCCAAAACTTTGATCAAACCATTTGGGAATTTTAATATTTGCATGATTGAACTGGGTTAAGACTACGCTTAAGCTTTGATAGACCATGACCATCCACATTGGCGTGCCTAAAACAAGTACAGCCAAAATTGCGAAGACCGCTCTTACTACCGACTCTCCTGGATGATGTCTATTACCTGTAGTAGTGTCTACCTGTGTATCGGCGTGGTGCACCATATGAAATTTCCATAAAAATTTTACTTTATGTTCTATCATATGCACTAAATAAGCACCAATAAAATCTAATAATAATAAACCTGTAATAGCTTCCACCAACGGGCTTAGTTGAATAATATGTAGTAAACCAAAATTTTCAGCTATTGTCCAATCGCTCACCTTCACCATAACAAGTGCGAATAAAAAATTAATGACAATGGTGGTGAATGTAAAAAATAAGTTCAGTCCTGCATGTTTAAACTTATTGTATTTAAAATTAAATAGAGGGACTGCAATTTCTACCAACCAAAAAAATGTAATGCCGCCTGCTAATAACAAGGCTCTATGGGCGCTTGGTATATGTTCAAAGTAGTTTTTTATAGTCTCCAGCATGCTTGTTTTTTTATAGTATAAATGTAAATAAAAAAACCCGATGTACCATTGATTAGGTCACCGGGTTTAGAATAATCAAGCGTGTAAAAATAAACGCTTTATAGGGTAGGGATTATATTAGCTATTTAACATTAAAGGCATGACCAACATAAGTAAGTCCTCACCTGGCGCTTGTTCAGAAGGCTTAATAAGACCGGCTTTGCTAGGGGTTGAAAGTTCTAAAAATACATCATCTGTATCGGCAGCAGATAACATTTCAATTAAAAATTTAGCATTGAAAGCAATCTGAATATCTTCTCCTTTATATTCACAACTCATGCGTTCATTTCCTTCAAAACTGAAGTCAATATCTTGAGCAGCCATTTGCAATTCATTACCCGTAATATTTAATGCCACCTGATTCGTGCTTTTATTACTAAATACATTCACACGGCGAAGTGCATTTTGAAAATCATGCTTGTTCACTGTTAGGCGGTAAGGATTGTCGGCAGGTATAACCACTTTATAATCGGGGAAACGTGCATCAATTAATCGACAAATTAATTGAGTAGAACCATGGTCTACAAAAAGATGATTATTGTTAAAGCTTAAAGTAATAGGGTCTTCGTTGTCAGGCAAAGCATTCTTTAATAAGTTCAAAGGTTTTTTAGGCACAATGAAAGATGCATTTTGTTTTGCCTTGGTATCAGTTCTTTTATAACGCACTAAACGGTGCGCATCGGTCGCTACAAATTGAACGCTGTCCTTGGTTAACTCAAAAAACACTCCGGTCATCGCAGGACGTAAGTCGTCGCCACTCACTGCAAATAATGTTTTATTAATAGCGGTTAACAAACTACTGCTAGTCATGTTAAAGCCAGTGGTATCATCGGCTGTAGGCTCTTTTGGAAAATTATCTGGATTTTCTCCCATCACTTTATACTTACCATTATCGCTGGTAATTTCTACACTATAGTTTTTGTCTATATTGAAAGTAAGGGGTTGGTCTGCAATATTTTTTAAAGAGTCGATTAAAATTTTAGCGGGAATACATACACGACCATTGGCCTTGCTTTCCACATCCATTTGAACACGCATTACCGTTTCTAAATCGGTGGCCACAATATTTAATTTTTTATCTTCGATTTCGAATAAAAAATCTTCCAAGATAGGAAGCACTGTGTTGGTATTAATAACACCAGAAATTTGTTGTAGGTGTTTTAAAAGCGAAGAAGAAGAAACGATGAATTTCATAGGATAATACGTTTTGTTTTTTAGTAGGTTTTGGCTCGGAATAGGGTCTGAAAACTTTTTCCTTGACCGACCAAAATAACCTTAAATAACACTAACGAAACTAATGCAAAATCTTAAGATTAAAAAGCTATTTTAGCATTTCTTATTGACATACTTATCTACAAAATGCAAAAGATTAGAATAGGCAAAGAGCAGGCTATACAAAGGATACGGCATTTTTGTGCTTACCAAGAAAGAGCCCAACAAGAGGTTCGAGATAAGCTCTATGGTTTTGGTATGAGCCCTGTAGAAGTGGAAGAAATAATTTCAGATTTAATTTCAGATAATTTTTTAAATGAGGCAAGGTTTGCAGAGAGTTTTGCGGGTGGTCATTTTAGAATAAAGTCTTGGGGCAAACAAAAAATAAAATATGCCTTGCAACAAAAAAGAGTAAGTCCTGTGAATATTAAAAAAGCCTTACTTACTATTGATGAAGCTGCTTATGAAAAAGCTTTATTAAACCTTGCTACTAAAAAATGGAATTCATTAAAAGGCGAAAGAGGCATGAGTCGTATGGCTAAAACGCAATCCTTTTTAAATCAAAGAGGCTTTGAATCGAATTTAATAAGTCCCATTTTACAAGCACTAAACAAGAAGTAAGAATTTTATTTGAATATTGTACCTTTAGTAAATAAGAAAAAAGAATGTCTGTAACTACCCTTAGTTTCTCCCTTATTCAAACCGAATTATCTTGGGAAGATAAAGAGGCCAACTTAGCAATCTTGGCTCAAAAAATTAGGGCTATTGAGGAGTATACTGAAGTGGTAGTGCTTCCTGAAATGTTTAGTACGGGCTTTAGTATGCGACCTACTGAATTGGCTGAAACCATGGATGGGCCTACGCTTAGGTGGATGAAGCAGTTATCTGCAGAAAAGAAAGTGATTATTGTAGGGTCTTTAATTATCAAAGAAGAAATGAGTAAAGAAGAGCCTCGTTTTTATAATAGACTTATATGGATGCTGCCCACTGGTGAATTAGGTTATTATGATAAAAGGCATTTGTTTGCTTTTGCAGGCGAAGACCAACATTACACTGCAGGAACGAAAAGATTAATTGCCAGTGTGAAAGGATGGAAAATAAATTTACAAGTTTGTTATGATTTACGTTTTCCTGTTTGGGCACGTCAACAAGGTGAAGAGTATGATGTACTTCTTTATGTGGCGAACTGGCCAGAAAAAAGAAATCATGCATGGAAAACTTTATTAACGGCGCGCGCTATTGAAAACCAGTGCTACACCATTGGTGTGAATAGAGTAGGAACAGATGGTAATAATATCAGTCATAGTGGAGACTCTTTAATTGTAGGACCCCTTGGAGAAGTACTCTACCACTGCGCTTACAAAGAAGACGTCTTTACCATTACCTTACAAAAAGAAGAACTTACCACCGCTAGAAATCAATTTCCTTTTTGGAAGGATGCCGATTTTTTTCAAATTCAATAATTAGAAATTTAGAATCTTATGCATACAAGTTTGTCTGCCGAAAAATTATTTACCGGTGATGCTTGGTTAGAAAAAGTAGTTGTCTCCATTGAAAATGGTCTTATAAAAAATATTAGCAGTGATGGCTATGATGGAACTAATGCAATGCCTATTGTAATACCTGCCTTAATTGATCTTCAAATTTATGGTGCCGGGGATAAATTATTATCTGAATTTCCAGAAGCGGATACCATTGAAAAAACCTATCGTTATTGTTTAGCAGGTGGGGCTGCTTATTTTCAACCAACTATTGCTTCTCAGTCTAATGATATTATTATAAAGTCCATTGACGCCGTAAGAGCCTATAAAGCTAGTGGTGGCAAGGGTTGTATGGGGCTTCATATTGAAGGGCCTTGGATTAATGTAGAGAAAAAAGGTGCACACCAAGCCGAAATTATTCATTCCCCTTCTTGTGAAGAGGTGGCAGCCATTCTTGAATATGGCAAAGATTGTATTGGCATGATTACTATTGCTCCCGAGGTAGTGGATCAAAAAATTATTGATTTAATTCAAAAAAATAATATTGTAATTTCTGCAGGACATACGAATGCGAGTTATGAGATGGCAACTAATTTTTTAAATAAAGGTATAACAGTAGGTACGCATTTATACAATGCCATGAGTAGTTTACAACATCGTGCACCTGGTATGGTGGGCGCTTTATTTAATCACCCCACTGCTATGTGTAGTTTAGTGGCAGATGGTTACCACGTGGACTTTGCTGCCATTAAAATTGCTAAAAAAATAATGGGTGATAGACTCTTCTGTATCACCGATGCGGTGACTAGCACTAGTACCGGTATGTATCAACATACACTGGTAGGTGATAAATATGAAAGCAAGGGAATTTTAAGTGGCTCTGCTTTAACTCAATTAAAATCGGTGAAAAACTTAGTAGATAAAGTAGGTATTGAATTAGGAGAGGCGATAAAAATGTGTAGTGTCTATCCAGCTAAACTAATGAAACATGCTACTATTAAGGGTTGTATTGAAATAGGCGCAAAAGCAGACCTAGCTTGCTTAAGCGAAGACCTTAGTTTAATTAAAATGATGGTCGCTTAAAATATTTCTTAACTATAAACTTAAAATAGGTTCGCTTTATTTTCCAAAAGCATTCCAACCTTGTGCGGTAATATCAAATAAATTTTTACCCTTGGTAATTAATTTAGCGCCCTCTTCTTTATCACACATATAACCAATCACACTAATTTCTTCTTGCAGGGTTATTTTATCGTAATCGGATTGTTTCATGGTAAATAAAAGTTCATAGTCTTCTCCTCCATTCAAAGCACAAACAGTAGGGTCTAAACCAAACTTAAAAGCAGCCGCACGACTCGATTCGTGAATAGGAATTTTCTCTTCATAAATTCTACAGCCTAAATTACTTTGTTTGCATAAATGCAATACCTCACTACTAAGTCCATCACTAATATCCATCATGGAAGTAGGAAGTATACTTTGATTTTCTAAAATTTCTATAATATCTTTTCTGGCTTCAGGTTTTAATAAACGACCTACGATATAATCTTCATTTTCTAAATTGGGTTGTATTTGTGGGTTCTCTACAAATATTTTTTTCTCCCGCTCCATAAGGGTTAGTCCTAAAAAAGCGGCACCCAAATCGCCTGAAACACAGATCAGGTCTCCACTTTCAGCGGTACTGCGTTTAATGTATTTATCAGGCGCTACTTCTCCTAAGGCGGTCACTGAAATAATAAAACCTTTTTGAGAAGTAGAAGTATCGCCTCCAATTAAATCCACATCGTATTTTTCACAAGCAATATTCACGCCTTCATAAAATTCTTCCAGGGCTTCTAAACTAAACCTATTACTAAAGGCAATACTCATAGTTATTTGAGTAGGCGTTGCATTCATTGCATATATATCACTTAAATTCACCACCACGGCTTTATAGCCTAAATGTTTTAAAGGTGTATACATTAAATCAAAGTGTACTCCTTCAATTAACAAGTCGGTAGTAATGACCGTTTGTTTTCCAAAATGATCTATGACTGCTGCATCATCTCCAATAGATAAAATTGTGGATGCATTATGCGTTTCAAAATTTTCTGTGAGATGATCTATTAAACCAAACTCACCCAATTTATCAATTTCAGTTCTTTCTGTTGACATAAAATAATTTATAAATTTCCACCTGTAATAACATGTAATAATTGATCATGAATTTTTCCATTGGTAGCTATAATGCCCGGCTGGTATGGGCTGTAGGGGTTTCCTTTTAAGTCCGTTACCTTTCCGCCCGCTTCTTCTACCATTAAAAAACCAGCTGCGCTATCCCAGGCTTGCAGTTTATGTTCATAAAATCCATCAAATCTTCCAGCCGCTGTCCAACATAAATCTATGGCGGCACTTCCTAATCTTCGAACCGGAATCGCCTTGCGAATTAATTTTTCAAAAATTTGTAGAGGTCCATTTTCTGAATCTAAATATTGATAAGGAAAGCCCGTTACCAAACAACTGCTCAATAAATTATCTTTATCGCTTACGCTAATTTTATTACCATTTAATGTAGCGCCTTTTCCTCTTTCTGCAATAAACATTTCATTCATGATGGGATTATATACGGCACCTAATATCATTTTACCCTCTTCTTCCACACCAATACTCACACAACAAATAGGAATGCCGTTGGCAAAATTAATAGTACCATCAATGGGATCAATGATCCATTTAATTTTTGAGTCTTGTTTAATTTCACCCGTTTCTTCACTTAATATAAAATGAGAGGGAAATGCCTCTTGAATCACCTTGAAAATGGCTTTTTCTGCTGCATGATCGGCCTCGGTCACAAGGTCGTTCAGAGAACCCTTGCTAGCAATTGTAAAAGATCCGTTAAAAAAATGCTTTAGCTCTTTACCACCGGCCTCCACGGCCTTTAAAAGTGTATTTTTAATCATATGGCAAAAGTAGGTTCGTTTGCTCGAATAACATTCCTATTTTTGCAGATAATCTTTAAAAAATAAAACCCGATTCTGTAGATGCCGATTTTTGAGATTAACTTACCAAAAAGCATTCAAAAAGCTTTGGGCATTCCTCCAAGAAGTCCCAAAAGAGCACAGCTACGCGTGCTTAAAAAATTACTACGCCGTGCCAAGTATACGGCCTTTGGACAAAAGTTTCATTTTGACAAAATATTATTAGGAAGAAGGCCAGATAAGGTTTTTCAACAGACGGTACCCGCCTATAATTATAATAAAATTTACAAGGACTGGTGGCATTTAACCCTTGAGGGCAAGTCCGATATTTGTTGGCCGGGTAAGATAAAATACTTTGCCTTAAGTAGCGGTACCAGTGAGTCTGCTAGTAAATACATTCCTATTACCAATGATTTATTAAGGGGCAATAAAATTATAATGATTAAACAACTAATAAGTTTGTTTAATTATCGTAATGTAAGCCTTGGCTCTATTGGCAAAGGTTGGCTTACACTAGGTGGAAGTACGGATTTACAAAAAGGCGCAGGTTATTATGCGGGAGATTTAAGTGGTATTACGGCTAAAAAAGCGCCTATTTGGTTTCAGCCTTTTTATAAACCAGGTAAAAAAATTGCCAAAGAAAGAGATTGGAATAAGAAACTAAAAGAAATTGTAGAAAAAGCACCCGACTGGGATATTGGATTTATTGTAGGCGTGCCAGCTTGGATACAGATGTGTATAGAAATGGTGATTGAAAAGTATAAGCTGAATAATATTCATGAGATATGGCCCAACCTCGCTTTTTTTGCGCATGGTGGAGTAAGCTTTGAGCCTTATAAGCATGGTTTTGAAAAATTATTAGGGAAGCCCATTACCTATATTGAAACTTATTTGGCAAGTGAGGGTTTCTTAGCCTGGCAGGATAAGCAAAATGGAGTGGGCATGCGTTTGTCTTTTAACCAGCATATCTTTTTTGAATTTATTCCTTTTGATGATAACAACTTTGATGAGAATGGAGAGATGGTAGAAAACCCCAATGCTTTATTAATCCATGAAGTTGAAGAAAATAAAGATTATGCCATTTTAATAAGTACCGCTGCAGGTGCGTGGCGTTATTTAATTGGAGATACTATTCGTTTTATTGATAAAGCCAATGCAGAAATAATTATTACAGGAAGAACTAAGCATTTTTTAAGTTTAGTAGGTGAGCACCTTAGTGTGGACAATATGAATAAGGCCATTCAACTAGTAAGTGAAGAAATGAATATTTCTATTCCAGAGTTTGGTGTAACGGGTGAGCCTTTTGAAAATTTATTTGCACATCATTGGTATGTTGCTTGCGACGACGCTGTTGATAGTAACTTACTTATCAAAAATATTGATCAGAAATTAATTGAATTAAATGATGATTATGCTGTTGAAAGAAAAAGTGCTTTAAAGAAAGTATTTATTACCGTGCTGAAGGAAAATGTTTTTATGGATTTTATGAGTAGCAAGGGTAAGGTGGGCGGCCAGCATAAGTTTCCAAGAGTTATTAAAGGTGATTTACTGAACGATTGGAAAAAATTTATAGCTTAATTTATGATAGCCCCCATTTTAAAAGGTTTATTACTTGGGCTTATCTTAAGTATTTCTATAGGCCCCGTAATTTTTGCGATACTCAAGCAAAGTTTAACCAACGGACACAAGGCGGGTTATGTTTTTGTAGCGGGTGTTTCAATAAGTGATATGAGCTTATTATTTATTTGTAATTTTTTTACTTCTTTTTTTACATTGGCATTATCGCATAAAGCGTTCATCGCAATGCTTGGTGCTGGTTTTTTATTGGTCATGAGTGTATATACCTTGTTTTTTAAAAAAATTGTTTTTGAAAGTGGGGGAGAAAGTAACGAAAAAATAATGAGCAAAAGAGATTTGGTCTCTACATTTTTGTCGGGCTTTTTTATGAATACCTTAAACCCTAGTGTGTTTTTATTTTGGTTTGCTTGGACTGCAGCCATTAGTGCAAATGCTGAAGAAACAGAAAGTCCGCTTATGTATAGACTTTTAGTATTCGGTACTTGTTTAGTATTTGTATTATTATCTGATTTGCTAAAAGTTGCATTAGCCGGTAAGCTTCGACCAAGGCTTACGCTTCAAAACATGATTATTATAAATAGAATATCTGGGTTAATCATCTTACTATTTAGTGCAGGCTTGTTCTATGGTGCGCTACATTATTAATGCGAGGTGGTTGCTTCTGTTCTGCCTTATATCTGATTCTCTTTATAAAAAAAATCGTAAATTGCTATAGTGAAAAAGTCATCTATTCTTACATTTTGTTTTTTTATATCCCTAATCACTTTGCTTCACAAAGATCTTAGTGCACAGGGTGGTAAACTATTGTTATTAAAGGATCGCGGAGTCGTGGTTAAATCCTTCACCGAAGGAAATTATATCAACTTTGAATTTAGTAATGCCCAGTGGCTTACGGGCTACATTGATTGGATTCGAAATGATTCCATTCAAATTAATCAGTTTGCTTTACAAGGCACAGTTACCATGTTTGGTACTTATGGACAAGACACGCTGAAACTGGGTAGGCTGGTTTTGCATATTAACGAAATAAAGGCCTTTGCAAAAGACCGAGGACATTTTAGAAGTGTATTTACCAATGGTGTGTTTTTAAAAGCAGGGGGTATTGGTTATTTGAGTGTAAACATTATTAATTCTGCTATTAAGGGGGATAATATTTTTGAGTCTAAGAATATACCTAGGTTGGCTGGAGGCCTTGTGGCTTGGCTAGCCGGTTCGCTGGTAAAAAAATCGAATCCCGATTACCGACCTATTGGAAAACGTTTTAGCGTAGAAATTTTATAAATTGAATTTGTGCTAAAAAAAATACGTCGCCTTTTTCTTATTCTTTTTTTTAGTTCACTAGCGTATGTGCTTATTACAAAATTTATAGAGCCGCCCATTACGATTACGCAAATTACCAATGCCTTTGGCTTGGGATTAAAAAGAGATTATGTTGCTTGGGATAAAATGTCCTATAATATTAAGCTAGCTGCCATGGCCAGCGAGGATCAGGCTTTTACAGATCATATGGGTTTTGATTGGGACGCGATTGAAAAAAGTTTACACCCTAAAAAGAAAAATAAAAAATCTAAGATACCCTTAGGAGGGGGGGCTAGTACCATTTCACAACAGGTAGCTAAAAATGTTTTTTTATGGCAGGGTGGCCGCTATGATAAATACATAAGAAAAATTCCGGAGGTTTATTTTACTTTTTTAATTGAACTTATATGGGGTAAGCAAAGAATTTTAGAAGTTTACTTAAATGTAATTGAAACGGGGCCTGGTTGTTTTGGAGTAGAGGCTGCCGCACAACATTATTTTAAGAAGTCTGCTAAAAATTTATCTAGGGCTGAAGCTGCTATGATAGTGGCGGGTTTTCCCAATCCGAAAAAATTCACTGCCCGACCCATGACAAGAAGGGTTTCTTGGCGCTATCCACAAATTCTAAGGGAGATGAATAATATTGAAACGGATGAGGATGTAGCAGCCCTATTAAAAAAATAAACTTAGTATAAACAGCCAGGGCAAAAGATTATTTGCCTAAATTTTTATCAATTAGTTTAATAGCGTTTTGAGTTCTTTGTTCGCCCACACCAGTTACAATGCCCCAAGGCGTATTTTGGTTGATTAAAATATCTTTATAAATAGCAAACAACTCTTGTCTTGGTTTTTCATCAGGGTATTCTCTCATTTCGTCTGGGGACCAGGGTAGGTCTATATCACATAAAAGATAGAGGTCGTATTTTCTTGTATGTATTTGATCTAAAATATAAGTGTGGCAGTTATTAAAAACATATTCACACCATACCTTCATAACATACATGTCGGTGTCAATAATTATTTTGTTTTTTGATTGCTCTATATATTGCTGCTCTGCTTTTTCGATGGCCTGCTGCTCTAATGTTAATTGCCCCTTCGCAATTGTTAATAAATCTTCGAAATTATATTTTGTACCATTTTCATGTAAGTATTGTCTAGCATATTCCTTACAATCTACCACTCCATAATGTTTTGCCAACTGCTCGCAAAGCGTTGACTTACCTGTAGATTCAGGGCCTAGTACTACAATTTTTTGCAGCTTTATATTTGAACTATGTACTTCTTTAGACATTGTATACGTTGGATGTTTTTTAAGCTTGATTCATGTTTTTAGCAATATTTGCTTTTCTACTCCACTCTATCCATCCTGCTATGGCTAGTATTAATAATACAATAAACTGAACGCTAGTGAATGCATAGCCCTTTATAAAATACAAAGGTATGGAGGCGATATTGGTAACCACCCACCAAAACCAACTCTCCACTTTTTTCTTTGCCATTAGCCACATAGCCGTATAGGCCGATGCGCTAGCAAGGGCGTCCGCCCAAGGAATAGCTTCTGGTGCAAAGGATTGTTTTAAATAGACTAAAGAAAAATAAATAAGTGCATAGACTCCAGCAAAAAATAAAAACTGTTGTATTCTTTCTTTAGTATTACTATTTGTTATTTGTAAAATGAATGCTTGATTACTTGTGTTTTTTCTAGTCCATAAATACCAACCATACAAACTCATAATGGTATAATATAAGTTCACACTTGCTTCTCCTAATAAATGTCCTTTTAAACTTAAGTAAATATAAATAGTGGTATTTAATAGACCCGTTGGAAATACTAAAATATTTTCTTTTCTACTATACCACACAGAAACAATGCCAGAGACAACCGCAATGGCTTCTATCCAAGTAGTTTGGACTAATCCGTTATATATAGATGCTAAAAGTTCTGACATTATTATAAAATTAAGTGTTCTTCATTTTTTCTAATTGTGCTTCTAACCTAAACATTTCATCTCTTAGTTTAGCGGCTTCCATAAAATCTAAGGCCTTCGCAAATTTATCCATTTGCTTTTTGGTTTGGGTAATGGCTTTTTCTATTTGTGGAATGGTTTTAAATTCATCAGAAGCATTTGTAACCATTTCAAGGTCGTCGCTGGTTTTAATATTTATATTATTTAAAGTAAAGCCCTTAATATCTAATACAGCGCTTTGGGCCATTACCTGTTCAATACTTTTTATAATAGTGGTGGGGGTAATATTATTTTCTGCATTATATTTTATTTGCTTGGCCCTTCTTCTGTCGGTTTCATCCATGGTGCGGCGCATGCTCTTGGTAATTTGATCGGCGTAAAATATAACGCGGCCGTTTACATTTCTAGCAGCCCTGCCCGCTGTTTGGGTCAGCGATTTTTCATTTCTTAAAAAGCCCTCCTTGTCTGCATCTAAAACTACCACTAATGAAACTTCGGGTAAGTCTAATCCCTCTCTTAATAAGTTTACGCCTACTAGTACATCAATAACACCCAATCTTAATTCTCTTAAAATTTCTACTCGCTCTAGTGCATCAATATCACTGTGTATATATTTTGATTTAATTTGAATACGACTTAAATAGCGGTCCATCTCTTCGGCCATTTTTTTTGTAAGGGTGGTTACTAAAACGCGGTCTCCCTTTTCTACCTGCATGGCTATTTCTTCTAATAAATCGTCTATTTGATTTTTAGTGGGCCTAACTTCTATGGGAGGATCCAATAGCCCCGTAGGTCTTACCACTTGTTCAATAATTAAGCCGGCAGTTTTTTCTAATTCATATTCACCCGGTGTGGCACTTACAAATATGGACTGACCCACCATATTTTCAAACTCATTAAAATTCAGTGGCCTATTATCAATAGCACTTGGAAGTCTAAAACCATATTCCACTAAATTCATTTTTCTACTTCTATCTCCACCATACATTCCTGAAATTTGTGGAATGGTTACATGGCTTTCATCTACTACACATAAAAAATCCTTGGGGAAATAATCTAGTAAGCAAAAGGGTCTGGTGCCAGGGTTTCTTCTATCAAAAAAACGTGAATAGTTTTCAATGCCTGTACAATAACCTAGCTCTCTTATCATTTCAATATCATATTCAACGCGCTCTTTTATTCTTTGTGCTTCAATATGCTTGCCCGTATTTTTAAAATACTCCACCTGCGCGCGCATTTCATCTTGTATTTCATAAATAATTTCTTGCACTAAATCCTTGGGTGCTAAATATAAATTTGCTGGAAAGATAGCAGCGTTTTCCATGGTCTCAATTCTTTTGCCACTTTCCACTTCTATACTTTCAATAGATTCTATTTCATCTCCAAAAAAGGTAATGCGATATCCATAGTCAACATAAGGTAGTCGAATGTCTACAGTATCGCCGTTCACCCTAAAAGAGCCTCTATCAAATTCCGTAACCGTTCTATGATAAAGACTATTTACAAGTGCATGTAAAAAAGCTTGTCTTGGCAAAATCATGCCAGCATTGATTCTTATAATTCCTTTTTCATATTCAGTAGGATTACCCATACCATAAATACAACTCACACTTGCTACAATAATAATATCTCTGCGGCCACTTAATAATTGTGCGGTGGCTTGTAATCTTAATTTGTCAAGTTCTTCATTAATGCTTAAATCTTTTTCGATGTAAACACCGGAAGTGGGTAAATAAGCTTCTGGTTGATAATAATCGTAGTAAGAAACAAAATAACCTACTGCATTATTAGGAAAAAATTGTTTGAACTCTCCGTAAAGCTGCGCTACTAATGTTTTATTATGCGTTAAAACAAGCGTAGGTCTTTGTACATTTTGTATAAGGTTGGCAATGGTAAAGGTTTTACCACTTCCTGTTACGCCGAGAAGTGTATGATATCTTTCTCCCTCTAAAACCCCGTCGGTGAGTGCTTGTATGGCTGCAGGCTGATCGCCCGACGGGATATAGGAGGATTCTAATTGAAAAGGCATTGGCAAATTTACATGCTATAGCGCATCTAAAAACATAGAAAGTTTTTCAATGGCCTTAGCGGTTTCTGTTATTTGTTCTTTGGTTTCTGCCCAATTCTTTTGTTCAATGGCCTCACGCACGCCTGGAACGGTTTTAACGCCATATCCAGTATAAAATCCTGGTGCGTAAATGGTATGCTTAAACCAAGGTCTGCGTGGAAGACCCGCATCTGATAATAATTTTTGTTCTGCTGAATAAATTTTTGAATTCAGTGCCGCTAGCTGTGTTGCATTTCCACTTACTTTTATTTCTTCTACATGTGCAGCTGCTTTTTCTAATTTAGCTAGCGCATTTAAAATTGCAGAAAAATCTATATAAGGCACTTCGGCTGTAACCTTTGGTATTGTTAAAGCTTCTCTGGGATCGGCTGCATAAGCATATGCTTTTTTATTAACTAATTCATTTTCGATAAGGGTCTTCTCTCTTAATTGATCTACATTATTCATTAGTTCAGAGATGTATCCTTTAATAGTAGAATGAAGCACTGTATAATCAAATGGTAAAACATCTGCATCCGCTAGTCTTAGTGCGGCTCTTCCTGCTGTTTGTGCAAGCGTTACTCCATAAATAAAGGTGGGGTCCTTGAATCTCTTATACATATCATAAGAATCGTAAATAGAATGATATTCTCCTCCATCATCTTCACCACCAAATCCAATATTTAAAGAGGGTATTCCCAAGTGTTGTATAAAGGAAGAATAATCTGAACCCGAGCCCATTGCACCTAAAGGATAATTAGTGGATGCATAAGCTTCTTTTTTTGCAGCCGTTCCACTTGCGCTA
>Ga0214919_10006170_pt1 | contig 16579 bp, 37 predicted proteins | sample LL1503_MetaG_FD_177994 | JGI IMG/M metagenome (GOLD analysis project Ga0214919, IMG submission 177994) | Freshwater microbial communities from Lake Lanier, Atlanta, Georgia, United States - LL-1503 | ecosystem: Environmental > Aquatic > Freshwater > Lake | place: USA: Georgia | collected... | reverse complement strand
CTTATGGTTTTTCTTATGCAATGATTGTAGGTAATAGTATACAAGCAAATAGAGCTGATACAACATTTGTAAATAATCTTTCTATTATGAATATCCCAACAACTCCTGTAGGTTTACCAAGTGGTGCTGTTTGGAATAGTGGAGGAATATTAAGTATAGTTTAATAAAAATATAAAGAAATGGCAATACCATCAAAACAAATAGGTTGGAGTACACAAAGTAATCTCCTATGGTACATATCAAAAGAATTGGAAAGATTAACATGTGTAATGGCTGGTGGCTGTACAACTACCACCACAACTACTCTTTCTAGTATTAATTATAATGTAGCAGGATGTGAGAGAATGGAATATCATGTTATAACTTGCATTGGTGCAGGAATATTAACTGAAGGAACTGTTGTTAAAAATGCAACACCTGAATGTTGGTTTATAATTGATCCAACAACTAATCCAGCAGATGTTGGAACTGTTGTAGAGATATGGCCTATTCCTACTGATTGTGAAGGTTGTATACTTTCTAATCCAACTACTACCACTACTACAACAGTAGCTTAAAATAAAAACAAAAATAAAACCAACTACATTATGAAAGATTTAAAATTTATCCAGACAAAATGGTTACCTTGTCCAGGATTTGAAAATTCTTATGAAGTTAGTAACTATGGACAAGTTAGAAGTATTGATAGATATTGTTCTGGAAGAAGAGGTCTTATAAAAGGACAAATTATTCATTCTGATTTAAATCAAAAAGGATATCCACAATTAAGACTTTATAATAGTAATAAAAAGTATGTTAGAAATCAACATAGATTAGTTGCTTTAGCTTTTATACCTAATCCTAATAACTTACCACAAGTAAATCATATAGATGGTAATAAACTAAACAATCATATATCAAATCTAGAATGGATTTCAAATTCTGATAATATGAGACATGCATATAAATTAGGATTGAAATGTAGTAAGGGAGAAAATAATAGTAATTGTAAAATAACAGATAACCAAGTTACCCAAATTAAACTTATATATAATACTGGAAAATCTTCTAAATATATTTCTGAAGAGTTAAATGTAAAATTACATATAGTTAGACAAATTATAAGTGGAAAATCTTGGAAAACTAATAAAACACCTCTTATGAAAAGAGATGATAGATCAAAAACCAAAAAATCAATATTATGCGTGAACTAAAATTTGTACAATGCTGCCCTAGCGATATTTATTACACATGGCAAGTAAACCTTTGGATGGAAAGCCTAAAAGAAATAGGACATAGCGATAAAGCTATTAATGTCATCTTTATAGCTAAAGGAAGAGAGAATGCAGATAAGTGGAAACAGATAGAAAATTTGTATCCAGAAGCAGAGTTTCATTACTATGGAGATGAAGATAATTTAAGTCAATTGTTAGGAATATACATTCCTGTTCTTAGACCATATGTTCTTTGGAAACATTTTAAGAAACATCCAGAGTTAAAAGAAAAAGCTATCTTCTATTGTGATAGCGACATTCTATTCATGAAGGATTTTAATGTTGATCAGTTCTTAGAGGATGACATTAACTACCTATCTGATACAAACAGCTACATCAATGCTAGTTATTTTGATAGCAAAATACACCAAGTGTTACCAGAGAAGTTAGAAGAATATAAGAATAGAGATGTTCTTGCAGAAATTGCAAGTGTTGTAGGGATAAGCAGAGAAGTTTGTGAAGCTAACAATGATCATTCAGGAGGAGCACAATATCTATTAAAGAACATAGATGCAAACTTCTGGAGTAAGGTGATGAATGATTGTATTCTTATAAGAAGCTATTTACAACAGGTGAATAGAGAATTCTTTAAAGATGAGAATGCAGGATACCAAAGTTGGTGTGCAGATATGTGGGCTGTTCTTTGGAACATATGGATGAGAGATGCAGAAACAAAAGTGGTTCCAGAATTAGCATTTGCATGGGCTACAGATCCTATATCAAAACTTGATACACATACAATCTTTCATAATGCAGGAATAGTTTCTGAAACAGGAAATGGTTATCCAGCTTTCTATAAAGGAAAATATCATATGGGTAGTGATCCAACAAAAGATGCTAGCTTAGATATGATAATTAACAATGAAGAATCAAAAAAATATTGCACATGGTTTTATGCCATTAAGCTAAACGAAATAAAAGAAAAATATAAATTAGACTATTAATATGAAAGAATATAATGGTTTAGTAAATCTTAATTATCCTGATAAACCATATTGTATTTATACAATATGCTCTGAAGATGAGAATGATATAAACATTTATATAGGAGTTACTTCTGATTATAATCAAAGAGCATATAAACATTCTTTAAGTAGAACTTATGAAAGATATAAAGATTTCCCATTATATATTTGGATGAATAATGTTATAGAAGAAAAAAAGTTAAAAGTTATGTTTAAAGTTATTGAAAGTAACTTAACAGAAGAAGAAGCTTTTTTAAAAGAAAAAGAATTAATTTCTAACTATACTGAAAAAGATTATACTATATTAAATAGTACAGAAGGTGGAAAAGGACCTAGTGGAAGAACTCCTTGGAATAAAGGAAAAATTAATGTGTATACAGATGAGCATTTAAAGAAATTATCTGATTCACATTTAGGACAAGTTTCTGGAAATAAAGGTAAAAAACTCAGTGATGAATCTAAAAAACTTATATCTTTAAAAACTAAAGAGAGAATAAAAAAAGGTTGGGTTAATCCTAAAAAGAAAAAAGTATATAAATATGATAAAGACAGAGTACTTTTAGTTACTTATTCTTGTTTACAAGAAGCAGGGACAAAAGAAAATGTGTCACCTACAAGTATAGGTGAGTGGTGTAGACAAGAAAAAAGACCTAATAATATTTTTACATGGTCATATGTCAAATTAGTTTAACAATATTAACAAATAAAATTTAATAAAATGAGTAACATTAATACAAGGCCTTTAAAAGCATTCGTACGTTTTGATGGTTCAGGGCGTATAGTTGCAGGAAGCTTAATCCTAAGAAAAAATAAGCCCAAGGTAGGAAAGTGGAAAGAAATAAATGCATATGAGTGCTGTTTCCTTAGTACCACTACTACTACCACCACAGCTGCACCAACTACTACAACAACAACAACATCACCTGGATAATCATGGCAAGAAATAATAATAACAAGCTAAAAGCTTATGTACGTTTTGATGGTTCAGGGCGTATTATATCAAGTAGTTTAATTGTACAAGCATTTAAACCTGCTGTAGGCAACTGGAAAGAAATAGATGCTAAGGAGTGTTGTAATTATACAACCACCACTACATCTACTACTGTTGCTCCTACTACAACTACAACAACTACAGCACCACGATAATATTTAAAACTAAACAACATGGCACTAAAATCCCTATTTCCAGACGAAATGATGGAATCAAAAGGAAGTGGATCTCTTACATTAGAGACCATAGCTGGTAAACTTTCGTACTTCTATGAACAGTTGCATTTATTGCATTTCCAAACTACATCATTTGCTGAGCATGAAGCTTTAGGAAAGATATATGATAAGGTGGGAGATTTCCAAGATGAAATCATTGAGAAGATTATGGGATATTCAGGAAAAAGAGTTAGAGCATACAAAATAGATGCTTTAAAAGACTATTCTAATGGTATGCCTAATACAGTGGTGAAAGAGTTAGTTACATTTGCTAAACAATTAGAAGAGTTTGGAGAAGCTAACAATATGCCAGACATTGAAAATGTAGCACAATCTCTATCAGGGGAAGCAGCTCAGACATTATACAGATTAACTTTATCATAATGGAAATAAACAGAAAACACTTTCCTAAAATAATGCAAGACAATGATGAAGTCTTTCTTGCACATTTGGAAGGTGTTATTTCTTCTGTTGATGAACTATGTAGTTTAGAGATAACAAGAAGGGTAGATAGTTATAAACTAACAGATAGCTATAGATTCAGAATAGCATGTAGTCTTCCTAAATACAATAACATGCTTATAGAAGAAATATTAAAATTCTGTAATATGTTTAAAATAAGAATAAACATGAGCAAGAGTATAAAAACTAGCTCAGTAATAACATTTGAAATAAATTTAGAATAATATGGCAAATACAAATACATATATTAAAAGTGGTCTTTGGAAAAAAACAACTACTCCTACATTAGGTGAATTAAGTCTTGATGAAATTATTAGATTAGTTACAACATTAGATAGTGGTTCTTTTAATCCATTATTTACAGATGCAGGAGGTTTATTAGCTGGTGTAACTGCTACAGGAAATTATACAATGCTAACACCAAAGATTTGTTTTTTTAGAGTGTATGTAGATTTTGCTGGTTGTACCAATTTTGGAACTACTCAATATCAAATCACATTACCATTTCCTTCTGTAGAAACAATGAGACAAGCTGGTGGTACATTACACCAAACAACAGGTGCAGCTTTATATCATATTGCAGGTGTTACTGATATAGTTAATAGTGACACTATTCATAAATTATATTATTCAGGAAGCACAACAGATCTTGCTTGGAAAAATACTACACCTGTAGGTGGTACAACCGTTACTAGTCATTTTGATATATCAGGTGTTTACGAAATAGCATAAATAATTTGTTTATTACAAAAACATTATTTACTTTTACTGTTAATTTTTTAAAAACCAATTTATTATGGCAACTTACAATCCTGCTAAAAAGTACACATGGACTCCTGAAGACACATTCACTATCTCAGGACAAGATTTCGGTCTAATTCTAAACACTGTTAGATCTTATTTATCATCAGAAGAAGCAGCACGCTTTCAATTGATGGTTAAAGCTAATGAAGTGGTTGAGAGATTAATGATAGAAGGTGTAGAAGCTGATATCATTAAGGAAGTCTCAGAAACTCCTACAGAAGCTCATACAATGCAAGTTGTAGATTAACATTAACATACCTGTTGGGAGACGAATAACAGGTGTTCTCGAACAAAAGCTCTTCTCTATGAGAATATATGAACCAAAGAATAGAATAGATGTTATAACACCCAAGGGAGATGGGGTTGTATGGTTAGTGACAGATTATGGTCATGAGACAGACACCATCTATACAATTATTATTAATCAAACAGGTGAGATGTGGCAATACACTCACAAAGATATTATTGTTAAACCTAATATAACATTTAAACGCAATGGCAACAATTAAAAAAGCACAAAATGGTTCTAAAACAATTGGTCCTAATAAATATGCTAAAGAGCAAATTTTAAATCCAAAAAAGAAAAAAGTATATGTTGCTACTAACACAGGAACTGTACATTCAATAGATAATAACAAAATGCAAACTATTGACACTACAGGATATTCTAAAGGTAAACCTACATATAAATTAGAAGAAAAAGGAAAATCAACTTCTGTAAACAGAAAAGATGTTTTACCTCTTCTTTCTACTATGAAAAAGAAAGCAAAAATGAAAAATGGTGGAAGTCTAACTGGACTTAAAGCATCAAACAAAAGAGTTGGTCCTGTAGATCCTAAAGGAGCATTCACAAAGGTACAAAAGAAAACATTAGCTGGTGCTAAAGGAAAAGCTTCTCTTACTAAAGACAAACAACTTGGTGCTACAAAAATGGCTAAAAGAGGAATGTCTATTAAAAAGAAGTAATAATGGCTACTGATAAGAAATGGATGCAGAAAGCTGCAGCTTCTATTAAGAAGCGTGGTACTGCTGGGAAATGTACACCAATCACTAAACCTGGTTGTACTGGTAGAGCTAAAACTCTTGCTAAAACATTCAAGAAAATTGCTAAATCTAATAAAAAGAAATAATGTCTAAATTAAATCCTCAAAAAGCTACAGCATATGTAGGTCCTGGTGTACTACGTAAAGGTGGTAAAATTACTCCTGTTCCAAATGGTCCTCTTATTAAGAAGACAGGAAAATTTAAAGGAAGCACATTGAAAGTTGGTGGTGTTATTAAAAAAGCACAGGATGGTGACACATTATCTCCTTATCAGAAAAAAAGAGCAGCACAACAAATTGTAAGACAAAAAAACATCAGAGCAAGAGATTCTATTTTAAATAGAAATGCAGCTGCAAGAGGAATGACAAGAGAGCAAGTTCAAGCTCAACAAGAGAAAGATAAGAAAAAACCTGATACAAGATTTAATAATCCAGGTAGTAATTCTTCTGGTAGTTGGAGAAAATCCCCTTGTAAAGGTGGTGTTTGTACTGGATTAAATACACAAAGTAAGAATGGAACAATGATTAAACGTGCTGATGGTTCATTCTCTAAAAGAGGATTATGGGATAACATCAGAGCTAACAAAGGAAGTGGTAAGAAACCAACAAAACAAATGTTAGTACAAGAGAAGAAAATAAAAGCTAATACTAAGAAATAATGGCAAGTGCAGCATGGCAAAGAAAAGAAGGAAAGAATCCTTCTGGAGGACTAAATGCTAAAGGAATAGCATCATATAGAGCTGCAAACCCAGGAAGCAAGCTTAAAAAAGCTGTTACAACAAAACCTTCCAAACTTAAACCTGGAAGTAAAGCAGCTAATAGAAGAAAATCATTCTGTGCAAGAATGTCAGGGGTAAAAGGTCCTGCAAAGAAACCTAATGGAGAACCTACAAGAAAAACTCTTGCTCTTCGTAAATGGAATTGTTAACAATCTAATAAATATAAATAATGACAACAATGAAAAAAGCTAAATCAGGTAAATCATTTCCTGATTTAAATAAAGATGGAAAGATTACAAAAGCTGATATTCTTAAAGGACGTGGTGTTATAGCTAAGAAAGGTGCTACAGTTAAGAAAGCTAAATCTGGAGCTTCTGTAAAAAAATGCAAATATGGCTGCAAGTAATATGACAGCTGGTAAAGCTAAGAAGAGTGGGGCACCAAGAATGGCTCCAAAGGTGGGTATTCCTAAAAAGGATAAACCATTCTCACAGAATAAGTCTATGGATGATAAAATTAGAAGAACTTCTGCTCAGCAACCAATGAAAAAGAAAAGTTTAGCAAAATAATAAAGCCCCTTGATGGGGCTTTTTTTATGTTGTATATTTATTAGAATATACATTACCTTCTAATAACTTATATCTTATACCAAACTTATGTAATAGATATGGAAGACTGAGTTGATCTTGAACAGACCATATGCAATTGTGATAAAACCATTCCTTCATTACATTGTATTCTTTATTAGCTACAATGTTTTTAGAATATATGAATGTACCACATTCAAAGAGAATATTATCTATCCAAGATGCATCTTTAGAATACTCATCAACTTGCTCTTTCATTCTTTCTCCTTCATATCTATCTGTAAGATATTGATTACCCATTGTGATTAAGCTTGTAACAAACTCCATCTCTTGTTTTACAGAACGTCTAGAAGAATGTTTAAAAAAACAAGCATCTATATCAATACATTTATCTACTAGTTTTTCTACAGATGATTTATCTGATATTGAAAAACCAGCATCCATCCATATGTAGTAGTCATAACCTGGATGATCTTCCCAAACAACCATTTTAGGTATCTTTCCACGTAGTCTAGGTAACATAGCTTTTATTCTTGGTGATTCAGTTTTATCATCTATTCTATTAAACACTATTTCATATCTATTAGATATTTGATTTACCCAATTAGAATGTAATTCACTACCAAAAGAAGCTGTTGTTACTAACACTTTTATCATTTACTTATAAAGTCTTTTAGCATTTGAACATAATCTTTATCCCACTGAGGCATAAGTTGAACATCTCCTGTAGGAATCTGTCCTTTTTTTCTTAAGTTTTCTACATAATCACTATGTCTTTGTATAACATTAGGTCTATCAGGAGTATCTGTTCCAAGACCAGATTGATGATAACCTCTACCACCCCACATATAAAACCAAGAGGCTTCTGATTCAGGCATTTTTGCATCAATAACATATTGTCTACCTAGAGCATGTATCTTATTAACTAATGTCATATCACCTCCAGCATTTTGAATAGGACTTTTACCTATTTGCTCCCAAACTTTTTTACTATATACAATACCTGAATTACCAAGACCCATTATTTTTGTTATCTCAGGCTCATTATAAAATACACCTGTTTCCCAATGAATAATGTTTGTGTCTTCTTTCCAAAACTTAGCTATGTTAGATAGGTGATTTGGTAAAGCTACATCATCATCATCCCATACAGCTATTAGTTCTCCAGAACATCTTTCTATAGCATAGTTTTCTTTATCTCCTATTGTAGGAAATGTTTCATCTATATTATAAATTTTGATTTCTGGATGATTATATATCAACTTCTGTAGAGGGTAGTCATTAACTATAATAAGTTCTTTCTTACCAGGATACTCTTGTTGGAGAAAACTTTGTATTGCTTCCTCCAGAGTATCTACTCTTCCATATGTTATACATTTGCAACTGATGAAAGGATATTCCATATTACCACACCATTATAACATCAAATGGAGAAACTAACAATACAGTTTCTTCTTCTGATAGTGGAATCATTCTAGCTTTTGATAATGCTTCTGGATCTACAAGAACAACATCTCCTTGCTTAACATCCATGTTAGCTGTTCCAACACTGTGTACAGTTAATCTAGACATCTTCTTAATCATTTCTTTTTCTAAAGCTTCTTTTGTATTCTCATCTACAATAAGTTTGCTTTCTTCTTTCTTTGGTATCTCTAAATAGATACGGTTTCCTAATAGTTTCATTATCCTTTATATTCTGTTAAGTTAAAAAATCTTTCAGCATCTGCTACATTCAATACAATTTCTGATTGTACTGTTTCTCTAACAGTTTTATATCCTTTCATTTTATTAGTTCTAATGTCAATGTCAGGTTGTTGTGTAACACGTTCATTAAAATCATCTAGAATAACAATAAGACTTCCATCTTCATTGGTTAATGATCTAATCACTTTGTTAATGTTTAAAGAGGCTTTATACTCTTTTTCAGCTATTACAGCTGTGTAAATAAATTGATTCATGTTGGTTATTTGTTAAGGGTTATTTCATCTAATATTTGATTGTACATACTTAGTGGCATATTACCAGATTGTCTATGTACTTCTTTTCCATCTTTTAGAAACACAAGTGTAGGAAGACTTCTCACACCATACTTTATAGCTGTTTCTTTATCTTTCTCTATGTCAATGTTGGTTATTCCTTCAACATCTTTTAATGTTTGAGCTAACACTCTGCAAGGGCCACACCAACTTGCACTAAACTTAAGCACTTCTATACTATTTTCCATATATATAATCTAATATTTTTCCAACTAATCCACTTCTATGGTTGGCTTGTAATTTAATCCATTTTATACCATCTATGTTTTTAGATAGTTCTATTGCAAAATCTAATCCTGTATAAGATTCATTTGTATCTCTTTGAGAACTGTCACCATTAATAACTATTTTACCTGTAGTACCAAGTCTAGTTAGAATAGCTTCCATTTCTTTTTTAGTTAAGTTTTGAGCTTCTTCTACAATAAGAATATCATCTATAGTTTTACCTCTGATAAACTGTATAGGAAGAGCTTGTATCTTTCCATTCTTTACAAAGTCATCCACTTTAATTCTATCTGTACATTTGTACAGGTTTTCAAGCAAAGCTTCCATATATGGATTAAACTTTTCTTTTAAATCTCCAGGAAGAAATCCTAATGATTTACCCACTTCAATAGCACTTCTAGCTACTAGCACTTTGTCACATTGTTTAGTGTTTAGAAAATCTAATGCTGTAATAGCTCCCACTAATGATTTACCACTTCCTGCTCTTCCTGTAATAATAACAATTTGATTGTCTATTATTAGTTCTTTAGCAAGTTTCTGTTCATCATTGAGAACTACATTATACTTAATCTCACTTTTTCTAGCTCTGTTAGGTTCTTTCATATTTAGTTAATAAATGGTTACGTCTGTCATTAATCTCTTCATACTTATACATATCATTTTCTACATTGCTATGTTCAAGAAGGGACAATAATACGATATTTTCTTCATCTAAACAAGCTTCTGGATACTTTTCTTTTGGTAAAATGTGATGAAAATATGTAGACATAGCTTCTTTACCTAGATAGACACTACTTATTTCTGACCTATGTGGTCTTTTCTTCCATATAGACAAGAAGAACTCTCTCATTTCCAAGAACTTGCTAGGAGATTTGTCCAGTTTTTGTGATAATAAACTGGACTTTCTACTAGTTAAACCCCTACCAGATGATGGTAAGGGCTTTCTAGATTTATGAGCAAAACAATAATCACCATCAGAGTTTTTTCCACATGTTTTACATTTCATTACTTATCTGTAAAGTTTTTATTTAAATCATGTGATGATGGTCTTGGACCTGGTGGATCTGTAAAGTTATGATTAAATGGTTGTACACTAGATATAGGAACCTTACATCCAATTGGACCACCAAATGGAAAACTATTATGTGGTGGTGTACAATCACAACTCTTATTCCATGGAGCATTTATCTTCTTACATCTAGTACATTCCCAAGCAAGTGAAGTTTCTTTAGGACATGTACACATTCTTGGTTGTGCTGTACTATTCCAACTAAAAGGCATAGTCATATATCCTTGGCACTTAGTGCACATCTGAGGGAAGTCATAACTAATCATTGTCTTTCACAAATTGACCGTTAATCATAACTCCTGTACGTTTAGCAATTACATTGTATGCACTCTCTAAACATTCTGTCAAGCTCACTCCTTGCATCTCTGCTTGGATGATGATAGTTACTAGTATATCTCCTAGAGCATCTACTGTTTCATATTCATCACCCATAGCAATAGCAACCATAAGTTCTGTACATTCCTCCATAGTCTTACCAGCTTGAGCTATTGGTGTTCCATTCTGTAGAATACCTTTTTGTTCTGCCCATGCTAATACAAGGGCTTCTAATTCATTGTAACTTTTCATATTATATTATTTTTTCTGTTATTAAAATTTGTTTTACTTTCTCTATTAGATCTTCTATAGATCCATCATTAATAATTTCATAATCAAACTTAGCATCATCAAGAGCTGTTTCTGAAGGGTGCAAAGGTGTTAGATCTAATGTACCTGTTTCTTTACTTCCCATTTTGTGATTGAAACTTCTTACCACTCTAATAGTAATACCTTTTCTTTCTGCAACAGCTTCCATTTCATTAGGAAATCTCATGTCTGTAATAATCCAATTACTTGGATTATACTCACTCATCTTTGGTCCTCTATAATCAGCAAACAAAGCATTCACCCATGCATTCTCATGTAATCCATTACGTACAGCATCTGTACCAAGCTTCTGAAGAAATTCTCTTACAGACATTAATGAATTAAACTGCATGTCAGCAAATGGTGGTATTGAGTTAAGTGGTACTTGTTGTACTGTTCCCCATTCAGATCCAAGATATGATTTCTTGAATTCTTGGTCTTCAAAATCCTCTATAGGAATCCCAGTGAGAAGGGAAGCTATTTGTTTTAGCTTCCCTGCAAACTTTTTAATTTCCCAAGGTGAATATGTTTTAGAACCATAATTCTCCACTCTATCTGTCCAATCTGAATATTCATACTTATCTTTATATTCAGATGTTAAGTATTGAATTATATTACCGATAGTGTCCTTTCCAGAACCTATTCTACCGTTTATACCTATGATACTCATAGCTCTTCTTCATTAAATAAACTATGATTAGAACATGGAGCTGTAGGTAAAACTACATCTTCTTCCACTTCTACTTCTTCTATAGGAAGATCAGTTTCATTAATCTTAGCTATAATCTTCTCTCTTAGTTCATCATAGAATTCTGGATTATCAAGTACAAGCTGTTTGAATTCTTCTAAGTCATATTTAGTACCATCTACAGTCATAGTTTTACCATATTTACGTCCTAGTTCAAACTCATTAAGAAGACTCATCATCTCATCAAGTTTGTCTATACCTAATCCATAAACAATTTCAAACTCTGATTTTCTATATGGAGGAGACATTTTATTCTTAATAGCTTTTAGCTTAGTGATATTACCATAAGTTACATCACCATCTTTAGCTAAACTTCTACTCACCTCAATACGAACATCACTATAGAACTTAAGAGCATGTCCTCCTTGTGTTGTTGTAGGATTACCAAACATAACACCAATCTTCTCACGATATTGAGAGATCACTATTACACATACATTATGTTGTGATAGAGCTCCTTTTAGCTTTGGATAGGCATTACTATTCAATAATGCTTTTCTACCGATTGTACTATCCCCTACATCACCATCAAGCATCTTCTTAGGAATGAGCGATGAATCACTATCTATGATTACAAGATCAATCTCTCCTGTATTAATCATTTCCATAGCAATGTTAAATCCTTCTTCACCACAAGATGGTTGCGAGATTAACATCTTAGTTGTATCCACTCCTAACTTCTTGAAATAAGATTTATCAACAGCGTGCTCACCATCTATATATAGAACAGTTCCACCTTTCTTTTGACATTCAGCTGCAGCATGTCCACATATTGTAGATTTACCTGTGCCCTCCCAGCCCATAAGTTCATAGAGTTTCCCTTTTACAAATCCTCCTACACCGAGTGTGATGTGATCAAAACCAATACTCCCTGTACTGATTACATCATAATCTCCTCCTGCTTTAGAATCTAATGCTAATATTGAACCAACACCATAAGTCTTGTTCAATTTGTCCATTGCTTCTTGAAACTTGCTATTAGTTTCTTTTGCCACTGCTTTCTTTGCCATTATTTAATTGTTTTAATTGTTTAAAGATACTAAATTTTTGTTTAATTGTCAAGTATAATGTGTCATAAACTTGACAAAATGTTGTCTAATTGTGTATTATATAACACTTTATACTTATTCTTGGTGAATAACACTTATGTTCTGTTTGTTTTGGTGAAAAACACTTTGAGGGTAAAAAAGCCCCAGATTTCTCTAGGGCCTTCCCAACAATTAAAAAACAGAAACAGAACTTTTTATTCACTTGTTCTAAGTGATGTATTTCCTTTTTCACTTTTATCAAAAGGACAATGTCTGCAATCATTACCACAGCATTGTTTTTTTGTTTTTAATAGATACTCTTTAGTAAAATGGACTCTTCCATCTTCTAAATAGTAATCTACATGTTCAACAAATTCTTTTTTATCCTTCTTCATCTCTATTCATTTTAGACTCATAGATGTAATATGTAATGATGATTGGTTCTACATTATAGTTTTTTTGAATCAATCTAAGATGAGATGGCTCATTTAATCTTCTATTCTTTCTTATGATGTTAACTTGTTCATCAGTGTATAAACCAATACCTGTACCTGTTGTCTTATATTTCTTTAAGCCAGCTTTTGACATTATGTTTCTCACTGATTTTTTATTCACACCTAACATTATAGAAAGTTGATCTGTATTATAAAAACTATGTTCTTTTATTCCTTTCATTAGTAGATTGTTTTATAAGTTCTCTTTCATCCTCAAATGCATATCTGTATTTGACATCTTTGTATTCTTCCATTATAAAAGGATTTTGTAGTTTTCTCCAAAAGTTCTTATCATCTTTTGTTTCTACAGCAAGAATGATGTGACTATCATTATATCCACAAACATATCCTTTATATTTTGGATGTACAACTAACATGTTTTTAAACTGGTTGAATACTTTTTCCATCTTTGTCTAAGTTAAGACTTGCTAGTCTATTTTCTAATTCATATTCCACCTTTAGAATGAAGTTGATTTTCTCTTCAAGCTCTTGATCAATAATCCTACCTACAAAAGGCATTAAGTCATAAAGATTTGTATACACTCTAGCCATTCCATATTTGGTTTTTATTTGACTAAATTGAAATCCAGGAATCTTTATAAGATCATTGAATATCTGATCTACATATGCAAGTACAGAAGGTTCATGAATGTCCATTCCATAATGGTCTTCTTCAATGTATTGTTTATACTTCTCGTTAAATTCTTCTGTTGTTCTCATGGTTTTTAAATTATAGGGAGACAAATATAATTCATCTCCCTGATTATTCCTAATTTATTTCTTCTTCTTTTGGAGATAGTCTTTCTTCTAACAATTCAAATGCAGCTTCTATAGCAGATAGTTCTGCTTCTTTTCTTGTAAAATAAGGTCTTGTAAAATCGTAAGGAGTTTCAAACTCATCAACTCTTGAAAGATATTTGACTTTATCTTCTTTGATTGGAATAATTTGAATAATAACATCATTCTCATCAAATACATCTAATAACATTCTAGGATTAACATCAATCAATGTTCCTATCTTATCATCATCTACACCTTGCTCAAGCATAAAATCTTTAAATTCACTTGGCACTGATTCATCTTTAAATGAGTTAATCATTTCTTTTAGAAACCAATCTTTAACCACCTTTCCTGCTAGTGGATACTTCTCTATTAATTCAAGTCCTTTCATAAGTTTACTTCTTTAAGTTTTACTAATTCTTTATGTTTATTCATCCACCAATCTCTCTCATAATCAAATTCATTAAGAGCATCTGTATTCTTAGCAGCATTGTATCTAATGTCATACAATGAAGATATAATATCTGTAACTACTGCCATTCTATTCTCACCAAAGTCTGCTACTAGCTTTTGGTATATTTCTTCGTTATACATGTTCTTTTATTTTATCAAGTTCTAAAATTTCATTTGATTCATCGAATCCTTCCCACACCTCAAAATCATCACCAACAGTTGTCTTAAGATCTATTCCAAGCTTTTCTTCCCAGAATTCTATAAGATCTTCTGATTTTTTGAAGATTCTGTATTGCAAAGATATTTCATCTTTGTTCAATCCATTCTTAACAATCTTAATCACCTTTGGAAACATCTTTTGAAAATCTTCAGATGTCTTAGAATATTTACCTTGTCTGATTAGTTGAAAATCATTCTTAAATCTTTCATTAAGCTGATACACCACTACAACAAATCCATCTTCATAATCATAGTCTTCTATAATAGTTTTAGTTCTTTCGTATTCACTATCAAGAAACTCTCTAAACTTATCAAGATCTTTGGGTTTGAATAATAGATAAATCGATCCTGCATATTGATCTTCTCTTCTATCATCCTTGATATATGCATTGATAAATCCATTAGCTCTAAGAGCATCTTTAGGCACCTTAATAGTGGGCACCATAAAGATACTAGTTATATTCTTTCTAATCTCCATAGGTTATCCCTTAATGTTTACAATTCCATTAGACAAATAGTTTTTGTGGCTAATATTCCACGTGTTTGTTTCTCTACACCAAGTAAGAGCTGCAATTAATTCTTGTACACCAGGATAAGTTCTTCCTTTATGTACAAATCCTTCATATGCATCTTTCATATCAGATGTATCAAGAGTGTATATAAGAGGTTGATAGTAGTTAGTGCTATCACATACAATAAATTGTAAGAAATTTACTGTATATCCATAATATTCACTTTCTGGATCATTTGCTATGTGTAACATTGCATGATAATATAAGTACGCTTGGATGTACGCTCTCCTGTACAAGTAGTATTCTTCATAGAAGTTTTCTACACTCCATGTACATTTGAGATCATATGGTTGAATTGTTCTTTCTTTGTGATCAATCACCACTTTATCAAGCATACTCTTAAACTTATGGCCATCAATTGTATATCCTTCTACTTGCATCTGATCTTTGACTTCATATCTAGAGCTGTTTAGAAGATTAACAATTGGTGCTGTTGTAGTGTTGATTCTAAGTTGTTCTACAATCTTCTCAGCAATAGATATCTCTGTAGTGTTCACAACAGTTAGATTCTTAGTTCTCACCTGTCTGATTTCATTGTAATATATCTCAGCATCACTTCCTACAAACTTAGTTATTACAGCTTCATATTTGATTTTGAATCCAGAATCTCTATATGCAGCTTCTAACAATTCATTCATAGGTGTTACCACTACACCAGATTCATCTGTAGCATCTCTTGTATGTCTATACAATGCTTCAACAAAATCTAACATAAGTCCTGTTGGTGTAGAAGCACAAGATGACATATAAAACTTCTCATCAAATAAATGAGGTTCCATAAGTAGGGTTTCAACTATTCTACCCATATTAGCCGCAGCATTATCTTTATCTTCCACCTTCTCTCCAAGGAAATATTTCTTGTAATACTTCTTTCTGTCTTGTGAGAAATCTTTTAATGAACTAGAGCTGTCCATTGTCACTGCTCTGTATTGAGCTTCTGTTTTTGTTGTTCCTGTTATCATAATTATTTGTATATTAATATTGCACTATATAGTGATAAAGATCCTTTTGGATCTTCTGTAGCTACTAAAGACATTGATAATACTGTTTTAACTATTTTATCGTCTATTAGTTTTTGTAACTCTCTATTTATTACAAATAGATGTTCGTTTTCCCATGTCCATGTATTCATAATGATTGTTGTCTTATTTCAAGTTGTTTTCTTACTTCGTCCCATTCATGAATATTGTTCTCAACTTCTTCATAATCTTCTAAGACTATTAATACATGCTCTGCCAAATAAAGAGCATTGAAAACTCCTAAGTTTTCTACTAATTCTTCTACTTTTTCTT
>Ga0214919_10006169_pt1 | contig 16581 bp, 13 predicted proteins | sample LL1503_MetaG_FD_177994 | JGI IMG/M metagenome (GOLD analysis project Ga0214919, IMG submission 177994) | Freshwater microbial communities from Lake Lanier, Atlanta, Georgia, United States - LL-1503 | ecosystem: Environmental > Aquatic > Freshwater > Lake | place: USA: Georgia | collected... | reverse complement strand
AACGGGGTCCGAGCCGGCGGTAAAGTCGACGACACCGAAGAGAGCACTGACGGTCGGATCAGCCGCGATGTTACCCGATTGGTGAGGGCCAAGGGGAAACTGCGGGTCGGAGGTGTAGTTGGACCAGGCCGAGTAGTTGGCCTTGTTACGAGCGGCCCAGAAGAGCACCTTGACGGCATGGGAGAAGCGGATGTCAAATTGGGGGGTAATTTGCGTACCGTTGGCAATACCAATCAAACCAGTGGTGTTGATGGTGCCATTCGTGTTGAACGATTGGAGAGGAGCGGTTTGCACTTGCTCAATCAAGATATCACGAGGGGCGCAAGCCATCTTTTTACGCTCTTCATTCGACACGATAGCGTAGTTGGCCCACACTTGGCACGAGTTGCCGATTTCGGGGGCAGTTACCACATCGCTTTGTTGAGCGGGAACAGACACCCAGTATCCAGGTCTACCAGTAACGGCACCACCGGCAGAACTTGTAAAAGCGGGAGTTGCACTTACGCTACCAACCATTGCCGCTGATGGAATGTATACGTCCTTGATCAACAAATCCGTCCAGTTACGGAACGAAAAGTTGATGCGCATTTCGTTGTAAGGAAGAGCGGCCGTGGGCAAAGCAATGCCAGAATCGCGCGTAAAGAAGAAGGGAAGAGGAAGGTTAAGCACTTGAGAGGGCAACACTTGTTGTTGACCAGCGACAACGCTCGTGCTGGTTTGGACACCGCCTTGGCCGACCAAGATGAGGGGGTTGGCAGCCACGGGGTTGATCAATTGGTTGACGTTACCAATCATCACGTTGTAGCCGTTGCGCTTGCCAGAGGGCACCGTGAACGACGACCAAAAGTCCAAGTGAAAGTTGTCAAAGCGAGCGGCCACCAAATCGTTAAATGTAATGCTGCACTCTTGGATCAAGTTGTGCATCAAGTTGCGGGTCCAACGCAAGACGCTAGCAACGGTAGCCGTCCCGCCCAACACAGTGCCGTTAACGGCCGTGGCCGTCACAGCGGGGAGGACCACGCGCAACCAGGTGTGGAGAAGGTAATCACCAGCACGAGAGATGGAAACCGACCATTGTTGGCCAAAGCCAGATTGGCCTGACGATTTGCTCAACACGACCGGCACTTGCGTAAACCATGTCGATTTGCGAACTTCGCGAACGAAGTAGGCGATGGATTCCGAGCCACCGTATGTGTATTTCTCTTGCTCGTCATAAGTGGCGAGATCGATAAAACCGGATGTTAAGTTGGAGGTAGCGATAGACATTTTTATTATAGAGGAGAAAATTTTTTTAAATTATATTTAAATTTATTTTATGTTGACTTAAGAATTTGATTTTTTCGATGTCGGAATTTTTAGGCATACAAAAATTTAACATAAATACGTGGTTCACCTTGGTAAGCCCGAGTAGACTTGAGTAAACCAAGTTCCCTTTCAATTTTTAAAATTGATTTAAAGCGATAAAATACTAATAAAAACAAAGATGTCATTGACAACATTCATAAAAGAAGGTATATTTAATTTCAAGTTAAAATTGGTAAATGGAGAGATATTTACTATTCCAATGAGAGAAGATGGATACATCTACGCAACTGCCTTGTGCAAGGTGTCTGGAAAACGATTGAATAATTATATGAGAACAAAGGAAACAAATGAAGTGATCGAACAATTAAGCATTGATGCTTCTATACAAAAAGACAAATTAGTTGAAATTTACAAGGGTAAAACGTCAAGATATTTACAAGGCACATGGATTCATCCAGATTTATTTTTTCATTTAGCACAGTGGTGTAATCCATCTTTTTCATTGCAAGTTTCAAGATGGGTGAGGGAATTGTTGGTTACAGGAAAGGTTGAACAAGGAAAAGAAAAATCGTCAGACGAATTAAAGTCTGAATATGAAAAGAAATTTGCGGAATTAAAAGAGCAATATCAGAAAGAGTTGGACGAAAAAACAAAGATTATAATGACACAAGGCGAACAGAACATGATGTTGTCAAAGAAATACGAACGTGTTTTTTACAATCACCAATCTTTTTTGAGAAAGAAAGAACTTTACAAATTAAAGAAAGGCGGTTGTGTTTATTTGGCAATTATGAGAGATGAAGACAAAGATATTCGTACAAAAGTTGGAATGTCTCGTGATATCACAGACCGAATTGGTGGATATCGAACATCTAACCCATTTTGTAAAGTTTTATTTGTGTTGTATACAGAAGATTGCGTGTTACTTGAAACAAACATGAAACGAAGATATGAAAAAGAATTAAATCCCAATAATCGTGAATTTATTACGGATGTAACAACGGAAGACCTGATTAAAAATATGATTGAGATTGCAAAAATTACAAGTTTAAATTATACAATCGAAACCGACCAAGAACTCGAACTTTTTAATGATCACAATGTTAAACTTACGCATCAAACTCAAGCCAAAGTAGAAGAAAATGCCGATAAAGACGAGGACGAAAAATCCCAAGCCCTTACAAAGCGTTGTGGAGGTGTCACCCATAAAACCGAAGAAAGCCGGTTTTTACCTTATTCACGGTTTTTTAAAAATGCGGGAAACGAGGATGGAGTGAATCGTTTATGCAAAGATTGTTATTTGACAGGAGTGTATGGCGACAAACGTAAAGTTATGAAGGTTGTCCCTATTCCTGATCACGATAAAAGTACACACAAGTGGTGCAATTTATGCGAGAGTGTAAAGGAACATTCGTGTTTTTACAAGGCGCGTCAAACAAAGGATGGTTTATGTGCAAATTGCAAGGCCTGTAAACATCAACAAAAGATTGCAAACAAGGAGAAAAAAGCGAAAAAAGATGATTTAAAGCAAAAGTGAGAAAGTGAGAAAGTGAGAAAATGAAAAACAGTGGTGATAATTTTAATTGTAGTAATACACAATTAAAAAGATAAATAAAAATAAATGGAGATTGACATATTGAATATTGATAAAAATATACGCGACAAATGGAAAAATAATGAAGATAAAATAACAGATATTGATAAACAGAATGAGGATATAAGGGATATTTTAAAAGACAACTCCTTATCTATACATATTATAAAAGATTTAAATGACAAGATAGAAACGCTTTTAAAAGATAAGCAAGACTGCATTGATTTTCAGACAAACTTAAATTTTTATGTGATGGATGTGACGCCTTTGCTGGAATCGTATAAACAGATGCTTATTGCTCCTAAAAAAATATCATTTATGGCAAAAAAACAAAATGACAATCAAGACGTACGAACGGTTGTTAAAAAATATCTTGAAATATTGAAAATGTATAATATTGATTACGCCGAACTTGAAGACATTGTGACTAGTAATAACAAGTCTCCTGTAAAAAAGAAAGAGTGCAAAAAGTGCAAGTCAACACAAGAGTTTATTTACAACGAATACGCAAATGTTGAAATATGCGAATCGTGTGGGTCACAGGAAGAGAAAGCGTATAAATCGTCTTGTTACAAGGATATTTCGCGTGTAAATATTTCAAATAAATATACATACGAGAGACGGGTGCATTTCAAAGATTGTATAAATCAGTATCAGGGTAAACAGAATGCGTCGATAGATGATAAAGTGTATAAAGATTTAGCTATACAATTAGAACTTCATGGAATTATTCCGGCACAACAGCCTGGTGAAAATATCTCAAAACGTTTTTCAAATGTCACAAAGGAACATATTTTGATGTTTTTAAAAGAGACAGGCCATTCAAAGCATTACGAAGATGTTGTATTGATATATCATAAATTGACTGGTAAAAAGGTGGATGACATTTCTCATATTGAAGATGCGTTGATGGAGGATTTTGATAAAATTTCAAATGTCTACGATCAAAAGTTTAAATTTACAGGAAAGATTGAACGTAAAAGTTTTATAAATACGCAATATGTACTTTTTCAGTTATTGCGCAAGCATAAATATCCATGTAAATTATCAGATTTCAATATTTTAAAAACATTGGATCGAAAAAGTTTTCATGATGATATTGTTAAGGAAATTTTTGAACATCTTAATTTTAATTTTAAACCCATTTTTTAATGACTTAAAGAGTATTCTATAGTAAAAATAGAAATTAGAATGTCATTATTTCAAGATAAAAAATTGATTGTACACGTTTCACTTGAGGTTGTTATACTTGGCGCAATGACATACTTTTTTCATACAAGGGCTAAATCACTTGAATTACGTGTGAAAAGCGTAGAGGAACAGTTCTCAAAAGAAATTACAATACTGCAAGATAATATCGTTCAATTAAAAAAGCAATTGAAAAAATCAGATAGTGTTATCGAAGAAATCAAGGCAATGTTAAAAAATGATAAAGTGTATGTAAAGCCTCCGGAAAATGTAAAAGTTTCTTTTAAAGAAGAATTGGCGATTCCTGCGAAACAATATGACCAACACTTTTTAAAGAAAACAAAAGATTATAAAAATGTGTTTACAGCTATAAATATGACGAGTGCCTTGCCTAAATCAACGGCAACAGTTGAAGTAATTGATGACGCCGTAAACGATGACGCCGTAAACGATGACGCCGTAAATGATGACGCCGTAAATGACAACTCTGTAAATGATAAAGTTAATGATCCTGTAAACATGACTGCCGTGATTGCGGAAAAAGATCAGAAAGATGACGTAGATGATGCAGATGACCTAGATAATATAGATGATATAGACCAGGAGCTTGCTGATGAATTAAGTGAATTAGTTTCATAAAATAAAATGAGATAATTTAAAAGATAGAATATACTAATAAAATGTTATCAAAGAAACAGTGGTTTAATGAATACAAAGAAGATTTGGTACTGCTTTATAAAAAATTAATCTATGTTTTAAAAAAAAGAAACTTGGTATATAAAGAACATTCTTTTCACGCATTCTGTGATTTGATTTACTTGAAAACAGACCCTATATTATGAGTAAGCGTGATAAAAATCAAACTGAAAATACATATAAAAATAAAAGAGAAGAAAATGATGAAAATTACAATGCTTTTGAAAATTTAAATACAAATTTAAAAGATACAGACGACTTGTGTGAAAGTTATTTAATGGAAATGCATGACGAAAATGTACATGAATGTGTTGTAGAAAGTTTGTCGCTTTTTAAAAAACATATTAAAGAAAAGTCGTTAAGAATGGGCCAGCTTCTTTCATACGGGGATCTTTTTGATTTTTTTTTCAAATGATAAAAGTTTTGATGGCTTTCAAATTTCACACATTTCACGGCTTTCACAGAAAGTCTACATATAATATATTGATACATTGATATATTATATTTAAGTATATTAGGATGTTTTATTTTTTAACAGCAGGCATCAAGCAATCAATCAATGCTTGTTGTAATTCTGTAAGATCTCCTTCTTCGTCAATATCAAAGTCCAGATCATCGGCTTTTCCTTTGGGGCTTGCATCTGCCGCGGGTTTTTTCTTTTTGGCGTCTTTGTCTGCTTTAGCTTTCTTTTTAGCTTCTTCAGCTTCGGCGTCTTTCTCTGCTTTCTTTTTAGCTTCGGCGGCTTTCTCTGCTTCACTAATAGCTAATTTCATTTTTTGAATAGTTGCTTTTTTGCCTACATATGATGCTCCATTATGTTCAAATCGTTCAATGTCGTCATAGTATTCAGTTGCGGTTTTTGGCACACATCTCTTGTATTCTAAATCACATTCTCCATCAGAACATGGTTTTTCAGAATCACATGCTATATTTCTATTTAATGCTCTTAAATAGTCCAAAGAACCTTTATTGCCGGGAAATTTCTCCCGTAATTGTTCAAATTCTTGGTCCAACTTTGCTTCGTGATCCGACTCGGACTCCGATTCAGATTCGGATTCTGATTCTGATTCTGAAGAAGATACAGATACTTCAACAGGTGTTCCTTTATAATAGGGACTTTCTGATAAAACTTCAAATCCTTTTGGAAAAACCTTGGACATTTTAAAAGGAGAATCTCTTGTAGCTTCTTTAGTACCTTTTTTATTATAGTATGGCTCGCCTATTTTATCCAATAGCATTCTCCAGTCATCTTGAAGCTCTATTTTTCTTTTGTCAGTATAGTAAGGTTTAAATTCTTCTTGCGTTAATTCGCTAGTTGTTTTTATTAATACTTTTTTATCATTAAAAAATCCAAAGTATGCTTCATCGTCTTCTTTATCAAAAAAGATAAACAATCTAGGTTTCTTTGGACTAGGTTTTTTTGGACTAGGCTTCTTTGGGCTAGGTGTCTTTGGACTAGGCTTCTTTGGGCTAGGTGTCTTTTCGGCATCTTTTTTACACTCTTTATGAATTCCGCAGTATCTAGAACCCTCCTTTGCATCCTTATCACATTTTTTACCTGTAGATGCTACAATACATTTACATTTTTTAACGGGCGAAGGCTTTTTAGCTTTAACCGGTGTAGGCTTTTTAGCTTTAACAGGCGTAGGTTGTTTAGCTTTAACCGGTGAAACATATTCTTCTTCCTCTTCGTCTTCTTCCTCATCCTCGTCTTCTTCCTCGTCTTCCTCATCTTCCTCGTCTTCCTCGTCTTTAATAAAATCAAGAAGTTTTCTAACAAGTTCTTCTTTTAGTTTTTGAATTTTTTTCTTGTCTTTTTCTCGTTTAATTTCTTCCCAAAGTGTGTCTTTTAAAGTTGTTGACGCTTTATATTTATCTAGAAATGTTTGTAAGATGGATCGAAAATCAATCTTTCCTTTTGTACTAGACAAATCTATAGCCAACATTTTTTGTTCAAGATTATCTTTATTTGAAAATGTTAGATCTTCCGTCATTTATTTATAAATTATTTTTTTTATAAATAATATTTAACTTTTTTACAAATTTACATCGGGTCCTCGCATACGTCTTTTTGGAGGTTGTTGTGCAAAGTCTTCTTGTGTTCCAAATAAACTACCCCCAATTTTTTTCATTACCATCTTTGTAATGATAAAAATAGCAGCATTTATCAAAATAGTGAAAAGTAATCGTATTTCAACTGGCCATTTACTACCTTCTGGTACATAATTTTTCTCACCCAACTCAATAAGGAGATGTTCATACTTGTTCATGCTTACAATTTGCTGTTTGGTAAAATCTTGCATATCAAATTTAAGCCAGTAACCAAGAACAAATTCTGTTATATAAAATCCTGTGATAAGATAACTTTTATAGGTTTCAATATTATTGTCCACATTTACTTGACGAATAGTAGAGTCGTATGTACGTTGCATCGTATTATAATCGCTGTGTACAGTAAATTCTGGTATATTTGCATTTTTGTAAGACTTTCGAAGCAAGTCAAATTTAAAAAGCAATTCGCGTTTAAGATCTTCGTCATCGTTTGTATTTCGTGATATATCTTGGATAACTTTTTTCTGTAAATTTGAGCCACCAGAAATTTCTGACAATCGAGGCGCTGTATATATTTTTTCATCATCGTCTTTATCACGATCAGGCGACCTTTTGTCATCTCGTAAAAGTTCTTTAAGTCTGGATGACAACCCATCATCTTCTTTGGGCGGGGATTTTTCAGATTGTTCCCGTGATCGTCTGTCACGATCTTCATTTTCATGTTCATGTTTATCACGTTCACGATCACGATCGCGGTCTTGGTCTTGATTTTCACGTTCACGTTCACGATCGCGCTCACGATCGCGTTCATCTTGATGATCACTTTTTTCACGGTCACGGTCACGTTCACGATCACGTTCTCGGTCACGATCTCGGTCACGATCTCGGTCGTCTTGATGTTCGCTTTTTTCGCGTTCTCTGTCATCATTTTCGCGATTGTCAGGTTGTTCACGTGGTTTATAATCATTACTTGGTTTATATTCCTGATTTACTAAATCTATTTTAATTTTACCTTTGTTTTCAATCAATTCAAGATACATATTAGGCATTCTTGGAAACTTTTTTGGACGAAAACTTGGCCTTTCTGTAAAAAGTTTAGTAACAGTTATCGTCGGTTTCCTCAACATTTTACTTTATTGAAAGAGCTTTAAATGATTAATTCATCTGTTTAATATATTATTTTATCGTTATTTATACACTTACACTCCTAATATATTATTTTAGTTGTCGATTTTGTGGTTAAATCGTTATATACCGCTTTCTCACAAAATAAGAGAAAGCGGTGTGGATCTTTATGTTAAAATATTTTTTGCACAGTTGTACCCAAGTGAAAAAATTTCAAGTTTTTCTGAATGATTAATATGAAAATCGTAAAAACTAATATCTCTAATTTTAACGTTAATGTATAAACAATTTTCTGTAATATTTTTTAGCTGTATAGATTGAAGTTCATCGATCGGAATAGTCAGCAACATGACAATTTTATCGACAAGTCGTTCGTATTTATTATTAAGATTTGTTTGAAGATTAAATATTACAACATGTAGCAAATCGTCCTTTACATTTTCAATAATAGGAAAAAAAGGGCAGTTATCTACAATACCGCCATCAATAAAGTACTCGTCTTTATATATACAATCGTTAAAAATAAAGGGTAAACTTGATGATAATGTAATGGCATCAATACATGACATATCTGGATAGGTATAAATAGATAAATACTCCTTCTTTTTTTTTGTGATATTATACGTACATGTAAATAATGTAACATTCATTTTTTCGTAAAGGTCTTTAAATGTTGGGATATATCCTATTTTGTCAAGTGACATTTTTTTAAAATGTGAGGAATAAATTGAAAAATCGTATATACCTTCTCCATTTAAAATAGAGTCAATGCTTTTATGATCCTTTTTATCAAAAACGTTGTGTGTAATAATGTACACAATCATTTCTATTGGAGTGTATCCTATTGCCAAAAAATAAGAAATAATAGCACCAATACTTGTCCCTGAATAATATTTAATGTTGCCAATCAATTTGTTGTCAATCATATATTGCATCGCACCAAGCAATGCAAACCCTTTCAAGCCTCCTCCAGACATAACAATTGCATTATAAGGATGTGGCTGTAATTTTGACATTTCTCTTTATGTCAATTATTTAAATTTAAATAATTGTTTGATTGCATTCTTTTGTTTTGTAAAAAACTTATGGCATAAGTGTACTTTATAACGTTTTTACAGCTTATTTTTCAATTATTTTTTTTAGCAAAATAACGCACACCATTATAAGTAAAACAATGCATACGATATACATCGAGTTGTCGCAATTATAAAATTTTGAACAAATTGGGCAATCTTTTATGTGGTTTGCGACTGTCATACATGATAAATCTTCTGGGTCATAAATAGGGCGTTGATTTTTAATAGGTTCCTCGTAAATAATTTGGGGCAACTGTTGCATTTGAAATTCTTCTCTTAGATGTTGATTTTGATGCTGAGGCTGATGAGCATATGAAAGTTGAGGAAGATTAGGTTGCATCATACCGCCATTCATGGCGTATGTAAAATCTTTATCATGTTTTCTGATGTGTCTATTTTGAACTTGATTTGTATACTCATCGCGTTCCATATTTCCTTTTGTAATATAATCAGAACCTCTTGTTAATGAATCCATGTCAACCAAATCATCAATAAATGTAACATTTTTTTTCATATTTATATTAACATTTTTTTTTTATTTTACATAGAATATTACACACCGCTTTTTTTTACAAAACAAGATTATAAAAGATCTACATATAACTATAGAAATTATATGTATTTAACCACAAAAGAAGTGATGCTCAAGATGCCAAGATGTCCATATAAATTTTTTTCAATAACGAATCGCCGTCTGTTTCCACCAAATTTTGCAATAAAAGTCTAAAACTTGTCTGCTCTGCAATAGTTGACGACTCGTCGCGTTTTACAGGCTTTGCATCCAATTGTATTTTTACCCCTTTTTCAATACATTCTTTGTATTGCTGTGTTTGTTTAAACGCCTTAAATTCTTCCGGAGTGGCTGTTAATTTTATTTTTAAATGAGAATGCAAGTCTGTCATATTAACCTTTGATAGGTCTGAAACGGTCTTTTTAATTATCGTTTTTTTGGGTACATCTAAATCTATATTTGTAATGACGCCTTTTTCATCAATAATACAAACGACTCTTTTATCTGTATCCCCAAACGCGTGTTGTAAAGGAGATCCTGGGTAGTATATATTTTTTTGTGGCGTTTGATTGTCGTGGATGTGCCCGCTTATAACTTGGGGGAAATCTTCGCCCCATTCGTCGCCATCCTTTGACACAATGGCGCCCATCTTGCATCCTTTAAATTCTTGATGGGCAAAAATGACGTTGTACGTTTTCCAGTCTTTGGAAACGGTCTCAATTGCTTCGATAAAACGTCCTGGGTATACGTAAGGACACATTAAAAACGTAAATGTCGGGTCTTTTTTTTCTTTTAAAACGATAGGCTTGTCAACAATTTTTACATTTTTGTATTGAGAAAATACATTAAGCCAGTGATGTGAGGTTAAAAATTGTTGATTGTTGATCATATCATGGTTTCCAACCAAAACGTGTACAGGTGCAAATGTGGCTAGAAAAGCAACAAATTCCAGCGATTTGTTTAATGCTTGTGTAAAGATACGTTCGTGGTAATGCATTAGGTCTCCTCCAATGATAATTTGGTCAAATTGATGCGATTCACATATTTTTTTCAACTCTGACATAAGGATATCAATTTCTTCGTGATTGTCGGTTTTTATATGGGGATCACCAATGAATAAAATCTTCATATTTTATTCATTTTAAATATTTGTTTTTAATATTTCGATTTCATTTTCGATTTCGATTTCGATTTCATTTTCGATTTCGATTTCGATTTCGATTTCGATTTCGATTTCGATTTCATTTTCGATTTTCAAGTTCGATTTTTATTGTTTCTTGTCGTCGTCCTTATTGACCAAATGCATGGTGTACATGACACCGGCGGCCAAACCGCATGCAGCGACAACATAGTAAATCGCGTTCTCGACTGTTTTGGCACTCTCACCACCAACAGCTCCGGCCAATTTTTCAACAAGGTTGTAGCCACATGCATGCATACCCCAGTTCAAAGCGCCTACAACTGTGACATAGAATAATACGATAAATGCAATTTTTTTTGCGTCCATTTTCTTTGCGTCCATTTTATTTAAAAGAAAAAGATTTATTTAAATTAAATTTTAAAAAATTGTCAAATAAAAATGAATACAATTGTTGAGTTTTTATCAATTCAACAGCAGATACGTATTTACCACTGGACAACGCCTATATACAATAAACATGTAGTGTCTGGTAAATTGTACGAAAAATTAGATGAATTAATTGATAAATTTGTAGAAACTTTTTTGGGTAAAAATAAATTAAATGCCGAGCCGTTTACAATCAACGTTTCAAGTGATATAAATATCGTTTCAATATTAAATCGTTTCAAACAGTTTTTAATAACAGACCTAGAACTTGCATTAAATTCTGGTATGAAAAATACAGATTTAAAAAATATCAGGGATGAAATGCTTGGAGAGGTCAATCAGTCTTTATTTTTACTAAAATTAAAGTAAATTTAAAGTAAATTTAAAGTAAAGTCATTTTTTGGTATTTTATAACATTTATTTTATATTTATAATCACTGACTATTTTTTCCTTGTATTGAATAAGACGAACTTTTTCAATCGTTCCAGGAGAGGTTTCTTTTAAAACCGCCAAATTTTCATCGTATATAACATTATAATGAGCAGGTTTTATAGACTCTTCGACCGTTTCAACTCTAAATAACTTTTTTTGAAATTTTAAATAATATTTTTCAAGTGTTTGAAATTCTGAATAAACTATTCTTGAAATAGGACTTAATTTTTTTAAATCGCTAATATAAATAATAATATTTAAAGAGGACAAAGATGGCGCGTAATCTGAAATGTGTTCATAAAAATTGAAAAATTCTATCTGTAAATAATACGTTTTAACTTTATCCCAGTTATTTGCGATACAAAGCCTAAGCAAGCATACAAGACGTTTTAATAATGCCAACGATACTATTATTTTATTAATACCTTTGCGTCGTGTCACATATCCAGATTTTTGAAGACTATCAAAATCTATAAAAGGCAAGGATATTGGCTTGTAATGGGATAAAGAGACTGATACATGTTTTTCAACAAATGTTTTTATATGCTTTATAATATCTACAGATTGATCTTTTTGTAGCGAAAGATAGACAGAAAACATGTAAATAAAAAGTTCGCCCAAAATTTTAGAAATCTTTTGATTTGCTAAAAATGTATCTATTTCACTATGCGTGGTTTCTTTATCCTCATCTTCATCCTCATCTTCATCCTCTTCTTCATCTTCATCCTCTTCTTTATCTTCCTCCTCCTCTTCAGACTTTAAATAAATAATAAATGGGTCTAAATTTACTTGAAGTTGTTTTAATTCATCTTTGTTTAAAGGGCGTTTTAATACTTTTTCAACATCCTTTTTATTGCTTTTAAATAAGGACGTTTTATGCGTATCATAAATAGGAAGATCAAGTGGTGGAAGTGGGTTACATAACAAATAAATATTATCATGTGTAACTAAACATTGAACCTTTTTAAATGAATCAAGTATCTGGTATTTATATTTTAATTCCTGAGGAGGGTGATCAAACTGGCGTATTATTGTCTTGTGTTCGCCTAAATAAAGTTGTGTTGGAAAAACATCACTATTTTTATCAAATAGATACATATATTTTTCTTTACCAGCAACTACCTCTTTAATAGTAATTAGTTCACACCGAATTTCGCGTGTTCTGCTATCTTGATTTTCAATAATGAAAATGGTTTGATCGTGTAAAGGCTTGTACTGCAAATACGAGCCCGTGTGAAAAGGTATTACAAGATCCGCATTTTCGTTTTTAAATAGACGTGAAAATATATGTATATTACATTTGTACGTGTTTTCCAATAAACGTATCCATCGTCGTGGTTCCATATACACGTCTTCATTTTCAAATAAAGCCTTCATATCTGAAAGCGATAGATCCGGATTTTCTTGAGATGCAACTTCAAATGACCTGATTTTATGTTTTTTTTCACCTGTTGCTTTCAACACGCATTCTAAAAAACTGTGCTTTGATTTTTTTACACCCATTCTGTAAAATAGGTAGGACTTGTCTGTATAAAGAGTTGATAATAATGTATCAATATTTTTGGGTAAATTACCATAATGACCCCTTTCAAGTAAATGATGTAAAGTAGAAATAATACCCTGCTGTTTTTTGTCCGTTTCCTTTTCCTTATCAAAGTAATAAATTTCAATATTATTGTTATTATTTTTACGATTTGCATAACAGCACGGTACATATTCGTATACATCACGATTCGACATTAAAGTATTTGGCATTAATCCTATATAAGGATATTCAGCACTTGTGCATCTATAACAAAATTGCTCTGGCATTTCTTCTTTTGGAAATCGAATATAGTCCTTGTATTCTTCCAATGCACCCCGTTCAGACTCTTTTACTATAACAGGATGCCTTACTTCTTTACATGCTTTTCTATACCTTGAAACAAAAATAGATGGTGCAAGTGTTTCAATCGTATCTTCTTGTTCTTCTACATCTGTGTCCTTTACATCAAATAAGTCTCCTAAAAATTCTTTATACTCTTTAATAATACTTTTTTCAGATTCATGATAAAGCGTAAATATTTTGGAAATTAATAATATAAATGCATCAATTTTATCCATATTTTTAAATCTAGAGAGGCGTACACGAACATAGTATGTGCCTACTGCAAACTGTTTACGATCATACCCCTTTAAATCGCTATCTGTCTCTGTAATTTTTTTACAAATAACATTGCATGATGCATCGATATCAATACCTCTTAATTCTCCTCCTTTATATTTTAAAAGTAGCCCAGATTTCTTTGTGCTTGCTTTAACACTTTCATCGACACATACAAATTTGGAAACAATTGGATTATTCATAATAAGATCGCTTAAAATATATTTGTTTAGGTGTTGTTGCGGAAATAAGACAACGCCGTGGATATCATGTTCCTCTGTATCTATATCCAAAAATTTAAGGGGTTTTGGTAGGTTTAATAATTCGGTAATATGTTTTTTAAAATCAAATTTTTGTTCTATATCAATGTGTATTTCTACTTTTACCACGCCATCTTTTAAAAAAATAAAACTATCGACAAATACGTCATCTTTAATGCTGATTTTTAATAAAATACGTTCAGCTTCAGTTAAACTTTCAGTATTTTTTGAAAATTCAAAAGACGATTTTTTGTATATTTTACAAAAATTTTTAAAAGCGCAAAAAGGGATAATAGAATTACATACAATAGTACTAAAAATATAATCAAGGGATACATCCTTTAAAGTGGTTGATAAAAATGTTTGGTAGCGATGTTTTTTAAAGTCGGTATGCGGTTGTTGCTTTTTGCTATAAAGTGTTTTATATATTTTATCGACCTTGGCAACGCTTTTTTCAAGTTCATCTTTTTTTTCTTTTATCTTTTTTTTTATTTTTGTAGTGAAATCCTTATCTTCGAGTTTTGATAGATCAAAACGTAATAACATGTTTCTTAAAAATTCCGACTCTTTAATTTCGTCTTGAAGTCTCTTATATCCTATATATTCATCGTCCTCTTTATTTGACACTATCCATATATAAAGTATTAATTCGATGTCTAATGTATGGGAAAATGTATGAGTGGTTTGAAGCCAATTTAAAAAATGACCAAAACTTTTTATGCGTGTTTCTCTGATAAGATTTTCTACAAAATACACTTTATCATCTTTTATATCCGACATTAAAGAAGGCAATGTTTTAAACGCTACAGCTACCCTATTTCTAAATTCATCTGTAGTTTCTTCTGAAAAAGATGGTATTTCTTGACCATTTATATAAACCATTTCTTTATATAAATAACTTTTTTTATATTTGATTAATCGTCATCGTCTCCAAAATCAAAATCGTATAAATCGCTGTCTTCATCTTTACCGTCTTTACCGTCTTTACCGTCTTTACCGTCTTCACGGTCTTCGTCCCCGTCTTCGTCGCCTCCATAGTCTCCTTCTTCTTTTTCATTATCCTCTTCATTGTCATCTAAATCGTCGTCTTCATTTACAAGAATAAACATGTCATCTAATGATTTTATATCTTCTTCTGCCTGCACTTTTATTTGTTGCTGTACATCTTTTACTGTAATTTTTCTGGATTTTGCAAATAATAAAATACGACTAACAACCGTGATAACATTGTATTCGCTAACACTGTTTACAATAGAGTCAACACACTGTTGAAAATCTGTTGCAAAAGTTAATAATTTTTGCACTAAAAGATCCGATTCAAATTCTAAAAATCTTTTGCGTTCTTTTATTAAATAAGCTTTTAACAATTCTAATTTTTTCTTATCTTTTTCTTCTCCTTCTTCTCCTTCTTCGCCTTCTTTGCCTTCTTTTTCTTTTATCAAATAAGGCTGTAACACGTCTACATTTTTACTATCGTCTTCTTTCGCCAAATAAGGCTTTAGTAAAGTTTGATAGTAAATAGACGGTGTAACTGTTTTATCTGGGTAAACAAGTTCATCTGATAGATAGATTAGACGCATTGCAAATTTTAGAGCATTTTCATCAAATTTAAAGTCTGGAATAAATTTGGCAAGAGTATCAAAAATGGTTAAAAAGGATGAAACACACAGTGATCGAATACAGCATTTTTGAATTTCCTGTTCTGGTAATGTTAATTTTAATAATACATAAGATACACGACCATCATCTTTTACATCTTCTCTATCTACATCAAACCCATATGTGGTTTTCAAATCATCAAATCTGTAGTTTCGTGGTACTTTTAACACTACTGTATCCGTTTTTCCACTAACAATTAATCGTCTTGAAATTTCCTTAATATTTATAGCGTCTAAATAAAGCTCAAATTCTCCCATTTGAATATCTTTATAAGATTTACCTCCCCATGGCGCATCAATATATATAAATGAACTTTTGTGCTCTAAATTGGCGTCGATAAAACTAGCATGATGTGGATGTATTTTTGATTTTAATTTAAACGTATCCACATTTTTTACTAACAAGTCAAATGTTTGTTTATTTACCTCGAATGACTCAATAGTTGCAGTTGGAAACATTTTTGCAAAATGAACGGTGTCCACGCCGATATGGGCAGTGGCGTCAATGATATGATGCGGATTGGTAAACCATTTTTTCATAATGCCGTTTACTTGTTTTACATGTTTCGGCAATAATGAACTGTATTGACTTTCTGAATTTGTATGAAACAAACTAAAATCAAACCCTTCAACACGGTCTTGTAAAATAGAAGGATGAAATCGTTCAGTTTCTTTGTCTTTTTTGGATTTTTTCTTCTCTTTCTCCCCTTTCTCACCTTTCTCCTCTCCGTGCTCAGCTTTACGCATTTTTAGTGTATCAAATAAATCGTCATCAATTAATGTTGCCTTTTTTAAAGCGTGCATGACAGTTTGTTTTTGTTTTTTATCAATAAGTTTAAAAGTTCGTTCTTTTCCAATACTTTTTGTCAATTGTGTAGTAGACGCGTATACAAAAAATGTGTATTTCCATAATTCCTCCATACAGTCTTTAGAAACATTAAATTCCATTTCAGTCTTGAAATCAATTGGTATC
>Ga0214919_10006168_pt1 | contig 16583 bp, 10 predicted proteins | sample LL1503_MetaG_FD_177994 | JGI IMG/M metagenome (GOLD analysis project Ga0214919, IMG submission 177994) | Freshwater microbial communities from Lake Lanier, Atlanta, Georgia, United States - LL-1503 | ecosystem: Environmental > Aquatic > Freshwater > Lake | place: USA: Georgia | collected... | reverse complement strand
TGTAGCAAATGCAATACCATTTACTGTACCTAGTGCACCAACACTTACTGCTGTAGCCGGTAATGGTTTAGTGGATTTATCTTGGAATGTACCAAGTAGTAATGGTGGTAGAGATATTAGTAGTTATTTAATTCAAACAAGTATAGATTCATCAAGTTGGACTGATAGTTCAACTAATGCTACAACACGTTTTAAACGAATAACTGATTTATCAAATGGTACTTTATATTATTTTAGAGTATTTGCAACAAATGTTGCTGGTAATAGTTCATCATCAAATGTAGCAAATGCAATACCATTTACTGTACCTAGTGCACCAACACTTACTGCTGTAGCCGGTAATGGTTTAGTGGATTTATCTTGGAATGTACCAAGTAGTAATGGTGGTAGAGATATTAGTAGTTATGTAATTCAAACAAGTACAGATTCATCAAGTTGGACTACTAATAGTTCAACTAATGCTACAACACGTTTTAAACGAATAATTGGATTAACAAATGGTACACTATATTATTTTAGAGTATTTGCAGTAAATATTGCTGGTAATGGTTCATCATCAAATGAAGAAAGTGCAACACCATTTACGGTACCTAGTGCACCAACACTACTTACTCCTGTAGCTGGTAATGGTTTAGTAGATTTATCTTGGAATGCACCAAGTAGTAATGGTGGTAGAGATATTAGTAGTTATGTAATTCAAACAAGTACAGATTCATCAAGTTGGACTACTAATAGTTCAACTAATGCTACAACACGTTTTAAACGAGTAGCTGATTTATCAAATGGTACTTTATATTATTTTAGAGTATATGCAATAAATATTGCTGGTGATGGTTCATCATCAAATGAAGAAAGTGCAATACCATTTACGGTACCTAGTGCACCAACACTACTTACTCCTGTAGCTGGTAATGGTTTTGTAGATTTATCTTGGAATGCACCAAGTAGTAATGGTGGTAGAGATATTAGTAGTTATGTAATTCAAACAAGTATAGATTCATCAAGTTGGACTACTAATAGTTCAACTAATGCTACAACACGTTTTAAACGAGTAACTGGATTAACAAATGGTACACTATATTATTTTAGAGTATATGCAGTAAATATTGCTGGTAATGGTTCATTATCAAATGTAGCAAATGCAATACCATTTACTATACCTACTGCACCAACACTTACTGCTATAGCCGGTAATGGTTTAGTAGATTTATCTTGGAATGCACCAAGTAGTAATGGTGGTAGAGATATTAGTAGTTATGTAATTCAAACAAGTACAGATTCATCAAGTTGGACTACTGATAGTTCAACTAATGCTACAACACGTTTTAAACGAATAGCTGATTTATCAAATGGTACTTTATATTATTTTAGAGTATATGCAATAAATATTGCTGGTGATGGTTCATTATCAAATGTAGCAAATGCAATACCATTTACGGTACCTAGTGCACCAACACTACTTACTCCTGTAGCTGGTAATGGTTTAGTAGATTTATCTTGGAATGCACCAAGTAGTAATGGTGGTAGAAATATTAGTAGTTATGTAATTCAAACAAGTACAGATTCATCAAGTTGGACTACTAATAGTTCAACTAATGCTACAACACGTTTTAAACGAGTAGCTGATTTATCAAATGGTACTTTATATTATTTTAGAGTATATGCAATAAATATTGCTGGTGATGGTTCATCATCAAATGTAGTAAATGCAATACCATTTACTGTACCTAATGCACCAACACTACTTACTCCTGTAGCTGGTAATGGTTTTGTAGATTTATCTTGGAATGCACCAAGTAGTAATGGCGGAAGAGATATTAGTAGTTATGTAATTCAAAGAAGTATAGATTCATCAAGTTGGACTACTAATAGTTCAACTAATGCTACAACACGTTTTAAACGAGTAGCTGATTTATCAAATGGTACTTTATATTATTTTAGAGTATATGCAATAAATATTGCTGGTGATGGTTCATCATCAAATGAAGAAAGTGCAACACCATTTACGGTACCTAGTGCACCAACACTTACTGCTGTAGCCGGTAATGGTTTAGTAGATTTATCTTGGAATGCACCAAGTAGTAATGGTAGAGATATTAGTAGTTATGTAATTCAAACAAGTCCAGATTCAATAGCTTGGACTACTGATAGTTCAACTAATGCTACAACACGTTTTAAACAAATAACTGGATTAACAAATGGTACTTTATATTATTTTAGAGTATATGCAATAAATTTAGCAGGCAATGGTTTATTATCAAATGTAGCAAATGCAACACCAAATGTTATACCTAATGCACCGACAAATCTAACAGGAACCGCTCATCAAATGTTAGAAGGTCAATTTAATTTAAGTTGGGATGCACCTACAAGTAATGGTGGTACATATATATCTAGTTATAACGTAATAAGTAGTCCTGCTGACGGATCATTAACAATAAATTTTGCAGAAAGAACAGCAACAGTTACAAGCTTAACTATCGGTACTGTTTATACTTTTACTGTAACAGCAACAAATGCTGCGGGTACTTCAGCAGCATCTAATGCAATTGAAGTAACACCAGATGCTAAACCTGGTCCACCATCAAATATAACAGGAACCGCTGCTAATGCTCAAGCTAATTTAAGTTGGAATGCACCTACATATGATATTAGTTCAAATATAACTAGTTATATCATAAATATTTTTCCTGCAATTCCTGCAAACGGAATAGTAACAATAAATTTTGCAACAAGAACAGCAACAGTTACAGGATTAACTAACGGTACTGCTTATAATTTTCTTGTAAGAGCAGTAAGTGCTTCAGGACTTATTGGATTTTCACCACGTGAAATTCAAGTAATACCATTTACTGTACCTAGTGAACCACAAGATTTAAGTCATATAACTCTTGATGATATTGTAGACTTATCTTGGAATGCTCCATTAACAACAGGAGGAAAAGATATTAGTAGTTATATAATTGAAAGAAGTACTAATATTTCACCAGAGTGGGAAATTGATAGTTCAACTAATGCTTCAACCCGTTTTAAGCGAGTAACTGGTTTAATAAATGGTACTGTATATTTTTTTAGAGTAAAAGCAAGAAATTTAGCTGGCAATAGTTTATCATCAAATGTGGTATCTGCAACATATATAGCTACTGTACCTAATCCAATTGAATCTATTGCTTTAGTGCTTAGTAATGATAGAGTAGATTTATCTTGGAATGCACCATTTAATGGTGGAAGTAATATTATTGACTATCCACATAATGTATTTATTGTTTCATCTAATACTTTAATTGTAACAAATGTGTCACCAGTTACTTTTATTAGTGCTAGTGGTTTGGGTGACTTAAATGGTCAAGAATTACGTGTAAGTATATCTGCGAGAAATAGTGTAGGTAATTCTACACCAACTGATGTATATTTTATATCATTTACTGTACCTGCTCAAATTACATCTATTATTGCAATACCAGGTGATAGTTTTGTAGATTTATCTTGGAATGCACCATATAATAGAGGTAGAGATATCAGTAGTTATATAATTCAAACAAGTACAGATACATCAAGTTGGACTGATAGTTCAACTAATGGTTCAACAACTTTTAAACGAGTAACTGGATTAACAAATGGTACACTATATTATTTTAGAGTATATGCAGTAAATATTGCTGGTAATGGTCCATATTCAGACAATGTATCTTCTACACCATTTCAAACTGAAGTTTTATTTACATTTGATGATACTGAAAATGTTGTAGGTGGAAAATTATATATTAATCATAATTATACTCAACAGGATATTTCATTTAATTGGTATTCTTCTATTGATAATTCATTTACTAATCCTGTATTATTAAGTAATATAAATAATAAAAAATATTTATTTATTAGATTTGAATATCAAAATTTATATATTAGATGTATTGTAAATTATAATAGTAATACTTTTACATCATCATCAGTTTTAATTCAAGAAAAATATGACCCAGAATTTTTTGATTATAATATTAATGTTTATACAGTTGGTCAAAAACAATCATTATTTAATACAGCATCCTTTTATTATCCAGATGTTAATACACCACCTGTCTTTAATATTGATTTAAGTTTAAATAAAGTATCTTCTTTTCTGTCTTTAAATCGTTCTTTAACAATTGGTTCTAATTTATCAGTAAGTACATATGGATTTGAATCATCATGGAAACCTTTTGGTGAAAGATTATTAGAAATTGTTGCAATAAAAATATTTGGTCATCCAAAAGCTAGAGCAGCTATTGCTAATGATAATAGTTTTTATGATATTGAACAATTATCTATAAAAGTATATGATGCATTTAATAATCATAGAAATGAATTTGGAAATTATTACATGGGTATATATGATATTACTGAACCAAATAATAATACACAATTTATCAATGTAAGTAATTTTAATATAATATTTCCGTTTTATTTAAAAGGTATAACTCACAAAAAGTCAATTCAATTATTTAAAAATGGACCAAATGTCGGTGGTTCTTTGTTAGTAAATGGCGAATATAATATACCTTTATTATTAACTTTTATTTAAGATTAAAATATAAATAATATTAATGTCTTATAAAGAATGTTCTAGAAAAATAATGACTGAAGTTATGGATGAATTTAAAGAAAATAAATTAAAGTCTAGAAAAGAAGAGATTATTAAAAATAAAAAACAAGCACTAGCAATAGGTTTATCTACAGTTGAAAATAAATGTGTATATTCAAAAGATGAATATAAACAATTAGAGAAAAAAGTATTAGAATTTTTAGCATCAAAGCCTGATAAAAAAATACCATTATCAAGTATTATTCAAACAAAACAATTAATTGAATATTATTATAAAAAAAAAGATTATAAGAAATGTAAAAAATTTGAAATTCTTCTTTGGCGTTACATTGTAAGTTCTGTATCTGTTAATATAAAAATTACAAATAATATATGGGCTGAGCTTAAAGAAATTAAAAAATTAGATTTTAAAAGGTTTTAATTTTTTAGTAATATATTCTTAATAAAAAAAATATATAAAATATATTAATGAAGTATTTAATATTATTTATAATAATTTTACTATTATATGTATTATTTAGATGGATATTTATGTCATTGTTTGTAAATATTGACTATGTTGTACCACAAGTTGAAATAAAAATTTCTAAAGAAATAGGAAGTAGAGGAGTTTTTGCAAATAAAGACTATAAAAAAGATGATGTTATTGAAATTTGCCCTACTATTTTCGAGGAAACATCAAAATTTCAAGGAATATTAAAAGATTATATTTTTAAATATGATGATAAAAATTCATTACTTGCATTTGGTTTTTGTTCAATGTATAATCACTCTGATAATTATAATGCATTATGGACTGTATTATCTAAAGATCAAATGAAATTTTATGCAACTAAAGACATTAAAAAAGGTGAAGAAATATTTACTTCATATGGTGATGCATACTGGAAAACAAGAAATGACTTAAAAAAATAAAAAAATAATTAAATAATTTTATCTTTTAAAGTAATGAGTTATGATTATGCAATTGTCGGTGGAGGTCCAACTGGAATGACAATAGCTTGGATTTTATCAAATCAAAAAAAAAAAGTAATATTAATAGAAAAAGACGAGGTATTAGGAGGATGTCATAAAGTATTACGTGTAAATGGATATTTTACTGAACATGGACCAAGAGTATATTCTAATTCTTTTTTGATGTTTATACAAATTTTATCTGATATGAATATAGCATTTACTGATTTATTTATACCTTATAATTTTAAACATACCAACATTGATAATAAGACTATATTAAGTCTTAATTTTAATGAAATAATGGCTTTACTATCTGCTTTTTTAAAATTAATAGTAAATAAAGAACACGGTAAGACAGTTTCTATAAAAGATTTTATGATAGAAAATAATTTTTCAGAAAGTTCTTATGATTATATAGAAAGATTATGTCTTTTAACTGATGGAGCTACTATTGACGATTATACATTATTTCAATTTTTACAATTAGTAAATCAACAATTATTTTATTCATTATTTCAACCTAAATTACCAAATGATAAAGGTTTAATTAAAATATGGACTAATAAATTATTAGAAAATAATGTAAAAATATTAGTAAATTCACAAGTAATTAAAATAGATGTTAAAAATAATAATGTATCTAAATTAATTATTATTGAAAATGGAGTTCAAAAAGAAATAATTGCAAATAAATATGTATTATCAGTACCACCTAAACCATTTTATGATTTAATATCTTCAAATCCTAAAACTGAAAATAATTTTGGTAATAATAAAGAAATACAAAAATGGAAAGTTAAAAATAGTTATTTTGATTATATTACATTAACTTTTCATTATAAAAATGAAGTAACATTACCAAAATTAAATGGATTTCCAAGAACTCCTTGGGGGATTGGATTTGTTATTCTTTCTAATTTTATGAATTTTAAGACAGATGAACCTTCCAAAACGGTTATTAGTATTTGTATAACAATGTTAAATGTTCCAAATGAACAAGGAAAAACGGCTAATCAATCTTCACATGAAGAAATAATAAAATATGTTAAAGAACAATTATTCTTTTTTCCTAACCCTGATTTAGTTATAATTTCACCAACTATAAAAAAAAGTGGTGACGTGTGGATAAATGAAGATACTGCTTATGTTGTTACAACTAAACAACATTTTATTCAACCCAAAGGTAAAATATCAAATTTATATTACGTTGGAATTCATAATGGTAACAGTTCATATAATTTTACTGCTATAGAATCAGCAGTTCAAAATGCTATTCATTATTGTATAGAAGAAATGCCAGAATTAAAATATCGTTATATTTCTAAGAATTTAATGGAAGTTAGATATTTAGTGATAGATGCTATAATAATAATATTATGTATATTTATTATTATTTATATAAAAAAATATATTAAAAAAGAATAATTCTATTATATTAATAATGAATATATTTTTATTTCATAGAGATTTAAGATTAGTTGATAATACTACTTTAATTCATCAAATAAAAGAAATGGGTAATATCATTCCTATTTTTATTTTTACACCAGAACAAATTAATCCAAAAAAAAATAGTTATTTTTCAAATAATTCAGTTCAATTTATGATTGAATCATTACATGAATTATCTGAAGAAATAAAAAAAAAAGAAGGGAAAATGTATTTTTTTAAAGGCGATACAATGAAAGTATTAAAAAGTTTAAATAAAGAAAATAATATTGAATCAATTGGATTTAATATTGATTATACACCTTATGCTAAAAAAAGAGATAAAGAAATTAAAGATTGGTGTGATAAAAAAAATATTATTTGTTACATGAAAGAAGATTATCCATTATACGATATATTAAATAGACAAACTAATAAAATTGATGGTACCCCATATTTAGTTTTCACACCTTTTAAAAACTATTGTATGAAAAATTTACAAGTCAGAGAAGTTAATAAATTTAAAAAATTTAAATTTTCCAAATTAAAAGAATTGGAAGAAATAAAATATAATATTAATGAAAATGAAATAGATGATTTTTATGAAATAAATGAGAATATTAATGTACATGGTGGACGTTCAAATGGTTTAAAAATTTTAAAAAATATTGGTGATTTTAAAAATTATCAAAAAAACCGTGATACATTAATATATAAAACTACTTTTTTAGGAGCTCATAATCATTTTTCTACAGTTAGTATTCGCGAAGAATACTACGCAATGTTAGATAATTTAGGTAAAGAAAGTGGATTAATTAATGAATTACATTGGCGTGATTTTTATATGAATACGGCTCATAATTTTCCGGATGTTTTAAATGGACAAATTGGAAAAAAAAATAAATCTCTTAAAATTAAATATGATAATATTAAATGGGAGAATAATATGAAATTATTTGAACATTGGAAGACAGCAACCACTGGATTTCCACTTATAGATGCATCAATGAGACAATTAGTACAATCAGGATTTGTTCATAATCGCATGAGAATGGTAAGTGGTAGTTTTGTTGTAAAAATTTTATTAATTGATTGGAGATATGCAGAAAAATTTTATGCATCACATTTAGTTGATTATGATACAATGGTTAATAATTTATCATGGCAATGGGTTGCTGGTTCTGGAAATGATGCTCAACCATATTTTAGATATTTTAATACTTGGACACAAAGTAAAAAATATGATAAAAATGCTGAATATATTAAAAAATGGATTCCTGAATTAAAAGAAGTTCCTGCAATAGATTTGCATAATTGGTTTAAAAAAGAAATTCACGAAAAATGGTTAAATAATGGTATTAAATATTATAAACCAATTGTAGAACATTCGGAACAAAGAATTAAATCATTAAAAATGTATAAGGATGGTCTTAATTAAACTAAAAAATATTTTATAAATTATTTTAATGAAGTATATTTTAATTTTTTTTATATTTTTTTTTATATTTTTATTAATTTTTTATCAAATAAAAGTATTTACATATAATGATTTTAAACCGGAACCAAAAGAATTTACAGATAATAATTTAGAACAAAAAGAATTAAATTTAAATAATATTAATTTATTAGAAATGAAAGAAAATAATCCTATTTTATCTTGTAAAAATAATAATGATATACATTTTGTAGAAAAAGAAAATGATATGGTAATTTTAGATAAAAATTCTTCCAAATTTGAATTATCTACATTTAAAAATAATTTCAGCTATTGTAGATTATATGTTGATTTTATATTAAAAGAAAATGTTAATAGAAAAACAATTTTAGTTTTAGGTTTTAGTTTAGGTGGTATTCCATTAGAATTATCTTTAGATAATAAAATTAATGAAATTGATTGTGTTGATATAAATATATGTATGTTTAAATTATATAATACTTTAATACAAAATAAACCTAATAAACTACATTATTATTTATTAGATGCAAAAGAATATTTAAAAAATACATCAAAAACATATGATATAATTATAGATGATGCTTTTTATTATAATACAAAAGAGTTTTATGATTTTGAGTCTGGATATAATAAATTAAATAATGATGGTTGGTTATTAATTAATATGCATCATATGTCTGATTATGAAAAATATGAAAGTTTATTAAAAAAATTATTTAGAAATATTCAAATTGATACAAGAAGAAATATTTGTATTTTTTGTCAAAAATAATATTTTAGATTTATTAACAACAATCCCATATTAAATGACAATTTTCGGATATATGAGCAATTCCTGCATCACCCCATGAATAATTAATATAGTGTTCGTATGACAACTGTAATAAATCATATTCTAAAACAGAATCTTGATCTTGTGTTGACACCGGAGTACCTCCAACTTTAACACCATACTCCGGACTATTAGGAGAATCTCCATATTCTTCCTGTAATTTATTATATTCTTTATTAGTATTATTAATATTATACTCAGGAATATTAAAATATTCTATTATTTTTGAAAATGATTTTATTTCAGAATGTTTATTCCACTCAATAATCTCAAATGGCTTAAAATTATTTTCTAATTCTATATGTTCTAATTCTATTTTTTTTTTGATTTGTTCACTGTATTCTGGTTTTTTAATTATTATTTGTTTTTTAATATTTTGAGGCGACATTTCGATTTTATTTATCCAATAATCTTCACATATTCCATAAGGTTCATCTATATTAATAAATACACGATATAATATATTATCTTTTTTACGAGGATCTTTAAATTGACAAAAGAATGTCATATTATATTCATTCTTGGATGGCCATTTTTCACCTTTAATAAAAAATGGAATTTCTCCACCAAATTTTTCTTCTAAACCAGTTTCTGTAGTTATACTTTCAGTTGTAGGTTTATAAGCATCGGTAAAATATTCTTTAGGTAAATCATTAAAAAGTGTAGAAAAATCATTTATTTTTTTCCATCTTTTTAAATTATTATTATACTGTTTAACAATATAATAATTATTATCTTTTCCGATTAGTATTTTATTAATTGGTTCTACTGAAGCAGTATAACCTAATCCTAATGGTGATTTTTCATTTCTTGTATATTTTTTACTAGTATCGTTATGACAAAAAGGCATTAAAATTATAAAACTATTCTTTTATAATTTTAATTTATCAATTTTTTGTATTATTTAAAAAAAAAATAATATTAACGAAGGTGGTAATAATGTTAATGATGATAATTATGATTGTGTTTTAATTTTACTAGCTGTACTACTACCACCTAGTCGCATTAGCATAGATAGTTATACTCGCTTTTGAATATACACCAACAGGTAATATATTAGTACCATTAATAGCTGATGTATTTCGTGATGCTTTTGTTTGTATTTGTACATTATTCAAAAAATTTTCAAATCCTGTTGTATTTAAAAATTTTTCTTTATCTTTATCACTATCATTATCCTTATCACTATCATTATCATTATCCTTATCATTATTATTATATTTATCCTTATTATTATCCATATCAATATTATTATCATCATTATAAGTTGGTGGTGCGTTAGGTGTTACTGGAGAAGGTTCACTAAATACACTTACCCGATTACTTCCGGACCCATATCTTGCTTCTACTATTAAATTATAAGTATCACCATTTTTCAAACCAGTGATTGTTTCTTGTCTTCTAGTTGGGTCATCAATTGTTGCTAATATTTCAAACAAGATTCCAGCTCTTATGCGATAACTTGTTATAGGCAAACCACTATGTTGTGGTTGATTCCAACTTATTGTAGCGCTACGATCACCCGAAGTTATTGAAGTAATTATTGGTACACTTTCTATTCTTAAAAATTTAGCTTCGCTATCTACAAATAAGTGATTATTTGTAGGTCCATATAATGCTCTTACGTTTATATTATAATTTTGATTGTTATTTACAGATATCTGTGATTGTCTTTTGTTTGAGGAAACAGTATTACCTAATGGAGAATTAGTCATAGTATTCATTATGACATAACCTGTTATAGGAGAACCATTATTTGGTGGTTGAGACCAAATTATTTCAGCGGTATTATAACCATTTGGGATTATTGAAGTAATTTGTGGTTTACTAGGTACAGTAAAAGTACCTAATACAGTTACTATATTTGAAAATGCACCAATACCCACAAGATTTGTTGCATATACTCTAAAATAATTTATTGTATTATTTATTAATGGAGATACTCGTTTAAAACGTGTTGTAGCATTAGTTGAACTATTAGTAGTCCAACTTGATGAATCTATACTTGTTTGAATTACATAACTACTAATATTGCTACCACCATTACTACTTGGTGCATTCCAAGATAAATCCACTAAATTATTACCTGCTACTGCAGCAAGTGTTGGTGCACTAGGTACAGTTAATGGTATTGATGGTGTTACTGAAGTAGGCCATCTTCGAAGGTGTTGATTGGAACTTGATACTACTGTTATTGCAAAATTATAAGTATAACCATTTGTTAAACCAGTGATTATTTCTTGTCTTTGTCCCCCACCTCTAATTATATTATTAATATATCCCCATGTAGTTCTTGTTCCGTTCGTTGCTATGTCTTCTATATAATAATATATTGGAGGGTTAGGATCTTGAGGATGAACCCAATGAGTCCAATTTATTGTAGCACTATTATTACCAGGGGTAATTGAAGTAATAATTGGTTCATTATAACCAGACATATATTAATATATATTATAAAATAATATTTTTTAATAAAAAAATTAAGTCTTGAAAATGAAATAAAAAATATTTATAAATATTTTTTAATACTTTTTAATAATAAAATACAGTTTATATAAAACAATTTTTTGTATTATTTAAAAGAAAAAATAATATTAATATTAATGAAAGTAATACTAATAAATAATGAAATTAAATATTATGATTCAATTAATGAAATTTTTAATAGTTCTGATATTTATAAAATACAGTATTTAGAACTTGATAATTTAAATTTATTATCATTACCAAATGAAATTATAAATTTATCAAATTTAACATGTTTATCACTAAATCATAATCATTTAGATAGTTTACCTAAATTACCAATAAATCTTAAAATTGTATATATTAATTTTAATAATTTTAAAACTATTCCAGATGAAATTATCGAATTACCTAATTTAGAAATATTATTAATGTATTCAAATAAAATATCATTAATACCCGTAACAATATCTAAATTAAAAAATCTTAAAATACTTGGTTTATCCTATAATATAATAAGTAATTTACCAAAAGAAATAGGAACATTAACAAATTTAAAAACATTAGAATTAAAAGAAAATATTTTGTTTTCTATTCCTAAAAGTATAGTTGAATTATATAATTTAGAAAAATTATTATTATCTAATAATAAATTAAATCGTCTTCCAAAAAAAATAGATAAATTATATTTACTTAAAAAATTAGATCTAGATAATAACAATATTAATTTTCTTCCAAAGAAAATTTTTAATTTACCAAATCTTATTGGAATTTCAATTAATTTTAATAAATTACATAATTTACCAAAAACATTTAAAATGTCAAAAATAAAATATTTAAGTTGTATTTACAATAATTTATCTGATGAATATGATGATAAAAGATTAATTTTAAATATTAGAGATTTATCAAAAATTGATTCAATTTTAACAATATATAAAATAAATCAAACATTTAATAAAGCGCCTATTTTTCTAAATATGCAATCTAATATCAATGAAATAGATTAATATGGAACTCGTAATTTTGTTGTATTATTTATTGGTTTAAAATATTTAGTATAATTTTTTATAACATAATCTACAGATTTATCTTTGGCTTTTGGATATAAATATAGTTCATATGCGTCTTGAGATAAATTACTTGATAAAGTAGCTAATACATTAGGATCATTATCAAAATCTGTAAATCTATTAGGTAAATTTACATATTTATGTGTCTTGTCTTTGTAAATAACGACTACATTTTTTCCAGAAGCTAAATCAGACCAAAACTTTTCAAGTTCTTTAGCTTTACCCCAAACTGTTTCAGGATCATTTCGCATTTCTAAAACTCTTTTCGATACTTTTTTCGATACTTTTTTTATTTTATTAGCAATCATATTATATATAAATATATAAAATAAATCAAGTATGTATTAAATAAAATTATATTATTAACGTTATAAAGAAATAATTTAATTTAAATTAATGAAATTAAAAATTAGAAGAAGTAATAATGAAGACCTAGATAAAATTTATGAATTACATATTAAATGTTTTAATTCAGGAGATCAATGGTATAAAAATTATATAATTCAATATCTTGAAACTTCTTATGTTATAGAAAATAATGAAACAAAAGAATTATTTGGTGTTTTACTTCAAGGACCTATTATTGCCTTTAATTCAAATGAAAAATTTGAACCAATAAATAAAAATGGTGAAATTTTTAAAGAACAAAAACTTTATTTAGAACCAATACAAGGAATATCAATGCTTTGTATTCATCCAGATTTTAGAAATAAAGGTCTAGCTTCAAAATTAATTGAATTACATTTAAAAGAACATAAAAATGAATTAATTTGTTTACAAACACGTAAATCCAACCCAGCTTTTCATTTATATAAAAAATATGGATATAAACATATAATAACAATAAAAGAAAAATATTATAGTCCAACAGAAGACTCTTATTTTATGATTCTTTCAAATTAAATTAAGTTAGTCCAGATATACATAGCTCAAAAGGGCCAGATAGTCGTCTAAAAATAGTTTTTAATATATAATTTTTATTAGTTATATCTATTCCTTCATTATAAGTCTACAAAAGTATTATAATGTATAATAGAAATGGTTTCAATTTTACTAGGTGTATTACTAATATTTACGAATAGTAGCATACATAGACATATTATTACTTGAATACACACCAGTAGGTAATTTAGAAGTACGACTATTAGCTGTTCGTGTTTGTGAGACATTCCCAAAAGATGATACTTGAATTGGTGCTATGGAAGTAGATTGATTAGATTGTACTTGAATTGGTGTTACGGCATTAAATTTATTAGATTCTAATGAATTACTTGTAGCATAGATAGACATATTATTACTTGAATATACACCAGTAGGTAATTTATTACTACGACTATTAGCTGTTCGTGTTTGTATTTGTGATACATTTGAAAAAGGCTCTGATTGTGTAGTTTTGTAATATTGTATTCGCTCATTTATGTAGGTTCGTGTTGCACCTAGTAAAAAATTATATTCTACAGTCGGTGTTTTATTTAAAATAATGTAATTTTTTGCCTCAGTACCTACTGAAGTTGAATTATTTTCATTTACTCCTTTTGATAATGCTTCTGAATATCCTTCTTCTTTTACTGCATTTTGAATATCATCATCTGATACTGGTGTAACACTTATTAATGCTGTCGTAGCTGCTCTTTTATCGCGTGCTGTTATCTGCGCGAGTGTTAGTGGTGCTATGCCATTACTTGGATAATTAAAAGATTCCTGTGAATAACCAATAGAATTTTTTGCCATTACTGTAAAACGATAAAGTGTTCCAGTAGATAATCCATCAATTAGATGTTCTTTTATTGTTGGTGAAAAAGTAGTATCTAAAGGAGTCACTTTAAATATTGAACCATCTAATAAATAAGTTCTTATGATATACTCTGTTATATTATCTCCACCATTATGTTGAATAAACCATTTTACAGTAACTGATTCATAATTTGGAATTGTTTCTATAATTATTGGTTGAAGGGGGGGGTATTGTGTTGATGTTGGCATTGTATTTAATACTCTCGGATATGATGTACCAACATTATTTATTGAATACATATATATTGAATAAGCTATATTATTCTGTAATTCATTAATGACATAATGGTACATCATTGAGGGAGATCCTAGTATGTTGATTATAGTTAAACCGGGAATGGTGTTAGTCTTGAAATTATTAAATGTAATAGTTTTAATTTTTTCTTGAGTAAGTCTTAAACGAACATCTATTTTAAAAGATGTTATAAGAACATCTGGTGCAATCCATAATAAATTAATTGATTTATTAAGTGGTCGTATTGATGTATCAGTTGTTATTGGATTTAAAGGCCACTTTGGTATTTTTATAATTATTGTATTCGATGACACTAAACTATTATTATAAATTACCTTAGATACATTAAAAGAATAAGATTGATTACTAAATAATTCAGTAACTGTTTGAGAATTAATTCTATTACTGATAATATATCTTATACTTTTACTATTTTGAGAAACGTTTATTGTATAATATAATATTGATTCATTAATATCAGATGTATTAGTCCAATTTACATTAACAGATGCCTTATTTGGAAGTACATCAATATTAGTAATAAAATTTACTGAAGTAAGTATTGGTGTAGATACATTTGTTTGTGTTATTGATGATTCTTCAATAGATTGATTAGATTCTAATGAACTACCTAGTATATTTATTGCTGTTACCGTAAAAGTATAATTTATAGTAGAAGTCAATCCAATTACATTTATTTTTGGATTTAAATTAAAATTATTTTCTATTGAATTATCTATTATTACTCTTGCATTTATATTTACAGGATAACTTTTTACAATATAACTTGTTATTGGTGTACCGCCATTACTTACTGGTTTATTCCAACTTACAATAGCTTGAGTTTTATTAGTATTAGTGGTTGTTGTTACATTTTGTGGTTTATTAGGTTTAATATTTGTAGTTATAGAATAAGGGTTAGATTCTGTCGCCCCCTCAGTATTTGTTGCTCTTACAGTAAAAGTATAAGTTGTACCGGGTAATAAATTAGATGCAGTTGCAGATGTACCATTTATTGGTGATATTATAGCGGTATTATTACTTGTTACGGTATATGATAATGCTCCTGCAGCACCAATATTTTCTGGTACAGTCCAAGTTATATTAGCTTGAGTATTAGTTAGTAGGGTTACACTTGTAATTGTGGGTATACTAGGTGCAGTAGGACTAGATGCAGTAGGACTAGATGCAGTAGGACTAGCTGCAGTAGGATCAGCTGCAGTAGGATTAGCTGCAGTAGGATTAGCTGCAGTAGGATTAGCTGCAGTAGGATTAGCTGCAGTAGGATTAGCTGCAGTAGGACTAGCTGCAGTAGGATTAGCTGCAGTAGGACTAGATGCAGTTACTGTTAGTACTGGATCAGATTGAGCTTCTGAAAACAAATTTACAGAATTTGTTGCTCTTACAGTAAAAGTATAAGTTGTACCGGGTAATAAATTAGATGCAGTTGCAGATGTACCATTTATTGGTGATATTATAGCGGTATTATTACTTGTTACGGTATATGATAATGCTCCTGCAGCACCAATATTTTCTGGTACAGTCCAAGTTATATTAGCTTGAGTATTATCTATTAGGTTTGCATTTACACTTCTGGGCATAGTAGGTGGTCCAATAGGCATTTCAGTAATGTTTTTATTCGAAGTATATCCTCCATTTGTTGCGACTACATTAAAAGTATAATTTGTACCATTAGTTAATTGACTTATAGTTGCTACTGAATCAGTTACTACTATTTGTGATTGTAGAACAGAAGTGCT
>Ga0214919_10006167_pt1 | contig 16583 bp, 16 predicted proteins | sample LL1503_MetaG_FD_177994 | JGI IMG/M metagenome (GOLD analysis project Ga0214919, IMG submission 177994) | Freshwater microbial communities from Lake Lanier, Atlanta, Georgia, United States - LL-1503 | ecosystem: Environmental > Aquatic > Freshwater > Lake | place: USA: Georgia | collected... | reverse complement strand
CAAGTTGCTTGGCAGGTTGGGCATGGAGCCGCTGTCGGCAGACTTCGACCCGCTTGCTTTCGCGCGCGGCCTCAAGGCGCGACGGTCGGCCATCAAGCAGGTCTTGCTGGCCGGTGAACTGGTGGTTGGCGTGGGCAATATCTACGCTTGCGAGGCGCTGTTTCACGCCGGAATCCGGCCTACCGTTCGGGCCCAAAGCCTGAGCCGCCGGCGCGCCGACCGGCTGCACCTGGCGGTGCGCGAAGTGCTGGGGCGCGCGGTCGCCAGAGGAGGTAGCACGTTGCGCGACTTCAGCAATGCCAACGGCGACGCCGGCCATTTCCAGCTTGAGGCCATGGTGTACGGACGTGCCGGGCTCGCCTGCAAGGTCTGTGCGACGCCGATCAAGTCGATTCGCCAGGCGCAACGCTCGAGCTTTTATTGCCGCCTATGCCAGGGAGTCTGAGCGCCGCGCCTCAATCTGCAGACGCGGCGGCCCTGTCGTCTCTGGCGGCGCGCGCCATCCGTTGGCAGACGGTGCACGGGCGCAACAGCCTGCCGTGGCAGAACACACGCGACCCCTACCGGGTATGGCTGTCCGAGGTGATGCTCCAACAGACCCAGGTAGCTACCGTCGTTTCCTATTTCAGCCGCTTTGTAAAGCGCTTGCCCGACGTCGCGGCGCTGGCTGCTGCGGACGTCGACGAGGTGTTGGCGCTTTGGAGCGGGCTTGGGTATTACAGCCGGGCGCGTAACCTGCACCGCTGCGCGGTCGAGGTTGTCACCACATGGGGTGGGGAATTTCCCCGCAGCGCCGAGGCACTGGTGACACTGCCCGGAATAGGACGATCGACCGCGGCTGCCATTGCCGCATTGTGCTTTGGCGAGCGCGTGGCCATACTCGACGCTAACGTGCGTCGGGTGCTCAGCCGGGTTCTGGCCTTCGACGCCGACCTTGCAACGCAGGCGGGCCAGCGCGCGCTTTGGGCAGCGGCCACTGAGTTGCTGCCGCAGCGCGACCTCAAGCGCGCCATGCCGCGCTACACGCAGGCCATGATGGACATCGGCGCGACGGTTTGCGCGGTTGGCCAGCCGGCCTGCGGAGCCTGCCCGTTGGCCGAGCTTTGCCGCGCGCGGCAAAGCGGAAGTGCCGAAAGCTTCCCGCGCATCACCCGCAAGAACAAGCGCAGCGCGCAGTCGGTGTGGCTGCTGTGGGCGCATACCCGTGACGAAGCGGTGTGGCTCGACCGCCGCCCGCCCGTGGGGGTCTGGGGTGGTTTGTATTGCCTGCCCTGGTTTCACAGCCGCGACGATCTGATCGCCTCGCTGCCCAAGCGCCACCATAGCGCGCTGCGCGACCTAGTTGCCTTCCGGCATGTTCTGACGCACAAGGACTTGCACCTGCATCCGGTGCGTCTGCTGCTGGGGGGCGATGCGCTCGCTTCCATCTCGGGCCGTTGGTTTGGCGCCGGGCAGTGGCCCGGGCTTGGCTTGCCTGCGCCGGTGCGGGCGCTGCTGCAGGGCTGACCCGTGGCTGTGGGATTAGACCGCGTCGAATGCAGTCCCCGAGAGCCGGTCCGGCTCCGCGTCGAGTTCGCGGTGGCGGCTCAGCGTCGTCCAGTTGGGTGAAAAATGGCGCGTTAGCTGCTCGACCAAGTAGACAGAGCGGTGCTGGCCGCCGGTGCAGCCTATCGCTACCGTGACATAGCTGCGGTTATCGTGGCTCAGCGATTCGAGCCACTGGCCCAGAAACTGCGCGATCTGCTGCTGCATCCTGTCCACATCGGGTTGCCGGCGCAGAAAATCTGCCACCGCTTCGTCCTTGCCGCTGAGCGCGCGCAGCGCCGACTCATAGTGCGGGTTGGGCAGCATGCGGACGTCAAAGACATAGTCTGCGTCGCCGGGTATTCCGCGCTTGAAGGCGAAGGACTCGAAGACCAGTGTGAGGCCGCGGCCGGTGGCCAGGAACATCGACCGCACATAGCGCTGCAGTTGCGGCGGGCGAATCAGGCTGGTGTCGATGACATGCGCTCGCTCGCGCAGAGCGGACAGCAACTCGCGCTCGAGTTCGATCGCCTCCACCAGCGCGCGGTGGCGGTCCGAGCTGGCATCGCCGAGTTCGGCGTCCGACAGCGGGTGCTTGCGCCGCGACTCCGAATAACGCCTCACCAGGGTATCGGTGGTCGCATCCAGAAAAAACGACTTCAGCGTGACGCCAAATTGCCCTAGCGCTTGAAGCCGCTCGGGCAACTGCGGCAGCGAGGCCGCGCTGCGGACATCCATCGCCACCGCGATGCGGCTGAACTTGCGTTCCTGCTGCAGGCTGACAAAGGCCAGCAGTAGCTCCGGCGGCAGGTTGTCGACGCAGTAGTAGCCAGCGTCCTCGAGCGCGTGCAGCGCCACCGACTTGCCTGAGCCCGACATTCCGGTGATCAGGATGAGTTCGATAGGCAGGTTCTTGCGCATCAGCTGCTCACTGGCCCGACCGCAGCATCTCTTTGGCGTGCGCGAGCGTCGTCGTCAGCAGCCGTTCGCCACCGAGCATACGGGCTATTTCCGCTACCCGCGACTCGCCTTGCACGGCCGTCACCGCGCTCAAGGTTGCGTTGCCACGCAAACGCTTGGAGACGAGCAGATGGTGGTCGGCGCACGACGCGACCTGCGGCAGATGGGTCACAGCCAGCACCTGGCGGTCGCCGCCGAGCTGCTTCATGAGGCGTCCGACAGTTTGCGCCACCGCGCCTCCGACACCGGCATCGACCTCGTCGAATATCAGCGTCTGTGCCGTGCCAAGCCGGCTGGTGGTGACCGCGATCGCCAGCGCTAGCCGCGATAACTCCCCTCCTGACGCTACCTTGGAGACTTGGCGCGGCGCGCTGCCGCTGTGGCCTGCCACCAAAAAGCCCACCTCCTCAAGCCCGCATTGCTGCGCCTGCGCGGTCTTGGTCAGCGCGACTTCAAAGCGCCCGCCCTGCATGCCAAGGCCCTGCATCGTCTGTGTGATGGTGACGGCCAGCTGCGGCGCCGCCTTGGCCCGGGCGTGCGATGCCGCACGCGCCTGGTCGAGGTAGGCTGATTGCGCTGCCTTCTCGGCCGCGTCGAGCGCCGCCAGGTCGGCGGCAGCGTCCAGGCGCGCCAGCTCCCCGGTCCAGGCGGTGACCAGCTTCGGGAGCTCGGCGGGCGCGCACTTGTAGCGGCGTGCCAGCGACATCCACATCGCCATGCGCTGGTCTAGCTGCTCCAGCCGCTGCGGGTCGAGGTCGGTCTTGCGCAGGTAGGCGCGCAGCGTATGCACCGTATCCTCCATCTGCGCCAGACTCGACTCCAGCACCTCTGTCATCTGCGCAAAGCCGGGTTCTAGGTGCTGCTGCTGCGCAAGCCGATGCGTCGCCTGCCCGACCGCCGCCGCGGCGCCGGCCTCGCCGGCGTCGAGCAAGTCGAGCGCCTCCTGTGCCGCGTCGATCAAGGACTGCGCATTGGACAGGCGGCCGTGGTCGGTGGTGATCTCCTCCCATTCACCGGCGCGGGGCGAAAGCTTGTCGAGCTCGCCAATTTGCCATTCCAGCCGCTCGCGTTCGCGCTGGAGCGAACTTTGCATCCCCCGCGCGTCGGCCAGACTCTTGGCCGCGCTACGCCATTGCTGCCATAGTGCTGCCAAAGCCGCGGTGTCGACCTTGGCGTAGGCGTCCAGCAGTCCGCGCACCGCTTCGGGTCGGGTCAGGCTTTGCCATGCGTGCTGGCCGTGGATGTCGATGAGTTGCTCGCCGATCTCACGCATCTGAGTCGCTGTGGCGGGACTGCCGTTGATCCATCCGCGGCTTTTCCCCTGCAGGTCCACCGTTCGGCGCATCAACAGCGTCTCGTCTGCGCGCGCGTCCTGCAGTCCCGCTGCCTCAAGCCAGATCCGGGCCTGCGCCGGACAGTCGAACTCGGCGCTGACCTCGGCCCGAAGAGCGCCCTCGCGCACCGTCGCGGCGTCCGAGCGTGCGCCGGTGACGAGTTGCAGCGCGTCGATCAGGATCGACTTTCCCGCGCCGGTTTCGCCGGTCAGTACGCTGAAACCGGCTGAAAAATCAAGGTCGAGCTCGTCGACGATGACGAAGTCCCGCAACACGATTCGACGCAGACCCATAGTCAGACTGCTCCTTCGTTCCAGTGCAGCTTCTGACGCAGCGTATCGAAATAGCTCCAGCCCCGCGGGTGCAAGAAGCGTACCTGGTGCTCGGAGCGCGATACCACGATGCGGTCGCCGTGCAGCAGCGAGGCGATCGACTGCATGTCAAAGTTGGCGCTCGCGTCACGGCCGGAGACCAGCTCAATGGATATCTGCGCGGCGTCGGCCAGAACGATGGGCCGGTTCGACAGCGTGTGCGGAGCGATCGGCACCAGCACCCAGCCGGGGATCGACGGGTGCAGCAGCGGACCGCCAGCCGACAGCGCATAGGCGGTAGATCCGGTGGGGCTGGCGATGATCAGTCCGTCTGCGCGCTGCTTGGCCAGGAAGCGGCCGTCTACCTCGACGCGCAGCTCCACCATGCCTGAAGTCGCGCCTCGGTTGACTACTACGTCGTTCATCGCCAGCGCGTCCAGGACGCAGCGGCCGTCGCGCATTACCCGGGCATGCATCAGGCTGCGGTGGTCCTCCTCGTATTCGCCGCGCAGCATCGGCGCCAGGGTAGCCTCGAATCCTTCCAGGGGAATGTCGGTGATGAAACCCAGTCGCCCCTGGTTGATGCCGATGAGGGGAACACCATGGGGGGCTAGTTGGCGGCCGATGCCCAGCATGGTTCCGTCACCGCCCACAACCAACCCCAAGTCGCATTGCGCGCCAATCGCATCGGCATCGAGCGCGGCGTAGCCCGGGATCCCCATATTGGCTGCGGTCTGCCTTTCAAATACCACCTCGCAGCCCTGCGCATGCAAAAACTGTGCGATCGACTGCATTGCCGCGCGCGACGCAGCTCCCAGATCGCCCGACGAGACGGCCTGGTATTTGCCGATCAGCGCGACATGGCGAAACTTTGACTGCATTGGCAAATTACATCACTAAAATACGCCTATGCTCGATGATCGCGCCAAGTTGTTAATGAAAGCGCTGGTGGAGCGCTACATCACCGACGGTCAGCCGGTGGGATCGCGCACGCTGTCAAGGGCATCCGGGCTCGAATTGTCGCCGGCCACCATCCGCAACGTGATGTCCGATTTGGAGGAGCTCGGCCTTATCGTCAGTCCGCACACCTCGGCCGGGCGCATCCCCACCGCGCGTGGTTATCGGTTATTTGTCGACACCATGCTGACCGTGCATCAGGGTCAGTTCGCGGCGCAGAGCTTGGCCCCAGATCAGCCGCAGAAGGTGATATCGAACGCGGCCAATCTGCTCTCGAACCTGTCACAGTTTGTCGGAGTCGTCATCGCGCCCAGGCGAAGCTCTGTGTTCCGGCACATCGAATTCCTGCGGCTGTCCGAGCGCAGACTGCTGGTGATCATCGTCTCACCCGATGGCGATGTGCAAAACCGTGTGATCTATACCGAACTCGACTACTCGCAGACCCAGTTGATCGAGGCGGCGAATTTTCTCAACGCGCACTATGTGGGAATGGCCATTGAGCAGGTGCGCGAGCGGCTGCAGACCGAAGTCGAGTCGCTGCGCTCGGAAATTGCCGCGCTAATGCAGGCCGCGGTGAGGCTTAACACCGAGGCCATTGCACAGGCGCAAGACGAGGTCGTCATTTCCGGTGAGCGCAACCTGCTGGCGCTGTCCGATTTTTCCAGCGACATGGGCCAGTTGCGGCGCGCTTTCGAGCTGTTTGAGCAAAAGGCCCAGTTGATGCGCTTGCTCGACGTGGCAGGGCAGGCGGAAGGCGTGCGAATTTTCATCGGCGGCGAAAGCCAGGTCGTTCCGTTCGAGGACCTGTCGATTGTCAGCGCCCCGTATGAAGTCGACGGCCAGGTTGTCGGTACGCTCGGGGTTATTGGCCCCACCCGGATGGCGTACAACCGCATGATCCAAATCGTCGACATCACGTCTAAGCTGGTGAGCAACGCGCTTAGCCACCACAAAGCGGCATAGCCTTCGGAAACATCCGCATGAAAATTGCCCCAAAAGACCAGCCCGACTTCCCGGAAATTCTTAAACAACTCAAGGCAATGGGGACGACCAATCCGCATTCGCGGCAGGCACAGGAACTGTTTGGCAAGTTCCGTTTGAGCAGTCAGGACCGGCTTTTCTTTTGCCTGTGGGCCAATCCCACGCTGCGCAGCGCGCATTTCGCCGATGGAGCCGAGATCGCACGGCGCGGCGGTCATGTGCTGGTCGCCCACGTGGTGATCGTTGGCGAAATGAAGGCCAGCGACGGAAAATACATTTTTGATCTAGGTCCAGGCGCTGTCATCGGTCTGGCCGAGGGGTTGGCCGAGGTGCCACAAAGGCTGACCGTCACGGCCATCACGCCGGTCGAAACCCATGTCATTCCCTTTCGCGATGCGCAGTACCAACTAACCAATGTGAATCCGGGTCTGCGAGGCATTTTCAGGTCGTCCACGGCCCGAACGCTGGCGATGACAGAGACTGTTAAGGCGCTGGCATGAGCGGCTTCGCCACCGCCAAGTTCAGAAGCGGTGAGCGGCTGTTTGGCGCTGGCGAGCCGGCCGAGAAGCTCTATGTGATCCAGGGGGGCAGGGTGTCGCTGCACGACGCAGTGACCGACCAGACTTTCGCCGAACTCGGGCCGGGCGAGTTTATTGGCGAACATGCCCTGCTCGACTGCAGCGTGCGCAGTGTCACCGCAGTCGCAGAAGGGGAGGTGGTTTGCCTTGAGATGCCCAGCGCCGCAATGCGGAAGTTGCTGAGCAAGGAATCCGCCGCGGTCACCACGCTGCTCGAAGCAGTTCTGTTGCAAATGCACATGCACAACCAGATCGGCGTGCAAAGGAACCTGCCTGACAATCAGAGTCTGGCTGACACCGATCCCGGTCGCGATGCGGACGCCCCTGCGTGCGAAACCGCCAAGACGAGCGGTTTCGCACGCCTGCAGTTCAAAAACGCAGACCCGCTGTTTCGCACGGGGGAAGTCGCCGATAAGCTCTACGTGGTCCTAGAGGGCCGGGTATCGCTGCGCGACGCTCGTACCGGCGCAACCTTCGCGGTGCTGGGGCCAGGCGAATTTCTGGGTGAGCACGCCTTGCTCGATTCCAGTCGCAGGAGCGTGACGGCGGTCGCCGACGGCGACGTCGTATGCCTAGCGATGGGCTGTGACGACGCGCGCCACCTACTCGCCAACGAGCCTGCTGGCATCACCACACTGCTCGAGGCCATCCTGCTACAGATGCACATGCACAACGCGATGCGCCGCGAGGACTAAACCCGCGGAGCGAGTAAAATCCAAGATGTGGGGCGTTAGCTCAGCTGGTTAGAGCAGAGGACTCATGGCAGTAGTTGTGCACCTTGGTAGGAAACTCTGAGTGTGAATGGTGTCAAATTCGGCGAACCCTAAGTGCAGCGATGCATATGAAAACGCCGAGCCAAGCTTCAGTGTGAAGGCGCTGTTGAAGGTGTAGAGACTTGACGGCACCCATCTAAGGCGAAAGCTATGATGAAGGCAAAGTCCAGAGAGTAGCGAAAGCTACACAAATCGGAATCCTTTGGTCGTAGGTTCAAGTCCTACACGCCCTACCACTTTCGAAGCGATTGTCCAAAAAGCAGTTGCTTTTTCCGATCTGGTGTTCCTGGCAGATATCAGGCAAGGATCAGCTTCATATCAAGGCCGCGGATTCCGGATACGCGCCGGACACTGCGCTCGACTTGAAAACTTGTTTGTCTTGTATCAACGGCGCCGTTCAAGGTCACCACGCCACCATCGACTACCACCTGAATATCGGATAAGTCTACAGTTGGGATGGCGTCGAGTCGGCCCATTACCTGTGACCGCAGATCCTCGTCGTTTTGCATAGCCTAGATCCTTTTAGATATTTCCACACTTTCGCCAGGGACGACATTCGAAGTGGGATGAAAACTTTATTAAAGCTAGGCCTTATGCGCTTGATAGTGCGCAATGAACAAGATGGCTGGGCCAGATCGCCCTGCATGTAGGGCAATGGCATGAGGCCCGAAGGCCTTGCGATCCATCAAGTAGATCGGATCGCCGGGCTTTTAGCATCCCCGATCGAATATCTACTGGGGTATAGGGATGGCTAAGACTTGGATTCTTGTGGCCGATGCGCGTCGGGCCCGATTTTTTCAGCGCGAAGCCTCTGAGTCGACGCTGATGGAATTGACCACTTTTGTCTATCCACAGGCCAGGCACAGTGGGTATACGGCGCAGGGGGGTGTTTCTGGTGATGCCGGCAAAGGACACGGCCGCACGGCGCATAGCGGCAAGCAATTCGAACCGCATACGGATCTCCGTGCTGGCGAGCGCACCGATTTTTCTCGGCAACTTGCGCGTTACATTAACGATGGTCTTTTGGCCAAGCGTTTCCATGATCTGGTACTCATCGCTACCGCTCCCATGCTTGGTCAGATTCGCCCATTGTTGAGCAAGGCCGCTGAAGTGGCATTGCACAGCGCAGTCGCGATGGATCTAACGGTCTACCAAGGCGAAGACCTTCACCATCGTATTGAAGAGGCTATCAGGCAGCCAGGCTGATGATGGATTTTGAAAAAGTCTGCGCCCGGGGGCAGCGCAGATAACGCCCTCAGTCTAGAAAACGGGCCGTGGAGTCGCCTGAGGCGTATCAAGTAAATTTCTGCGACCGCCTGAGCCGGACCGTGGTCTGCCGGCGATTGGCTGACGTGATTGACATCAAGGACTGGCCGGTACCCAGCCCTAGTATTCGTAGACGCTCTGGTATCCGTAGACATATGTACTTTTCCGCTGCCTCACTAGGTGCCCGCTGTAGGCAGCGATATGCGGTCCGGGTAGGCTGGCTGGTATTTTTTGTCGCCATTGGCTCTGTCGGTTGCAGTTCCGTATTGCCCCGCTCCATCAACGCATCGTCGGCTTTTTTGGAGTTTGAGTCCCTGCGCGCCGCAATCGACAGCCTGCAGCCGATGAAAAGCGATAGGGCGGACCTGGCTCGACTTGGGATTGATCCCGGCCTTTTGCCGAATACGGTGATATTGAGCTATCCGGACCTACTGCGCCGGTTTGTAACCGGTGCGGCAGTAGGGAAAGAGGATCTTGACGCCGGTGTGGTGCAGTGTCTGGAGGCACGGGACGCCTGCCGTGGTTGGGAGTTGCAGGTGAGCCGAATAGCCAGGGCAAGAACCGGTAGCTTTTTGCCCGATTTCGTGAATTTCAGGCGCCGTACCGAGACCACTGGCTGGCGTTTCAATGCCCTGATCTTGTTGGCCAACGACATCGTGGTTTACCGGTCCTGGGGCGGACAGCCCGCGGTGAACCAAGTCGAAGTGAATACCAATCCGCTCGGACCACTGCAGGATATGGGCACTGCCGCCATCGTGTCACCCATGTAAGCGCGCTCCGACTGCCCTACAAGGGCGTTACGCAGAGGTCCAATTGCAAAGCCATTGGAGGAGACCCGGTTGCTCCGACCCAAGGCCTTTGTAGGCTAGCCTGAGTATTGCAGTAGCTGAGGAAGCCTTTCCGCGCCTCCGTACAGCAGGGTAGCGTGAGATATGCAGCCTAGACGCGCCTGCGGTACTCGCCGGTACGGGTATCGATTTCCACCTTGTCTCCCTGCGCGACAAAGATGGGCACGCCAATCTCAAAGCCGGTTGCGATCTTGGCGGGTTTCAGCACCTTGCCGGATGTGTCGCCCTTGACGGCAGGTTCGGTCCAGGTAATTTCGCGTTCCACACTGGTGGGTAATTCCACCGAAATTGCCTTGCCTTCGTAAAAAACCACTTCCAGCGGCATCCCGTCTTGCAGGTAATTCAATGTGTCGCCCATGTTCTCCGACTCAACCTCGTACTGGTTGTATTCTTCGTCCATGCAGACATACATCGGGTCGGCAAAGTAGGAGTAGGTGCAGTCCTTCTTGTCCAGGATAACCTGATCCATTTTGTCGTCAGCCTTGAACACAAGCTCGGTTCCGAAGTTGTTCAACAAGCTCTTGAGCTTCATGCGCACGGTGGCAGAGTTGCGGCCGCCTCGGCTGTATTCGGTCTTTAAAACGACCATCGGATCCTTGCCGTGCATGATCACGTTGCCGGCGCGGATTTCTTGAGCAATTTTCATCAGGGTGTACCTTCAAATGCCGCGCATCGGGTCGTGCGGTCCACAACCAGACTGAAGTACCCGATGTTCGCGGCGAACAGATGCAGATCCGGCTGACTTGTGAGTCGAGGAGATCTGGGTAACCTGGAATTTTAGCGTTTTTCTTGCCGCTGCTCACCACGCCCGGGCGCTGATTCTACGAAGCGGAGCAAGCGGCTAACCAAGTCGTCCTGCTGGCGTAATCGTTGTCTGATCCGCACCGCGTGCCGCGCCCATGACGCCAGGTCGGACAAGTCAATGGATGGCCCCGCGACGTCATTCCAGGCCATGTGAAAGTCGCGCCACGAAGCGGGGGCGTCGAGCCTTTCCATAAGGGCCTGTAACTTGGCGTGATGGGCGCCGTCCTGCTGCGGGTAAATCTGCCAGACAAATGCCTTTTCGGCCCAGATGGCCCGGACCAGAGAATCCTCGCCACGGACAAAGTTGAGGTCGCAGGCCCACAGTAGATGGTCAAAATCCTCCTGGGTCAGCGCTTGCAGGAAGGTGATTTCCAGCGCGTTGATGCGCTCGGTACTGCCCCCCGGGGTGTCTGATGGCCGCCGGTCCAGTATGGCGCGAACCGCCTGCGCAGCCCGCCCATGGGTCACCAGTAGCTTGGTTGGACGGGCGGCGCGACTCCAGTGCTCCAGGAGCTGCGCCAGCGACTTCGGCTCGTAGCAAAAGAGCGATACCAGCCGCTCCCCCCGCCAATCGACGCCCTGGCTTGCGAGCCATCGGGATCGGTCAAAGCCGGCTTGCCGCGATGCGAGGCCGGCCTCGTGGATCAGGCCACCGGTGGCGCTGCTGAAGCCGGGAAAGAAGAAAAACTTGCAGTGGCCGGCCGCCGGACCCGTCATGATCGGTGAGGGCAGCCCGTGCGCTCGCTCTACAAAGCTTTCTGCGGACAGATATTCGAGGTTGATCCAGATGGGTGGCGGACGGTCGGCCTGCGGGCTCCTGGGACCCATCCCAAAGCGATGTTGCAGCAGGGCAGGGGGTATCGCGCAACCGAAAGCCTCTATCCAAATGTCTGCCGGGGTCAGGTTTGCCAGCAGTTCGAAGTCGTCCGCCTGATCCCAGCATAGGACCTGCACCCGTGGCCAGCGATCTTGCATGGCTCCAGGCGCCATCCAGTCCAGTGCGCTGGCGTCGTCTACCCAAAGGCGCACCTGCTGGTCGTGCGCCGCCAGGTCTGTTGCAAGCCGCCAGGCGACCCCGATGTCGCCATAGTTGTCGATTACATTGCAGAAAATCTCCCACAGCTGGCCGGCTTTCATGGCCGAGATTGTCCACAATACCGGTCTATGCCCATCCCAACCGATCCCGAGACTTCAAGGGACGTTTCCGCCGACCCCGAGAGCCTCCAGACCGGTCGCAGAACGGGGATGGCTGCGCCAAAGCATGATGACCCTTCCCGGGACGAGCAGTATCAGCGCTTGCTCGCCCAGGCGGCAGCGCTGCCGCCGCTGCCCGGGGTCTACCGCTACTTTGATGCTGCCGGCGCGGTCCTGTACGTGGGTAAGGCGATCAACCTCAAGAAACGGGTTGCCAGCTATTTCCGCAACAACCACGCCGGAACGCGCATCGGCCAGATGGTGAGCCGGATTGCCTCCATGCAAACCACGGTGGTGCGATCCGAAGCCGAGGCGCTGCTGCTTGAAAACAATCTGATCAAGACGCTGAGCCCCAAGTACAACATCCTGTTCCGCGACGATAAAAGCTATCCCTATCTCAAGCTGACCGGGCAGGCGCCACCCGCTAACGACAAGCCCCGCCGCGCCAACACGGTGGCCGACGATGTGCGAACGGGCATCGATTTTCCCGTGGCCGCATCGTATGCCCGCGTCGCGTACTACCGGGGGGCGGTGGAAAAGAAACACCGCTATTTCGGACCCTATCCCAGCGCGTGGGCCGTCAAGGAAGCGATCCTGCTGATGCAAAAGCTGTTCAAGCTGCGCACCTGTGAAGACACGGTTTTTAACAATCGAAGTCGACCCTGCTTGCTCTACCAAATAAGGCGCTGCTCGGCCCCATGCGTGGGCCACATCTCAGCCCAGGATTACGCCAATGACGTCGCCAACGCCGAGCGCTTCTTGCAGGGCGACGCCAGACAGGTGCTCGCCCTGCTCGAGTTGCGCATGATGGCGCACGCTGAAAAGCTCGAATTTGAAAAGGCGGCGGAGTTGCGCGACCAGGTGGGCGCCCTATCGAATGTTTTGCACCAGCAGTCGGTTGACAATGTATCCGACCGCGATGTCGACATACTGGCGGTCCGGGTGCAGGGCGGGAAAGCTTGCGTTAATCTGGCGATGGTGCGTGGTGGCAGGCACCTGGGCGACCGGCCCTTTTTCCCGGTGCATGTGGAGGAGGCGGTTGCGGTTTTCGGTGGTGATTCCGACCGCGCGCAACCGGCCACGGTGGAGGCGCAGGTCCTGGAGGCCTTTGTGGCCCAGCACTATTTGGATGTGCCGGTGCCGCCGTCGCTGGTCACCAGCGAACCGCTGACCAGGACCCTGCTCGATGCGCTTGCGCTGCAATCCGGGTTCAGGGTCAGCGCAGTCCACCAACCGCGCGAGCAGCGCCGGATTTGGTTGGAAATGGCGCAGACCAATGCCGGCCTGCAGCTTGCAAGACTGCTGGCGGAAGAGGGGTCACAGCAGGCAAGAACGCGAGCGCTGGTGCAAGCGCTGGACTTGCCGGTAGGCGACCCGGATGCGGTTCGCGTGGAATGCTTCGATATTTCGCATACGGCGGGTGAAGCCACCCAAGCTTCCTGCGTAGTCTTTCACCATCACACCATGCAATCTGCCGAGTACAGGCGCTACACGATCGAGGGAATTGTCCCGGGTGACGATTACGCTGCCATGCGCCAGGTGCTCACCCGGCGCTACAGCAAGCTCGCTGAAGCGCTGCGCGACGCGGCAGACGGCGGCGCCCCCCTTGGTGCATCGGCACGGCTTCCCGATCTGGTCTTGGTGGACGGTGGCAAGGGGCAGGTGGCAGTAGCCCGGGAGGTTTTTGCCTCCCTCGGGCTCGACCTATCGGTCATCGCGGGCGTCGAGAAGGGCGAGGGACGCAAGGTGGGTCTGGAAGAATTGGTATTTGCCGATGGTCGCGAAAAGGTCTACCTTGGAAAGGACTCCGCCGCGTTGATGCTGATTGCGCAGGTGCGTGACGAGGCGCACCGCTTTGCGATCACCGGCATGCGTGCCAAGCGGGCCAAGGTGCGCGTTGGTGGAGGGCAGCTTGAAGAAATAGCCGGCATCGGTCCAAAGCGCCGTGCGCGACTGCTGCAGCGCTTTGGCGGGGTGCGTGGCGTGGGTCTGGCGAGCGCCGAAGACCTGGCCACGGTGGAGGGCGTGTCGCGGCAGTTGGCCGAAGAAATCTACCGCGCGCTGCACTGATGGCCCTGGGCGCTCGACGCATGCGGCTCCCGCCCTGAGGTCATGCCACAATTCCGCCATGTTCCTGACGATTCCCACGATCATGACCTCGACGCGCATCGTCGCGATCCCGTTGATCGTCGGGGTTTTCTACTTGCCAGAGTCGGCAGCGACTCTGGCGGAGAAGAACCTGATTGCCACCGTGATGTTTGTCTTGTTCGCCGCCACCGACTGGCTCGACGGTTATCTGGCTCGCAAGCTGGATCAGGCATCGTCGTTTGGGGCTTTTCTGGATCCGGTGGCTGACAAGTTCCTAGTGTGTGCATCCCTGCTGGTTCTGGTGCATTTGCACCGGGCAGACGTGTTCGTCGGGCTGATCATCATCGGCCGGGAGATCGCCATCTCGGCACTGCGCGAGTGGATGGCGCAGATTGGCGCAACCAGAAGCGTCGCAGTGCACATGATCGGCAAGCTCAAGACTTTCGGCCAGATGCTGGCCATTCCGTTTTTGCTGTACGACGGTCTGGTGCTGGGGGTTGTCGACACCCGGCTGTGGGGCACCTGGCTGATCTGGGTTGCCTGCGTGCTGACCGTCTGGTCGATGATCTACTACCTGCAAAAGGCGGTCCCGGAAATACGGGCGCGGGTTAAATGAGTCTGGTGCCGCGCGATGAGGCGCTGGTGCGTGCGATGCCGGTCGTATTCGTGCTGATCTGGAGCACCGGATTCATCATCGCCCGCTACGCCATGCCGCACGCGCCACCATTCAAGTTTCTGGCCTTGCGTTTTGCGCTTTCGATTCTGTGCTTCCTGCCTTGGATTTGGCTGTCCGGTGCACGCTGGCCCGTGGGTCCGATGCAGTGGCTGCACCTTGCCGTCAGCGGCGTACTGATGCATGCGGCTTACCTGGGCGGGGTCTGGGCTGCAGTAAAGGCGGGAATGGGTTCTGGCGTGTCATCGCTAATCGTTGGCCTGCAGCCGGTGATTACCGCACTTTGGCTGTGGTATGCGGGCTCTGCCGTCAGCCGGCGGCAATGGCTCGGATTGGCGCTGGGTTTCGCCGGGCTGGCGCTGGTCGTTTCGCGAAAGTTTAGCCAGGGAATCGTCAATGACCATGTTGATTGGGTGAACCTGTCGATGGCTGTCACGGCGCTGCTGGCGATCACCGCCGGCACCCTGTACCAGAAGCGCCATGTGCGCGCTAGCGATGTTCGCACCGCCAATGTGGTGCAACTCGGCGCTGCGCTGGCCGTCATGCTGCCGTTGGCAGCTTTCGAGAGCGAGGCGATGCAATGGGGTACGGAATTGGCGGGGGCGATGGCCTGGTCGGTACTTGGCCTGACGCTGGGCGGAAGCTCGCTGCTGTACCTGCTGATCCAGCGTGGCGCCGCCACCGTGGTCACCAGCCTGCTTTACCTGGTGCCCCCTTGCGCGGCCGTCATGGCCTGGGCGCTGTTCGACGAGCCGATTACCACCACCACCATTATGGGCACCGCGCTGACCGCGGTTGGCGTGTTCTTGGTGGTTCGCGTGCCCAAATTACACTGATGTCCAAAATGGAGACTCCATGAGCAAGAAGCGCATCGCCGTGATAGCTGGTGACGGAATCGGCAAGGAAACCATGCCCGAAGGTATCCGCGTGATGGAGACGGTTGCCGGAAAGTTCGACCTGGATCTGCAGTTTGATCACTTCGACTTTTCCAGCTGGGACTATTTTGAAAAGCATGGCTCCATGCTTCCCGACAACTGGAAGGACCTGATCGGTGGCCACGATGCGATCTATTTTGGCGCCGTCGGTTGGCCGGAAAAAATACCGGATCACATTTCGCTGTGGGGATCGCTGCTGCTATTTCGACGCGACTTTGACCAGTATGTGAACCTGCGACCAGCGCGACTCATGCCGGGCATCATTGCGCCGGTGGTGCGTCGCGACGGCAGCCGGCGCGACGCCGGCGAAATCGACATGGTGATCGTTCGCGAGAATACCGAGGGCGAGTATTCCAGCATTGGCGGGCGCATGTTTGCTGGAACCGAGCGCGAGATCGTGATGCAGGAGACGGTGATGTCGCGCATTGGGGTGGACCGGGTATTGCGCTTTGCTTTTGAGCTGGCGCGCTCGCGTCCCAAGCGCCACTTGACCAGCGCGACAAAGTCCAACGGCATCGCCATCACCATGCCTTACTGGGACGAGCGGGTGGCCGAAATGGCAAAGGCTTTCCCGGATGTGTTGGTGGACAAATTCCACATCGACATCCTGACCGCGCACTTCGTTCAGCGCCCAGAATTTTTTGATGTGGTCGTGGCGAGCAATCTGTTTGGCGACATTCTCAGCGACCTTGGGCCGGCTTGCACGGGTACCATAGGCATCGCGCCCAGCGCCAACCTGAACCCTACGCGTCAGTATCCGTCGCTGTTTGAACCGGTCCACGGGTCTGCACCGGATATCGCGGGCAAGGCGATCGCCAACCCGATCGGCCAGATCTGGTGCGGGGCCCTGATGCTGGATTTTCTTGGGTTCCGCGACGCACACAATGCGGTGCTGTCGGCGATCGAGGCGGTGCTCGACCCCGCCAGCGGAGCGCCACGTACCCCTGACATCGGCGGCAAGGCCCGGACTTCCGACCTTGGCCGTGCCATTGAACAGGCTTTGTGAAGCCATGTCGCCTTTGCGGGAGTGTTCTGGATGCAGCCGACCCCAGCGCAGCCAAAAGCGATTAGAATTTTTCCCTGTCCCAGCGCGCTTGCAGTGCGTGCACCGCTGTCGACGCGGTACATAGGCTCTTGTCGCGGCGCGCGGGCGCCAAGGCAGAAAAATACTGCTTAACCAACACTGGATCTACCTTAAAGGCGAATCGTGAACAAATCTGAACTAATTGAACATATTGCAAAACACGCCGATCTTTCAAAGGCTGCGGCCACACGCGCCCTTGAATCGACGATCGCGGCGGTCAAGACAACGCTCAAGAAGGGCGGCTCGGTTTCCCTGGTGGGGTTTGGCACCTTT
>Ga0214919_10006166_pt1 | contig 16584 bp, 10 predicted proteins | sample LL1503_MetaG_FD_177994 | JGI IMG/M metagenome (GOLD analysis project Ga0214919, IMG submission 177994) | Freshwater microbial communities from Lake Lanier, Atlanta, Georgia, United States - LL-1503 | ecosystem: Environmental > Aquatic > Freshwater > Lake | place: USA: Georgia | collected... | reverse complement strand
GTAGAAATAGAACCTGAAGTATTATATACATCGCCACCAGAAGCTGAAATAACAAGATGTGATTCTTGAGAACTCGCTGAAAAAGAAAGCAAAAAAGCAAGGAGGCACAATGTATTAGTTTTCATAGTTGTAGAAATTAATTTTTGGTTAAAGTTAAATAATTTATGATTCAAAAAAAAAATTAAAAATGTTCAGGTTCGCACATTGTATGTTATACGCTGTCTGTTTTGGGTTAAACAAATTAAACACTCTCACTTTAAAACACCACTCCATGTCCATGTCCTCCAAATCCTCCAATAAGGGGTTTGAAATGGGTCGGTGGAGACCAAAGCAGTTTGGAGTGTGAGTAGTGTGCAAAAAGTAAAATACTCACTTTGTTAAAATCCTCCAAAAAGAGCTCCGAAAATAGGGCAATGGAGACCACAGAAGAAACCCAGTAAAAATAAAACTTCACTGGGTTTTATTTAAGTTTTTCACTAGTCTAAAAACAAAAAAATAAATTTAAAGGAAGTTTTAGGTAAGATTTATCTAAGGTTTTAAAGCTAAGAGTGTTGGAATATTTTAGGAATACTTTTACACATTAGGGCTATTCTTTTTTTCCTTGGCTTCCATTCTCTTCTAATTCTTCTTCTAATGTATTAATCGTTTTTTTTGCATTTGCCAATCTAATTTCCTTATTCTTTTTTATTAATTTATTGGTTGCCCATTTTTCTAATTTATGATGAAGCGGAATTAATAGAGCTGCTATACAAACTAGGGCCAACAACATAATTACAGGAGTATGGTTTGTAATATCTTCTAAAAGTGGATGTAATATTAAATTGAGAAATTCAAATACTATAAGTAAGGCCATAACACCAAAAAACTCTATAAGTTGTGTGCTAGTTATAAAGCTTCGACTAAGGAGTAGATAAAGAGTTACAAATACAATGATTCCTAATGCAATTAATGCAAACTGAATGTTTTGCTTTTGGTTATTTGCTTCTTTTTTCTCTTCAGCTACTAATTCCTTTTGCCTCAAATCGTATTCATTCGATATGGATTGCACTTGATCGTTTGCCTTTTTACTAAACATTGAATCATTTGCCGCTTGAAAAATCTTCGCGTATTTTAAGGTGCTGTCGCAGTTGCTTTTCTCATAAATAGTAGCAATCATTTTTGCTGGCTTTATACTTAGATAAAAGAATGCTTTATTCCCTATTTCTTGAATTGCTTTTTTCGAATAAACCAAGCAACTATCGGTTTGATTGAGCGCAGCAAAATTCTCAGCCATTGCTATGTAGGCTAGTATCAGCTGGTGTTGATTTTGTTTTTCTTTTGCATTTGCTTTTTCTTTGTCTAATGCCATACCGCAGTAGGTGTTTCCTAATTTCAAGTTTCCTAATTTGGTATGAACACTTCCTATCATTAGATTTATATAAACGTCATTCTTAGAATATTTATCTAGTTCATATGCATTTTGCAAACAAATTAATGAGGAATCTAACTTGTTTAAATTAAGATAAACAACCCCGATGTTCATATAACACCACCTGCTAAATTGTTTGTTATTTGATTTTTTCGCATACGTTAAGGCTGATGAATATAATTTAAGTGCTTCATTCCAATTTTCTCGGTCTTTGTATACATTTCCCATACCAATTTTAACAAATGCTAATAAAGTTAGATTGCCATTTTTTTCAGCTATATTAATAGCCTTTTGATGGTAGCTTAAACTTAGTGCACTATTGCCTAAAAAGCGATAATACACACCAATTTCCGAATTAAAGTATCCTTGCATAAAAAGATCATTTGTTTTCAATGAATGTTTTAATATCATTTGGTCAAACTTGAATTGGGCTCTTTGGTTATTAACATAGAAAGAAGGATATTTAAAGTTTATTAATGAATCAAGTTTTTTTTTCTCGTCCTTGTATTTAGCAAATTTCAGTATCGTTTCCTTAGCAGATTTCTTTTGTGCAAAGGAATATTGAAAACAAAAAACCGAACAAAGTAATAGTATTATTTTCATCATATTTATATAGCTTGTAGCCATTTTAGTTAAATTAGTTCTCATTTTTAAGAGTGGTTTAGGTAATCTGCTGGTTTTTTATAAATATAATGATTAATAGATGAGCATTCTTTCTTTTTAAGTTTTTTTTATTGAGTGTTCGCTTTCTTACCACCAATATTTAAAATTATAATCCTAATGAAAATCCCAAATTGAGCTAATATTTTCATTTTGCCATTCTTTTTCCTTGATGAAAAAGAATCAAAAAATCAAGGCTCTGAATTTCTTTTTGTTCGCAAATTATTGTAATACATGTATTTATAAATCGTAGCGAACAATTTTAACTCCTTTCTGAAACTTAAATTTTTTAAAAATGTTCTTGCAGAAATTTTAAAAATTAACAGTTTCAGTTCAGTAGCTAAAACCAAGAAGTTCAAGGCCGAAATTAGTTTCGTTACTATTCACCAAATAGCCCTAACTTTGATTAAATTCTTGATTTTCAACATTCAAGTAATTTACTGATACGATTGCGAACACTCAATTTTTTTTAATATGATTGTTTAAGTTTTAATACTTCTAGGCCATTATTTATACGCTAAAAAGTGGCTCTAAAACAACCTCAGTGAAGCCTGATAAACCCCCAACTAAAGTCGTGAATTTTTTATAAATTACTGTTTGGGCTAAAACTAAGATTCTAAACTAGATTTTTAATGAAGTAATATCCTCAGAAAATTACTTTTGGAATACCGTCCTTTACGCTCTAAATAAGGTCCATATTTACAAATTTGCTATCAAGAATGGGATTTATTCCTTTATCACCTTAAAAGTCTGATTCATATTCTCTCCAACACTTAATAAATAAATACCACCTGATAAATTTCCTAATTCAATGAGCGAGTCTTCAGAGATTATTTTTCCTGACAAAACAGATTTCCCTGTGTAGTCATAAATAATGTAATTCGAACCTAATAACAGTGCAGCTACTTTTACAGTGATTTGGCTTTTTGCTGGATTTGGATAAATAGTAATTATGGAAGGATTTTGAGAAATATTGTTTACAGAAGATAAGGGGGAGCAAACAACTGTCGAATCAAATAAATCAAATGTTGGCCAACTTGTTATAAGTGGTATAATAGAACTAACTAAATTGCTGAGAGCAGTATATTGTCCACTACTATAATTGGAATTTACTAAAAGAGCATAGTTTATTTCTTCATTTCGTCTAACTTGATAGGTCATAGTACCAGTGAAGCCACCAGAATGATACCAATTGTTACTGGTAGTATTAATATACCACCCAAGCGCATAAGGATTACCCAAAAAAGAATGAACAGGCTGTACCATGGTAGAAATGGTTGCTTGTGAGAGAATATCTGGTCTAGAGCTAAATTTATCCACAGCACACAACAATTTGCATAGATCTTGAGCCGAAGCAATCCATCCACCACATGCTTTGCTTACTTCCATACTAAATGTTCCACCATATTGTCTTGGAACCAATATAGTAGGATCTAAAAGTGAAGGAACAAGGGGCGCACCCGGATAATCGTAATAATGAACCTCATTCGGAAACTGATCAATTAAAAGACTTTTTCCAGAGTGCATATCAGTGATACCTATAGGAGCTAATATGGTATCTCGCACATACGTCTCATAGTCCTGGGTAGTTATTTTTTCAATCACCCTTCCAAGCCAAACATAACCTGAATTGGAATATGTAGCACTTGATCCAGGAGCAAAATTAAGCATGCTACTCATGAGATTAAAACCTGAAGCATACATTCCACTCTGATGAGAAAGTAAATGCTTCACTGTTATACCATAAACCAAAGGGTCTATTATATCTAGATAAATACTATCATTTAATATTCCATTTGGACCAAAAACAGTATCATTTAAACCAACCATGCCTTGCTCGTAGAGATGCATGATAGTTATCGCAGTAATTTGCTTGGACAAACTAGCAATTCTAAAAATATTATCAGGGCAAACAGCTGTATTGGTTGATGAATCTGCAAAACCAAACCCTCGGCTGTAAACTAAATGACCTTGATAAGTAATGGCTAATTGTCCTCCGGGAATATCAAAATCATTTAGAAGATTCGTCATGGCATCATCGAAGTTGACAAGTGAAGGAGAATAAACACCTGTTTGGGCTTTAACGCTTTGCGTAGAAGTAAATAATAAAAAGGTTGTGATTGCTGTTAATAGTAAATTTTTTATTTTCATGGTATTTTTTTAGATTTTTTAATAAAATAATTAAGTTATTTATTCTTTTACAAATCGATGAACTGTTACGGCATCTTTAATCGTTAACCTTATTGAGTAAGCACCAGCGGCTAAGTAGTTAACATCAATATTGTCAGTATTAACAGTGGTTTTAACAATTCTTCCATGCAAATCTAAAACCTCAGCTTTATCGGCTGTTTTACTGAAAAACAGCACATCATTTGCTGGATTAGGATGTACAAAAACAGCGTTTAAACTCTCCTCGCTTAAACCAGAAATCACACCTACTTCAACCGTTGCAGAAGCTATACAGCCATTACAATCAGTAGCTGTTACAGAATAAGTTCCTGGAGCAAGGCCGCTTAGGTCTTCAGTTGTTGCACCATTAGACCATGCATATGTAAGTGTGGATGTATTCGTTCCGTAATGAACTTTAATTAGAGGAGCCCTTGGCGAATAAATTGGATATGGAAAATCACCACCACGTCCAACAGTAATAGTAAGTGCCCCATTACTTCCCCAAGGAGTTACACCACCTGTTCCAGAAGCAATTGTATATGATAAATTTCCAATGCGACCTATGTAAAAACCGTATGTTGCACCAGCTGGTATAGTCACTGCAGTCATTGGAATTGCACCACTATATACAGGATCCGTTAGAGTTCCTCCTGATGGAATTGTTGCACTTGCATTCGTTGCAAGTGCTACCCAACCATTTTGATTACTCATTTGAGGAACATAAGAACCAGGATAATAATAAATACTGTAACTGCTAGCTGAACCAAAGTTGTATCCATAACTACCTTGAGAAATACCTGTAATAGTTAATGGATTTTCCGAAGTATTTATCATATTGAAAATTATTCCAGCATCGCCCGAAGATGCCCCAAAGTTTGAAGCTAAAATAGTTGGTGTTGTACAATTCCAACCCTCCACTGATAAATCAACATAACCATCTAATGCGCTTGTACTACTTGCATCAACAACTACTGTTGAAGCTGAAACATCACAGTACGAACAGGAAGCAGTATCACTTATAGTAGCTAAAGGATCGTAAGAATATGCAGCTTCGTCCATACAACCCGCACAGGTAGTATAATTACAATCAACATTAACAGTAGCTGATGCAGAATAGTTACATGCTAAAGGATCAGTGCAACCATAGACAAGTCCCGCCTGACATACTGTGTTAAGAAAAGCAGGTCTAAATAAATTTATAGCCGCTCTCATTCTAGTCTTTTGATCTTGTGTAAAGATATTTCTGCAATCTGTATAATCCATAAAATTCATAAACATTTCACCATTAGGCCCTGGATTACATATGCTATTTGTGTTATAAGGAAAAGTTCCACATCCATAAGTTGATGAAGATTCCGTTGGAGTATCATTACAATAATCATCTCCGCAATTAGAAGTTTGTCCAACAACATCACCCCAAATATGTTTTAGGTTCAACCAATGACCTATTTCATGTGATGCAGTTTTTATTATAAAAGAGTTGCCAGCTGCTGTGCCGATATTTCCAAACCTTGTAAGATCAACAACTACACCATCAGCACTAGCGAGCGTCCCAGGATACGTAGCATAACCGTTAATAGTACTCAAATCACAAATCCAAATATTTAAATACTGTGAGGTATTCCACGCATCAATTCCCCCTTGTGATGTATATTTAATAAAATCAGTTGAGTAACTTAATCCATTAAAAGTTCCGGGATCAAAACTCGTTGTTGAAGTTGGAGTTCTAGTTATGCCAGATGTGGCATTTCCATTTGGATCTGTTGTGGCAAGACAAAACTCTATTTCACAATCCGCAGCTACTGTGGCAAAGACTGAAGGAGTAGCTGAAGCATCCGCATTTAATCTTCTAAAATCTTTATTTATTATATCTAATGCTGATAAAATCTGCGCAGTACTAATATTCTCCGTTGGATTATTATAAACTACATGAACAACAACTGGAATGGTAATGACAGTAGTCTTCGTAGATTTTGAGCTAGGATGTGTTTTGATCCAGTTTTGTATTGCTTGCTCATTTTTCAACATAAGATTTTCCAGTTGTGGATCTTGCCTTTTTAAATATTCAAGATATTCCATTGTTCCACACTCTTTTTTTTGAGCAGATACTAAAGAATAAGAAAACAAAAAGGAAATTGTAACTAGTATTATTTTTTTCATTTTTAAAAATTTTAAATTAATATTCTACAAAACTATCGCGACTAAAGAATATAAAATTGTAAAAATCGAAAGTGAGTTAATTGTTTTAAAAAAAATGAACAGAAACAACTTAGACTTGTTTTAAAAAATATTACCTTCACTAAATTATTTGTTTTATAAATTAATTAAAGGCATAAAACCTCATCTTATGAAAAAACTTTCTATAGCTATCCTTACCATTCTTTGTAGTGGTATTTCATTCGCTCAAACAACCGCAACTGATTTCACAACGAATGATTGCGCTGGAGTATCTCACACTTTATTTTCAGAATTAGATGCTGGTAAAATAATTGTTGCTGCTTTTGTAATGCCTTGTGGATCATGCTCAGCACCTTCTTTAGCTGCTTATAATGCTGTTCAAAGTTTTGCTGTTTCAAATCCAAACACCGTTTATTTCTATCTAGTAGATGATGCAGCTAACACCACATGCGCTAGTTTAACAAGTTGGGGGAATTCTAATGCAATGCCACTCGCAACAAAATTTTCAGATGCAGCTTTTTCTATGGATGATTACGGGACTCCTGGAATGCCTAAAATTATAGTTTTGGGAGGAGCAAATCATGGAATTGTTTACAATCAGAACAGTGGGGTAAGCACTATTGGTGTTCAAACGGCAATCAACGGTTTATTATCACTTGGTACTCCTGTAATAAATGAAATTGGAAGTCTAAACTTAAAAGTTATACCAAATCCAGTTGTCTCTGATTTTCAAATAGATTATTCAATTGATAAAAACACTGATGTTTTGATTGAACTATTTTCATTAGCTGGTGAGTCTTTATTTCAAGCAAAAGAAGAAAATCAAACTTCCGGAAATCATTCAATCAATTTAGCCAATAAAATCTCGCTAAAAAACGGAATGTACGTGATTAAACTTACCACTGATAATCATTCTCAATCAATCAATTTTATTATTGAAAAATAATAAAATACTCCCAAAATCTAGACCAGAGAAGTATAATTTCTATTTGATTATATTTTCGAAGCTATCATAGCGCCAATGTTGAAAATCGGAAAAATCAGAGCTGAGTTTGCTGTCTAAAAAATAGTGTTTGGGGGAGATTCCTGTTGAATCTTTAAAATCCTTACTAAAATGAGCTTGGTCGAAATACTGTAAATGATAGGCAACTTGAGTGAGTGATTCTTCGCAAGTTATCTCAAAGTCTAAGGCCTTTTTAATTCGATGAATCTTGATCAAGTCTTTGGGTGAAATCCCAATATGTTGATTAAAAAGGTTTCGAAGAGTGGTAGGTGTAACATTTAAGATTGAACTTAAGTCTTCAACATTATAAGTATTTTCTTTCGAAATCAAATAATGTGCTGCTGAAACTCTATTATCCACTTCATCAGTAAGTATGTTATCTTTCAAAAAGGCTTCAATATTCACCATTAAGGCTTTATCATTGTTGCATTGACATAAATTCTCATACAGTTTATTGACTTCCTCTTTTTTAAATAAATCAAACAAATCTGTTCCATTGGTTTTATAGGTCGAATGCAAAGAGTCTTTTAAAAACAATTGCAAACAATGAGGATAAAATCCAAATGAAATTTCTCTGTAATTGGGACTCATTTTCAGTAATTGAACTTTATCAATTAGTCCGTAAAGATGAACTTTCGACTGCTTTTGCCATCCCTCGTCTGTTTTTATATGGCATTCACCTTCTAAAACAACCGTTATTCCTAATTCTCCATTGGGAACACAACAGTAAATAAATTCTTTGTTTCCATTAGACAAATCATAAACATCAGTTAAGTATTTAGCTGAGAGTGGTTTTGTTTTATAATTAATCAATCGAAAATTCATATACCTTTCACTTACAAATAGAGAATCAAAGAGATGAATTAGCAAGTAATTCTAACACACTAATTATCTTGTTGTTATTAATCAAATGTATGTATTAAAATCCTTAAACTTTTATTAAAATTCGCAAATAAAAAATTGCGATTTGTGAATTTTAGTAAGAAGAACCATTAAAAACAAGTAGAACAAGTAGAAAGTGATTAGCGATAGATGTGTTTTTTCATAAAAAAATCTTTCAGAAACAAGAATGTTTATCCAGATTTTCTCATTTTTTGATTCTTTTTAAATCTAAATCTTGAAAGTCAAAGCTAAAATCAATATTTGGCGAAATACCTTCCATTTCAATAGATTGTGCTTTACCTGTTTCATCAAAAGAAAATAGTGCAAAGGCATCGCAATTCATCGCTTGGTATTCCCATTTTATGGCAAAGGTAGTTTCGTTATACAAAGCCATCGGTCCATTTAATTTTGGGGAACGAGAACATTTAATCCATAATTGCTTATTTTTTTCAAACACTTCCACATCTCCAAACCATTTGTCGGAATATATTCCTATAAAATTTTCATTTTTCACCTTGATTTTTTTCGCCAATTCAACTTGTTCCCACGTTTTTTTTGTGACACTGTCACCTTCATTTTTATCATCATTACTCCACGCGACCATTTTATCTATCCAAGCATAATCGTCAAGCCCTAAATAACTGTCGGAAATGGTATTAGTGAGGGAAGAAAAAAGTCCTCCACCTCCATTTTCAGTATTGGTTAAAATAACGATTCCTAAATTCAAATCTGGATACATGGTTACGATAGAAAGCATCCCGGGCAATCCGCCAGTATGAGAAACTTCAAATTTTCCTACTACGTCCGTTAATACCCAACCCAAACCATAACCGTTAAAATGGGAATTGTATCTTGGATTATCATTTGTTTCTAGTACGGTATGTATTCGCCACATTTCATTGTGATTATTTATAGAAAATAGAGAGTTTTTCAAATCAGGCCCATACTTTCCTTTATTTAAACGCACGATCATCCATTTTGACATATCGTCAACATTAGAGAAGATACCACCTGCCGCATCTGCCATTCCTATATCATAACTATCTATTGTTTTTATTAAACCGGATTCAGATGAATGTGGCGCTGCCAAATTGCTTTTGTCTTTCTGCAAATAACCAACAAAGGTATTAATCATTTGTAGAGGTTCGATAATCCGCTTTTGCACAAACAATTCATAACTCATCCCGCTTGCTCTTGCAATTACTTCTCCAGCCACCATGTATAATAAATTATCATAATCAAATTGTGTCCGAAAGGCTGAAACAGGTTTAAAATATTGAAAGCAGCTTACAACATCTTGAATTGTAAAATCTGTGCCATCAGGAAAAAACATCAAATCACCAACACCCAAACCAAGTCCGCTGCGATGCGTTAATAAATCTAGGATATTGAAATTCTCCGTAACATAAGCGTTATACATTTTGAATTCAGGAATATGGTCTATTACTTTGTCTGTCCATTTTAGTTTACCTTCCTCCTCTAAAATAGCAAGTGCTGTAGTTGTAAATGCTTTGGTATTGGACGCTATCTGAAAATTAGTGTTTTCATTTACCGCTTGTTTAGTAGTGATATCCACCAGGCCATAGCCTTTTGAATGAATTACTTTTCCATCTTTCACAACTGCAACGGCAGCACCTGCCACTTTAAATTTTAAAAGTGCATCCGCCACCAATGAATCAATTTGTTGAGAGGATATTTGTGCAAAAATTGTAGATGGAACTAAACAAATCAAAAATAAGTATTTCAGCAATGTGGACTTTTTTCTCATTTTAATTGTTGATTTATTTATTAAATTATAATAATTGCAAGTACTTAAATATTAGCAAACAGGTAAGAGGCGATAAACAAATCTACGTTTAGTCTCTTGTGCTTATTTGCTGGTAAGTTCTGCCTTATTCCGATATAAATTAAAATGTCAGTTTCAAATTGTCTCTAGCATCAAACAACTATAGATCTGCATTAATTTTAATCGAGATGATATTCAGTCTTTAAAAGAATTAATAATTGTGCACCTGCAAATTTCACACTTTCCATGTTCTTGGTTACGATATTACAAATCTTTCTATGATATAAAAGATGATTAGCAAAGCGGGACAAAGGAATTCTATCATTTGAAAGAAGATAATCGAACCCTTCTATTTCTAATTCTTTAGGGGTAATACCTTGTTTTAATTGATTATGTAGATGGTAAGTGTTTAGAATATCATTAGAAAAGTCCTCTGATTTTTCCATTACCCGGCCTAAATTTGATTCATTTATTAATGCTTTTTTTACTTCAGCATCATAATTCATAATTCCAGCTATTACTTTGTAGTTTTTAATTAATCTGAAACCGCCTGAGTTTTTTAATTGTTGAATAGTGGCGTCTGTATATATAAAGTCAGGAAACCACTGAAAAGACCTGTAGTTATTATAAAACTTTAAAGAAAACCCTTTTTCTAAAGTTGGAAGGGCTTCCAATACGGAGTTTTGTTTTACATCATTTTCTTTAAACAACATAATATTTTTGTTAAGCTTGCTAATATCCGTAGTTATATCTTCAGTTATTAAACGGATGAATTGTATTTCTCTATTTTTTTCTATTTTATGCTCCAGCTGATATTCTGCTAAAAAACCACAGAACACAGCTAGGAATAACATTAAAAATTCCCAGAAATAGGACAGGAAATTTTTCTTGTGATGAGGAGCGGAGGGGTCGTGCGTATGATGATGTACTTCCATATTTTGGGGTTCTTTATTTTTTGAACTCGTCTCTTGGTCGGTGCGAGGAGTAGGTTCGTCAGAAAAACTTTCTGATTGCTTATTTGTGGGAATATCTGAATGCTCTTCTTTTGTATTATCTACCATTGGTTGGGTTGGGTTATCCAATCATTCAATATTATAAAAACAAATTTAATCAATATAAACCAATTGGATAAAAATACCCTATCAATAGAAAGAAAACGATCAATTGAGAATATAGATTTATTTTAAAATATCCTATTCAATTGTTTAACATTTAAAACCATCAATTTTTCCAAATCCTCCAACTGAAGTCAATGATTTGGCTGCAGTTGAGCGATTTTTGAGGCGGGTAGGAGGAATAGCAGAAATTAGATTATTGAAAAAAAAAGTAAAGCGCTACTTATATTTTTTTTTCGTTTATATCAAATTAAAACAAAATAAATTAGCTGATTTAAAAATTAAATCTTAAAAAAAATGCCCTGAAAAGGGCATTAATTTATGTGAATAAGTTATAATTACTATACTAAACCTTGATCGATCATAGAATCTGCAACTTTAACAAATCCTGCGATATTTGCACCTTTTACGTAATCGATAGTTCCATCAGCTTCTTTTCCATATTGAACGCAAGCAGTGTGAATGGAAACCATTATTCCGTGAAGTTTTGAATCAACTTCTTCCGCTGTCCAAGATAGACGCAATGAATTTTGTGACATTTCTAAACCGGAAGTTGCAACACCTCCAGCGTTGGATGCTTTTCCTGGAGCAAATTGAACTTTGGCAGCTTGAAATGCTGTAATTGCTTCAGGTGTTGAGGGCATATTTGCTCCTTCAGCTACACATTTTATACCATTTGCAATAAGTGCTTTTGCTTCAGCTTCATTTAATTCATTTTGAGTTGCACATGGCAAAGCAATATCAACTTTTACTTCCCAAGGTCTTTTTCCAGCTACAAATTTTGCAGATGGATATTTAGTAGCATATTCTGAAATTCTACCACGCTTCACATTTTTCAATTCCATTACAAAAGCTAATTTCTCAGCAGTAATTCCTTCAGAATCGTAAATGTATCCTTCAGAATCTGACAATGTAACAACTTTAGCTCCTAATTGCGTTGCTTTTTCAGTTGCGTATTGTGCAACATTTCCTGAACCAGATACAGCAACAATCTTTCCTTTAAATGAATCATTTTTTGTTGCTAACATTTCTTTTGCAAAATAAACAGTTCCATATCCTGTTGCTTCTGGACGAATCAAAGATCCTCCCCAGTTTCTTCCTTTACCAGTTAAAACTCCAGTAAATTCGTTTCGTATTCTTTTATATTGACCAAACATATAACCAATTTCTCTTCCGCCAACACCAATATCACCTGCTGGAACGTCTGTGTCAGGACCGATGTGTCTGCATAATTCTGTCATAAAAGATTGACAAAATTTCATTACTTCATTGTCTGACTTTCCTTTTGGGTCAAAGTCAGAACCACCTTTTCCTCCGCCCATTGGCAAAGTTGTTAGTGAGTTCTTAAATGTTTGTTCAAAACCTAAAAATTTTAAAATTGAAAGATTCACAGAAGGGTGGAAGCGAAGACCTCCTTTATATGGACCGATAGCAGAATTAAATTCTACTCGATAACCTCTGTTTACTTGAATCTCTCCTTTGTCGTCTAACCAAGGAACTCTAAACAAAATAGTTCTTTCTGGTTCTACAATTCTATCAAGAATTTTGAAAGATTTATATTTTGGGTGTTCTTCCATAAAAGGAATTACAGCTTCTGCTACTTCTTGCACTGCTTGAAGAAACTCAGTTTCGTGTGAATTTTTTGATCGAACACTGTTCATAAATTGCTCGATTTTTGTATGATAATTTTTAGACATATAAATTTTTTTTTAAAATTAATCGTCGCAAATGTAGATAAGATTTTTGATTCTCAATTCACTAAAATTGAATAATTTATTAGTGTCAAATTTACACTTAGATTGTGCTTTATTTGTATTTACAAGTAAAATTCAAGTAGATCTAATTTTTTAAATCTTTGTTTTAATTAAATTTTACTTAAATTTAAAATAAGGCAACCCATTAAAAAACTGGTCGTTATTCATTAAATTCACTTAAAATAAAATGATGAAAAAATTACTATTAGGAGCTTTACTACTATTGAGTACAACTAACATATTCTCACAAAACAACTCAATTGAAGGCAAATGGAAAATGCCAAACTTCAACAATACACTGTACATTTTTGAAAATGGTGAACGCTTCACCTATTATTGCATCGCAGGAAATTGCGATTCCTTATACAACACCTTTGTGGCTGGAGACGGCAATCATATTCCTGGAACGGAAGATTACTCCGTGTCTAACGATACAATTACTATGGATTACCATTTTGGAAATATCTTAGTTAGTCGAATGGTATTTAGTTGTGAAGGAAACATCGTCACATTCGTTGACCAGAATAATTTGAATTACGTTCGTTTAGGAACAAATATTAACGATTGTAATTCTGCATCACTTACTGAGCAAACTCAAAATTCGTCATTAATGAATGGTAAATACTATGACTTATTAGGTAGAGAAATTAAAGACATAGCAACATACTCAATTAATTCTCTTTACATCAAGAACGGTAGAAAATTCATCAAAACTCAGTAATAAACTTTTGATTAATAAGATCTTAGGTGGCTTTTTTTAAAGCTACCTTTTTTATTAAAATAAATTTATGAAAACCAAGATTTATAAGATAATTTAAGATTCGCTTGAGTAAACTACTAACTTTGAATATCCTGCTAAAATTGAATTCAAAAAAAAATAAAACAATAAATAAAAATATTTTACTCACAACAGGACTACTTTTTTTAACTATATTCTTATTAAAGCTAAATCTTTTAGTTTATTATGGTAAATTTGGATAGGTAAATTCAATTAAAAGAAGCTTTGATATTGTTTAAATCAGGTACATTAAAAACTAAAAACCATGAAAAAAATCATTAACAAATCAGTATATCTTCTAATCATCGCATTAGTACATTTGCTAATCAGCTCATCAATTTTCGCTCAAGCGCCCCAAAAAATGAGCTACCAGGCAATAATTAGAAATAGCAATGATTCCTTACTTATTTCCACTCCAGTAGGAATGCGCATTAGCTTGGTTCAAAGTTCTCCGACTGGCACTGTGGTTTATTCTGAAACTCAAACATCAACTACCAATGCCAATGGACTAGTTAGTCTTCAAATAGGAATGGGAACAGCAGTCAGTGGTACTTTTGCAAGTATAGATTGGGCAGCAGGACCATACTATGTGAAAACAGAAACTGATTTATCTGGCGGAACAAACTACACAATTATTAGCAGTAATGAAATTCTGAGTGTTCCTTATGCCTTGTTTAGTGCAAATGGAACACCTGGACCGGCAGGACCTCAAGGACAACAAGGAGATCAAGGACCACAAGGAATAGCAGGAACCAACGGAAATGATGGTGCAACAGGACCTCAAGGTCCACAAGGAATAGCAGGAACCAACGGAAATGATGGAGTAGCAGGACCTCAAGGTCCACAAGGAATAGGAGGAACCAACGGAAATGATGGTGCAACAGGGCCACAAGGAATAGCAGGAACAAATGGGTCTAACGCCTATCAAGTTGCAGTAGCAAATGGATTTATAGGAACAGAAACTCAGTGGTTAGAATCGTTGCAAGGGGCAAACGGAATAAATGGAACTAACGGAACAAATGGTGCAACAGGAGCTACAGGCCCTGCAGGCACTTTCCCTCCAGGAACAGTTGCTGGTGAGATGAACTATTGGAATGGCACAGCTTGGGTAACAGTTCCGCCGGGGCTTAGTTTACCGGGAAATCTGGCTCTAACCTTAAGCCTTTGCAACGGTGTACCTACTTGGGGCCCTTGCCCTCCTGCTTTACCAACAGTAACAACTACAGCATTATCATCAATTACTTTAACTTCTGCAAGTAGCGGTGGGGCTGTTACTTTTAATGGTGGTGCTACTTTATCCGCATGGGGAGTTTGTTGGAGCACTTCTGCCAACCCTACACTCGCAAATAGTTTTTCACAAAATACTGTAAGCTCTGGAAGTTTTAGCAGTGCCCTAAGTGGCTTAACACAAAATACAACGTACTATGTTCGTGCTTATGCTACAAACAGTGCAGGAACTGCCTATGGGAATGAAGTGAGTTTTACTACTCTCGCTATAGTTTTACCAACAGTAACAACTACAGCAGTTTCTGCAATAACTACTAACTCAGCAAGTAGCGGTGGGGCTGTTACTTCTAATGGTGGTGCTACTGTAACAGCATGGGGTATTTGTTGGAGCACTTCTGCTAACCCTTCACTTGCAAATAGTTTTTTACAAAATACTGTAAGCTCCGGGGGTTTTAGTAGTGCCCTAAGTGGCTTAACACAAAATACTACTTACTATGTTCGTGCTTATGCCACAAACAGTGCCGGAACTGCCTATGGAAATGAAGTTAGTTTTACTACTCTCGCTATAGTTTTACCAACAGTAACAACTACATCAGTATCATCAATTACTTTAACTTCTGCAAATAGCGGTGGAGCTGTTACTTCTAATGGTGGTGCTGCTTTATCAGCATGGGGCGTTTGTTGGAGCACTTCTGCCAACCCTACACTCGCAAATAGTTTTTTACAAAATACTGTAAGCTCTGGGGGTTTTAGTAGTGCTCTAAGTGGCTTAACACTAAATACTACGTACTATGTTCGTGCTTATGCCACAAACAGTGCAGGAACTGCTTATGGGAATCAAGTTAGTTTTACAACTGCCAACAATATTCTTTTGACTATTGGCCAAAGCTACCAAGGCGGAATAGTTGCCTATATTCTGCAGCCTGGAGACCCTGGATATAATGCATCTGTACAACACGGCATAATTGCAGCACCGAGCGACCAAGGATCTGCACCATGGGGATGTTATGGCACAGCTCTTTCAGGAGCAGATGGCACAGCCATTGGCACAGGTTACCAAAACACCATTGACATAATGACTGGCTGCAGCACAGCAGGCATCGCCGCACGCCTCTGTGGAGATTTAGTATTGGGTGGCTACAGCGATTGGTATTTACCAAGTAGAGATGAGTTAAACCAGTTGTATATAAACAAAGTTGCCGTTGGCGGTTTTGCTAGTAGCAGCTATTGGAGTTCTACGGAGGCCAATGCCAACCTTGCGTGGCTAAATGCTTTCGACCTTAGCTTCTACCAGTACTCCAACCAAAAGTACTTCAGTGTCCCTGTGCGTGCTGTTCGGGCTTTTTAACTATTTAACTATTTAACACCGCGAAGCAGCCACGAAGTGAATTTATTTTCGCATACCGCGTAAGCGGTCGATTTTTGAGAAAAAGCTATGAAAAAAACTAGTAAGCGTGTACTGGTTCTTTTGTGTTGCGTCAAAGGTCTGAATTATCGAACTTTTGAGGGATTTGAAAGGAGTTACAGAATGGGAGTTATAAAAGGTGATCCTAATAGAAGATCGAGAATGAAAGTGGTAGCGAAGAAAAACAGAGTGGAGTCTATCGCTTTTAGCCCCAAGCCT
>Ga0214919_10006165_pt1 | contig 16585 bp, 13 predicted proteins | sample LL1503_MetaG_FD_177994 | JGI IMG/M metagenome (GOLD analysis project Ga0214919, IMG submission 177994) | Freshwater microbial communities from Lake Lanier, Atlanta, Georgia, United States - LL-1503 | ecosystem: Environmental > Aquatic > Freshwater > Lake | place: USA: Georgia | collected... | reverse complement strand
CCAAGTTGCTGGTGGGCTTGTACAAGCCCAGCTCAGGCGCGATATTGGTCGACGGTATCGATATCCGACAGATCGACCCCGCAGACCTGCGTCGCAACATTGGTGTGGTGATGCAAGATAGCTGGTTGTTCTCTGGCACCGTGAAGCAAAACATCGCTGTCGGTGGCAACAACCCGACGGATGAAGAGATATTGCAGGCAGCCATGGTTTCGGGTGTACATGAGTTCATTTCCGAGCATCCAGACGGCTACGCCTACAAGCTGAAAGAAAAGGGCGAGGGACTGTCTGGCGGACAAAGACAGACCATCAATATTGCCCGTGCGTTGGTAGGCAGGCCACCGATTTTGTTGATGGACGAGCCCACCAGTGCCATGGACTTGGGACACGAATCCGAATTGATTGCCAAGCTGAAAAATCAATTGATCAACCAAACCATATTGATCATTACCCACCGCACCTCTATCCTGGAATTGGCCACCCGCGTGCTGGTCCTCGACCAAGGCAAAATAGTGGCGCAAGGACCTAAGAGCGACTTCATGCGCAACCAACCACCGCAACAGGCGGGCCAAGAGGCTGCTGCAGCCTATTAACCGCCTAGACAGATACCCATGAATAAGCCAAAGAAAATGAATTACAGCAAAGCCGGCTTCGGTAATTTGCGCATTGGCCGCCCCAGTGTGGTGTCGTTTTTATTGCTCAACGCGATATTGGTCACCATGGGTGTGCTGGTGGTTTGGTCAGCCTACTCCAAAGTCGATGAGGTGACGCATGCAGAAGGCCGCGTCATACCTTCATCCCACATGCAAGTCATCCAAAACATGGAAGGCGGTATCGTCAAGAGCATCAATGTCAAGCAAGGTGATGTGGTTGAAAGAGATGACGTGGTGTTGAGCATGGAGTCGGTGCAATTTTCAGCTGAGCTCGACAGCAAAAGACAGCAAGTGCTGTCTTTGATGGCCAAGGAAGCCAGACTGCGTGCCGAGGTGTATGACACCCCGTTGACCTTCACCAAAGAATTCAGTGGCATGGCAGCCCACTACGTCAGTACCGAAATGTCTGAATACGAATCACGCAAGCGTCGCTTGAATGCGGACTTGTCTTTGTTAGAAAGCCAGGTACAAAGCGGCCAGCAAGAGCTCGATATCGTTCGCAAATTGACCGAGCGCGGACTAGAACCACAAATTGAATTGGTCAGAACCCAAGCCCGGGTGGATGAAGCCAGAAACAAGATGGAGTCCATGCGGCGTCAGTTCAAGAGTGACTCTGCCACCGAGTTGTCTCGCGTCGTGCTCGAACTCAATCCCATGCGTCAAACATTGCCCGCATTTGCTGACAAGGTCAATCGCACACAAATCAAGGCGCCCATGAAGGGCGTGGTCAACCGCGTCATGATCAACACCATCGGCGGGGTGATCAAGCCGGGTGAACCGGTGATTGAGATCGTGCCCTATGACGACAATCTGGTGGTGGAGGCGCAAATACGGCCACAGGACATCGGCTTCATCCACATGGGGCAGTCAGCCAACGTGAAGTTCACCGCCTATGACTACTCCATCTTCGGTTCGCTCAAGGGCACGGTGACCAATATTTCCCCCGACGCGGTCTCCAAGGAAGAGCGAGGTCAGTTGAATTATTACTACGTGGCTCGCATCGAGACCAGCACCAAGGCGATCCAGTCATTAGAAAAAAATCTGCCCATCATTCCGGGTATGCAGGCGCAAGTCGATATCATCACTGGCAATAAAAGTGTCCTGAGCTATTTGCTCAAACCATTGATCGGTGTCAAAGAAAATGCATTCCGTGAGCGTTAACCGTTTGTTGCAGTGTCTGATGGCTAAAAGATGGCAAGCACTTACCTTGCTGCTTTTCTTAGGTATGCAAACCGCATACGCGCAAGATTCGATGACGTTCACCAAAGTGATTCGTTGCGAATCGCAAAACCCAGAGCGAACCAAGGGGCAGGACTGTTTCAATCCTCCCGCTGATCTGGGTCTGGGTGACATAGTGTTAGCCCAAGGAAAAATCGAACGCAAGTCTGAGGACGGATTCGGCGAGGCCGTCAAGAACTTGCCCGCCGGCACGATTGTGGTCCTCAACAGCATGGGCGGCGACTTGGTGGGCGGTCTTCGCCTCGGCCAATCCATACGTGCCAGAGACTTCAATACTTGGGTCATGGATGCGACGTCAGACAATCCTGCCATCAAGGACAAAAAAAATATGGGCAGGTGTTTTTCATCCTGTGCCTACACTTTTCTGGGTGGCGTACTGCGCAGGGTGGACAAAGCCGGTCAACTCGGTGTGCACCAATTCAGAAATACGGACGATAAGCTAGACGCCAACCAGGCCCAAAAAATATCAGCCATGTTGGCCCGTTATTTGGACACCATGGGAATCAACCGCCAGTTGCTCGATCAGGCATTGTTGACTGAGCCAGGTAAGATGACCTTGATCCCTGAGACACAAAGAATCGCATGGAATATCGAGCCCAGTTTGCCCAGCACGGTCACCTTGTCCAAGTGGAAACTAGAGGCCGCAGCAGGCGGCAAGCGACTGGCGTATACCTCGGTCAAACAAATCAACCGCAATGCGTTTCTGACTTTTGCGCTGACCTATGTGAATGGCAGCCTCAGGGGCTTGGTGATTGCCAAGCCGGATGCACGCGATGAGTTGGCCAGCGATTGGCTGAGCGCTTTCAACGACAAAGTGGAAGTGATGGTAGAGGTGAACTCCAAGCTGTTGGTGATGCAACCGCTGGGAAATTGGGAGTTGGCGGGTCAGGTCAACACGCCCGGTACACGCCAAATTTGGTACGCCGTCAAACCTGAATTGATCAAAGAACTGCTCAATGCACGCCAATTCAAGCTCAAACTTCAGTGGGCCATACCACCCATGGGCATGGACGCTGAAACTACGTTCAGTACCGATGGGTTGAAGGACAACTACGCAGCCCTTTGAATCTTATTTTTGAAATAAATTTTTCAAATGCGCGACCGCTTTTCCTGACATCTTTTTAAATTTGCTCACGACCGATGTGTCCAAATGCGTGTCAAGAATAAAGTCATAAAAATGGGTCTGGTGGTAAGCGTGGGTGTTCTGCGTGTGAGAGTGGTCATGCCCGAAGGTGTTGCGTCTGATGTGCAAGGCCTTTTTCAATAACTCCATCGCATGGGCAGCGTCGCCCTTCAAATGCTTGATGATGCCCAACTCATGGAAAGAGTGCGAGGTGTGGTGGTGGTCCTCGCCGTATTTATTGATTCGTATGTTCAGGGCTTTGTGGTGTAAGTCCTCTGCCTCTTGGTGCGAACCCAGCAACGACTTGATCACGCCCAGTCCATGGTAAGAATCTGCCGTGTGGTGATGGTCTGAACCCAAACTTGCCTGCCTGATCTCCATCGCCTTCTCATGGTGAGCATGCGCCTCGTCGTGCTTGCCCAGTGTCCTCATCAACTCACCCAAGCCATGGTGTGAATGCGCGGTGTGCGGATGACTGTCGCCATGAAAGTCACGCCTGATTTGCAGTGCTTGATGGTGGAAATCATGGGACTCATCCAGCTTGCCCCGACCCAAATGGATTTTCCCCAGCACGTGAAGGCTGTGTGCAATCAGCGGGTGGTCTTGTCGCAACTGCGCTTTTCGGATTTGAAGCGATTGTTCGGCCATGCGTTCTGCGTCATGGTGTTCGTCCAGGTCATGCAGCAAATGGGCCAACCCATTCAAAGAACTGGAGGTGTGAATATGGTGGTCACCAAATATCTTTCTTCGGATCACCAGCGACCTGCGCAAAAACTCATCGGCCGCTTTGAAGTCACCCAATTCATGCAGCAGGTGTGCATAGTGATTCAGTGCTTGCGCGGTCAATGGGTGGTCTTTACCCAAAATTTTCTCTCGCACATGCAGTGCACGGTCGTGCAACTCGCGGGCATCGCTGAATTGGCCCATTTCGTGGTGAGAGACAGCGAGGTTTAATTGTGAAGAGGAGGTATGCGGATGGTCTTTGCCGTAAATGGACTCGCGAATTTGCAGCACCTGCTTGTTGATCTTCAAGGCCTCTTTGTAGTTGCCCTTGTCGTGGACCAGTGAGGCCAGGTTGTGCAAACTGTAAGCGGTCTGAGGGTGAAATTCACCGAAATTGTTGATCCTTATCTCCAAAGACTTATCAAGCATCTCTTGTGCTTGGGCGTAGTCGCCAATGTCATGCAGCACAGCGCCGAGTCCATGCAATGAATTGGCGATATGCGGATGTTCTGTGTCCAGTTGGTTGCTACGGATGGACAGTGATTTCAAATGCATGTCCTGCGATGAATTTAAATCGGCAGTCTCGTGCAGCAAGCCAGCGTAGCCATAGTAGGTATTGGCCGCGTTCAGCAATAAAGGTGAAAACGCGTTCTCATAAATAGAGATGGACTCATTGAACAACTTGTCAGCATTTTCGTAGTTACCCAACGACTTCTCCAGCGTCGCGTAATTGCTGATGGTGATAGCGGTATGCCGATTGTCAAAACCAAAAAAACCTTCCTTGATCTTGAGGGACTTTTCGTAATAAGACTTCGCCTCTTGAAATTGCCCTTGTATGGTGAGCAAGTTGGCCAGGTTGTTCAAGGTGACTGCGGTTTGCGGATGCTCTTCACCCAGTCTTTCATACTGAAATTTCAACGCGTTCCTGTAAAGAATCTCTGCTTCATTGAACAAACCTAATTCGGTCTGGCAATTGGCTTGGCATTGCAGTAACAAGGCAACCGGTGGTTGGTTGTTGCCGAATGATTTTTCTGTGATGGTTCTTGCTTCAGAGAAATAGGCCAGCGCCTCCTTGTATTTGCACATATCAAAATACAGGTGGCCCAAGTGTGTCAGAGTGACAGCAACCTCAGGATGTTTTTTACCAAAGGTGTCTTGGTTAATCGTCAACGCTTGTTGCAGCAATTCATTCGCTTCCGTGGTGTTTCCAGTGGCGGCGTGGTAGTTGGCCAGGCCGTGAAGGCTCTTGCAAATGGCATGGTGTGAGTCGCCGTAAGCGTTGACTTTGATGGTGATGGCTTTGTTGAGCAACTCAAAGGCTTGATCAAATTGGCTGGTATCCAATTTCAATTGCGCCAGACCTTGCAGGCATTGGGCATAGAACTGGTTAACTTCTAGGTTGCCTTGTTTTTCATAAATATGGATAGCCTTGAGGTAGAGCTCTTCAGATTCGCTGAAGTTTCCATTGTTATGAAGTAACCTGGCCAGATTCAGGGCGAATGAGGGATATTCTTTTTCCTGACTCTGCTTGTTGCTTTCTCCGATGTGATTGGCTTGCCTGAATAATTTTTCAGCCAGTTTCAAGTCCCCTTTGACTTCAGCCAGTACCGCCAAGTTGTTCAAGGAGATGGCGGTTTCGTAATGCTGTTCCCCGAAGGTGACAATCTTCATTGCCAGTGCCTCATTGCCGGCTTTCTCAGCGGCTGCGTAGTTACCTTTGTCTTTGTACACCAGACTGAGGTTGTTCAATATGGTGGCGGTTTGCGCACCCTTGCCATCAAAGTGTGTCTGACAAAATTTCAACGCTCGCTCAAGATACTCGATGGATTTTTCAAAATCTGCGTCTTCTTTGCATACCAAGCCGAAATAATTCAACACGGTGAATATTTCAACCGCAAAGGTGGAAGAGGATTTCTCGGCCAGTTCAAGAAAATAATGGTAAGTGGTGATGGCCGCCTCTTGCTCACCTTGCAAGCGGTAGGCTGAGCCCAGTACATACAAGACTTGAATGATGTGCGGCTTGTACTTGGACTCATCGTCTTCCATTTGCTCAAGCAATAGCTTGCTGCCGTTGATAGTGGAAGCGTAATTTTTTTCATTCAACAGTTGTTGGATGAAATCTATAAATGGTTCAACGCCATTGTCAGATTGCTGCCACTCCTTGGTCAGTACCAGCAGATGCGGTAAATCATTTTCTATTTCAGTCTTCAATAAGGATGTGGCACGTTCATGGCGTGATGACCATAGCAACTCGGCATAGGCTTGTATCAAATTCAAGTCAACGCTGTAATCGCGCGAGTCATCCGGGTTGCATAGCCATGTTTGCAGGTCTTTGTTTAAGCTGTAAACACCCTCTGTGACTTCACACACTGGTGCTATGGCTTGCAGTGCAGAGGCTTTTACCTCGGCGTGCGACCCCATTTGTTTGAACAGGGTTTCAAGCTGTAAAAGATTCTTGCCAGAGTCGGATATTGCCAAAATACTCAGAAGCGGCCGTATGTCTGATTTATACATACTTAAATCGGTAAAAGTTTTTTTAAACTCGTCTAAAGTATTCATTTTGATAGCGCTTCAAATAAAAACATCCTAAGATGCGTGAACATGGAAGTCTTGCAAAACCTTGCCTGCATGAGCGTCCTCATACACTATTATTGACTATGAGCATTAAACAACTGAACGCGACCTACGATGCCTTAGAGGACAGGGTATTGTTTCGTTTAACGACCCAAGATGACAACGAATACAGGCTGTGGTTAACGCGCGCCGTCGTGCGACATATTTTGATCTTGACCACCCATGCCACGGTGTCTGAGTTGAAAAAAATCCATCCCTTGCAGCACGTGGATGCGATTGCTGAATTCAATCAACAAGTCAAACAAGAAAATACAAAATTCACAGACTTCGAACCAGCGCACCAACACCCCTTGGGCGAGGAACCGGTGTTAGTGCAAAAAGCATTGATCAAAGCCTCAGAGAAAGCCTATGTGCTGGAACTGCAAATGAAGGGCAACCAGACCATGAAAATACCGTTGAATGAGGCATTGAACGGACAGTTGCAAGTCGTGTTGAAAACGATTTCAGAGCGTGCAAACTGGAATATTCAACCGGTGGGCGACACTGAACAACAGGTGGAAAAAGAAGCGCCCAGCAGTCCGAGCACAGACACGAATCATCCCAAACTACTGCATTGACAGTGTCATGGATGTGACCCGTTGACGCACCAGGCCATCCACGCAAAGACTCCTTCAAACCGCGGGTGAACCAAGCGGTGAAACGCTGGTTCAGCGCTTGTTCAATGGCGGCACATCGCGTTTGGATGCGCCGGTGAACAGTTGACGAGGTCTGCCGATTTTGTATTCAGGGTCGCTGATCATTTCATTCAATTGAGCGATCCAACCCACGGTGCGAGCCAGCGCAAAAATACCAGTGAATAAATTGACTGGAATACCGATGGCGCGTTGCACGATGCCGGAATAGAAATCGACGTTAGGGTAGAGCTTGCGTGACACAAAGTAATCGTCTTCAAGCGCAATTTTTTCCAGCGCCTTGGCCAGTTTGAACAGCGGGTCGTTTTCCAATCCCAATTCTTTGAGCACTTCGTCACAAGTTTCTTGCATCAGTTTGGCGCGAGGATCGTAATTTTTATAAACGCGGTGTCCAAAGCCCATCAGCTTGACGTTGGAGTTTTTGTCTTTGACCTGCTCCATGAACTCACCAACTTTGGCAATACCGCCATTGGCTTGGATATGTTCAAGCATGTTCAAGCAGGCTTCATTGGCACCGCCATGCGCGGGCCCCCACAGGCAAGCCACACCTGCAGCAATCGCTGCAAAAGGATTGGTACCTGACGAGCCGCACAAACGCACGGTAGAGGTGGACGCGTTTTGTTCATGGTCTGCATGCAGCGTGAAGATGCGGTCCATGGCGCGTTCGAGCACTGGATTGACCACGTACGCTTCGCAAGGTGTACCGAACATCATGCGCAAAAAATTGCCCGCGTAAGACAGGTTGTTTTGCGGATAAAGAAAGGGTTGTCCGATGCCGTATTTGTAAGCCATGGCAACCAAGGTCGGCATTTTGGCGATCAGACGGATAGCTGCAATTTCGCGGTGCTCTGCATTGTTGATGTCGGTGCTGTCATGGTAGAAAGCCGACAAAGCGCCGACCAAACCTGTGAGTACAGCCATGGGGTGCGCGTCGCGGCGAAAACCGCGCAAAAAGAATTGCAATTGCTCATGCACCATGGTGTGGTGCGTCACCGTTTGGGTGAACTCATGCTTGCGTTGTGCGTTGGGCAGTTCACCGTACAACAGCAAATGGCAGGTTTCTAAAAAGTCACAGTGGGTGGCCAGTTGTTCGATAGGGTAGCCGCGGTAGAGCAATTCGCCTTTGTCGCCATCAATGAATGTGATGGCCGATTGGCAAGAAGCAGTCGATAAAAAACCGGGGTCGTAGGTGAACATGCCGGTTTGGCCGTAGAGCTTGCGGATGTCGATGACGTCGGGCCCGATGGTGCCGCTGTACACCGGCATTTCAAAGCTGGGTTGGCCATTGGTGAATGAAAGAGTGGCCTTGTAGTCAGCGAGTTTCATGGTCAATTCCTGTGTCAATCAATTTAAAAAATTAAACTTTCAATAGATGCAAAACGGACTGCACCCGGGGATCTTTCGTGACGGTTTGCGTATGCGGTCTACCCAGCAACACATCCAGCAAATCGTTGTCAGCCAATTCCATCAAGCTGTACATGCCGCGAGCCTGACCCACGGTAAGCGCATCGGCATGATGATTGAAAAAACGCTCAATGAACAAATCGTTTTCCAACAACCCACGTCGGCAACGCCAGCGTAGTTTGCTGAGTCCTGCTGACGTCAATCTGTCGTCGTCAGCCAGTCCATGGAGTTGTTCATCTTCCATTTACACCGCACGGCTGATCATCAACTCTTTGATCTTTCCGATGGCCTTGGTCGGATTCAATCCTTTGGGGCAGACGTCAACGCAATTCATGATGGTGTGGCAACGGAACAAACGGTAAGGGTCTTCCAAGTTGTCAAGTCGCTCGCTGGTGGCATGGTCGCGGCTGTCTGCGATGAAGCGATAGGCTTGCAATAAACCTGCGGGGCCGACAAATTTGTCCGGGTTCCACCAGAAAGAAGGACAACTGGTGGAGCAGCTGGCGCACAAAATACATTCGTACAAACCGTCGAGTTCTTCACGCTCGGCAGGTGACTGTAGACGCTCTTTTTCCGGCGGCAGTGTGTCGTTGACCAGATACGGTTTGATCGAGTTGTATTGGTTGAAAAACTGCGTCATGTCAACAATCAAATCGCGGATGACTGGCAGTCCGGGCAGCGGTTTCAAAGTGATAACGCCAGGCAATGTCAACATATTGGTGAGACATGCCAAGCCGTTTTTGCCGTTGATGTTCATGGCGTCAGACCCGCATACACCTTCGCGGCAAGAGCGGCGGAAAGACAGTGTGGGGTCTTGTGCCTTGAGCTTCATCAAAGCGTCTAACAACATGCGCTCATGGCCGTCGAGCTCTACCTCGATGGTTTGCATGTAAGGCTTGGCGTCTTTTTCAGGGTCGTAGCGGTAAATCTTGAAGGTACGTTTCATCAGAAGGTTCTCACTTTGGGAGGGATGCTTTCCGTGGTCAGCGGTTGGAGCTTCACGGGCTTGTAGGTCATGCTGTTGCTGTGGCTGTGCCACAGGCTGTGCTTGAGCCATTGTTCGTCATTGCGGCCATTGGGATGTTCGGGCGTGTCTGCGTAGTCATCCACCGTGTGAGCGCCACGGCTTTCACGGCGTGCCGCTGCTGACACCATGGTGGCCTGTGCGCACTCGATCAAATTTTCAACTTCCAGCGCTTCAACACGCGCCGTATTGAAAATTTTGCTCTTGTCTTTCAAGCCGATGGCGTTGACACGTTCACGCAAAGCGGCGATTTGAGTCACGCCTTCGTCTAAGCTGGCTTGGGTGCGGAACACGCCTGCGTGTTTTTGCATGCTGGCGCGTAAATCATTGGCCACGTCTTGTGCGTATTCACCACTGGTGCTGCTGTCTAAACGAGCCAAACGAGCCAGCGTGCGATCTGCTGCATCCGCAGGCAAGGGCTTGTGCAATTTGTTTTTCTGATGGAAATCGACGATGTGGTTTCCGGCTGCTTTACCAAAGACCAACAAGTCCAGCAACGAGTTGGTGCCTAAGCGATTGGCGCCATGTACGCTGACACATGAACATTCACCGACCGCATACAAGCCGTTGACCACGGCGTTGTGGTCGTTGTGAGTTTGTGTGACGACCTGGCCATGGATATTGGTCGGTATGCCACCCATCTGGTAGTGGATAGTGGGCACCACGGGGATGGGTTCGCGCGTGATGTCTACGTTGGCGAAGTTATGCCCGATCTCGTAGACCGAGGGCAGTCGCTTCATGATGGTTTCAGCGCCCAAGTGATCAAGTTTCAGGTGCACGTAGTCTTTGTTAGGACCACAGCCACGGCCTTCCTTGATTTCTTGGTCCATGCAGCGCGATACAAAATCGCGTGGCGCCAAGTCTTTGAGCGTAGGTGCATAGCGTTCCATGAATCGCTCGCCCAAGCTGTTGAGTAATATGGCGCCCTCGCCTCGGCAACCTTCAGTCAACAGCACACCGGCACCGGCCACGCCAGTCGGGTGAAATTGCCAAAACTCCATGTCTTCCAGCGGAATACCTGCGCGTGCGGCCATACCCAAGCCGTCGCCGGTGTTGATGAACGCATTGGTGGAAGCCGCAAAAATTCGACCTGCGCCGCCGGTGGCGAGCAATACCGTTTTGGCTTCCAGAATATGCAAGTCACCGGTTTCCATCTCTAACGCAGTCACGCCGATCACGTCGCCGTCGGCGTCGCGGATCAAGTCTTGCGCCATCCATTCCACAAAGAAATTGGTGTTGGCTTGCACATTTTGTTGGTACAGGGTGTGCAACATGGCGTGACCGGTGCGGTCTGCCGCCGCACAGGCGCGTTGCACGGACTTTTCACCATAGTTGGATGTGTGGCCACCGAAGGGGCGCTGGTAAATGGTGCCGTCAGGGTTGCGGTCGAAAGGCATGCCCATGTGCTCCAACTCGTACACCACTTTAGGTGCTTCACGGCACATGTATTCGATCGCGTCTTGGTCACCCAGCCAGTCTGAACCTTTGACGGTATCGTAAAAATGGTAGTGCCAGTTGTCCTCAGACATATTGCCCAGCGATGCGCCAATGCCACCTTGCGCGGCAACCGTGTGCGAACGGGTGGGAAAAACCTTGGACAGCACGGCCACATTCAAACCTGCACGGGAGAGTTGCAGTGAGGCACGCATGCCTGAGCCACCTGCACCAACGATCACTACATCAAAGCGGCGGCGGGGAAGAGAAGAGCGTGTCATCTGTCAAAGTCTCCAAAGAACCTGAACCGCCCAGCCCAAACAAGAGAGCAACCAGACGATAGTGAAAATATGCAGGGCCAAACGCAAACCAATGGGTTTGATGTAGTCCATCCAGATGTCGCGCATGCCTACCCACACGTGGTAGGTAAGTGCGAGCAAGACGGTGAAAGTCAATGCACGCATCCACTGCGGGTTGAAAATGCCGGCCCACAAGTCATAGCCGATCTCACCGCGCGAAAAAATCACTTGCAACAACACCAGCAAGGTAAACACAGCCATCAAGGCCGCCGTCAAACGCTGCGCCAGCCAGTCGCGCAGTCCGTAATGGGCACCTGTGACCAGGCGTTTGGAACCGATTCCGTCACTCATGTCTGCTCCTGAATTCAATACAAGCCGAATAATTTGGCGCCCAGCAGCACGGTCAATCCGATGCTGGCGCTCAAGGTGAAGACGGCACTTTTTTGACCGAATTCGCGGCTCACCGAGTGGGTGGCGTCCATGTACAAATGACGCACGCCGGCAATCAGGTGGTGCAAGTAGGCCCAAATCAGCGCCAACATGGTCAGTCGAATGAACCAGCCGGGGTAAATGCCTATGCCAATGTTGATAGCTGCTTTGAATTTGGCAAAAGAAATTTCAGAAGAAATTGATTTGTCAAACAGCCAGACGATGAAGGGCAGCAACAAAAACATCAACGCACCGCTGATGCGATGCAGTATGGAGACCCAGCCCGCAGCCGGTAAACGGTAAGTAGGCAGGTCATGAAAAGCATTGATGTTGCGAAACTCAGCTAGGGTTTTTACGGGGTCTGTCATGCCAAGGGCTTTCCGAGGTTCAGTCAAAGGAGGAAAAACCCCTTTGTTGAGGGGCTGAAATTGATTCTATTGCAATGCACAAAAAATCAGGGTCACACATGTGAAGCGGGTTACAGTGAATTCTTTTTAATTCAATTCGTTCAGGTAATGGCGGGTGTCAGTGCGGTAAACACCGATGCGCCATTCCATGGGAGTGTCTTGGTAGGTGAACGACAGGCGTTCAACTTTCAGCAAAGGCATGTTGGCACTGACTTTCAAAAAATCACAGACATCGTCGCTTGGCAATACCGCACGTAAGCGTTCTTGGGCGCGAACCATGCGGATACCGAAATCCGATTCGAACAGGGCATACATCGGGCGGGTATCGGTACTCAATTGCGCTGTGGTCAGACCTTTGAAGGGACCGCCAGGTAACCAGATATCTTCAAAAATAGTCGGTATGCCATCAAATGACAGTACTCGGCGCACCTGAAACACCTGCTCACTGGCACGCAAACCGAGCATGTCGGCGACGGCTTGGGGTGCGCGTATTCGTTTGCAATCGATGATTTCGCGCTCGGCGGGGCTGTGGCTGACAGCCGCAGGGTTGTCGGGTTTGAGTTTGAGAAATCGGAATTGCACTTGTTGCTCGGCGTGGGTGGCGACAAATGTGCCTTTACCCTGGCGGCGCACCAGCAAATGCTCTTTGGCGAGTTCATCAATCGCTTTTCGAACAGTTCCTTGGCTGACTTTGAAGCGGGCAGCCAGTTCGAATTCGCTGGGGATGGGGTCGCCCGGTTTCCATTCGCCGGCTTGCAGGCTTTGCAGCACCAAGCCCTTGATCTGTTGGTACAAAGGACTGAAAGACGGCGAGGACAGCGTCACGTTCAACGGCTGGTCTGCGGTATTTTCTGAAAGAGAGGAAGTGTCCAAAAGTGATCCGTCAGGCTTTGGTCATGTTTAAGACGCTATCATATCTTCTATAAGACATAGGTCTTGTACTTTTGTCCCGCCCGGTTGGTCCGGCCTTATTCTTTTGTTCAATTTCGGAGATTTTTCATGAGTAAACAACCCGTTCGCGTGGCCGTCACCGGTGCCGCAGGCCAGATCGGCTATGCCTTGTTGTTCCGCATAGCCTCGGGCGAGATGCTGGGCAAAGACCAGCCCGTCATTCTTCAGTTGCTGGAAATTCCCGACGAGAAAGCCCAAAAAGCGCTCAAGGGCGTGATGATGGAACTCGAAGATTGCGCCTTCCCCTTGCTGGCTGGCATGGAAGCGCACTCTGACCCGATGACTGCTTTCAAAAACACCGATTACGCCTTATTGGTTGGCTCTCGTCCTCGCGGCCCGGGCATGGAACGCGCCGAGTTGTTGTCCATCAATGGTGCCATCTTCACCGCCCAAGGCAAGGCTTTGAACGCCGTGGCTTCGCGTAATGTCAAGGTGCTGGTGGTTGGTAACCCCGCCAACACCAATGCTTACATTGCCATGAAGTCTGCGCCCGATTTGAAGCCCGGCAATTTCACCGCCATGCTGCGCCTTGACCACAACCGCGCTGCCTCTCAATTGGCAGCCAAGACCGGCAAAGCCGTCGCTGCGATTGAAAAACTTTGCGTCTGGGGCAACCATTCACCCACCATGTACGCCGATTACCGTTTTGCCACCATTGATGGCGCATCGGTCAAAGACATGATCAACGACCAAGAGTGGAACGCGAATGTGTTTTTACCAACTGTCGGCAAGCGCGGCGCGGCCATCATTGAAGCACGCGGCTTGTCTTCAGCTGCTTCTGCTGCGAACGCCGCCATTGACCACATGCGCGACTGGGCGCTGGGCACACACGGCAAATGGGTGACCATGGGCATTCCTTCACAAGGCTGGTATGGCATTCCCAAAGACGTGATGTTCGGTTTCCCCGTCACTTGCGAGAACGGCGAATACAAAGTCGTCGAAGGCTTGGCTATCGATGCCTTCAGCCAGACTTGCATCGACAAGACTTTGAAAGAATTGACTGACGAACAAGCCGGTGTGGCGCATCTGCTGTAAAGCTGTTTGAGCGCCACACAGTGAACGCAAATCGCACGACCTCTCAACACCCGCGTGATGTGCTGCAAGGCGCACAAGCGGGTGCGGTGGTGTTGCCAGTGTGCGATCACTACAGCGGTGTGCAAGCGCGTATGCGCAAAAGCTTGCAACTGCAAGCCGAGATGCAGCAAGAGTTTGGCGTGTGTGTGTTCGATGTCACCTTGGATTGTGAGGACGGTGCGCCTGTAGGTGGCGAGATCGAGCACGCCGCATTAGTGACTGAGCTTGCATTGAACGCAGCAGCGAACGCCCGCGTGGCAGTGCGTGTGCACCCCGTGGATCACCCGTCTTTTCATGCAGACATTGCCAGCATTGTTGGCAAAGCGGGCCAGCGTTTGTGCCATGTCATGCTGCCCAAAGTAGAGACCGTGGCCGACATTGAACACGCGGTGCGTGCCATCGACCAAGCCGGTGCGCCCACTCTTGCAGTGCATGCGCTCATCGAATCGCCGGCAGCGGTACACCGTGCGTTTGATATCGCCGCGCACCCGCGTGTGCAATCGCTGAGTTTTGGTTTGATGGATTTTGTGTCCGCGCATGCGGGCGCCATTCCCTCGCACGGTATGGGCGCACAAGGGCAATTCAGCCACCCGTTGGTGTTGCGTGCCAAGATGGACATCGCCAGCGCCTGTCATGCGCACGGCAAAGTGCCGTCACACAGTGTGGTCACTGAATTCAACGACACTCAAGCCATGGAAAATGCCGCACGTCGTGCATCTCAAGAACTGGGTTACACCCGCATGTGGAGCATTCATCCGGCGCAAATCCGGCCGATAGTGGCGGCCATGGCACCCGACGACAAAGACATTGAAACAGCATGTGCTGTGTTGCTGGCGGCGCAACAGGCTGAGTGGGCGCCGATCAGTCACGCAGGTCAATTGCACGACCGCGCGAGTTACCGTTTTTTCTGGCAGTTGCTGCAACGCGCGCAAGCCACGGGGCGCAAACTGCCGGTTGAGGCGCAAGTTTTTTTTGCTTGAAGCGCGTGTGGCGTTTCAAGAACTGTTTTATCTTGAGGAGATCACCATGTTGAAAGCTTACCGAGACCATGTAGCCGAACGCGCTGCGTTAGGCATTCCACCCCTGCCTTTGGACGCCAAGCAAACCGCCGAATTGATTGAACTGATCAAAGCGCCACCCACTGGTGAAGACGCTTTTTTGATGGACTTGCTGACCCACCGCGTGCCCCCCGGTGTGGACGATGCCGCCAAAGTGAAGGCCTCGTTTTTAGCGGCTGTGGCGCATGGCGAATTGAAAGTGGGTTTGGTTTCCAAATCCAAAGCCACCGAGCTGCTGGGCACCATGGTGGGCGGCTACAACGTTCATCCATTGATAGAGTTGCTCGACGACGCTGAAGTGGCCGGTGTGGCCGCAGACGCGTTGAAGAAAACCTTGTTGATGTTTGACTTCTTCAACGATGTGGCCGACAAAGCCAAAGCCGGTAACGCCAAAGCCAAAGAGGTGATGCAAAGCTGGGCGGATGCCGAGTGGTTCACCAGCCGCCACGAAGTAGACAAAAAAATCACGGTCACCGTGTTCAAGGTGCCCGGCGAAACCAACACCGACGATTTGTCACCTGCGCCCGACGCTTGGAGCCGCCCTGACATTCCTTTGCACTATTTGGCGATGTTGAAAAACACCCGCGAAGGCGCGGCCTTCAAGCCCGAAGAAGACGGCAAACGCGGCCCCATGCAGTTCATTGAAGACCTGAAGAAAAAAAGCCATTTGGTGGCTTATGTGGGCGACGTGGTGGGCACCGGTTCCAGCCGCAAATCGGCTACCAACAGCGTGATTTGGGCCACCGGCCAAGACATTCCTTTTGTGCCGAACAAGCGTTTCGGTGGTGTCACTTTGGGCGGCAAGATCGCGCCCATTTTCTTCAACACGCAAGAAGACTCTGGCGCGTTGCCGATTGAAGTGGACGTGACCAAACTTGAGATGGGCGACGTCATCGACATCCTGCCTTACGACGGCAAGATCACCAAGAACGGCGCCACCGTGGCCGAGTTCAAACTGAAGAGCGATGTGTTGTTTGACGAAGTGCGCGCCGGTGGCCGTATCAACCTCATCATCGGTCGTTCACTCACCGCCAAAGCCCGCGAGTTTTTGGGCTTGCCTGCGTCTACCGTGTTCCGTTTGCCGACTGTGCCCGCCACCACCAAAGCGGGCTTCACGCTGGCGCAAAAAATGGTGGGACGCGCGGTGGGTTTGCCCGAAGGCCAAGGCGTTCGCCCCAGCACTTACTGCGAACCCAAGATGACCACCGTGGGCTCGCAAGACACCACCGGCCCCATGACCCGCGACGAGTTGAAAGATTTGGCCTGCTTGGGTTTCAGCGCCGACATGGTGATGCAGTCTTTCTGCCACACCGCCGCTTACCCGAAATCGGTGGACGTGAAAACGCACCGCGAATTGCCCGCCTTCATCAGCAACCGTGGCGGTGTGGCGTTGCGCCCCGGTGACGGCGTGATTCACTCTTGGCTCAACCGTTTGCTGTTGCCCGACACCGTGGGCACCGGCGGCGATTCACACACGCGTTTCCCTATAGGTATTTCATTCCCA
>Ga0214919_10006164_pt1 | contig 16586 bp, 9 predicted proteins | sample LL1503_MetaG_FD_177994 | JGI IMG/M metagenome (GOLD analysis project Ga0214919, IMG submission 177994) | Freshwater microbial communities from Lake Lanier, Atlanta, Georgia, United States - LL-1503 | ecosystem: Environmental > Aquatic > Freshwater > Lake | place: USA: Georgia | collected 2015-03-15 | reverse complement strand
AGCACCTGCCAATACATCCGGCCTGATTGGGTCGGGGTCGGGAGGTGCGTGGTATACGAACTGAGATTGCTGGTTTGCGGACAGTCGGCAAGCGGCACGGAATAGGTGGCCAGAGCCTTCGCCGGATTTTCGTCCGCGGTCCACGGCGCATTCATCCGATACCGAACGGCTCCGCAGTACGCGGTCGTCAGCTGATCCGTAAACAGCCCCGAGGGATCGTTGATCGTCCAGCCGATGGTCGGCGCAACGCCAGCGGCCGACGGCGTCGTGCTACTCGGCGTGATGCTAATGCTGGGAACAGCTAACGTCAGATTCGAAGGCGTCAGTGACCCGAGGACCACTGGAACGCCCGTCATCGAACCCGTGGCTGCGACACGGGGGTTCAGGGTGTCGCCACTGAGCGAATCGATTGCGGCAATGCGGAACTCGTAGTTACCCGCGATAGGTGCGGGAATATCGATCGTCGCCGACCGAGCGGTCGTCGCGAGCGTTGTGAAGGTCGTGACGTAGGTGCTGTCCATCGACTTGCTCCACGCCAAGTACCCGCGGACTGCGACCGGCGATGTTACGGTGACGCGGAGCCCCTGTGCTGGCGCTGCTCCCACCGTGAGCGATGTCTGGGCGGTACGACCTGCGGTCGTCATCGTGATGGTGGTCGACCCGTTCGCGACCGCGGTCACGAGGCCGGTGGAGTCCACCGTCGCTTTGGTCGGATCGCTGGAGCTCCAGGTGGTACGAAAGCACCCCGCCAGGGGTGTTCCGACGCTATCGCGCACAGCCGGTGCGAGCGCGAGCACCTGTCCAATCGATAACGACTGCGACGCAGGGGTAACGAGGACGGAAGCGACGGTGGGCACGATTCCCGTGGGCGTGCCGGTGCGCGCGGCGGCGGTCAGGCCGATTGCGGCGCGGGCGATTTGCTGCGCGTCAATGATGTTCACCGCGTCGTCGGCATTCACGTCGCCGGCATTGCTCATGTAGAGCGGGTTCGCAATCGGTAGCGCAACCGCTAACCGCGACACCTGTTGCGCGTCCAGAATGTTCACGACCGCATCGCCGTTGACATCGCCCCACTTGCCGAAGGGCACGACGCAGACGTCGAGCGCGCGGGACTGCAGGGCGGCGCCAAGGGAGACGCCCGCATCAGTGCCGCCAGCGATGCCCTGCAAGGCGACACGCGTGCCACCCACGGTGGACTGCGCGGTAAAATACAGCGTCGCCACCGTGGTGCGCGTGGTCGCGCCGGTGGTATTGAACAGCGAGAGCGCAGCGCTCCCGTTCGCCGCGTCGGCGCTGTTCGTGGTCAGGGTACCGAATCCAGCGGCGGCAACAGAGTCCAACGTCAGGCGTCCTGCCGCCCATTTCAGCTGCGCGGAGAGTGAGGCGAGGTTCCCGCCAGTACTCGGGGTCACGACCAGAGGAATCGCGATCTTTCCACCGGGCGATACTTGCGCCGCCGGCGTTGCGCCGACCAAGACACTCACCGGTGATTGCGCAACAAGCCCGGTCGGGGCGCTTGCAAGGAGCGCGCTGACCGCCGCGAGACCCAGTCGCAGGAGGGGACGACGGCGCATAAAGTTAGGTGCCAGTGACAGTGAACACGACGTTTCCGAGACCGGAGACCGTCGCGGTGACAGTGTTGATGCCAGGAGTGGAACCGAGAATCCACGCAGGAAGCGTGGCGATCCCGCTGCCATCGGTGACAACCGTTGTGGTGGCGAGCGAGCCGCCGCCGCTCGTGACCGTGAAGGTCACAGAGACACTCGCCACACCGGTCCCAGCGTAATCGCGCACCTTCACCGAGAGCGGATAGCCAAGCGTCGTGCCGGCGGCGGCCGATCCTGGAGGGTTGGTGTACGCAATCACGGCGATCGCGGTGCCCGCGGTGCCGGTGATCCAGTTGGTCGGCGTCAGCACCGACGAGCTGCTTGTCCCGCTATTCCCGATAGCGCCAGTGCTGCCATCGCCCGCGCAGAATGGCACGCCGCCCGTGCTGATGGCGCAGGTATTGTTGCCGGAGACGCGCACCGAGGTGAGTGTCAATCCACCGAGCGCTGCGACCGGGAGCGTACGACTCGCGGTCGTGCCGTCGGCGAGACGGCCATCACTGCCGCCGAAGCCCCAGCACCAGAGCGCGCCGCCGGCGTTAATCCCGCACGCGTGGAAGTATCCAACCGACAGACTGGCGAACGATTGTGTGGTGACGACTTCAGTGGGAGAGGTCATGTTCACCGAGGACCCATTCCCGAGCTGCCCCTGACTGTTCCCTCCCCAGCAGAGCGTCGTATTCGTCGTCGTGATCGCGCAGGCAAACTGCTCGCCGACCCGCAGCAGCTTGTAGCTGCGTCCATCATTGACGAGCGTGGGGGTCGGCCGTACGGTGAAGGCCGCATTGACGGGCGATCCGCCCTGGGTCCCATCCGCGGTGAAGCCGCCGCCGCCCCAGCAGTACAGTGTACCCGAGGTCGAAAGTCCACAGGCGAGGTTGCGGCCGATGCCGATCTGTGAGAACGCGACGCCGCCGGTGTTGACGAGCTGCGGGGTGAGTGAGGTCGTGCCCAGCACACCGTCGCCGAGGAGCGACAGATCGTTGGAGCCCCAGCAGTACATCGCGCCGGCGGCAGTCAGACCGCAGCTCGAGGTCCGACTCACCGCAAGCTGGGTGAACACGAGGCCGCCCTGCACCCCCACTGGGAGTGTGCGGTCAGTATAGGTGCTATCGCCAAGCTCACCGAAGCTATTCGAACCCCAGCAATATGTCGCGCCAGCGGCCGTTAGACCGCAGGTGTGATCTGCGGTGCCCAACGAAAGTTTTGTGAACGTCAGCCCACCGTATACGGCGGTGGGGACGTTGCGCTGCGTCAGCGTTTGGTCACCAATCTGACCGCGATCGTTGCTCCCCCAGCATGCGGCGCTCCCGGAGCTATTCAGGGCACAGATGGCATTGCCCGCGGAATATGATCCTACCGTAGCGGCCGTGAACGTGACCGGCGATAGACCGCCGACTGTAGCGGTCGCCGTGTTCGTGGTCGACAGGGCGGAGCCCAACGTGTATCTCACACGCCCGATGCCGTTGGCATCGGTCGATACCGCGGCCGTCGAAAGCGATCCAGCTCCCGCGGTGACCGCGAAGTTCACGGTGACCCCCGACATCGGGTTTCCCCCGCCGTCCCGCACAATCACACCGATCAAACCCGGGAGCGCGGCGCTGGCGAACTGACGCTGCTGATTGCCAAAGGCAATCGCGACCGTTGCTGCGCTATTCGTCACGTACGAGGTCACCGTCAGTGTCAGCATCGGCAGCCCATCGACCACCGCGCCTATGGTAATCGCCGCCGCGTTGGACGGGAGTATGTAACCCAAGGTGGACGCGAGCCCCGTGGAATCGGTCTTGACGATGCTTCCAATGAGGGTGCCGCCCCCACTGAGAATGCTAAATGTCACGGTGGTCCCAATCACGGGACGCCCGAGTCGGTCGCGCACCAACACCTGTGGCGGTGTGGTGAGCGTCGCCCCGGCGGCAGCGGATTGTCCGTTCAACCAGGCAGTCGTCGGGAGAATCGTCGCGGCAATGCCTGCATTCGGACCGTCGGGCCACCCCACGACCATCGCGGGAGTCGTGCGCCGTGCGGTATTCGACACGGCGGTGGTGCTGTCACCCAGCTGCCCGTAGCTGTTCTGGCCCCAGCAGTAGAGCTCACCACTGACCACCCGTCCGCAGCGGCCGCGGAAGCTCACAGTCCCTGCGTCCACAAACGCCATGCCCTGAAGCTCGACTGGTGAGGTTTGGGTCTGCGTGTCACCAAGGCCAAGCTGCCCGCCATTGTTCGAGCCCCAGCAGAAGAGCCGCCCGTCAACGCGCCGAGCACAGACCGAGTAGTTGCCAATCGAGACGTCGACGAACCGTCCATCGTCCGGCACAATCTCGCTTGGGAAGTTCCGAGCGTCCGTCGTGGTGCCGTCGCCGAGCATTCCGGCGCCGCCACGGCCCCAGCATCCAATGTTTCCGCTGGTGGTGACGGCACACATATTCTCTGTTGAGCCCGAGATGCGCGCAGCCGTGAGCCCGCCAAGAATCGGCGTGAAGGTAAACCGGTTGGTAAAGGTCCCATCACCCACCACCCCCGCCGAGTTTTCGCCGGCGCACAACACCTGCCCCGCGAGCGTCACCCCGCAGATGCCATTGAGCCACAACGCGATCTGCTTGAAGTTGGCCGTTCCCAGGGTGACGAGCACCGGGCTCCGCGACCGACGGTCGCGGAGTTCCACGTGGCCCATCCCAGAGGACTGCATGTAGCCCCAGCAGTAGACACTTCCTGACGTCGTCAGCGCGCAGGTGGTGCTTTCGAGCGCGACGATCTGCGTGAAGATCGCGGTGGTTGCCACTGCAACGGGGGCGGTGCGATCGGTGGTCGTGCCATCACCGAGCTGTCCGGCATGGTTCGCACCCCAGCAATAGGCCGCCCCCGCCGCGGTCAGGGCGCATGCGTGCTGCGAGAAGCCATCCGAGACTTTCGCGAAGAGTTGGGAGCCCGAGACTGGGCGTGCATAGTTGCGCGCGCTGGTGGTGGTCCCGTCACCGAGTTGTCCCCGTTCGCCTTCGCCCCAGCAATACACAGTTCCCGCTTTCGCGAGGGCACAGTGCGTGTTGCGGAGCAGCGCACCCGCATTCACGCCGGGATGGAAGTAGGTAAAGGTCACGCCAGCGGAAACGCCTGATGCCGACGCGGTAATTGTGACGGTCGACGGCGTAGCGAGCGCCAGTGTGTAAAGCGAATCCACCCCCATCACCGCCAATCCGGTGCTGTCGCTCGTAACGAATGCATAGCCGCCACTCGACAAGGCGAACGTGACGGGAATGCCCGCAGCGGCTGTTCCGGCCGCCGTGAGTACTCGAACCGTCGGCGTGAGCAGGGGCACCCCTTGTGACCGAGTAATGCTGTCGCCGTCAACCTTCACCATCGTCGCGGCTGCGGCGCTCGCGGTTGCCTTCGCGTAGAAGAGCACCGACGCGCTTGTGCCATTTGCCATCGCAGCGGTCGCTTTCAGCACCTGAATGCCGACGGACGACCCCAGCACCCAGCTGCCCACGGTCGCGCCACCTGATGCGTTCGTGGTCGTGGTCCCGCTCGCGACGGATCCGCCGCCACTCACCACACTGAACGTGACCGTTACCCCCGCGACGCCATTGGATCGCGAATCCCGGATGGCCAACGTCGGTGCGCTGGCCACGGCCGCATTGATCAGGCCCGCCTGCTGAAACGATCCGCCATCTTGACGCATGGTCGCCGCACCACTGCTCGTGCCCGCGGCGAACACCACGGAAGACGGCAGGGTCCGCGTCGACGCGGTCCCGTCGCCGAGCTGCCCCGAACCGTTCTGCCCCCAGCACAAGACCCCGAGTCCACCGGTCGCAAGCGCGCAGCTGTGTCCCCTGGGCTGCAGGAAGCCGCCGGAGATGATCTGCGACCCTGTCCCCATTACGGGGACGGGCGCTGTTTGCGTGGGGCCACTCGCGACGTTGTCGCCAAGCTGGCCGTTATTGTCATTGCCCCAGCACCAGAGCGATCCATCGGCTTTCGCCGCACAGGTCTTGTCATCGCCCGCGCTAATTTCCGTAAACTGGTTCCCACCGCGCACCAGAGTGGGCGACAACCGCGACACCGAGCCACCAGTTCCGAGGTCCGCACCATCGCCAACGGCATTGCTCTGGCCCCAGCACCAGGCGGCGCCGGCACTGGTGAGGGCGCAGCTGTGCCCAGTGCCAACGGAGATCGATGTGACACCACTCACACCGAGAACCTTCACGGGAATAGTCACCGTGGTCGTCGTTCCATTCCCGATCGCGCCGTCGCCGCCGTAGCCCCAGCAGTAGGCGTCGCCGGTGCTCGAAACAGCACAGGTCACCCCGCCACCCGCGGACAGATCCGTAAACGTCACGCCCGCTGGCATCTTCACGGCGCGTGGGACCGATGAGAAGTTCCCCCACGAGCTGTCGCCCAGCTGTCCCGCGACGTTCAAGCCCCAGCAATACGCGAGGCCCGCCGTCGTCAGTCCGCAGCTATGTGCAGCACCCGTGGAAATCTTGCTGAACCGTAGGTTGCCCCGGATGAGCGTCGGGACCGAGCGATTCGTGCGCGAACTGTCGCCCACCGCTCCCGCACCATTGTACCCCCAGCAGTAGCCGACGCCGGCCGTGGACACCCCGCACACGTGATCACTGTTGTTGTGCTTCGTCAGCGACGCAAACGTCACGCCGCCCGAGACCGGCACCGGAATCGAACTGCCTCCCGTTCCGCCATTCCCCAACTGCCCAACGCTACCATCTCCCCAGCAGTAGGCGGTGCTCACGAGAATCCGGCAGCTGTGCTGGCTGATTGGCGTCGCAACAACGCCAAGGTTAAAGGTGACGCTCGCGGCGTTGTCGATGATCGCAACCACGGTCGCGGCACCGGATGTCGTGCCCAAGAGTAGCGAGCCGGGCGCGGTGGCAATGCCCGCGTCGTTGGTGCGCCCCTGCACGCTCGTGATGCTCGCGCCGTTAATCTGCAGCGCCGCGTTGGTGAGGTTCCACGTAACATTTCCCTGCACAACCGGCGCGCCATAGGCGTCGAGGACACGGATCGTGGGGACGATTGGGAGCGGGTAGCCGGCGAATCCGTACTGCGCGTCGCCAGTCACAATGGACAGCGTTGTTCCCGTGCCCGACGTCACAGCACCAACGGTCGCCGTGACCGTCGCGCTCCTGGAGCCAACCGTCGCGGTCAACGTCGCCGATCCGAGCGCGATCCCCGTCACATCACCGCCGTTCGTGACTTTCACTTTGGTCGTGTCGCTGCTCCGCCACTGCACGGGCACGCACCCCGCCAACGGAATGCTTGCGGCACTCGTCGCGAGCACCGACACTTTCCCCACGGAGCCGACGCCGACTGAGATGCCAGCGGCGGGAGCGGGCGTCACCACCGCCACCGCCGGCGTGACGAAGGTGCTCCCTCCGATGCGCGTGGGCGCCGACAAGCCGATGGCGAAGCGCGCGAGCTGCTGCGCGTCGATGATGTTGACATTGCCGTCTGCCGTGACATCACCGGTCGAGCTGAACTGCTCAGGATTCGCGACCGAGAGTCCCACGGCTGCGCGCGCAATCTGCTGCGCATCGAGAATGTTAATGACGGTGTCGCCATTCACATCGCCCCACTTCCCGAACGGCGCCACGCACACGTCCAGCCCGCGGCTGCCCCGTGGAATGGCGAGCTTGCTCCCCATGAGATTCGACGCTTCCGATACATCCAGTGCGATTTGCGTGCCCGCGAGCGACACGCTCCCCGTGAACCAGGCGATCGCAATGGTGCTGCTCCCAACGGCCACAGTGCTACTGAACACGCCGAGCACCGCTCGGCCGTTGCTTTGGTCAATCATCGGGCGGTCGACAGCCCCGAACGAGCCGGCGGTCACGGAATCCAACGTCAGCGCGGTGGGATTCCACTTCAGGGCAGTCGAAATGGACGCGACCGGCGCGCCCCCCGCGTTTGTCACGTCGAGAATCAAGGGCACGCGGAGCGTGCCGCCCAACGCGACCTGCGCGGTCGCTGCAGGGCCGGCCGACAGCATGATCGTTGATTGCGCCACGATCGTCACCGGGAGGACGGTGGCGATCGCAACAGACACGACACGACGAAAAACGGACATGCGCTTCAGCCCAGTTCGGGGGAGACTCAGCACTTCAAAACCATGGCCTGCAGGTATTCGGAGCGTGCGTTACCGTGCGTTACCGTGCGTGTTTCACACCAGCGTCTACTCCGGGGATCGACGACCGCTTCCTGTCGCATCCTCAATCCCCGACGAACCCATCAGCGCGCCTTTCGCCATCGCGCGCCCCTCGACATCGCCGGCCACTTCGAGCGTCACCACCATCGCCGCCTTCTCGAGCGACGACCTGCGATGCGCCACCAGCCGTACTGCGTCCGTCCCCACAAATCCTGTTGCGGTGAATCCGGCGAACCGCACCGAGCCTTTACTCATCGCGTTGGGATTCACAAATCGAAATCCATCACGACCAGCCGTCACACTGTCCACCACCAGCACCGCTGGGTCGAACGACATCGATCCCTGATACGAGCCGAGGGCGAAACCCGACGCCTCCACGTGCAGGGTGAGCACCAAGTGCGAATCCGTTGAGCCCACCTCACGCACCACGCGTGTCCGTACGGAAGGCGCAGACCACACGCTCCCGACCACCGCCACGCACGCGAGCCGCGTGAGCACCGGATGCCTCAGCGTGTCACCACCATCCCGCTGTACAAATCGCGAAGCGCGTTGCTCGCCTTAAGCGACGAGGCGCGAATCGATGAGCCCGTGGTCTCGCCCGCGACATCCAGCGTGCCCACGATGTTGACCGGCACCTTGCCTGGCTTGAACACGCCGACCAGTCGGAATACTTCGGTGTTCGAAAACTTTTCCGTCGCAAAGCCCGCGAACCGCACCGTGCCACTCGCGACCTCCGCGGCATTCACAATCCGGAACTCGCCAGTCGTACCCGACGGCGTTGGCACCTGGCTGATCGACAGCGCGTTCGGGTCGAACGTCAGCACGCCTTGGTACGACGCAACTGGGACGCCATTGCCGACCACGCTGACCACGAAAATCGCGCTGTCGCCGCTGGTGCGCGTGTCCTGCTGCACCATGACTTGCACGTTCCCCGTCCCAACGAGCGTGACGAGGTCCGTCTGCGGTGCGGTGGGATGCTTGTCAGCACAGGAGGTGACGACGGTCATAACCGCGAGCGCGGCGCCAGCGAGAACTATTTTGATTGCACGCGACTTCATAGACGACATCCTCCAAGGGAGATCCGAACGACTACGGGACGATAGAGACGAGCAATGGACGCACGGCAAGCGGCACGGCGACGGCATTTTCATTGCCGGCCGCCGTCACCACGAGCCCCACGGTCGACGTGGTATTCGCGGCGCCATTCTTTGGGAGCAGCGTGATGGTGTACAGCGTGGTCGAAGCGGTGGCGGCGGTCGGCGAGAACACACCGACGGTCACTTTGCCACTCGCCGCAGCGCTGATGTTCTCGAACACGGAGCCGAAGGTGCCAACCGTGCTCGATACGAACGTGAACTTGTTCGTGTCGAAGGTGAGGTCGAAGCTGGCGGATGCGAGGGTCGTCCCCTGCGGATACGTAAGATCAAGCACCACGGGAATGACGAGCGTGCCAGCCATGTTGACCGACGCAGTGGCGATGCTCGCCTTACCACCAGCGTTCAGCGTGAGTCCACGTGCGCGGGCTGCTGCGGTGAACGTCGCCGATGTCGTGACGCCGGCACAGCTCGCGGTCAGCGTCTGCGCACCCACCGTGGTTCCGAGTGTCCACGAACTGCTCAGCGAGGAAGTCGCGCCGGTCACTCCGGTGGCGGTTCCGACAACGCCGCCACTGCTGGCCGCGAAGTTCACAGTAGCACCACTGATAAGATTCCCGCTTGCGTCGGCAACCTGCACCATCGGCGTAATCGGCAATAGGGCACCCACGAAATAGCTTTGCTCGGGAGCGCTCACCGCCATGCACACCGAGGGAACACCAGCCCCGATGGCGAAGGCCGAGCTCGTGGCGGCACTGACCCCGCTCGCTGCAGCGCTCAGCTGATATCCGGTCCCGGCGCGCGTGATGCGCGCGGCGTTGAACGTCGCGACGCCGTTCACTGGCGTGGCCGTGACCGTACCGCCCAGCGTCGCGGTGGTTGTGCTGCCGAGCGTCGCGGTGGTTGTGCTGCCGAGCGAGAGCGAGATGGGGGTCGTGAACGCGGTCGCGAGGTTACCGTAGCTGTCCAGCGCATTCACCGCGAACGTCGGAATCGGACCGTCGGCGGTTCCGTTTGCCAGTTGGGTGCCGAACTGCAGCGCAACCGCAGTTCCCGGCGTCACCGCGAAGGGCGTGGTGGTGGTGCTCGTAAGGCCAGCGGCAGCGAAGCTGAGCACATAGCCGGTGCCGACCTTCGACACCTTCAGATCCGTGAAGCGCGCCACACCGCTCGTCGCGGTGGCGACGGTCGTGCCGCCCAGCACCGCGCCGGACGTAGCGTTCAGGGCGACACTCACCGTTCCCGTGAATTCTGTCGCGACGTTACCAAACGCATCGACCGCTTGTACGGCGACACTCGGGAGCGTGGTGCCCGCGATGACGGTGCTGCCCGGGTTGGTTATGACCACGAGCCGTCCCCACGGGGCAGGGGTCACCTCAAACGCGGTGGAGGTCCCACTCGATAGTCCGGGTGACGACGCGACCAGGGTATAGCCGGTGCCGACGGTGGTGATGACCAACTCCGAAAAGGTGACCACCCCAGCAGTCGCGGTGGCGACGGTGGTGCCGCCCAGCACCGCGCCAGCAGCTCCGCCTTTCAATGCCACAGTGACCGATCCAGCAAACGATGGGGCGGTATTACCAAATGCGTCACGCGCGGTGAACTGCACGGTGCCAAGTGATTGCCCCGCGACTATCGACGCAGGCGGATTCACGGTCGCCGCGAGCGCCGTGGCAGCTCCCGGCGTTGCCGTGGCTTTGAACGTCACCGGCGAACCGCTCAGTCCGGTGGCGGCGAAGGTCGCCGTCTGCGGACCAGCTGTCCCGGCCAATGTCCAGGTCGTGCTCGCCAGCCCGTTCTCATCGGTGGTCAACTGCGAGACCGGCGCCGTTGCGCCAGTGCCGAAGGTCACCGTAATCGGCGTGCCCGCCAGCGGCAACGCATCAGAGCCTAGCACGCGCACAACCAGTGGATTCGCGAGTTGCTGCCCCACCACGCTCGTTTGGTTGTCGCCAGAAACGCCAGCGATCGCCGAAGCCGCCGCATTCACGGTCAGAATCACCGTGTCCTTGGGGCCCGTCAACAACTCTGCGACAATCCGCGCCGTCCCGCGTTTTTTGGTGGTCCCGACGCCAGAGGCGGCGTTCGTGATGCCGGCCACCGCCGTATCGAGCGATGTCCACTTAAACGGCGTGTTCGCTAGGGCGTTTCCACTCGCATCCAATGCGCTGGCCGACCAGGTAAATGTCTGGCCGATGAAGACCTGCTGCGTACGGGGAGCGATCACCACAGACTTCGCGGTCGCGCCGGTGCCGGTATAGGTCACCGTCACCGTTACCTGAGCCGGGGGCGGCGTTCCGCCACCGGAACCGGTTGACACAGTCGCAGCAGTCGCCACAATCGGCGCGGCTCCTCGGAACACGGTGTCGCCCGCAGGAGACACATATTTCAGATTCATGTTCATCGGTTCACCACTCGCCGGGGCAGTCGGCGAAAGCGGAACATCCATGCTCACGGTCACCGAGTCCTTGCCGTCAGGAAAGGTGACCATCGTGTCGAGCGCCACACTACTGTCCGCGCGATACAGCATCACGCGCACCTTACTTACGGGTACAATCTGGCTGGTGCCGGGAGCGTTGTCGCGGAGGGCCTGCGGAAACTGCGTCAGGAAGCTGATGCCATGCGCCATGATTCGGAGGCCGCGACTCGGAGCCGTAACCTCACGAGCGCAACTCGCCACCCCGAGAACAAGGGCAAGCGAAAAGAGCACGAATCGTCGCAAAGCACTACCGGTGCGCACTGGCAGACGTATCCCGAAAAAGGCTTAGGGGGAGCTCAAGAGACCGCAGGGTGTTTCGCGGTTTCCACAGCTAATCCAATGCAAAATTACAACTATAGACGCACTCACGACAAGACAGGGCGCTCGCAACCGCCCCCGCCACAATCCGCGGAGCGAGGGATAGCGGTTGACCGACAGTCGAACAATACTTCAGTGACCTCCCGCGCGCGGTGCGCGCCGTCACATTTCCCGCCATACGGCTCCATGCAAAAACGCCTCAAACTGATCCTCACACTCGCGATTCCGCTCGCCTGTGCTTCGGTGTTTGTTCGCTTCGGAGTCTGGCAGTTGTCCCGCCTCGCAGAACGGCGGGCGTTCAATACCATACTCACGGCGCGAACAATCGCCCAACCTATTGCATTCCAATCACTTACGCGAGATACGTCCGTCGGTCACTATCGTCGCGTCACGGCATCAGGCCGGTTCGATTACACCCATCAAATCGTCTATGCGGGACGCTCGCGCGATGGCTCCCCAGGGGTCTACTTAATCACCCCGCTCCGGATGGACGGAACCGATACCGTTGTCTTGGTCAACCGTGGATGGGTCTACTCCCCAGACGCCGCAACAGTCGTCGAGTCGCGGTGGCAGGAAGCCGACTCGGCGTCCGTCGCCGGCTATACCGAAACGTTCGTCGCTGCTGATCCACGGGTCAACCCGGCTATGCCGCGTCGACTCCGTACCCTCGATCAAGCAACCATCGCCCAACTCGTCGCAGCACCGATCGCCCCGTACATCATCATTCGCAACGACACCACTGTCCCATCAGCGATGCCAGCGGCGGGACCTCCTGCGGTGGATTCCACCCCGGCGCGACTCACGCTCCCACCGCTCGACGAAGGGCCGCACCAGTCCTACGCCTTCCAGTGGTTCGCGTTCGCCGCGATCGCGGTGGTCGGTGGTGTGATGCTCACACGCCACACCCTCGAACGTCGCGCCTAAGCCGCTGGCGAGAGGTCAGGCCACCCGCTCGCGGCGATACTGCAGCAGCACGACCGCCGACACAATCATTGCCCCACCACTCATCACGCTCGTCGTCATCGGCTGCGCGAGAACCACCGCGCCGAGTACCGCCGTAAGAAATGGCTCCACGCTCGAGACAATCGCGGTGCGAACTGGCCCGAGCCGCATCAACCCTTTCAAGAAAAACACACTCGGCAGCACGGTGCTGCAGAGCGCGAGCGCGAGAATCGCGCCCCACGCACGGCCGCTGATCGAGAGTGTGAGCGATCGTTCGCCAACGGTGAGCATCAGGAAACAGAGGGCTGCCCCGATATTGGCATACGCGCTCGTCACCGCGCTCGGGTGCGACTTCTGCATCCACTGCATGAGCGGGATGTACAGGCCGTAGACGGCCGCTGCGCCAAGCGCGAGCGCGATACCGTGCGCCGTGCCACTCCCCGCGAACGGCGAGAGATCACGCGTCCCGCTATTCGCGAGCTGCAACACGATGACCCCAACTCCGCCACACACACCGACGAGCGCTATCGCACGCCGCGCGCTGAGTGCTTCCGCGCCGCGGAGCAGCTGCACCAGCGTCATCCACGCCGGAAAGGTGAAAAACAGGAACCCAAGGGTCGCGGCCGTGATAAACTGGAGACTCGACAGTGCGAGCCCCACGAACAACGCCTGTCCGCCACCGCCGAGGACGATGAGCCGCATCGCTTCCTTCCACGCCACTTTGGGATATCGGCGAGTCCCGACCCACATCACCAACACCACGGCGCTGAGCGTGTAGCGCCAGGTCAGGACGGTGAACAACGACACACGCTCGCTGACCGCGAGACTGGTGAGGGTGCTCACCGCGGCAAACCCCAGTGCGGCGAGCAGCATCCATCCGAGGCCCGAGCCCATCGATGTGGCGTCGGCGTGCGTCGTGCGCGGCGGGGTCACCGCGTCAGCCCATGTACTTCCCGAGGACGATCAACGCCACCGTGAAGTAGATGACGAGTCCCGTGACATCCACGAGCGTTGCCACGAACGGCGCGGACGAACTCGCCGGATCGAAGCCAAGGCGTTTCAGCAAGAAGGGCAGCATCGAACCGGTGAGTGACCCGAAGGTCACGATCCCGGTGAGCGCGATGAACGTGTTGAGCGCGACGAGCAGATATGGCGCTTGATGTCCGTAATCGTAGAATCCCGCCTTCTGCCACACGATGACACGAACGAACCCGATGACGCCGAGAATCGCACCGAGGGTCATGCTCGTGGGGAGTTCGCGCAGCGCGACGCGCCACCAATCGCTGAGCTCAACTTCCTTGAGCGCCATCGCGCGGGTAATCAACGACGTGGCCTGCGAGCCCGAGTTGCCACCGCTGCTCATGACGAGCGGTACAAATAGCATGAGCACAGGAAGCTTCTGCAGTTCCTGATCAAAGTATTGCAACGCACTCGTCGTGAACATCTCGCTCACCATGAGCACGGACAGCCAGCCCGCGCGCTTCTTGAGCATCCCGACAATCCCCATCTGCATGTAGGGTTCGTCGAGGGCTTCCATACCGCCCATCTTCTGGACGTCTTCGGTCTGTTCTTCTTGGATCGCGTCGATGACGTCGTCGACGGTGACCACGCCCAGCACGCGTTCGGTGTCATCCACTACGGGCACGGCGACGAGATCGTACTCCGAAATCACGCGTGCGACTTCTTCACGGTCGGAGGTCGGATGCACGTGCCGCACTTCGGTCCAGGCGACATCGCTGACCCGCGCTCCTTCCGGGGCTGCCAGCAGTTCGCGCAGGGAGAGCACGCCGCGCAGGATCCCCTTGTCATCTACCGAGTACACGACATTCATCGCTTCGCGCCGACCACCGCGGGCAATCTCGCGCACGCGACGCAGCGCAACCTCCACGGTATCGGTCTCTGGTACCGACACGAACTCGGTGGTCATGAGACCGCCGGCGCTGTCGGTGGCGTATTCGAGCAACTGCTCGGTGACGCGCCGATCCTCTTCCGGCAGCGCTTCGACGATGTCTTCGGCGTGCTCTTCGTCGATCTCGTCGAGCGCATCGACGCGATCGTCCGGCGTCATCTGTGCGATGAGCTTGGCCGCTTGCTCGGGGCTCATCTCCTCGAGGAGCTCCACGCGGAGCTCCTCGCTCACATACTCAAGAACCGCAGCAGCGCGATCTGGCGGGAGTGCGGCAAAGAAGGCCGGGAGCTGCGATCGCGGAAGCTTCTCGACGACGTCGGCTAAGTCGGCCGGGTGGACTTCCTCGGTCTCGGCGGCAATCGCGCCAGGGTCCGACTCGAGAAGGTCGAGAAGGTCCGGTGCGAGGAGGGACGCGATTGACGGCTCGTCACCGTGCGTCTGTCTGGCTTTCATGATCCCTCCCTCCCGACCGTCGGGTGTCGCCGCGCCTGCACCTGGGCAGTGCGCTAATCCAAGCCTCTAAGGTTGCACGCGGGGAAGCTAACCGTCGGCGACGGCGGATAACACCCCTGTGCCGTTTCGATGCTCAGGGGGAATCCTCGAGCGGAGCGAGCAGGGGGAGCTGCGCAGGGAGGCGCTCGATATGGCTCACACGGCACCCCACCGTTTCGACGGCGCCGCGCAACTCGGCCTCGTCGAGCGCCGTGCCCTCGACAATCGCCTCTCCCATCTCCACCTGGGCGCTGACAATCCCGGGTACGCCGGTCATCGCGGTGAACACCGCGCGCTTGGCGTGCACCGAGAGCATCCCGTCAATCATGAGGCGGAGTCGCATACGGGAATGATTGGCGATGCGCGGTCGCTTCGGAAGCGGCAACAAGCAGGCTCAGCGCGAGCTGCCGCACAGGGGTGGCGTCGGCCGCGCAGCCCTGTGACCTTTCGTACAGCACCCTCTTGCCCATCATTGCCATGACCCACGTCGCCTTCCTCGGCCTCGGCGCTATCGGAACTCCGATGGCCCGCCATCTCGCCGCTCCTGAGTTCACACTCGCCATCTGGAACCGAACCGCCAGTAAGGCGGCGGCATTCGGCGCCGAGTTCGGGAGTCGCGTTGCGACCAGCCCGGCGGACGCCGCAAAGGGTGCCGCCGTCGTGGTTACCTGTCTGCCGACCTCGAAAGAAGTCGAGGCACTCCTCGACGGTCCGGACGGGCTGCTCGCCACGATGGCGCGGGGCACGGTGCTCGTGGACTGCACCTCGGGCGATCCAGCGAGTTCGCAGCGGATCGCCAAGCGGTTGCATGACCACGGCATCGGATTCCTCGACGCGCCGGTCAGCGGTGGTGTGGCAGGCGCCGAGATTGGCACGTTGACGGTGATGGTCGGCGGCGATGCTGGCCTGCTCGCGCGCGTGATGCCGGTGATTGAAGCCTTTGGTGAGAAGATCATTCATTGCGGTCCGATCGGCGCAGGCCATGCGGTGAAAGCGGTGAACCAGGCCTTGCTGTCGTTGCACATCTGGGGACTCGGCGAAGGGCTCTTGGCCTTGAGTAAGGCCGGCGTCGCACCGGCTGTGGCGCTCGACGTGATCAACGGCTCGAGCGGGCGCTCGAACGTGTCGCAGAACCTGTTCACGCAGCGCGTGGTGGGACGTGCGTTCCCGCGTACCTTCCGCCTCGCGCTCATGGACAAGGACATCAAGATCGCCGCGCAGTTGTTGCGCGAGCAGGGCGTGCCCTCGCCGCTCTTGCAGATGATGACCGAACTGACGAGCGCCGCCCATCTCGCACTCGGTGAAGAAGCGGATCACGTGGAGATGGTGAAGTACATCGAACAGATTGCTGGATCGGAGATCGTCTGACCATGGCCGACGCTCAGGGCACGACAAAATCACTCGACGAGATCCGCGCGCTCTTTCCGGCGCTCGAACGCACGCATAACGGCTATCCGGTAGCCTATTTCGACGGACCCGGCGGAACGCAGGTGCCCCTGTCGGTCGTGCAGGCGATGGGTGGGTATTTGTTGCACCACAATGCCAACACGCACTGGGTGTATCCGACGAGCGTGGAAACGGACGCGCT
>Ga0214919_10006163_pt1 | contig 16589 bp, 21 predicted proteins | sample LL1503_MetaG_FD_177994 | JGI IMG/M metagenome (GOLD analysis project Ga0214919, IMG submission 177994) | Freshwater microbial communities from Lake Lanier, Atlanta, Georgia, United States - LL-1503 | ecosystem: Environmental > Aquatic > Freshwater > Lake | place: USA: Georgia | collected... | reverse complement strand
CTAGCTAATTGAACACAGGTATCTTGAATTAATGTATGAGCCATTGCATTGAAAAATAAACTATCAGCGCAAAAAAAGCCGCAACATAATCATCGAGCATGATACCCAATCCGCCACTAACATTTCTGTCGATATAGCTAATGGGAAAAGGCTTCCAAATATCGAAGACTCTAAAAAGTATAAACAACTCAAAAATTTGAAAAAAATTTAAAACAGGATCCGCAATAATTAACATGAGAAAAAAAGCAGAAATTTCATCCCAAACAATAGCACTAGGATCTTTAACCTTGAGTGCATGAGCTGTTTGGTTACAGACAAAAATACCTACAACTGTAAATAAAAGAGCAATTAATATTTTTATGAAAAAACTATAAGAAAAAATAAATAAATAAAGAGGAATGCCGATAAGAGTACCTAATGTACCCGGCGCCTTTTTTGAAAGTCCAGCTCCAAAACCTAGCGCTATAAAATGTGATGGATGTTTGAGTAGGAATTTAATATTAAGCAAAATGATCAAATCCCTTAGGGTTAAATTTTATTGATTTTCCTTGCTCGTTTAATATTTGAAGAACCTGATTCTCAGTAATGGAACCAATCACGCTGACAGGTGTATTTGTTCTTTTTGCAATTTTTTTGATTTGAGACCTATTTTTTTTAGCAGCTGTAAATAGAAGCTCATAATCATCACCACCATTTAATACAAATTGGTATTGTTTTGATGCCTGAATAAACTTTTCACATGGTATGTGATTGAGTAAAAGAGTAGCACCTACTTTTGACGCTTTTAAGATGTGCCTTAAATCTTGCATAAGCCCGTCAGAAATATCAATACAACTATTTGCATAGCGCGGCAAATAAGCGCCTAAAGAAGTTTTTGGAGAAGGTGTTTCAAGTGCTCTTATACATTTAATTTTTATACGTGGCGGTAGTTTTAATTTGCCTTGAAGGTTTGCTAAACCCATTGCTGCAAGCCCTAATTGACCTGTGACCCAAATATCGTCATTAAATTTTGCACCAGATCTTAATAAAGAAGTATTTTTTTTGATTTCACCCATAATGGTGATTGAAATACTGAGTGAGCCTTTTGTGGTATCACCGCCAATAAGATCAATGCCGAATTTATCTGCACACTTAAAAAACCCCTCTGAAAATTTCTTGAGCCAAGCATGGTTTATTTTTGGAAGTGATATGGATAAAGTCGCCCATTTCGGTGTGGCGCCCATGGCTGCGATATCAGATAAATTCACTGCTAATGATTTCCAGCCTAAGTGAGATGGGTTTGTATTTTTTAGAAAATGAGTATTTTCTACAAGCATGTCAGAGGAAATGGCTAATTGATAATTTTTTTGAACGTTAATCATTGCTGCGTCGTCGCCAATACCCAGCGCTGTTTGCTTCATTTTTTTCTTAAAATAGCGTTCAATAATTTCAAATTCTGAAGTCATTTTTATTTTGTTTTAGGCCTAAAAGTTTTCACAATACATTCATGAGTTTCAATAAAAGGCCCATTTAAAAGATCAATACAATAGGGGATTGCAGCAAAAATACCATGCACCATTATTTCGCCTTGATCATTTTTTAACCCCTCAAGTGTCTGGGCAATAGATTTAGGCTGGCCAGGCAAATTAATGATAAGTGTATTCTTTCGAACAACCGCAATTTGTCTCGATAGAATTGCAGTTGGAACAAAATGTAAACTGATTTGACGCATCTGCTCTCCAAAGCCAGGCATCTCGCGATCTGCGATTGCCAGCGTTGCTTCAGGAGTGACGTCTCTTAAAGCTGGGCCTGTGCCTCCTGTTGTAAAAATCAAATCACACACTTCGATATCTACAAAATTAATTAATGTAGACTCAATAAGAGGTTTTTCATCAGGAATAACTTTTTCTATAGTTTCAAATGGTGAGCTTAAAGCCTTTTGAAGCCAAGATTTTAGGTTGGGTATGCCTTGGTCCTCATATTCGCCTTTTGAAGCTCGATCGCTAATTGAAATGAGTCCAATTTTAGTGAACTTATTTTTCATGATGAGTCATAATGAGTGAAAGCTTGATCATAACATTATCGTCTTGTGAGGATTCTATGCCATTTAAACTTATTTTTATAATGCTTAATTTATTCAGTATGTTATCTATCGCTGAAGAAACAAATTTATTCCAAGCAAATTATCAAACCCAAAGTAATAGCAGTCTACATTCATTGCAAAAAAAGCCTGACACTAAAATTTATGCTGGTATGAATAAAGAAAAAGACAATATAAGAATGTTAGAGGATGGATATGATTTAATGGGGACTTCTTCATTTCAAGGACCATTTGTAGAGCCTAATCAAGCGCTTAAGCATGCGCAATCTATTGATGCAGATGTAGTTTTAGTATATGACCGAAAAATAAACGAAATGACTCGATCTGCTCGACTAAGACAGATTCATGATGAAATGAAAAAAGAACAGAAGAGTGAAAAAAATGCTGTGATTGAGGTGAGTGAAGCCGATTTAAAAGATAAAAATAGCAAATTTGAATTTTATGCAACCTATTGGGCTAAATTGCCACAACCTATTTTAGGATTGCATGTTATTAAACTAATCACAAAAAACTCTGATACAAAAGAGACGCAACAGGAGAAGGGTTTAAAAGTTGTTGCAGTTATTAAAGATTCACCAGCTTTTAAAGTGGGTATTCAAAAAGGTGACGTGATCATTGCATTAAATGATGTGAATACTGAATCACCGGAAGAATTTTCTAAGTCAGTATTTAAACAACAGGGTAACAAAGTGAAAATTAAATACGCAAGAGATGACGAAGAAAAAGAAGTGAGTACAGAACTTAATCGTAGATAATTTTACTTCTCAATAATTTTTTTTATAAGCTTAAATAACTCACGATTATATTTTGGCGCCTTATCTTTGTTCTTTTCTTCTATAGCCTCTTTAACAGTGCTTAATAAAATTAATTTTTCCTCAGTAGGAAATTTAATTAAGAAATCATGAATGCTCCCGGGCTCTTCAATTAATTTTTTTCGCCATAATTCTATGTTATGAAAATGTTGTTTTTCTTTGAGCTCTTGTTGATTCCAAAAAGTCATTATGGTGTTTAATTCAGTTGAATCAAAATTTCTCATGAGCTTGCCAATATATTGACTTTGCCGCCTTTTGGCGCCATTGCTTGTAATTTTTTGCATAGCCAGAATGGCTTCAAATAAATTCGTGGGCAAATTTAGCGCTTTCAATTTAGATAGAGATAATTCACACAATTTTAATCCAAGAGATTGAAGATTCTCTGCCTCGAGCTTAAGTTGCGTCCTACTGACAGTATTTTTTTCTAAATTCTTATCTTTTGTCATATGAGTGTAAGTGAATTTAAAGAGTGACTATTTCTAAGTTATGATAACAGGGTTTACTTTCTCATCTATCAAGACATGAAAAAAAATCAATTTGATTTAGAGCATTTAAAAAAAATTGCTGATCATACTTTAAGCTATGCAAAAAAAATTGGTGCGACTGCATCTGAAGTCGAAGTTAGTTATGGAACTGGCAAAAATATTTCTGTTCGTTTAGGCAGTCTAGAAAATCTAGAAATTAATAGGGACAAAGGATTTTCTGTCACGCTTTATAATGGTAATCGTAAGGGTAGCTCAAGCTCGTCTGATTTATCCACACAAAGTATTGAAGATACCGTAGATGCTGCTTTTAACATTGCACGCTACACAGCAGAGGATCCTTTATTTGGCCTTGCTGATAAAAATCTTATGGCAACTCATATCAAAGATCTTGATCTTCATGATGCTTGGGATATTTCTATAGATAATATGATTGACCTTGCAAAATCGTGTGAAGCATCTGCACTTGATGTGAGTCAAAAAATTAACAATTCAGAAGGTGCAAGCATTTCTTCTTCTGAAGGAATTTTTATTTATGCAAATAGCCATGGATTTATGGAGGGCTATCCAACAACGAGACATTCGATTGCTTGCTCTGTAATTGCAGAAGAAAAATCGATGATGCAAAGAGATTATTGGTATTCATCAGCAAGGCATGTTGATGATCTTCAATCTGTTGATTTAGTCGGTAAATTAGCTGGCAATAGAACATTGTCTCGGCTTGGAGCTAAAAAAATTCAGACATGTCATGCCCCGGTCATTTTTGAAGCGCCAATAGCTACTGGGCTCATTTCATCTCTTGTGTCAGCTATCTCTGGGGGGAATTTATATCGCCAATCTTCATTTCTTCTAAATTCGCTTGGAGAGAAAGTAGCAAGCGATCAATTAACTATTGAAGAAGATCCTTTTCTTTTGCGAGGCGATGCAAGCTCTATGTTTGATGATGAAGGGGTAGCTACCCATTCAAGATTATTGATTGATCAAGGTACTGTTAATGGATATCTTCTATCCTCTTATTCTGCTCGAAAGCTTGGCATGAAATCTACAGGCAATGCTGGTGGTGCTCACAATTTGATCGTAAAGACCGGCAACCAAGATCTCAGAGACCTAATTCGAACAATGCATAAAGGCTTACTCGTGACCGAGCTCCTTGGCCATGGATTAAATATGGTGACTGGGGATTATTCAAGGGGTGCTGCAGGATATTGGGTTGAAGATGGGGTGATTGCTTATCCAGTTGAAGAGATTACGATCGCAGGCAATATGAAAGATATGTTGAAACAGATTGTTGCAATTGGAAATGACGTTTATAAAAACGGATCAAAGCACACAGGTTCGATTTTAATAGAAGAAATGAGTATTGCTTCTAGTTAGTTACCGCCTAGAGGAATTGTGTACGAGTTAATATGGTCTTTATCTGCGCCGTCTTTAACAAGGTTTTCTCTATTTTGTATATAACTATCGCGCATATAAGCGTAGGGATCAAAGGCTTTATCTCGAATGTCAATATCATCCATTAGGTCTGCACGCTTATCAACTACAGCAATTGCGATTGTAGTCCATCTAGCGGTATCATCATTGATGTAGCCAATTGGGTCGAAGAAAACTGCATCAGTTATGAAACCAATACCATCTCTTGTGCTCGATGGACCAAGAAGAGGAAGTACCAGATAGGCACCACTATCAAAGCCATAATAACCAAGAGTTTGACCGAAGTCTTCTTTAGTGCGCACGCCACCAGATTTTGAATGAACATCAAATAAACCAAGTACGCCAACGGTTGTATTTACAGCCACGCGACCTGTTGTATTAGCAGCTTGTTTAAATTTAAATTGGAAGAGTTCGTTTACAAGCGTTACGACATCACGAATGTTCTTAAAGAAATTATTTACACCTGTTTGAATAGGTGATGGTGTTATTGCTTGGTAACCTTGGGCTACTGGTTTTAAAGCAACCTTATCAACGACATCATTAAATTTATAAACCGAACGATTAAGGCCTTCAAGAGGATCTTTATTTTGTTGTGAGGCACAACCAAACATGAAAAAAGTGACTAGGATTGCGACGAAAAATTTGTAGAAGTGTTTTCTCATGAGTATGTGTTTCATAAAGGTTAGCCAAATTATCTATGAATGTTGTTTTTTTGTCTATAACTTACTGAAAATAAAGGCTCAAGGGCTTTTTATGTTGTATAAAAACAACATATTAGCTTTTGACCGATTTGTAGAGAGCCAAAGCCTTAATTCTTTGCGATGCATGATCAACAATGGGCTTAGGATAGTCAATTTTTTGAGTTTTTTGACTAAGCCACGGGGCATGAATCTCATCATTATCGAGGCTATAAAGTTCTGGGATATATTTCTTAATAAACTTCCCTTGAGGATCGAACCTTAAAGATTGCGTCATTGGATTGAAAATTCTAAACCATGGCTGAGCATCACATCCTGTAGAAGCTGCCCATTGCCAGCCCCCATTATTAGCGCTTAAGTCGAAATCAATCAATTTTTCAGCAAAATAAGCCTCACCCCATCGCCAATCGACAAGTAAATCTTTGACTAAAAAAGAAGCTGCAATCATTCGAAGTCTGTTATGCATAAAACCCGTTTGGTTAAGCTGCCTCATTGCGGCATCTACAATAGGGTAGCCTGTTTTTCCCTCAGTCCATGCCTTAAAATAATCAGGATTATTTTCAAAAGCGATTAATTCATATTCTTTTTTAAAGGCTTTGCCAAACGCCACATCAGGGCGATGAAATAAAATTTGAAAATAAAATTCGCGCCAGATCAGTTCATTGAGCCAACTTTCACTACCTTCATTAAAAGACTCTAAAGCTAAACGAAAAAGTTGTCTGATGGAGACTGTGCCAAATCGCAAATGGACAGATAGGTATGAAACGCCTTTAATTGCAGGAAAATCTCGTGTTTTTTTATAAAGACTCATCCTCTCTTTAAAGTCTTCGACGAGTAATTTACCTCCCTTCATGCCTGTATGAATTTTAATATCATGGAGATTGGTTGTTTGAAACCCCATATCTTTAAGAGAGAGCAGAGGTTCAGATTTAAATTGAGCAAGATTTTTGATAAAGGGTTCAATATCAAAACGAGGAAGGGTGATTTGGTTAAGTTTTTTTAAGTAATTATTTTTGTATGGCGTAAAAACGGTATAAGGTTTGTCGAGGGCAGTGAGAATTTCATTTTTTTCAAAAACGACCTGATCTTTAAAATCATAAAATGCAACATTTTTTTTGATAGCAAGGTTTTTTATTGCTTCATCTCGCTTAATAGCGTGTGGCTCATAATCTCTATTGGCATAGATTGCATCAATTTTAAATTCATCAATTGCCCGAGAAATAGCGTTAGAAGCTAGATCATGTGTGACAATTAAATCAGATTTTTTCTCTCTAAGACTTCCTTTAAGTTCTTTAACACTCTCCCAAATAAATTCAACGCGCCTGTCTTCGTTATGTTTTAAAGCATTTAAAATTTCTTTATCAAAAATAAAAATACAAAAAACATGGTTAGATTCTTGCAGTGCATGAGATAAAGCGGCATGATCGTAATCACGTAAATCTCTTCTAAACCAAACGAGTGAATTGTTGTGTTTTTTATTCACGATGATAAGGGTGATTTTCTAAAATCGAGTGTGCTCGATATAGTTGTTCTGCAATTAAGACTCTCACAAATGCATGGGGAAAAGTTGATTTAGAGAGGCTCCATGTAAGATTAGCTTTGTGAAGAATATTTTCATGAATGCCATCTGCGCCACCAATAATAAAAGCGATGTGTTTAAAATGTTCGGACCAATGCTCTAATTTTTGAGCAAACTCCTGTGATGAGAATTGAACACCTTTTTCATCAAGCACAATTAAAAATTCTTTATCAAGATGAGATAAAATTTTTTCGGCCTCACCCAATTTTTTTTGCTCTACAGAGTCAAATTTTTTTTCAGGTTTGATTTCTATAAGCTGAGTAGAAAAATCGCGATCAAGTTTTGAAATATAACTATCAAAAGCCTCGTTAATCCAGCTTGGCATTTTATTGCCAATTGAAATGATTTTAATTTTCAATGAAGCGAACTAATTTTTTTAGTGGATTGTTTTTTAGGAGGCTCGATCCATAACTGCTCGAGGTTGTAATAGGCTCGGGTGGTAGGAAGCATAATATGAACAATCACATCATCTATATCTACAAGAACCCATTCACCTTCTTTTTCACCTTCCACACCATTGATATGCACATCCATTGATTTCATTTTTTCGCAAACATTATGTGCAAGTGCTTTTGTCTGTCTGATTGAGTTGGCGCTCGCAATCACCATAAAACTTGTCACAGTTGTCATTTTTCTTACATCAATGACTTCTATATCAAAAGCCTTGATGTCTTCAAGCGCTTCAACTACAGCTTTTTTAATATCGTTCAAAGTCATCGATAATTAAGCAGCTTGAATCTGAATAGAGTCTTTTTTTGCAATAATTTGATTTTTTTCATTAACGTAAACAAGAGCAGGCTTATATTTTTCAAGCTCTAGCTCTGAGTAATTTCCATAGGTGGCAATAATGATGAGATCGCCAGGATTAGCTTTGTGAGCGGCTGCTCCGTTAATAGAAATAACACCCGAATTTCTTTGCGCTTTAATAGCATAAGTAGTAAAACGTTCGCCATTCGTAATATTGTAGATAGCAATTTGTTCGTACTCTCTAATTTGGGCAGCTTCAAGCAAGGTTTCATCAATCGCGCATGAACCTTCATATTCAAGTTCAGAATGTGTCACTTGAACACGATGAAGCTTAGATTTGAGCATGATTCTTTGCATATTTAGGACTTCAAAACTAGATCTAAAGGAAGTCCTATTATAGCCAGTTCAATCCTGGATGCAAAATTCAATGTTATCAATAAGGCGGACAGATCCTAGAGTGGCAGCCCCTAAAATAACCATTTGATTTTCATTAAAAACTGGAGTTTTAAGTGATTGCGCTGAGCGAATGGTTAAATAATCGACCCTCCACCCGGAAGCATTTAATAAGCTGACGGCATCCTCTTCGATTTCCTTAAACGAAGAAGTTTTTTGCATGGCTTTATCCTTCATTTCATGCATGAGTTTAAATAATTGAGAAGCTTTTTTTCTGTTTTCTTCTGAGAGTAAATTATTTCTTGAGCTCTTAGCTAGGCCATCTTTATCTCGAACTGTATCGATGCCTATGATATGAATAGGGTAGCTAAGCTGATTTACTAATTCTTTGATTAGAAATAGCTGCTGAAAGTCTTTTTTTCCAAAGAAAGCTAATTCAGGCTGTATCAGATTAAATAATTTACAGACAATGGTAGCGACACCATTAAAATGGCCCGGTCTAAATTTTCCACATAAATCATTCGCAATATCAGGTAGTTGAATTTCAATGGTTTGTGAAGGCTCTAGAATATCTTCTTTAGATGGCGCAAATACCAATGGCACATCTAATTTTTGCAACATCAACAAATCTTCATCCAATGTGCGCGGATAGTTTATAAAATCGTCTTTTGAATTAAATTGAAGTGGATTAATAAAGATACTGACTACGACATGTTTTGTTTTTTTTAATGCCTCTTCAATAAGTTTGAGATGCCCTTCATGAAGATTTCCCATAGTGGGAACAAATGCTATATGGGTTAATATTTTTAAGGCTTCGATTAATTCAGTTTGTGTATGAACGACACGCATTTTTAGGAGTGATTTTTGATGGATTTTAGAAGGAGATCTTTCACATTAATAGACTTATTTGGTTGGAGCGAATCATTTAAATAAAGATCATGGGATGTATCTGAATTCATTAATAAGTCATACAAAATAAAAACTTCACCGTCACAGGCTTTGCCTGAATGGAATCCAATAGTGGGAATTGATATTGTTTGCGTGATTTTTTTTGCAATACTTTCAGGTATCGAAGAGAGAACCAACATATCAACTCCAGATCTTTCAAGCTCGCTTGCATCTTCAATAATAGTTTCTAAAGCTTTTTTCATTGCATCCTCAATTTGAGTATGATTCATGCCTTGAGTAAATTGCGGCATAAATCCAATATGCCCACAGACATTAATATCTTTTGCTTTTAGGTGCTGAACGACAGGAGCTATTGATGCTCCACCTTCAAGCTTGACCATACTTGCTCCAACTTTAATGAGTGCTAGAGCGCTTTCATAAGCAAGATGATTGTTCTCATAAGTGTGAATGGGCAGATCACTTATAATGAAAGTTGATTTAGCTCCACGAGCAACCGCGCGAGTATGATAAATCATGTCATTTAATGACACATTGTGTGTATTAATATCGCCCTTAATAAACATCCCTAAAGAATCACCTACTAAAAGAGCATCTACATTTATTGATTCTAATATTTTTGCAAATGAAGCATCGTAGCAAGTCAGCATGGTAATTTTTTTATCACCATTTTTCATGGATTTAAGCGACGTTAGATTCATAAAAGCTGGGGATTAAAAAACTCTCGATTACTTTTGATATTCATGATTCGTTGAATTAAAAGATCAATAGCATTTTTATCTTTTAGGATGTTTAAATTTTCATTATTAAGAATTAAAACAGGTGAGTGGTCATAGCTATGAAAAAATTGACTATATGACTCTGCAATAGTTTCAAGGTATTCAGTTGAAATATCTATTTCAAAATCAATGTTTCTTTCTTTAATTCTTTTTTCTAAGGTTTCTATTGATGTTTGAATGTAAATAATGAGATCCGGTTTAGGTGCTTTCAGTTGTAAAAATGAATAGATTTGATGGTAGAGATTAAATTCTTCCTCATCTAAATTAATTTTTGCAAAGATAGGATCTTTTTCAAGAAAAAAGTCTGCAATGGTTGATTCCTTAAACATATCTTTTTGCCCAATTTTTTTTATTTGATCAGCTCTTTGGAAAAGAAAAAATAATTGAGTAGATAAGGCATGACGCTTCATATCTTCATAGAATTTCGGCAAAAAGGGATTTTTTTCAGCTTTTTCACTTAGAAAGTTTACTGAAAATCGATCAGCTAAAATTTTTGCGAGCGTGGATTTTCCCGAGCCAATTGGCCCCTCAACGACAATATAAGGAAATTTATCAAAAATATTCATAAAGTGATACGCTTGGCAATTTTGGGATCAAGCTCTTTGGCTATTTTAGCGATATCTCCTATAAGGGGAATAGTAATATTTATATCAATTTCTTGGAGCGGGAAAATCACAAAAGCTCGCTCATGCATTCTCGGGTGAGGAATAGTAAGTTTTGGACTATTTAGCCTTATATCGCCAAAAAGAAGGATATCTAAGTCGAGAGTTCTCGGTGCATTTGGAAATGAACGCTCTCTTTTATGCAATTGTTCAATCTTCTGAAGTTCAGATAAGAGCTCATGTGGGCTGAGTTCTGTTTCAATCAAAACGACTGCATTTATAAAATCAGGTTGATCTTTATAACCTAAAGGCGAGCTGGAATAGCAACTTGATTTCATTATAAGTTTACTTTTAGGCATACTTCCAATTTCATTGAATGCAGTAATTACCTGATTCAGCGGATTTAGAAGATTACTTCCTATGCCAATGTAAGCTCGAACGCTCATTTTAAATTATTTACGGGAAAGCTCTTTGACCATCAATGATTTTTCATGATGATCAGCATCAATAAAATTTGTCCACCATGAACCAATACTCTGGTCGAGCTCGTTAGATTGACATCTCAATAACATAAAATCATAAGCGGCTCTAAATCTTGGATGAAGTAATAATCGATATATTTTTTTTGGAGATTGATTTTCAAAACGGGGTTGTAATCGCCATATTTCCTTCATAGTAATGGTGAAGCGTTTATGAATCGGAAAGAGTTTAATTTGTTTTTCGATGACTTCATCAATAGCTTGGTTAAGACCCGCAATAGAGTGTTTAAGCTCAATTTTATATTGATCCCACAATTGATGAACTTGATGCCATAGCAAAAATGAAAATAAGAAGCTTGGATTACAAGATTTATCTTGATTAATTCTTAAGTCTGTATTTTTAAGACCATTTGAGATAAAAAGATCAATTTTTTTTGATTCAGTCTCTGGCGATAAAAAAAACTGTGAGTAAATATTTTCCTCGCATAGGACTTTATAGCTATTAAGTGCGTGACCCGTTAAGAAAAATTTAATGACCTCATCAAATAGTCTTGAATGTGGAATATCATGAAGTAAGGGTACAATTTTTTTGATAGGGCTTCTTGAGGCACTATTAAGAGACATATTAAGTTTTGCACAAACACGAAATGCTCTTAATATGCGAATCGGATCTTCTAGATAGCGCTTTTCTGGATCACCAATAATCCGAATAATGCCATGCTTAAGATCTTCAAGTCCGTCATGAAAATCGACAAGTTTATGATTGGTTGGACTATAAAACATCGCATTGATGGTAAAGTCCCTTCGCATCGCATCCTCTTCTATGGTGCCAAAGTGGTTATCGTCTTTAATCACTGAGCCGTCAGCTTGAGGAATTTCTTTTTGCTGAGAGCGGTATGTAGAAACTTCAATCACTTCTCGCCCGTAAATGACATGCACTAGTTGAAAGCGCCTTCCAATCATTCTGGAGCGTTTAAATAAATGATGTATTTGATCGGGGGTGGCGTTTGTAACCACATCAAAATCTTTAGGTTTAATTCCAAAAAGGAGATCTCGAACAGCGCCACCCACAAGATAAGCTTCAAAGCCGTTCTCTTCTAAAACCTTTATAGTTTTTATTGCGTGCAAACTAATAAGGCTAATATCGATTTTTTTAAAATCAATTTCAAAATTAGATTTTTTAGTTTTTTTAAATTTTTTAAAAAAGGATTTTAGAATAGGAGCAGCGGATGACATTAATGGAAGTCTATGTTAACGAATATTTTTTTTCCAAAAAACATCTTTAACTTTCTTGTGCTTGTTAATTACTCTGGCTAATACAAACAGTAAATCTGAAAGTCGATTTATATACTGAAGTGAGAAAGTATTAATCGTATCTTTAGAGTTAAGCTTAAATACCGTTTGCTCAGCTCTTCTGCAAATAGTTCTTGCCATGTGGCAAAATGCTGCAGCCCTCGAACCTCCTGGAAGAATAAATTCTTTCAAAGGGGGCAAGTCTTTATTGTAAGAAGTGATAATTTCTTCCAATTCGAGGACATCATTTTTTTGGATAATTTTATGACCAGGCATTGAGATTTCACCACCCAGATTGAATAAATGATGTTGTATGACAGTCAAAATTTTTTTAATTTTAGGTGGAAGATTTTCGGTAAGCATTAGGCCAATCATTGAATTAAGTTCATCTATTGCGCCCAGCGCAACTATGCGATCACTAAATTTCTTTGTTTTTGAGCCGTCGCCCAAGCCGGTAGTTCCTTTGTCGCCATTCCTAGTGAATATTTTTGATAAACGGTAACCCATGATTTTCCTTTCCAATCTATTGTACATTAAGCTTACTATCATCTATATTTAGATTTGAATAAAACTTATATTAAGCTCATGGCTGCATCTCAAAATAATCCTATTGGTGTGATTGACTCTGGAGTTGGAGGTATTTCGGTGCTTAAGTGTATAAGAACGCATCTGCCTCACGAAAATTTAATCTATGTTGCAGACTCAAAGTTTGCACCTTATGGAGAAAAATCAAATGAAGAAATTACACGTCGCGTTTTAACTGTCTTTGATTTTTTAAATAAACAACAAGTAAAATCTGTAGTTATAGCTTGTAATACAGCCACAGCCGCATCAATTCAGATAGTTAGAGATAAGTTTAATTACCCCATTATAGGTATGGAGCCAGCGGTTAAGCCTGCATCGTTAATGTCAAAAAATAAAGTGGTCGGGGTATTAGCTACTTCAGGTACTTTATTGAGTGCGAAATTTTCAGCGTTATTAGAGCATCATGGCAATGATATTCATTTTATTACACAGCCATGTTTTGGTTTAGTTGAACTTATTGAACAGGGTGATTTGGAGAGCAAAGCACTTGTCGCGCTATTAAAAAAATACATTGACCCTCTTTTAAAAGAAGATATTGATACATTGGTATTAGGGTGTACGCACTATTCTTTTATAAAACCTGTGATTCAGAAATTAATACCAGACCATATTAAGATTATAGAGACAGGAGATGCTGTAGCAAATTATTTAAAACATGTATTAATAGAAAAACACTTACAAAATCAAGATACCACGCTAGGGACAACTCATTTTTGGACTAATAGCTTAGATCAAAATGCAGTTAATGTTATTGCAAGACTCTGGGGCGGTGATTCAAAAAGCTTTTATTACAAAGGTCTTTGGATTTAATTTATTTTAGTTTATATGTTGTACCACAATAAGGGCATGACACTACTCCCGTTTTAGTAATATCCAAAAACACTCTTGGGTGAGATGAAAATAAATTTTCTTTTTGGGTGGGACAAAATAAAGGGAGATTTTTTTGATCTACATTTATAATTTTATTGTTCATGTTTTAAACGTAAGTTAGCCAATCTGCATATTTTTTTGATTTTCCTGTTACAGCATCAAAATAAATACTTTGTAATTCCTTAGTAACGTCTCCGCGATGACCTTTGCCGATCACCCTTCTATCCAATTCTCTAATCGGCGTTACTTCAGCTGCTGTACCTGTGAAAAATGCTTCATCTGCAGTATAAACCTCATCTCGCGTAATTCTTTTTTCGATCACTGGTATTTTTAAGTCATTAGCAATCTGAATGATTGTATCGCGAGTGATGCCTTCTAATGCGCTTGTGAGGTCAGGCGTAATTAATTTGTTATGTTTCACAATAAATATATTTTCACCTGAACCTTCAGTAACAAAGCCGTTAACATCGAGGAGTAAGGCTTCATCATAGCCATCTTGATTCGCTTCTTGATGGGCTAGGATTGAGTTCATGTAGTTACCATTTGCTTTAGCTTTACACATGGTGATATTGACATGATGTCTTGAAAAGGAAGATGTTTTTACGCGAATGCCAGTTTCAAGAGCCTCCTTACCCATATAAGCGCCCCATTCCCACGCTGCAACAATAACATGTGTGGATAAGGTTTTTGCTGAGATACCCATCGCTTCAGCACCATAAAATGCCATGGGTCTAATATAAGCAGACTCTAGTTTGTTTTCTTTAACAGCTTGCTTATGAGCATCCATAATGACATTTTTGTCATAAGGCATTTTCATCCCAAGAATATGGGCAGAATTAAAGAGTCTATTTGTATGTTCTTTAAGTCTGAAAATAGCAGTGCCGTTACTTGTTTTGTAGGCCCTTACTCCTTCAAAGACACCCATACCATAATGAAGTGTGTGAGTGAGCACATGAGTCTTTGCTTCGCGCCAAGGCGTCATTTTATTATCAAACCAAATGTGTCCGTCACGGTCTTCCATTGATGTTGGGATTGCCATAGTTATCCTTAAAATTGGTAAATCTTTGTTAGCTTTCTTCTGGGCTTATTGCCATTTATTAACATGATAAAATGAATCGCTTTTATTGAGAAATATATTATGAAAAAAATTGCACTTTTATGTTTAATCTTCATTTGTCTTGTCTCTTGTCAAAAGATACAAGATCAGAGTTTTGTAGGGACTGATATAAGCTCAGCGCATATGGATACGTCTTTTAAATTAAGAGATTTCAATGGACGCTTAAGGACACTAGAAGACTTTAGAGGAAAGGTTGTTGTGCTTTTTTTTGGATTTACACATTGTCCTGATATATGTCCGACAACCATGACTGATCTTAAAAAAACAATGAATCTCCTCAAGGAGAAGGCTTCGGGCATACAAGTTATTTTTATTACTCTAGATCCGGCTCGCGATACTGAGGACGTTTTGAAAAAATTTATTCCGACATTTAATAGCTCTTTTCTTGGTCTTACTGGTTCAGAGAGGGAAATAGATAAAGTCACAACTCAATTTAAGATTTTTTATAATAAAGTGAATGATGGCAGTAAGGCAGGCTATACGATTGATCACAGTGCAGGTTTATATGTGATTGATAAGAACGGGAACGTTAAACTTCACATAAGTTATGGAGAAAAACCTGAAGATATAGCGAGCGACCTCGAAAAACTTATTTAACCAATTAGGTATAAGTCGCTTGATAGTGTTTTAAGTTCTTTTTCTGATGAGCGATATTCAGGAAGTACTTTTTCTACTTCTTCCCAAAAACGATTCGAATGATTCATTTCTCTCAAGTGAGCTAGCTCATGGCAGATCACATAATTAATAATATGTGGCGGCGCTTGAATGAGTCTCCAATTAAGTCTTATCTCTTTTTTTGAATTACAACTTCCCCATCGAGACTTTGCATTTGATAAGTACACATTAGAGGGATGAACATTCAATTTCACGCTAAACACTTCCACCCTGCGAACAAAATCTTTCAATGCTTTGTCTTTTAGCCATTTGGATACAAGTTTTGCAGAGTGGATTTGATCATTAATACGATTTGTGTCGACATGCAATATATCTTTGTCTTGAAGCACAGAATTTGTTCTACTTGCCTTAAGGCTGAGAATCACTTTATTTCCTAAAATATGAATTAATTCACCTGTTTTCCAATTAATTTTCTTTTTCTTGCTTAATTGAAGGGAAAGTTTTTCTTGAATCCAGTCAAGTTTTGGCGCAATAAGTTCTTCAATACGAGATCTAGGAATAAGAATTGGCGCGTGAATAACAAGTCCATCATGATCAACTTTCAAGCCAATCGTTCTTCGATTTCTTCTTTTTAGGAGATATTTAATTTTTTTACCGCTAGGTAAAAATAGCTCAAGATTGGTTGGCTTTAAATTAATCATTTAAATGCAATACCTCTTTTTCAATCCAATTTTCAGTAAGCTTAATAATTTCATCAGGCGCTTTATTTTTAACATCAATAGGTTCACCGATACTTACTTGAATGGTTCCAGGTTTTTTAAGAATTGAATTTTTTGGCCAGAATAAACCTGCATTATGAGCAACGGGTATCACTTTGGTATTTGTTTTTGAAGCAACCCAAGCCCCACCAATATGGTATTTACCTCTTTGTCCTGGCTGTGTTCGCGTGCCTTCAGGAAACATAACAATCCAAAAACCTTTTTTAAGTCGATCAAGACCTTGGATAAGAATTTGTTCTAGAGATTTTCGTCCTGCTTTGCGATTAATGGCGATTGGGGAAGTCATAGCTAAGCCCCATCCGAAAAATGGAACCCACAATAATTCTTGTTTAAGAACCCAAA
>Ga0214919_10006162_pt1 | contig 16590 bp, 27 predicted proteins | sample LL1503_MetaG_FD_177994 | JGI IMG/M metagenome (GOLD analysis project Ga0214919, IMG submission 177994) | Freshwater microbial communities from Lake Lanier, Atlanta, Georgia, United States - LL-1503 | ecosystem: Environmental > Aquatic > Freshwater > Lake | place: USA: Georgia | collected... | reverse complement strand
CAATGGAACGGTATTCAGGAACAGCACAAACTTAATCAATTTGTGATCCGAGTTTGTGAAGAATTCGGTATCAAAGTTATTAGTACTGCCGATAGCCATTATCCATCTCCCGGTGCATGGAAAGACCGAGAAATTTACAAGAAACTTGGTTTTCTTGGTAATGGTAAGGCAATTGATACTACACTTCCAGATAGCATTGATGATATGGAATATGCACTATATCCCAAGAATGGCGATGAAATGTGGCATTCATACAAGAAGTATTCTGCCAAATGCGGTGTAAGGTATAACGATGATTTCGTCCTTAATTCAATTGAGGAAACCTGGAATATTGCCTTTAATCGTATTGAGAGCTTTATTCCCGATAACACTGTCCGTCTGCCTAACTTTATTCTTCCACAAGGTAAAACAGCAGAAGAAACCCTTGTTAAACTCGCAGAATCAGGTTTGCGAGATATGAAGAAGTGGAGTAACAAAGAATATCATGATCGTCTTATGCGCGAACTTGATGTAATCAATGAACGTGGATTTGCCAAATATTTCTTGACAATGAAAGCAATTTCTGATCGGGCAAACGAAAGTTATATCACTGGTCCCGGTCGTGGTTCTGCTGCTGGTGCTCTTGTATCTTATGTTCTTGGAATCACTCAGGTTGATCCAATTAAGTATGGTCTTCAATTTGAGCGTTTCCTTTCAAAAACAACAACAGATTATCCTGATATTGATTACGATGTAAGCGATGCGATGGGATTGAAACAGAATCTTATTGATGAATGGGGTAAGAATAATGTTGTTCCAATTACAAACTGGAACACGCTACAACTGCGTTCACTAATCAAGGATATTAGTAAGTTCTATGGTGTTGATTTCCAAGAGGTAAACCAAGTAACAAATAAAATGTTGCTTGAAGCAACACCACTTGCCAAAGCAGAACATGGAATTACTGCTGGTATTTATACGCCAACGTTTGACGAGGTAATGAAACATTCACAATCTCTTCAGGCATTTCTTGCAACGTATCCACATATCAAGACACATATTGAGCAATTGCATGGTTCAATTCGTTCCGCATCACGTCATGCCGGTGGGATTGTTGTGGGTGAAAATCTTGATCAGTGGATGCCATTGATCAATAGCAAAGGTGTACGTCAAACACCATGGGCAGAAGGTCAAAACGTCCGTCATCTTGAACCTATGGGATTTATCAAGTTTGACGTTCTCGGTCTTGAAACATTGAACATGATGGAGAAAGCAATTCAACATGTTCTGCGTCGTCATCATGGAGTTAAAAATCCAACATTCAAGGATGTAAAGGAGTTCTATTCAAAAAATCTACACCCAGATATTCTTGACTTTGAAGATAAGAATGTATATCAAAACATTTTCCATTCCGGTAAGTGGGCTGGAATCTTTCAGATGACAGAATCAGGAGCACAAAGTTTTTGTCAACGTGCAAAGCCAAATAATATCGTTGATATCGCTTCTATTACCTCTATTTTCCGTCCCGGTCCACTATCGGCAGGTGTAGATAAATCTTTTGTTGAAAGTAAGAACAACCCAGATGATGTTGTTTACGAACACGAACTAATCAAGGAGGCAACAAGTGAAACGTATGGATACCTCGTCTTCCAAGAACAAATTGCTCTTCTCGCTCATAAACTTGGTCGTGATATTTCTCTTGATGAAGGCAATTCTCTCCGAAAAGTATTGACCAAGAAGGGAACTGGCAAAGAAGCAGAAGTAAAAGATAAACTACACGATAAGTTTATCAACGGTTGTATTGATAAGGGTCTTGGAAAAGTCATCGGCGAGAAGATGTGGCAGAAGTTTATTTACTTCTCAGGATATGGTTTCAATAAATCTCACGCTGTATCTTATTCTGTTATTTCTTTCCAATGTGCTTGGCTATACAATTATTACCCAAGCGAATGGCTTGCTGCCTACCTTGATAGCCAGCCAGATTCAAAGAAAGAAAAAGCAGTTAATATCGTAAAAGCAGCCGGTTACATAGTACAAGCTGTTGATATTAATAAATCAGGAAAAGTATGGGAAATTAGTGAAGATGGGAAAACTCTAATTCAGCCGCTTTCTGCCATTAAGGGTGTAGGTGATTCTGCTATTAAAGAGATCCTTGACCACAGACCGTTTAAGAACATTGAGGACTTCCTTTTTCACCCACGTGTAAGCTATAGTAAGTTGAATAAGAAGAATGTTGATGCTCTTTGTCGTAGTGAGGCGTTGATCACATTGATGGATAGTAGATTTACGGGAGCAAAACACTTCTGGTCAGCAATTGCTGTTGATCGTCCTCGTAAGCCAGATAATCTTGTTGAGAATATTAAAACTTATTCACCAGAAGGTGACTTTACAAGAGATGAAAAGATTTTGAATACTTTGGAGTTGACAGGAGTGTATCCAATCAATATGATAGTGCCCGAGGAAGTGCAGAAGAAACTTGCTGAAAAGATGATTCCTCCTTTGGGAGAGTATGATCAAGAATTGGGTATTTGTTGGTTTATTCCAAAAAACCTTGAGAAGAAGACCACAAAAAATGGTAAGAATTACCTAATCGTAGAAGCAATTGATGAAACAAACATCGTAACAAAGATTAAGTGCTGGAGTTATGACCCAAAGAAAGACGTCATCCATCTTAATCATCCTTATGTGGCGAGACTGGATTATCAGGAAGACTGGGGATTCAGTACGCGATCTATCGGTAAATCATTTAAACTAATTGGGTGAAATATGGACGAAAAACTAAAAGAAGAATTACTTGCATTTTTTACAAATATTGATAGAACCATGAAAGCATATAATATTGCTATTACTTCAAGAGAATATATTGATCCGGATTCTCATCTACGAAATATTGAAAACATCAACCGTCTTAGCTCAGAATTAAAAAAGAAAGTGAAAAATTCATGAACGATATTCTTTTTGCAAAAATTAGGAAGGCACGCATGGAAGTAGAAAAAGAAATTATTAGCGAAAATATGATGGGTATTGACTTTATCACTCTTTTGTGTGAATGTAGAACTGCCTTACAAATCATGTGTAACTCTGAAGAGTTTGGTGGACATGAAATGCAATTTAAAAAGGGTGAATGGTAATGTTGTTAGAATATAGTACTGTACATGAAAATGTTTTTGCTCCTAAAAGAGCCAATCCAAGCGATGTTGGCCTTGATCTTTTCTTTTGCCCAGATGTGAAAGAAGGAGAACATGACCAAGAAAAGAATATGCCACTTGGCAGTATAGTTATCATGCCAAGTCAGTGTATGAAGTTGAGAACAGGATTACGGTTTGCTATTCCACATGGATTCTGTTTAGAAATCAAGAATAGAAGTAGTGTGAGCAGCAAAAAAGAATTACTTGTTGGTGGTGGAGTTATTGATCCGGGATATGACGGCGAAGTTGTAATCATTATGCACAATGTTGGAAGAAATCCACAAATCATAAAACCAGGAGATAAAATAGCTCAAGCAGTTCTATTTCCAGTTATTCATGTTCGTCCGATTCTGGTTGACAAAGAAGAACTTTACCACGATAATATCGCTATAAGTGAACGTGGTGACCGTGGCTTTGGAAGCACTGACACCGTCAAGAAATGAGGAAATATGTTAAAAAAAGATATGGATGTTCTTTTCTCTCACAAAAGTGATGAATGGGCTACGCCTCAACATATTTTTGATGTACTAAATCAAAAATACAATTTTACTCTTGATCCTGCAAGCGATGGTACAAACAATAAGTGTGCAAAACACTACACAATACAGACAGATGGATTGTCTCAATCATGGCATGGAGAATCTGTATTTATTAATCCCCCATACAGTAAAACATATGATTGGGTATTCAAAGCTTTTCATGAAGCTCTAAGAGGAGATACAACGATTGTAATGCTCTTGCCAGCAAGAACGGATACAAAGTGGTTTCATGAATTTTGCCTAGATCCAATACTTGTTAAAAGTGTTACCTTTATTAAGGGAAGACTAAAATTCGGAGGACATAAGAACTCAGCCCCATTTCCATCAATGGTTGTTGAATTTTGCCCTCCCAAGAAAACGCCATCAATGCCAGTAATGACTACAATGAGTAACAAACTATGAAACAAATAAAAGAAGAAACTACGTCTCACAAAGATAAAGAAAAAGAACTAAAACAAAAGTTGAACATGTTTGATAAGTTAGGCGACTGCTGTCTTACTTGTAACAAACCGTTTGACAAAAAAGACAAAGAACAAGTAAAAAGCTGGTTCGTTGTGGTAAAAAATGCTGAGAACAAGGTCAACCTCTACTGTCCATCATGTTGGGGTAAAGCAACTGCACTCGTACAACAAGTAATCAATGGAGAAAATAATGATTAAGACCGCACTTACTTTTGATGACATTTTGCTTGTGCCTTCTTACAGCACAATCACAAGTAGAAATGAAGTTTGTTTAGAACAAGATTTAGATAGAAACATTAAACTGGAACTCCCACTAGTCTCTGCACCAATGGATACAGTTACGGAAGTTGATATGGCAGTCACTATATCAAAAGCAGGTGGTTTGGGTATTATTCATCGCTACAATAGCATTCAACAGCAAGTAGACATGGTAAAACTTGCTCTCAATACCGGTGCTAAATATGTTGGTGCGGCAATTGGTTCAACTGGTGATTTTCTTGAAAGAGGAAAAGAGCTTTTTAAAGCAGGTGCTAATGTTATTTGTGTTGATGTCGCTCACGGTCACCATGAGAATGTAAAAATTGCTATGCAAAAATTGAATGATGATTTTGCTTATGATTGCCATCTTATGGTTGGTAATGTTGCAACAGGAAAAGCATTTCAAGATTTGAGTGATTGGGGGGCAGATAGTGTTAGAGCAGGTGTGGGTGGAGGTGCTATTTGTAGCACACGACTCCAAACTGGCTTTGGAGTACCAAATATGAGTGTTATATTTGATTGTGTCCAAACACTGGCATATAAAACAGGCAAATCAAAACTTATTATTGATGGTGGAATTAAATATACTGGTGACATGGTAAAGGCATATGCTGCTGGTGCACATTTTGTTATGTGTGGAAGTATGCTTGCCGGAACCAATGAAAGTCCAGGAGAAACATTTGTTGATGGCAATGGTGTGATGATGAAGAACTACCGTGGTATGGCTTCACGCGAAGCACAAAACGATTGGAGAGGTAAAAGCTCTGCACCTGAAGGTATTTCCACCTTTATCAAACACAAGGGTTCTGTTGAGCCAATCCTTAATGATATTCGTGGAAACATTCAAAGTGGTTTTTCATATGCTGGTGCAAGAAACTTTGAAGAATTTATGGGTAAAGTTCAGTTAGTCCAACAAACAAGTGCAGGCATGAATGAAAGCTTTACTCATATCTTGCATAAGAAATGAAATATGAAACGCTGTACTAAGTGTGATTTAAAAAAGGAAGATAGCAGCTTCAGTGTTGGTAATAGGGTTTGTGACATTTGCAAAAAAGAGAAAAATAAGCTATATTATCAAAAAAATGCTGAAAAAGAGAGAGAACGGAAAAGATTATATCGTCAAAACAATGCTGAAAAGATAAAAGAAAATCAAAAACTATGCTACCAAAAAAATTCTGAAAAAGAGAGAGAACGGAAAAGATTATATCGTCAAGATGCTCCGGAAAGAGAAAAGATAAAATATAAAAAACTTTATTATAAAAATAATTTAGCTAAACAAATGTTAAGGAGTGCTAAGAGACGTGCCATAGAAAAGCGAATACCTTTTTCTTTAGAAGAAAAAGACATCAAAATACCAGAAATATGCCCAGTTCTTGGTTTTATTCTGAAAAAAGGAGAAGGTAAAATATTTCCTAATTCTCCTTCACTTGATCGTATTATACCAGAAAAAGGTTATGTAAAAGGAAATATAATTGTTATATCGCATATGGCAAACTCAATAAAACAGAACGCCACACCAGAACAGATTGTTGCTGTTGGTGAATTTTTTAAAAAACTATTAGAAGCAAGTAAAAATGACTGAAGAGCGAAAACCACCTCAAGGGGCAAATCCTTGCAAAATTTGTTTTGAAACAGTAGACGGAGAGTATGCTCGTCTAATGATAAAACTACGCCATGAAGAACTCACTAAAAAAGAGTTCTTCATTGCTATCATTAAAGGTTTTCTTGAAGATGAGCCAAATCTTCGTTCTTTTCTCAAGGAATATCGTAAGAGTAAAGGATATGCTCAATGGAAAGAAGAAGTACTTGACAAAGAGATAGAAGAAGGTAAAATAGAGATGCGTAAACTAGCTCTAGATAAAGATGAGATAGATGATATTTACGATCTCTTTGATGAAGAAGGTGGCTTATGAAAAAATGTAGCGAAAAATGTGTTGAATTAAAAACAGAATGTCCAAATATAGAATGCAGATATTGGGTAGAGCATCAAAATAGTTTAAATTGTACTTTTATCGCCATAGAACAAAATGGAGAAATGGATTTAAGGACAGTTGGTGACATAATGGGTGTCAGTTTTGTACGTATAAAGCAGATACAAGACAAGGCAGTTTACAAGGCAAATAAAATACTTAAAGTACTAAATTGATACTAATTATATTGTTATATTTGTCCTTGGAGGATTTATGTCATGGGTAATGAAATAGTCGCAAATGGTGCCTTGGTAGCTACATTGTTAGCACTTGCAATGAGAGAATTATTCTCTTGGTTAAAAGAAAAAAATTTACAAACTACAGATAATAAAATTTTTCAAATGAACAATAGTCTTAAATCAATATCTGACCGTGTTGAAAAAGTAGACATTAAAATTGATATGGTTAATCAAATGAATAAAACAATGTTTGATTGGCATGATAAAAGTGATGAAGATGGTGTCAAAATTTGGTATGTTCGCCGTTCTCTTGAGGAAGCTCTTCAAGAAAATGTTAGAGCCATCAATATTTTAGCAAAAAACAGCGAAATGCAAACAAGATTGCTTGAAGATATGGTCAGACAAAACAAAGAAATCAGTAAAGATCAGATGATTTTATCAAAATTACTTGAAAGATTGATAGATAAGCAATAATTTTTTGTATTTCACCGAATAAAGCACTATTTACAACTAGATTTCTTTATTTTTTAAGGGAGAAACGTGATGAGTAAGAAAAAACTATTAGAAGAAAGCACAATCCGTAGCTTTATGAAACTGGCTAACCTACAGCCATTAACTGCTAAATTCTTGAAAGAAGCAGAAGAAAAAGAAGAAGACGAAGAAGATGAATCTGAAGAAGATGAATCCGAAGAAGGCGAAGCTGAAGAAGACGAAGAAGACGAAGGCAAAGAAGTAAACGAACTTCGTTATACGGCTGATCGTAAAGAAGATCCAAATGCCGCAGACCGCCTAGAACAAGAAGGTAAAGAAAGCGAAGGTCGTCCCGCTTCAAAGAGCCAACCAGCAAAAGGAACTTCACTATCTGGTAAAACTCCATCCAAAATGGATGCAGCTAAAAATGCCGCAGGTGATGCAAAATTAAAACCTCTCAAAGCTGGTACGCATCATTCCGGTAAACCAGATAGCATTCAGCATACTGAGAAGTCAAATGCTCCAAAGAAAAACAACGCAACATTTGAAATTGTTTCAGAATCTCTTCTAGAAATGGAAGAAGAAGAAGCTCAAGCACCAGATATGGGTGGCGATGCCCCAGAAGCTGGTGGTGAAATGGGTTCAGCTGGTGAAGGTGAAGAACACCAAGGCAAAATGAAAGAACTAATTCGTGGCATGTTAAATTCCCTAAAAGATATGGGCGCTGAATATGGCATGAGTATGGAAATTTCAGATGAAGGCGGTGAACCAGAATCACCAGAAGCGCCAGAAGCTGATGCCGAAATGGCACCACCAGAAAGTGCTGATGAAGAAAAAGATCAAGGTATGATGGAAGAAAAACTTGATGAAATTGTTGAAAAACTAACGAGAAGAGTTGCATCAAGACTTGTTAAAGAAACAAAAAAGAAACGCTGAATCTCTGTATAAATAAAGAAATCGGGTCTGGCCGGGGTATATCCCCGGCCTTTCCTTTGTGGTTGACAGGGCCACCGACCGGTGGTAGGATTGAAAGGAACGGAGGCAGAATGATAAGCGCATCGGCATGGAAGTTTACAGTAGACGATGAAGGCCATGTATATCGTATTCAAGTAAATAATGTAGATGGCAACACTCGCCCTATTGTAGAAAAATCGTTAGAAGGATGGAAAGAGTGTGGAGAAGGTTGGAACAATGATGGACAAATTCTATTTTTTGTAAAGAAGTTTGCTGACACAGAAAAGTGGGAAGAGTGGACAAAACGATTTAAGGATTTTAATCTAAGAGTTCTTGATCGTGAAGGTAAAGCAAAAAAAGAAATAAAAGGAGAAGGCATACCCGTTGAGGCTGTGTCTTCTGTTCGTGTTTGTTCAAAGTGTAAACTACCAGGTCACAATGCTGCGACTTGTCGCGACTTTCATCGCAAGACGGTGGCAACAACGGTCTCAGTTGTTTCTACTGCGTCTAGTATTGATACTGAAGACAAAGGCAAGCGAACATGTTCTGTTTGCAATCAAAAAGGTCATAATTCAAGGAGTTGTTCTGGAAAAAATAAATGAATTTATTGAATACATTGAACGCCTAAATAAAGCATTAGATTCTGTAGCATATGGAGGACAATTTGCCCCAGCAACACTCTCACCAAGAGTGGGCGTTATTGTTGGACCAAATGCTAGAATGGTGACAAAACACTTACATAACTCAGGAACAATAGAGAAATTTTATGAAATTAAAAATAGAGGTGCCCGAGGTAAACTTTTCGCCGTTCAATTCAAAGATTGATTGTAAAAGACAATTATACAAAGGCGATTTAGTCAAAATCCTTGATGAGAAAGGCGATATAATTGATTATGCGTATCTACTTAAAGATATATACTTAATGCAGGGATATCCATTCGCGATTCTAAAATTGCAAAGAAATAATAAAACACTGGAGATGGTTGTAACTAATGCAATCCAAAAAGTTTAGAAATCAACAATTTTATGTAGGTGACTTAGTGTCTCCGAATTGGACTCCAAAACAACCAATGGGACTTGGTATAATATTGATTATGGAATCAAACAGGTGGGATGAACCATGCATCACAGTTTGTTGGCAGATTGCTGGAACTACAAAAGAATCTCCAATGGATCTGATAGTGCTGGAACAAACACTTGACTAACAATGGAAGTATGCTAATATGAAGTGGTGGTGGCACGGGAAAGACGGTGTTTCAATGTCGGATGACGACTTTTTTGAAATGTTGGACGAAGGTTTGTGTTCCGACTTTGTAGAATACCTTGAAGTCATTGAGGGTAAGGGATATTATATCCCATTTATCACAACCGTGAACTACCTCACGCATTCAGTTAGCAGAAATTCGTTCGGTATAAAAGATTTAACTAACTTAAAAAACTAAGAGGAGAAAATGAAAAAGATTACTGCTGGAAATTTAGTTCAATGGAATGGGGCGAATCAAACTCTTACTGAGTTTATTGAATGGCTAGAAGAAAAACCACGCCTAGATGATAGGCACTCAAAATTGTTGAGCGATTTAACTGTAGCTTATAACAATTTTGCAGACGATTCAGATGACGAAGTTAAAGTTTGAACTAACAAAAGGAAATTAAATGTTTAAGAAACCATCAAGCAAAAAACCATCAGGCAAGAAATCAAACCAAAACATGGAAGAAGAGTTCATGAAATCTATCAAAGAACTCTCAGAACCAGAAAAGAATTCTCGTAAAATTGGTCTATATGGCCAGCTAGATACCGACAAGGCAGAAATGGTTGTTTACAGCCTCTTGCACCTTCATGAAACGAGGTTGAAGAGTGTTGCTCGTCCTCTTTCTGCCGTACAAAAGAAAAAGCTCCAGAAAGCAATTGAAGAAAAAGACATGGATGTCGGTATTGATGTAAAGTTTGATGAGGTATCACAACCTCTTGAATTCGTTATCAGTACTCCGGGTGGAAGTGCTAGTGACATGTTTTCAATCTATGATACCATGCGTATGGTGCGCAAGGATTGTGATATTGAAACGCTTGGTCTTGGTCAAGTTATGAGTGCTGGAACATTGCTTCTTGCAAGTGGAACCAAGGGAAAACGAAAGATTGGTAAGCATTGTCGTGTGATGGTGCATCAAGTAAGTGCAGGGACGGCAGGTCCACACCATGAAATGGTTAACGAGATTGCTGAGATCCAGTATACTCAGGAACAGTATATTCGTTGTCTAGCTGCAGAAACCAAGATGAGTGTTACTTTTATTAAGAAACTCTTTGAAAAGAAAGTAAATATTTATCTTTCTGCCGAACAAGCCGTTAAATATGGTTTGGCAGACATAATTATCTGAACAAAGAGGCATATAAATGAAAAACAAGGTTGATATTAGCAAATTAATTGAGAAAAAGTATAAAGGTAACACTTTAGACCTTTCTGATATTCTTGAGCAGATTGACCTTGTTCTTAAAGAGAATATAACAAATTATGAATACAGAAGAGAGGGAGAACCAGGATATTTGGAAGAAAACCCAGAATCTGTAAACATATCACAGAGAATGTACGGTGCCCAAGGTATCAGAAATGAAATACCAGACGAGCCTGGATATGACGATAATGTAGATAATGTTCCACAGGTCAGACCTGATAAAATAGCAGAAAATGTAGCTACTAAAGCAGAAACAGTAACTTTAGAAATACCAGATATTTTTTCTTTGGTTACAAACTCACAAATGGAACTTGCTGCATCAGGCGATGCTGATAGAATTTTAATCGATAAAATTATCAAGAGAATGGAAGTTTCAGGAAAAAGAAACTGGGTCACAAGATTACAATCCTTGCAAAGATTTATGCAAGATACCAGTGGAGAGATCCCAACTTGGAATGGAAATATAAGAACTGGTGTAGCAAATTTAATTTATTTAAATGTCTTAAAAAAGATAAGCTATAGTATCGCACAACCAGGAAAACTGTTTGAATACGTAATAGCTCCTTTGATAAGTTCAACCGCATATGTTGAAGGAACAGAAGATCAATCAATTATTGACGTTACAAAAACTTTTAAGGGAAAAGAATATTCTTATAGCATCAAATTATTTACCGGAAAAAGTACGGAACTAAAAGTGGAGGGATCACGAAATGAACTCGCCAAAAAAGTATTTGCTGATAAATCTCCAGTTACATATATTATAGCATACGTAAACAAAGAAAGTAGTGATATAAGTTTTGCAGAAATGTATGTTACGACCGATATAAGTTATTTTGATGGCTGGGAAACTATTAAAACGCTTAGTCAGGGAATTACCTACAGAAAACAAGGAGCAGAAGATAAGCCAGCAGCGTATGGTATATGGGTAAATCCTTCTCCTGCAGAAAAATCAACGTCTGAAATTCCTACTTCTTCAAAAGAACAAGTACCAAAACAAGTGTCAAAAAAACTACCATCAGAAATTTCATTTGGTGGTATAAACTGGCCTCTTAAAGGTCTTCAACAATTTCGAAATGATATAAAGTCTAATTTAGCAGATAAAGATCCAACTAAGTTGAAGACTTTAATTAGTAAGCTACCTCAGTACAAAGATCAATTTGACGCAGTACAAAACAACCCAGAGCAATTAAAAGCTTTAGCAAAGACAATTTATGATGTTTCGCTACCCGCTAAGATTAGCACTGATGAAAAATCTCCTACAAATGAAAGCCAAATTTTTCTAGAAAACGAAGAAGGTGAATTGGCGTTATCATCTGGCACCTTTTCAATCCCATTGAAAGGCTCTTGGAGTGAATTAAATACAATTAAAATTAATCTAGGAAAACCAGAAAATTTTAGAGTTGCACAATTAAAGATATCTGGTCAACTTGTTCAGGATATGAAGACAGTTTTCGAAAATTATAGACAATTAAATACAAATATTTTAAATTTCTTTGCCACTACTCCTGATAAAGAAGAAGATTACGGTCAAAAAGCAATTGATAATGCAGAGAGAATAAAGAATGGAGTAGAAGGCTTTCAGCGAAAAGAAAAAGCTGGAATCAAAGAAAACTCAACTCCCGAAGATAAAAGCACTAAATAAACGCTTGACTTTCCAGAATCTGATGTTATAGTATTTTAAACCGAGGTTTAGATGAGTAAAGTTTTCTGTCGTGAGAATGTATTAAATCAAAAATTATTAGAAGGTATTGATATACTAGCCGATAACGTGGCTTCAACAATGGGTCCACGTGGTCGTACAGTAATCATTCACGAAAAAGATCGTCGTCTAATTATCTTCTGATGTTACCGTTGCTAGCATACTATTTATTATTATGAACCCAACAATATATTGCATAGAAAATATCGTTAATAATAAAAAATACATAGGCAGCACAAATAATCTTTCTAAAAGATGGCGCTCTCACAGAAATTTATTATCCAACAATACACACTCAAATGTTCACCTCCAAACTGCTTGGAATTTATATGGCAAAGATAAATTTAGATTTCATGTAATTGAAGAAAATATAGAACATTATATTCTTCTTGAGAGAGAGCAATATTATATTCAATTATATGATGTTTTAGATAGAGAAAAAGGTTATAATATAGCTAAAAATACATCTGCTCCTATGGATGGAAGAAAGCATACAGAAATTTCGCTTGTTAAAATGAAAGAAGCGAAGTATGGAGAAAAAAATAGTTTCTTTGGAAAACATCATACAGAAGAAACCAAGAAAAAACTTAGAGAAACTAAAATAGGTAAAAAACTTTCACCTGAACATAAAGAAAAAGTATTGAAAACTGCGCATAAATCAGGCGAGAACAATATCAATAGTAAGTTAACCTTAGAAAAAGTAAGACAGATTAGAAAAGAATATTGTGAAGCAGAAAACAGAAAATCTATATTTACATTCTTAGCTAAAAAATATGATGTCTATCATACGACTATAAGATTGATTATAAAAAATAAAATTTGGAAAGAGGAAGCAAATGATAATCCAAAACAAAACAGAACTGACTAAAACGATATTGGATGTTGCAAATAAAGCAGCAGATATTATAGGTTCAACGATGGGTCCAAGAGGGCAAACAGTAATCTTTCAAAGAAAAGGGCAAAAACCAATAGTGACCAAAGATGGTGTATCTATTTGTAAATTTCTAGAATTAGAAGATCCAGTAGAAAACGCAGTTTTGCTAGCAATAAAACAGGCAGCAGAAGAAACAGCTAATACTGCTGGTGACGGAACAACTACATCAACTGTGTTGGCTCGCTCTATACTTGTTGAAAGTCAAAAGTATCTTGCTGCTGGTGTTTCACCAATTGAACTAAAGCGCGGCATAGATAAAGTTGTAACAGGAATTGTATCCAAGATCAGAGAACTATCAAAGCCTGTAACAAAATTGGAAGACGTAGAAAACGTTGCAACCATTTCAGCTAATGGTGATAAAACTATTGGTAAATTGATTGCAGAAGCTGTTGATCTAACTGGAAAAGATGGTGCAGTAACTATTAAAGAGGGTAAGTCCTTACAAACTACACTTGAAATCGTAGAGGGCTTTCGCTTTAAAGGTGGCATTGCAGCATCACAATTTATTACAAATGAACGTCTTGTAGTGATGAAACATGAGCGACCTTTGTTTCTTATCACTGACGAACGAGTAGATGATATTCAGCAATTAATGCCTACACTGGAACTTGCCGCAAGAGCAAAGCGCCCACTCATTATTATTGCTGATGATATTTTCGGTGAAGCTCTTGCAGCGATAATTGTTAATGCTATGCGTGGTAGTATGAAAGTAGCCGCCATTAAAGCACCTTCATACGGTAAAGACAGACTTAACATTCTTCAAGATTTAGCCACAGCCGTAGGCTCTACTTTTATCTCAGCACAAGCTGGTAAATCTCTTGTAGATGTAAAACTAGCTGATCTTGGTAGTGCCACAACTATTGAATCAAATAAACTGTGGACTACAATTGTTGGTGGTGAAGGTGACGGAAAAGTAATTTCAGAACGTATTGAATCTTTGAAAGAAGAATTTAAAATCACAGAAGATATGAATGAATGTGAAAAGATTCAAGAACGTATTACGCGCCTTTCAAGTGGTGTCGCCACCATTCATGTTGGTGGAACAACCGAAGTAGAAATGATTGAGACAAAGCATCGCATTGAAGACGCACTTGAAGCTGTACGTTCAGCTCAAGATGAAGGTATCATTGATGGCGGCGGTACTGCTTTGATTAAAGCATTTCGTAAACTAAAGATTAGTGAACTTGGCTTAGAAAATGAACAGCAAAAAGCAGCATTTAAGATCATGTCTAAAGTGGTTGAATCTCCACTTCGTCAGATGTTAAAGAATGCTGATGAGCCAGCTGATGTTATCGTAGAAAAAGTAAAGGCCAAAGATATTGGTTATAATATTTCTACAAGAAAGTATTGTAAACTTATTGATTCTGGAGTAATAGATCCAGCAAAAGTATCAAGAATCGCACTACAGAATGCAGCAAGCGTGGCAACGACATTGATTACCACCAACTTTGCTATCGTTGACAGGTAGCGTCTTGTGTGTTAAGCTGACTAACACAGGGAGAGATATGAGCCAAAAAGTAAAACTGCAAATGTCGTCTGATATTGAAGATGTGACCAAGTTATCCTCGGTTACTTTAACTGAAGCTTTGACAAATGTTACACGTCTTAGCAGTATTATAACAGACGCGAAAAATCGTCTTTGGGCTTGCGATATATCCTCCGAAGAAGATAGAATGAGTCTGACAGACATGCTATCAAGTTTAGATGATGTCAGGCTTCTTTTATCAAAAATTGATATGAGGATTGGCGATGTTGCTTCAATAATCAGTGGATTAAGTTCTATCTTTGAACAGTCAAATCAAGAAGAACAGAAAGAAGATAACAATGATAGCGTCAATACCGGGTGATCCTATATGGATACGAGAAGGCGTTATGGTGTCAAGAGAAGTATCAACTGATGGCATGACCATTGGAACAATCTTAAAGAAACCGCTTAGAGCGATATTCCTTAATAGAAAAACCATAAACGATAGAAAATATATCCAAGCTTATATTGATAATATAGGTGAAAGATTTATAGAAGAAGATGAAGTTCTTGAATTAAACGGAGAAAAAAATGTTGATTAAATTAAAAGAAGCTCAAAAGATTGATTCTGCTCAAATTGATGAACATGGACGAATGGTTGCAAGTTCTAATTTCACTTTTAGAGACATACTTATCAACCCCGAACATATCATATCTATCAATGAAGAAGATATACGTGGAGCGCACAGATTATCAAGGATTGAAACCACGCGAGGAGTATTTACCGTTCTTGGAACTCCTTTTGAAGTTCAGAAAATTCTAAATCCTGAAAAGGTTAAAAAGTTGCTAAAAGACTGAATGAAAAAGAATTATAGCATTTATGTGAAGACTGACTGTCCTTTCTGTAAAAAGGCAGTCATGTCTCTTCAACAAACAAACCTACCTTTTATTGTTATTGTTGTAGACAACAATCTTGAATATCTTGAAGCCGTAAAACAACAAACAAACCATAAAACAGTTCCAATAGTTTTAGAACACACTGAAGCTGGAGCTAGATTGATTGGCGGTTCTGACGATTTAGAGTCTTATTTAAATTCACCGGAGTTTTCAAATGATTGAATGTAATTTTGTGCCAATAAAGAAATCCATCTACACGACAGAAGAAGAAACAAAAGCAGGACTGTACAGCAGCACTGTTTATAATATTCCAGATTTTGGAGTAACTAAATGGGTTGTGTGTGCATATCTCAGTGTTGATCATAAAAAGTACCTTGATGAAGGTGTTACAACCAGACAATTAATTGATGGCTGTCTTGAGCATCTAAATTATATGCCAGAACCAGCAAGAAAAACAAAAAAAGGTCAAAAACCGAAATATGGGAATCTTCAACCTCTTGTTTCAAAAATAACGGGTGAGTACGATATAAAGTACAAAGATGACTGTGTAATCGTTCAGCTCATCACTGATGATCGTCAGAACCCTAATTTTTGGGGTGAAGGAGATAGAACTTAGAAATTTTATACTCCATCAACTGTGATAAAACGCACAGTCTTTACCACAGTTGGTTGATAATTATATATAGTGTATAATTGTTACTCCGGAGTATAAAAATACATTAAGGCGTGACTGGTCACGCCTTTTTTATTACGAAAGAGCTAATTAATAATATGAAACAATTTTTAGATAATTTTAAAAATTATACCAACAAATTGAATGAAGGTACTGACAACAGCCAGTGGAAAATAAGCATGTTAATGGTTATTGACCGAACAGTAGATCGTTACAAAGAAGATATTCTTTCTGATCTAAGAGCAGTTGACGGTATAACAATTATCAACACAGAACAACATAAAAACGTCAAAGATCTTGACTATAACGTTGTATTGATGAAGTTTGATTACGATACAAGAGGCTTAAAATCCCCAGACAGAGATGTTCCGGTTAATCTTGTAAATGTCTTGTTATCTATAAGAAGCAACATATTACAAATTCCCGGAGTAATAAGATTAAAATATCTAACAAAACCAGAAAGATTTTAAAATGA
>Ga0214919_10006161_pt1 | contig 16593 bp, 16 predicted proteins | sample LL1503_MetaG_FD_177994 | JGI IMG/M metagenome (GOLD analysis project Ga0214919, IMG submission 177994) | Freshwater microbial communities from Lake Lanier, Atlanta, Georgia, United States - LL-1503 | ecosystem: Environmental > Aquatic > Freshwater > Lake | place: USA: Georgia | collected... | reverse complement strand
GCCGCCGCGCGCTAGAAAACCCACCAGAGGTATAATCCACCTCACCTTAACGCAAGCGCGACAGCAGCACCTCCGAATTTGGCCAACCACGGGCACATCGCCCTGACCGGCCAGCCTCCCGCAAGGACTGCACCCCAAATGTTCGCCCAACCCCTTGCGCAGGCCCCCAAGCCCAGCCCAAGCGCCCACCGGGTGCAGGGTGTTTTTTTGTCTCTCGATGGAGGATGAGTTCCATGCCTGCTCAAAAACCCAAAAAGACCGCCAAGCCTGCCACGCCCAAAGCTGGCAAAGCCGCTGTACCGCCCAAGAAAAACACCGCACCCGCTGCCAGTGCCAAGACCGCCAAGAAAGCCTCCCCCGTGACATCAGCCAAAGCCAGCGCCAAACCCGCACCCAAACCAGCCCCCAAACCGGCCACGAAAGTCACCGCCAAACCTGTGGCCAAAGCGCCCGCCAAGCCCGCTGTCAAAGCCGCAGCAAAGCCCACACCCAAGGTTGCGGCCAAGCCCGTGGTCAAAGCAGCAGCCAAGCCAGCTGTGGCAGCCAAGGCGCCCGCCAAGACCCCTGCCAAAGCACCCATTAAAGCCGCCGCAAAACCAGCGGTCAAAACTGCTGCGCCAGCCGCCAAAGGCAAGGCTGCGGCCAAGACCAAGGGCAAAGGCCCAGCGCTGGAAGACGATTTGCCCGATCTGGAAGCCGAATTTGCCGAAGAAACCCCCGCTGCAGTGGGTGAAAAAGTCAAACCTTTGCGCATGAAAATCAGCAAGGCCAAAGAGCGCGCCTTGATGAAAGAGTTTGGCCTGGACGAGACCATCCTCTCCGAAGAAGACCTGGCCAAACGCCGCCTGCGCCTGAAAACCCTCATCAAGATGGGCAAAACGCGCGGCTACCTCACGCACGGCGAAATCTCTGACCACCTGCCCGACAAATTGGTCGATGCCGAGACCATGGAAGTGGTCATCACCATGTTGAACGACATGGGTGTGCAGGTTTACGAACAAACACCCGACGCCGAAACCCTGCTCATCACCAACACTGGCCCGACCGTGGCCAGTGAAGAAGAGGCCGAAGAAGAAGCCGAAGCCGCCTTGTCCACCGTGGACAGCGAATTTGGCCGCACCACCGACCCCGTGCGCATGTACATGCGCGAAATGGGAACGGTAGAGCTGCTCACCCGCGAAGGCGAAATCGAAATCGCCAAACGCATCGAAGGCGGCTTGATGGACATGATGGCCGCCATCAGCGCGTCACCTGCCACCATTGCAGAAATTTTGCGTTTGGCCGGTGACATCCGCGAAGACAAGGTGGTCATCTCCACCATCGTCGACGGATTCAGCAACGCCAACGAGGCCGACGACTACGTGGCCGAGGAAGACTTTGACGAATTCGACGAGGCCGACGACGACGACGGCAAAGGCGGCTCCAAAGCGCTGACGAAAAAACTCGAAGAACTCAAACGCGAAGCGCTCGAGCGCTTTGACCGCATTGCCGGTTTGTTCGAAAAGGTCCACAAAGCCTACGACAAAGAAGGCTACGGCACACCCAATTACCAAAAAGCGCAAAAGGCCTTGAGCGAAGAGCTCATGACCATCCGTTTTACCGCCCGCACCATCGAGCGACTGTGCGAAATGGTGCGCAGCCAAGTCGAAGACGTGCGCAAAAAAGAGCGCCAATTGCGCCGCATCATTGTGGACAAATGCGGCATGCCGCAAGACGTGTTCATCAAAGACTTCCCAGCCAACTTGCTCAACCTCAAATGGGTGGAAAAGCAAGCCGCAGCGGGCAAACCTTGGTCGGCCACCATGGCGCGCAACATCCCGCCAGTGCAAGAGCTGCAACAGCGCCTCATTGAGCTGCAAACCCGCGTGGTCGTCCCGCTGGCAGAGCTCAAAGACATCAACAAACGCATGAACCAAGGTGAGGCCAACTCACGCCACGCCAAGAAAGAGATGATCGAGGCCAACCTGCGCTTGGTCATCTCGATTGCCAAAAAGTACACCAACCGTGGCTTGCAGTTCTTGGACTTGATCCAAGAGGGCAACATCGGTTTGATGAAGGCCGTGGACAAATTTGAATACCGCCGGGGTTACAAGTTCTCCACCTATGCCACCTGGTGGATTCGCCAGGCCATCACCCGCTCGATCGCCGACCAGGCGCGCACCATTCGCATTCCGGTGCACATGATCGAGACCATCAACAAGATGAACCGCATCAGCCGCCAACACTTGCAAGAGTTTGGCTTTGAGCCCGATGCGTCCATCTTGGCCGAGAAGATGGAAATCCCCGAAGACAAAATCCGCAAGATCATGAAGATCGCCAAGGAGCCCATCTCCATGGAAACGCCGATCGGCGACGACGACGATTCGCACCTGGGCGACTTCATCGAAGACAGTGCCAACACCGCCCCCATCGAGGCGGCCATGCAAGCGGGTTTGCGCGATGTGGTCAAAGACATCCTGGACGGCCTGACCCCGCGCGAAGCCAAGGTGCTGCGCATGCGCTTTGGCATCGAAATGTCCACCGACCACACGCTGGAAGAAGTGGGCAAACAGTTTGACGTGACGCGCGAGCGCATCCGCCAAATCGAAGCCAAGGCCTTGCGCAAGTTGAAGCACCCCAGCCGCAGCGACAAACTGCGCAGCTTCATCGACACCATCTGAGCGGACACAACGCCGCCCAGCAAAAAGGACGCTCTAGGGCGTTCTTTTTTGATGGTGATGGCTCGCGTTGAAAACCAATTTAAATTTTGGTAGCTATCACATTTGACATTTATCGAATACCCCAGCTGGCGATTAGTCATAGATGTCAACCGTCCAATCACCCCTCCCATGACTGTTGAACTTCATTGATTTGAGGCTGGGGTCAATCAGGTGCAGTTGGGCAAAACGCGCAGACAAAAAGGCAGAAAGGCCTGCATCCGCAGTGCTGCAATTGACTTTGGACCTGTCCACCACACATGTCATGCCCTCCTCCATTTGAAACGCGGTGCGCATGAAATCCAATTGGGCGACCAACAGGGATTGAACACTTTGTCGGCGCATGTCCCATTCGAACGAAGGCGGCAGCTTGCCCATGGGGTCGCCCGCAGGCAGGGACTGGCCCAAAAACCCGCTTTGGCGACCCGACGGAAAGATCGACGACAGCAGTGCTTCGTTCCAACCGATTTGGTTTTTAGACTCCCCCGGCTCCGCTTGCGAGCGCTGATCCCCCTGGTATGGGGAGGGATGGCTTGGGCTGTCAGAGCCCACTGACCATTCGCCGCCTAGGGCACGCAAGAGCTTGGGTCTGCCAACATCCGCTGGGCCGTGGCCAAGGGGCAATTGCTCATGCCTCAAAAAAACTTCAGCCCCCGACTTCTTGGCCCCCAATATGGCACCGAGCCATTGGGTTGGTAGGGGCAAGGCAAACAACCCAAGGGCCATCAGCAAACCGGCATGCGCCAACAGCGAGAGACATAAAAAAGCCCCAAGGCTGTCCACACCTCGGGGCTGGCTGTTCATGGCAAAGACTTATTTACTGAACAACGCCATGGATCACACTGGGCGACTTGAAAAAGTCCGATGCCTGGACGGAACCCGCGTAATTGCTGTTGCTGCTGCTGGAGGGATCCTCGGTATCTGCTCCGCTCAGGGCCAAGGCGGCAGGCAAATCAGTGGCCGAACCCAAGGTAATTCCGGTGGGCAGCGTGTAGCCGGAGACACCAACAACACCGTCTTTTTTGAAGCGAATTTCCCTGTCCAGGTATTTGATCCATTTGGTGGCGTCGTTGATGGTGACCTTGCCCAATGCGGAGGTGCTGGTGTTCTCGGGAATGGAGAAAGCGGGAACGTAGCGGGTGGTACGGTCGCAATTGGCCTCTGCATTGTCAGACAAACGGAAGCACTTGCCCGGGATGCCAAACAAGTTGCCAAACCCATTGAATTGAAGGTTCATATTGGCTCCCGCAAACTCGCCGAACTTGGTTTCATCAGGCACCAAGAAGCTGGCGGACTGTGGGGGCGTGAATGTCAAGAAGGTGTTGTCGGCTTTTTTCAGGAATGTTGCGCTTTGGTAATCGCTGGTGCCGTTCTCCCACACATAAAAGGTGGTCAATGAATTGGACTTGAAGTCGCAAAAATACGCCCCAGTACCACTTGCACCTTGACAATCCATGGCCCCACCAGAATTCCAATTGGTGCCTGTGGCATCGACCAATGCGCCAGAGCGGATGCCGCCCTGGTACCTGGGATATGAAGACAGCGACATGCCTGCGCCCGTGAGCAATGAGTTGGTGATGGCTGTGGCAACCCCGTTTTGCTTCAAGGTGTAGTTGCTGCTGTCCCAGGTATAGGTGACCACATCGGCTGAGGGCGTACCGCCACCCTTTTGTTTGGTGCCCGAGGTGTATGGGCTGGTGTTGTTATTGGTGGCATTGGCAGCGGTCAGGGTTTGAATCGATGCCACTGTGGGGCAATCGCGCGCGCATTTGAGGGTGGCGGGCACCGTGGTGTCGCCGGGTGAAACCACAGATTGGGTGTTGTATTTGACTGTTTTGGTGCCTGGTGAGGCATCCTCTAAAGTAGATGCGGGGATCATCAAATTGCCGCCCAAGGCCTGTGACCAACCGTTAACACCCGTTTTGTTGGTATTGCCTCCCGCCGACATGGAGGCGGCGGAATTCAGTTGAGCGGGTGTGATGGTCAAGTTGGTGGACAGCAACTGGCGATAACAACCCGTGCCGGAAGAGCAATCCATTTTTGCGGTGGCCACAAAGGCAGTACCACTCCAATACATCTCATACTGGGTGTAAGCAGTCAAATTGCCGCCAGTGACCGCAGTGGTGGTCTGGGGCATGAAATTGAAAGGCACCTTTTTGACATCGTCCAAGGTTTTGGTCACCAAGCTGTATTTGGTCAAACGACCGCCGGTTTTGTTGACCGTGTAGTTCACTGGCGTCGCATCCAAGGACACCAATGTGGCCCCATCGGTCACGGCCGTGGGCAACCAAATGCCCCAATAACTGGCGTAACCATACTCACCTGTGGTGCTGTTCTTCACTGGGAATCCGGGTTGTGTCAGGTCATACCTGGCACCTGTCCCATCGGTGTAAACACCGTAACGCCATACGGATGTGGCCGCATCGGTTTTGGACCTGCTGAAACAGGTTGTGTTGGTTCCATCGTTGCGACAAAACTTGCTGGCGTTATAACCAAAGGTGAGGGTTGTATCGGTCCCGGTGCTATCGGGGTACTTGATCACACCCGAGCCGGATGTGTCGTTACCCGAAACAGACAACCTGTAATTGCTGCCACCGCCCCCGCCACCACCGCCGGCAGCGGAAATCCAGGAAAACTGAATGCCACTGGCGCTGGTGGTGATTTTCCCGCGCATGATTTTGCTGCCACCGGCCACTGGCAAGGCCGCCAAGTTCATGGTCAGCGCGCCATTGGTGTTGGTGGACGTCGGCGCACCGGTGATGGATGTGTAGATGTAAACATATGCTGGTGTGCTACCACCCATGGTCACTGCTGCATGGCCTTTACCAATTTGCGCACTGGAGGCCGACTCACGGGTTGAGGTGAGGCTCATGCGGGTGTAAGAGGTGGAAGAACCGCCCCCTTCAGACGAACTGCTGGACGCATCGGCCTTGGACGAATTGCATTTGGACTCATCAATGAATGCCACATACCGACCCAAATTGACCATGGCATCGGGCCGCGTGTTGGACATGTAGCAAAGGATGCTGTTGGCTTGGCTGATGCCCTCTGAAGTTTGATCCTGAACGTACTCAGACTGGGGGTCACTGGCATAAGCCCCGCCAGTGGGCGGCGCAGCATGGGTGAAAGAGACCAAGCCACCCAAAACAGAAACGGTCAATAAGCGCAATTTCATTTTGTGTTCTCCCATTACTCAGTGGCACTGACCACGGCGGCAGAAGAAGATGTGGCGATGCCTTGGATGGTGGTGGTGCTGGAAGCGGTCGATCCGCCGCCGCCGCACCCCAGCAAAGCCAGCAAGGCACAGCCAATTAATGCCAATGATTGGATTCGGGTATTCATGTCGCGCTCCTAAAAGTTGACTCTATTATTTAAGAATCCATAAATTTTTCAAGAATAAAAAAATATTAAAAAATGGCTTTTCCTGGAAAAAATAATTCTTTTAAATTAACCAAAAACAGGTCAAACAAACACCTCGGTATCCACCTCGCTGTTGGACTGGTCGTTGTAGCGGCTGCCCGCCACGTTGTGTTGGCCGATCAGGGCCTCTAGGCGTTGCATGTGGGCGGGGCTGAGTTGCACGTTCATTGCGCCCAGGTCATCGTTCAGGTGCGCGATGGATGTGGTGCCCGGGATGACCACGATGTGCGGGGCTTTGTGCAACAACCAAGCAATGGCCAACTGTGAAGGGCTGCAGCCGAGTTCTTGGGCCAAGGCCAAGTAGGGTGGCAACAGTTGCAGGTTGCGTGGGAAGTTGTCGGCGTTAAAGCGCGGCATGCCACGGCGGATGTCTTTGGCGTCGAGCTTGTCGATGTCGATGGGCTTGCCGCACAAGAATCCACGCGCCACAGGGCTGAAGGCCACAAAAGTGGTGCCCAGTTCACGGCAAGCGTCGAGCACCGCAATTTCGGGGTTGCGCGTCCACAGCGAGTATTCAGTTTGCACGGCCGCTATCGGGTGCTCCGCATGGGCTTTGCGCAAGGTGCTGGCCGACACCTCTGACAAGCCAATGCTGCGAATTTTGCCTGCGCGCACCAAGTCGCCCAAGCCACCCACGCTGTCTTCGATGGGGACTTTTTTGTCCCAGCGGTGCAGGTAATACAAGTCGATCACATCGGTTTGCAAGCGGCGCAGCGCGTCTTCGCAGGTTTGGCGCAAGGTGGCGGGTCGGCCATCGATCACGCGCACCATAGCGCCATCGCCTTTGACGTCCACGCCTTGCATGCCGCATTTGCTGGCCAAAGTAAAGCGGCTGCGGTGGGCCGACAAAGCCTTGCCGACGATTTTTTCGCTCAACCCAAAACCATACAAAGCCGCGGTATCAAAATGGTTGACGCCTGCATCCAAAGCGGCGAGCAACAAGCGCTCCGCCTGCTCGGGCGGTGGCGGGTTGCCATAGGCGTGACAAATGTTCATGCAACCCAAACCAATGGGCGAGACTTGAAAAGGCCCCAGGGCGCGTGTGTTCATGAGAGTTGTTGCTCCAAGTCGTGCAGCACCTGGTAGCAAGGCAGCACCTGCGCCACGCTGGCGTTGGGCTCGCGACCTTCGCCGATGGCGGCAAAAAATTCGCGGTCTTGCAGCTCAATGCCGTTCATCGACACCGCCACTTTGGACACATCGATTTGCTCTTCCTTGCCGGTGAACAAATCGTCGTAACGGGCCAAATAGGTGGCCGTGTCGCCGATGTAGCGAAAGTAGGTGCCCAAGGGACCGTCGTTGTTGAAGCTCAGGCTCAGGGTGCAAATCGCGCCATTGGCCGCCTGGAGTTGGATGCTCATGTCCATCGCTATGCCCAGCGCTGGGTGAATGGGCCCTTGCACCGCATTGGCTTTGACAATCGGGCTGCCGACTTGGTAAGCAAACAAATCCACCGTGTGCGCTGCGTGGTGCCACAGCAAATGGTCGGTCCAACTGCGCGGCTGGCCCAGCGCATTCATGTTGGTGCGGCGAAAGAAATAGGTTTGCACATCCATTTGCTGGATGTTGAACTGACCGGCCTTGATTTTTTGGTTCACATACTGGTGGCTGGGGTTAAAGCGCCGGGTGTGGCCGCACATCGCCACTTTGCCACTGGACTTGGCCAAATCCACCACGGCTTGCGCATCCTTCCAGCTGTCGGCGAGGGGAATTTCGACCTGCACATGCTTGCCCGCTTTCAAACACGCCAGCGACTGCGATGCATGCATTTGCGTGGGCGTGCACAAAATCACGGCGTCGACCTCTTTGATTTTCAAGCTGTCGTTCAAATCGGTGCTGACATGGGCAATGCCGTACTTTTTGGCCACTTCCTCGGTTTTGGACAACTCGCGCCCAATGATGGAGATGACTTCTACGCCGTCAATGTTTTTGATGCCGTCCAAATGCTTGGTGCCAAAAGCGCCAGCGCCGGCAAGGGCCACTTTGATCGTCATGAAAAGACTCCTGAAATTCGATGGTGAAAGATAAAAAAGACAAAGTCAAACGTCAAACTCAATGGCTTGGGTTTTCTAAAATGAGGTGTCCCACGGCGGTGTTGGAGGCTGGCACATGGTAGAAGCGGTGGCGCATGTTCAATGGTGCGCGGGCTTGGCCAGGGGCGGTTTTGGCCACATCGTCCATCGCACCACGGGCGATCAGCCACATCACCAGCTCAATGCCCTCGCTGCCAGCTTCGCGCACGTAGTCGATGTGCGGGATGTTGGCTGCGGCTTCTGGGTCGTTGATGAGTTTGTCCAAAAAAGCGTTGTCAAACTCTTTGTTGATCAAGCCTGCACGCGGGCCTTGCAACTGGTGGCTCATGCCGCCTGTGCCCCAAATTTGTACATTCAAGTCTGCGTCAAAGGAGTTGATGGCTTTGCGAATGGCACGCCCCAACTCGAAGCAGCGCCGACCACTGGGCACCGGGTACTGCACCACATTGACCGCAAACGGGATCACCGGGCAGGGCCAAGCTTTGGGCTGCCCGCACATCAGCGACAAGGGCACGGTCAGGCCATGGTCCACGTCCATTTTGTTGACGATGGTCAGGTCAAAGTCTTGCTGGATCACCGACTGTGCAATGTGCGAGGCCAGTTCAGGGTGCCCTTGCACCATGGGCACCGGGCGCGGGCCCCAACCCTCGTCAGCGGGTTGAAACTGTGGCGCCGTGCCAATGGCAAAAGTGGGGATGATGTCCAAGCTGAACGCGGTGGCGTGGTCGTTGTAAACCAAGAACACCACATCGGGCGGGTTGTCTTTGAGCCACTGTTTGGAAAAATCGTAGCCCTTGAACACCGACTGCCAATAAGGCTCGGCGGTTTTGCCCAGGTCCAAGGCCGCGCCAATGGCGGGCACGTGAGAGGTGTAAACGGATGCGGAAATGTGTGCCATGGTCAAGCCTTTGCAGTTTGGCCAGCGCGGCCTTGGGGTTGTCGATGGGCCTGCGCGTCGCCGTCTTCGCCGACCACGCGGTTGCCGTTGGCAGAGCGCCCGCCAGCGACCATCATGTTGCGGTATTCCTCCTCGGTCATGCCCGTCATGCTGCCGGCCATTTGTTGGAAGCTTTTGCCGTCGGTGGCACCAATCTTGGCCAGAAAGTAAATATTGCCGCCGGTGCGGATGCACCAGTTCAGGTCGCGCGCCATCACCGCTAGTTTTTGTTCTTCGTTCATGTCCCACTCGTCCAAGTAGGCGCGCTCGTTGGCCTTGAAGCGCTCCCGGTTGTCGGCCTTCATCAAAGACATGCAAAACTGATTGAGCCAATAACCCTTGCGCGACTGTTCAGCGTCAAAAATGGTGGTGCCTGGAACGTCCAGGTAAGGTTTGTCAAGTGCCATGGTTCAGCCTTTCAAAAGTTCGGGCCAATAAAGACGGGTGGGATTGTCCACCAGCAGTCGCTTTTGCAAGTCTGCGGTGGGCGCGATGTGGGCAATGAAGTCCACCAACAAGCCGTCGTCGGGCATGTGGTCTTTGAGGTTGGGGTGTGGCCAGTCGGTACCCCACAACACACGGTCGGGAAAGGTCTCGACCACATGTCGGGCAAATGGCACCACATCGCGGTAGGCGTTGCGTTGGCCATTGAGCGCCGCTGGTCCGGCCAGCGACAAGCGCTCCGGGCAAGTGACTTTGCTCCACACGTTTTCGTGCTCGCGCATGAACTTCATGAACAAGGCGAACTCGGGGCCATCCACGGCTTGGTCCACATTGGGGCGGCCCATGTGATCGACCACCACCGTGGTGGGCAAGGCGGTGAAAAAGTCCCACAACTCGGGCAAGTCCACGGCTTCGAAATAAATCACCGCATGCCAGCCCCAGGCTTTGATGCGGGTGGCAATTTCCAGCAATTCGTCTTTGGGTGTGAAGTCCACCAATCGCTTGACGAAGTTAAATCGCACACCACGCACGCCCGCGTCGTGCATGGCCTGCAACTCAACGTCAGTCACGCTGCGCTTGACGGTGGCCACGCCGCGCGCCTTGCCCCCCGAATGCAGCAAGGCGTCGACCATGGCGCGGTTGTCTGCGCCGTGGCAGGTGGCTTGCACCACCACGTTTTTGTCAAACCCCAAGTGATCGCGCAAAGCGTACAACTGATGCTTGGACGCATCGCATGGCGTGTATTTGCGCTCGGGCGCAAATGGGAACTCAGCGCCGGGGCCAAACACATGGCAGTGCGCGTCCACCGCGCCTTTGGGCAACACAAATTGCGGCTTGCTGGGGCCGGCATACCAGTCAAGCCAACCGGGCGTTTTTTCAAATTGCATGGTCTGCATCCTTTGTTGAGCGTTTCTGCGGCAAGCGCTTCACTGAACGCTCATGCCATCCACCAAGGGGTGACTCAGTCGACGTACACCAATCCGGCTTTTTCCAGTGGCGCGCGCATGTTGTACATGTCCAGGCCCAGGTTGCCCGCCGCCAGCTTGGTGCGCTTGTCGCCCTCGTTGGCCTCGCGGGCCGCTGCGGCATCGGCGGCTTGCGCGGCAAACTGGGCGGGCACGACCACCACACCGTCATCGTCGGCCACGATGGCGTCGCCTGGGTTCACCGTGGCACCAGCACACACCACGGGAAAGTTGACATAACCCAAAGTGGCCTTGACCGTTCCCTTGGCGCTGATGCATTTGCTCCACACCGGAAAGCCCATGGCCGTCAACTCCGACACGTCGCGCACACCGGCGTCGATCACCAGTGCATGGGCACCACGGGCCTTGAACGAGGTGGCAATCAGATCCCCAAAGTAACCATCGGTGCAAGGGGCGCTGATGGCCGCCACCACGATGTCACCCGGCTGCACTTGTTCGCAAGCAACGTGCAGCATCCAGTTGTCACCCGGATGCAAAAGCACCGTGATTGCCGTGCCTGAGACCCGAGCGCCGGGGTAAATCGGGCGCATATAGGTGTGCATCAAGCCCACCCGGCCCATGGCTTCGTGCACGGTGGCCACGCCATATTTGGCCAATCGCTCGACGGCGGTTTTATCGGCGCGTTGGATGTGTCGTTTGACTTTGCCCATGTTGTTCATGTCAGTGGCCTTTCTGTTTTAACAAAGTGTCTAAACGCGGGAACACGCGGCGCACATTCCCTTCGTAGATGGCGTGTCGATCGGCATCGCTCAAAATTTTGCTGGCTTGGATGTAGCGTTTGGTGTCATCAAAGTAGTGGCCTGTTTGTGGGTCGATGCCCCGCACCGCACCAATCATCTCTGAGGCGAACAACACGTTTTTGACCGGTATCACGGTGTTGAGCAAGTCAATGCCGGGTTGGTGGTAAACACAAGTGTCAAAAAAGATGTTGTTGAGCAAGTGCTCTTCGAGCAAGGGCTTTTTCAGCTCTTGGGCCAAACCACGAAAGCGGCCCCAGTGGTAGGGCACTGCGCCGCCGCCATGGGGGATCAAAAACTTCAAGGTGGGGAAGTCTTTGAACAAATCACTGTTGAGGCATTGCATGAAGGCCGTGGTGTCGGCGTTGAGGTAGTGCGCACCGGTGGTGTGGAAGCACGCATTGCAACTGGTCGATACGTGGATCATGGCGGGCAAGTTGTGCTCGACCATCTTTTCGTAAATGGGGTACCAGTGGCGGTCGTTCAGGGGGGGCGATGTCCAGTGACCACCTGAGGGGTCGGGGTTCAAGTTGATGCCCACCGCGCCGTACTCCTTGACGCAGCGCTCCAACTCGGGGATGCAGGTGGCGGGGTCGACACCGGGCGACTGGGGCAGCATGGCCACGGGCACAAAGTGATCTGGAAACAGTTTGGAGACGCGAAAGCACAGCTCATTGCAAATCGCCGCCCAGGTGCTCGACACCGCAAAGTCACCAATGTGGTGGGCCATGAAAGACGCGCGTGGCGAGAACAAGGTGATGTCGCTGCCGCGCTCTTTCATCAGCTTCAACTGATTGGTCTCGATGCTGTGGCGCAAATCGTCGTCGCTGATTTTCAAATCGGTGGCTTTGGGCATGACCGATGGGTCTTTGATGCCCGCAATTTGCTGGTTGCGCCAATCGTCCAACGCCTTGGGCGCCGTGGTGTAGTGGCCGTGGCAGTCGATGATCAATGACATGGAGTTCCTCTGAGTTGGAATGAAAAAAGAAATCGCCTCAGGCCCAGTGCATGCCATGTCGGCGCTTGATGGGCTCGGTGGCCGCACTGGCCAAAAAAGCCATCCATTCGCGCACCGCTTGCACGCGCTGCGCTTGCGCTGACACCGCTTGGGACAGACCTGCTGAAAACACCGTGATGAAGGCCGCGCCGGGGGGCAGTTCACCCAACACATCAATGCCCGGCAAGGCCATGAGTTCGCTCAACTGCTGAAAACCCAAACTGGCTTCGCCGCGGGCCACCAAGGCCCCCACAGGAACGCCCGGCGGGGCCGTCACCAAGCGGCCTTGCAGTTGCGCACTGATGCCCCATTGGGCGAACAATTTTTCCAGGTAAACGCCACTGGGCCCGGTGGAATAGGCCACTTTGTCTGCCGCCAACACGGCGGCCTTGAGCGCATCGGCGCTGCCAATATCAGGGTGCGGTGCACCTTGGGCCACAGCCACCGCCACGGGCGAGCGCACCCAATCGACCCGCGAGCCAGCAAGCACATGGCCCGAGCCGATCAAGCGGTCAATGGCATCGCTGGCCAACAGCACCACGTCAAAAACCTCACCGGCTTGGATGCGGCGGGCCGCGTCGACCCCGCCGACCGACTCCACTTGCCAAACCACGCCCGTTTGCTTTTGGTAGACCTGGGCCAAATCAGACAACACCGCTTGGGTGGCTTTGGAGGAGATGCCGGTGAAAACCGCTTGCTCAGATGGATCGCTCATGGGGCCATTGTGCGGTCTGACAGGGTTCCTGACCTGGTTGCAGGCGCACTAGCTGTTATGCTTTTAATGAATAACGGATAATTGGATATTCTGATTTTGACGCATGGAACTCCAGCAACTTCAATCTTTTGTGGCCGTGGCCGAGCAGGCCAGCTTCACCCGTGCAGCGCAGGTGCTGGGCATGGCCCAACCGGCCCTGAGCCGCCACATCCGCAGCCTGGAAGTCGAGTTGCGCCAAACCTTGTTGACGCGCAACGGTCGCGGCGCTGTGACCACCGAGGCGGGCAAACTGCTGCTCGGGCATGCGCGCGGCATCTTGCACCAGGTGGCGCGGGCACATGAGGATTTGGCACAGTTGCGTGGCGGCTTGAGTGGACGGGTGGCGTTGGGCCTGCCGCCCAGTGTGGCGCGGGTGCTCACCGTGCCATTGACGCGGGCATTTCGCGCCGAGTTGCCCCACGCCCAATTGACCATCCGGGAGGGCTTGTCGGCCGATCTGTCGGAGTCTTTGCTCAACGGGCGGCTCGACATCGCCGTGCTGTACAATGCCCAGTCCACCGAGGGCTTGCTGCGCCAGGCCTTGATCGACGAAGAGTTGGTGCTGGTGCAAGCGCGCCCCCCGGGATTGGCCGAAGACCCCCCACCCCCGCCCATGGGTTTTCAGGAACTGGCCACCCTGCCCCTGGTGACACCGAGTCGGCCCAACGCCATTCGCATGCATGTGGAGGCCGAGATGGCCCGCCACAACTGCCAACCCCAAGTGGTGCTGGAGATCGACGGGGTGTCTGCTATCTTGGACCTGGTTGCCGACGGGGTGGGCCATGCGCTGCTCAGCCGCCAAGCGGTGGCGCGGTCCCCCCAACCATCGGCCTACCAATTGCGCCGCATCGGTGAGCCGCCCTTGACCATATCTTTGTCGCTGGTCAGCAGCGACCGGCGCGCCACCACCCCCACGCAGCAACACACCGCTGCACTGGTGGCTCACATGGTGCGCACCCATTTGGGACGGCCTTGATTCCCTGGTTCAAAGGGTAAAAGTTGTTTGTCTGACACAAAAAGCCGAACTGATATATGATTTTGCAAGTATTAAATTCACTTCATCGATTCAAAACCAACTTCCGCTTGGAGAGCGCCATCAACTACTACCTGAACTTTGTCAACTTGGTCCGCGCCTTGGCCCAAAACAGCACCATTCCTGACTTGGACGCCAGCACCAAGCAATTGCTGGACGAGATTGCGCTGTTCCAACAACGCGAAAAAGCCATGACCGTCACCGAGTTGATGGCGCTGGACCACATTGCCTCGCCCGCCACCTTGCACCGCAAATTCACCCAACTGCTCAATTTGGGTTTGGTTGATGCGGTTTTCAAAGACCGCAACCGGCGCACCAAATATGTGGTGCTCACCTCTGCTGGCCAGGCTTATTTTGCGGCCATTGGTCGCGCCTTTGAGCAAGCCAAGGGAAACGCCTGATGCAAGGTGGCCAGCGCACGCACCGGCCGGTGACTTTGTTTTTGGGCTTGACGACTTTTTTTGCCCTCATATACGGCGTCAACAATGCCCTGACGTCTTTTTTGCTGCTGGTACCGGGCGCACATTTGGTGCACATTCCCAGCGGCTTCAAGCTGCTGTTGGTGCTCATCTGCGGTTGGACTGCCGCCCTGGGCATTGGCTTGGTCTCTTTTGTGGCGGGCGCGTTCTTTTCCTTTGAAGGTCTGTACCTGTTGAGCTTTGAGCTGGCGCTGGTCAATGCCGCAGCGCCCTTGTTGACGCGGCGCTTTTTTGTCGACCACTTTTCGCTGGACGCCACCTTGGTCAACTTGAATTGGCATCGCTTGTTGGGGGTGAGTTTGTTGTACGCGGCGCTCAACTCTTGCATGAACCAGTTGGTGATCTATTACAACCAAGTCAGCACCAGCTTGCTAGATGGTTTGCTGGTCATGTGGCTGGGTGACATCACGGGCATCTTGATCGTGCTGATGGTTTGTCAATCACTGGCGCGGCGACTGGCCCCTCGTTTGGCCCGCCCACTGATCCCCTGACAATCAACCCGCTCAGAGCCCCCAAGTCAAGGCGGGCTGCCACAGCGCCAACACCGTACCGGCCAGGGCCAAAGACGGGCCCAAAGGTATGTGCTGGCCTTTTAAATATTGCCCGCGCCACATCAACACGGCGGCCGCGCCAAGGCCCAACAAAGACGCCCCCAACACCAGCCACGGCAATACCTGCCAACCCAACCAAGCGCCCAAAGCAGCCAGCAATTTGAAGTCACCCCCGCCCAGGCCATGTTTGCCCGTGGCGCGCAAAAAAACCTGATAAACCAGCCACAGGCTCAGGTACCCGGCCACTGCGCCCCACAGCGCATCGCTCAAGGGCACGTCCGTCAAGCCCATGTTGGCCGCGATCAAACCGGCCCACAGCAAGGGCAAGGTCATGGCGTCGGGCAACAGCATGGTGTCTGCGTCAATCAAGGCCAAGCCCAGCAAGGTGGTGAAAAAACCTGCCCAAGCCAGTGCAGGGGCCGTCATGCCCCAACGCCAGGCACACAAGCCCCACAGTGCGCTGACGGCCAACTCCACCAAGGGGTAACGCATGGCGACAGGTGCTGCGCAGTGGGCACATCGCCCGCGCAGCCACAGATAACTGAGCACCGGGATCAAGTCTTGCCAGCGCAGGCTTGTGTGGCAATGCGGGCAATGCGAGCGCGGTGTGGACAGATTGAACGCTGGTTTCTGGTCCGGTGCTTCGCTCAGACTGGCCGCTTGCCATTCGCGCTCGAGCATTTGGGGCAAGCGCCACACCACCACATTGAGAAAGCTGCCAAATTGCAAGCCAATCAAGGCCGCCGCTGCGATGCTGAGCAGTTGATCGTTGGGCATGGGGGGGTGCGCTGCTCAGGCGCGCGGCTTGGACGTGTGAAGGGCGATCAAACGGTCGGCATAGTCTTGCCACACAGGCTTGGCTGGCAAGCCATTGAACACACCCTGCGCAGCCAATCCCGCCACCCAATCTTGCTTGGTGGCAATGGCACCAGCCATGGTGGGTGCCACGCCCGTTTCTTGCACGGTGACCGCCGACTCGCGCATCTCTTCGGCGCGGCGCTTGCCATGCTGCACCACACGGCTGAAAAAATAGGCCCCTTGTTTTTCCCAGTCGATGGTGGGAAAGGTCTCGGCCATGGTGGCCAGCATTTGTGCTTCCACGCCATGCTGCCTGGCGGTGGTGTAACTCTCCACCACCAAGGCCTCCAAGCCCTTGATCATGATGCTGCGGCACATCTTGATGGCGCTGGCCACACCCACGGTGTCGGCCGCAATGCTGGCCTTGCAACCCCAAGCCAACAAGTGGGGCAGCAAGTCTGCGGCATGGGAGCCCCCAAGCAACATGGGCACGCTGATGCCATAAGGTGGCACCGAGGTCATCATCCCGGCTTCCACGTAGCGCCCGCCTGCGGCGTCAATCAAATCGCGGCACTGCTGCTTGGTGCCCGGAGACGCGGAATTCAAGTCCAGAAAAAATGCACCGGGCCGGATGTGCGTTGCCACGGCTTGTGCCACGGCCAAGGTGTTGGAAGCGGTGACCGACGACACGATCAAATCCACCTGTTGGGACAACTCTGCGGCCGAGG
>Ga0214919_10006160_pt1 | contig 16594 bp, 20 predicted proteins | sample LL1503_MetaG_FD_177994 | JGI IMG/M metagenome (GOLD analysis project Ga0214919, IMG submission 177994) | Freshwater microbial communities from Lake Lanier, Atlanta, Georgia, United States - LL-1503 | ecosystem: Environmental > Aquatic > Freshwater > Lake | place: USA: Georgia | collected... | reverse complement strand
ATATTTCTATTACCGCATATGTTACACCAACAGGAGGTTCTTTAGGAGGAAATTTAATAACAGATGTGAATGGTTCTGTATCAGGAACTTTTTCTATACCTGACTCAACTGTAGCTTCTAATCCTAGATGGAGAACGGGTCAAAGATTATTCAGATTAACAAGTTCATCAACTAATTCTTCTTCAGATGTAGAAACATCAGCTGAGGCAGACTATATTGCTAAAGGTTCTTTAGAAACGGTACAAAATACTATTGTATCAACGAGAGAACCGCAATTAGTTAGACAAACAGTCAATGATACTAGAAATATTACAAGAACATCTACAAGAACAACGACAGAAGTTATACAGTGGATTGATCCAATTGCACAAACATTCTTGGTTGATGATGTGGGTGGCGTATTCGTAACATCTATTGAAATTTATTTTCAATCAAAAGATGAAAATATTCCTGTTACGTTACAGATTAGAGAAGTTGTAAATGGTTATCCTTCTCGTACAATTGTTCCATTTGGAGAGGTTGTTTTAAATCCTAGTCAAGTTAATATAAGCGATAATGCTACTGTTGCAACTAAATTTACTTTTCCTTCGCCAGTTTATTTACAAGAAAAAACAGAATATTCCTTTTGTTTATTAAGTAACTGTAACAAATATAATGCTTTTGTTGCAAGACTTGGTGATACTCAAATAGGATCTGATAGAACAATATCTCAAAATCCTTATGCTGGAGTTTTGTTTAAATCTCAAAATGGTTCAACTTGGACAGCAGAACAAATGGAAGATATAAAATTTAAAATTAATAGAGCCGAATTTGAAGATGTAGATGGAACTGTTACATTGGTCAATGACTCTTTGCCAACAAAAACATTACCTACAAATTCTTTAAGAACAACAAATAGTTCAGGTGTAATAAGAGTATTTCACAGAAATCACGGTATGCACGGAACATCAAACAATGTTACAATTTCTGGAGTTGCTGCTGGTACATATAATGGTATTACACATACACAAATTAATGGAACATATACAAGTATTTCAAATGTAACATTAGATAGTTATGATATTACAACGGCTGGCACAGCAACTTCTACAGGAGATATTGGCGGCTCAACAGTTACAGTAACTCAAAATAGATTATTTGATGTTGCTTGTTTAAATTTATCAACTATGACTGTACCTTCAACTAATATGTACTATACTATGAGAACAACTACGGGCAAATCTGTACATGGTTCCGAAACGGAATTTAATCTATCTTCAATTTCAAACTATATTAATGTAAATATAGGAAATAATATTTACTTCAATTCTCCTCAATTAGTAGCAAGTTCTATAAATGAAACTAACGAGATGGCAGGAAGCAAATCATTATTTGTTAATTTATCTATGTCAACGGAAAATACAAAACTATCTCCTGTTTTAGACACAAAACGTATAAGCATGGTTGCTGTACAAAATAGATTAAATAATCCTACTTCAGGTAATACGCCAAATTATATATCTGATATTAATTCAACAGGAACATCATCAGCAGCAGTTTATTTAACTAGACCTATTGTTTTAGAAAATTCTTCAACAGCATTAGATATTAGATTGACTCAAAATATTAGATCAAGTTCTTCTGTAAAAGTTTACTACAGAGTTACAAGTTCCGCAGAAGTAAGAAATATTAATGATTTAACGTGGGCGCCATTTAATACTGATGGTAGTGAAGATATATCTGTAACACCATCTGAAGATGATTTTACATTTAAAGAATACAAATATTCTGTAACAGGAATAAAACAATTTACAGCATTTCAAATTAAAGTAGTTATGAAAGGATCAATTTCTTCTTATCCTCCAATTATAAGAGATTTAAGAGGAATTGCTTTAGCAGCTTAATATGAAATTAAAAGTTCAAGGTTATGATTCATTGGTTAGAGATACAAACTCTAATGCTATTATTAATACTAATAAAAAAGAATATGAATTATATATGAGTAGAATTAAATCTCGTGAAAAACAAAGTGATGAAATAAGAAATGCTGTTAAAGAAATAAATACTTTAAAAACTGAATTACAAGAAATTAAAAATTTATTAAAAGAGGTTATAAAAAAATAAAAAATGGCATACACAGTAATTAATACTACAGATACACTAGAACAGATGCGAGTTAAGTTAAACAACTTGACTACAAACGATTTTGGTGATCCTGCTTTACTAGCACCAGCAGGTATATCCTCAACTTCTGTGGTTGGAGCTGTAGTTGAATTGGCAGCTGTTGCTTTTGCTGCTGGAGGTTTTAGTATTAAAGATTCTGCTAATACCACTCAAACTATTAGTTCTGGTCAAACATTAACCGTACTTGGCACAACAAATCAAATTAATGCTGTTGTAAGTCCTACACGTACTCTAACTTTAAGTTTTCCAACTAACGTAACATTACCTGGGAATTTAACAACTATAGGAACACTACATACATTAGGCACAATAGAAATTAACGGAAACAATATTAGATCAACAGATTCTACCACAGTTAGAATTAACGATTCTTTAAATGTTAATGGTAGTGTGTCATCAACTTCTGTAACTTCAACAGGTGCTATTTCAGGAACTACTATTACAGGTTCTTCTACAATTCAAGGTACAGATTTAATTTTAACAGGTTCAGCAGGAATTCAATTTGAAGGTTCTACAGCTGACAATTTTGAAACAACTTTAGTTGTTGTTGATCCAACAGCAGATAGAACTATTACAATACCAAACGTAACAGGAACAATAGTTACTACAGGAGACACAGGTACGGTTACAAGTACAATGATTGCTGATGGTACAATCGTAAATGGTGATATTGCTGACGGTACAATTAGAGGTGCTAAATTAAACGTATCTACTGATAATGTTACTTTTGGTACCGTAACTGCTACTAATTTTACAGGTATAGCTTCAATAGCTACTGCTGTTACATTGGGAGCTAATAATTCAAATAATGAAACAGTTTATTTGGTTTTTTCTGATACAGCTACAGGCAATCAAAGTTTAGAAACAGATACAAGTTTATCATACAATCCATCAACGAATATATTATCTACAACAGCTACACAAGCACGATATGCCGATTTAGCTGAGATTTATGAAACTGACAAACTTTATGATGTTGGTACTGTCGTAATGGTGGGCGGAGAAAAAGAAGTTACAGAGTGTTTTGTTGGTAAAAGAGCTCTTGGTGTTATATCTGATAGGCCTGCTTTTTTAATGAACTCTCAAGCTAAAGGACAACCAATTGCATTAAAAGGACGTGTTAAAGTAAAAGTTGTGGGCACTGTTAAAAAAGGTGATGAGTTGGTTGCCGGTAATGGTGGTTTTGCTACAACTATTAGTGAAGAATTTACTAAAGTATTTGCTATCGCATTAGAAGATAATGAAAAAGGCCTAATAGAGGCAATTATACTATAATTTTACTGTACTAAATATTATAGTATGATTAATGATTTAACTGATGAAATTTTATCCTTTTCAAGATACGAAAACAATCAAATCATTTATATAGATAAAAAAGGTAAAGACTATAAAGTTAAAAACGAAATAACTTATGGTACTTGGATTAAAACCTATAAAGATATTCCTCATATAAAAGTTGAAGGTTTAGAAGATAAATCATTTCATTCAAAAATATTAAAAGATTTTAATTTAGATCATAAAGTAAATAGCGTTCATTTATTTTATAATCAATATGGTGGATTTTCTTTTCCAGAACATGCGGATGACACTAACGTTCTTTTATATATTGTAAAAGGATCAAAAAAAGTTTATATAGATAAACATCCAGTTTTAGTAAAAGAAGAACAAGCTGTTTTTATACCAAAAGGATTAAAGCACAAAGTTGATAGTTTATCAAATACTTGGGCATTAAGTATAGGATTTAATTAATGAATTGGATGTTTTATTTAAAGACAACTGAAACTTGTCAACTGAATTGTAAACACTGTTTTACTAGTGGCATAAATGGTAAAAAAATTTATTTTAATCATTTAAAAACCATTGATTTTTTAAAAAAATTTAGAGAATATTTTAATAAAGATTCAGATACAATTCATTTAGACTTTCATGGAGGAGAACCTTTTTTAGCACCAGTATCTCATATGAATAAGGTATACGAAGAATGTAAAGATTTGTGGCCCAATATGTCGTGGGGCATAACTTCAAATCTTGTTTTGAAATTAAAAGAAGAGCATTACGAATTTATAAAAGGCCCTTTAAAAAATCGTGTAGGCACTAGTTGGGATCCTAAGATACGATTTGAAAATGATGCACAATATAATTTGTGGGAAAAAAATGTAAAAGATTTATTAAACAAAGGAGTTACAATAAGATTGTTTATTAGTGTAACGAAAGATACTATTGCTATAGAACCTATTGAATTATTAAAATGGATTAAAGAATTAGGTGTACAAGAAATATCTTTTGAACGTTTAACTGGCAATGGTAATGCAAAATTACATCCTGAAATATTCCCCAATAATATAGAACAAGATAAGTGGTTTCTAAAAATGCACCATCAATCTAAAGAGTTTAATTGTAGGAGTTGGTTTGATAATGATACATTAGAAGTTATATACAGTAAATTTGAAACGGGGTTTTTAAAAGGTGGCACATTTTGTAGAGATTGTGAACAAAAAATATTCACTATAAATGCTGATGGAACCATATCAGGTTGTCCTAATTCTGCACCAGAGTTCTCGTTTGGTACAATAAATGACGATATACAAACCATTATAAATAGTCCAGTTAGAATAGAAAACATTGCTTGTGAACGTGCAAGAAATCCTATATGTTTTTCTTGCGAAGTTTTTGAGTTTTGTGGAGGTGATTGCCACCAACTTGCTTGGCAAGGTGATATATGTGGCGCACCTAAGAGCTTAATGAAGGAATTAAAAAGTAATATAAAATATGACAACATTAAATAATCCAATTACATCACAAAATATTGTGGATAGATTTGCAGATTTTGTAACTACTACTGCGAATACGGGAATTACTTGGGGAACTAACAATAAACCCTTTTCACAAATGCCTGACTCATATTTGGGAGGCACAACTAATGGATCAACAGTAACCGCAACAGGAGATTCTATAGGGTTAACAGGAGATAATATTACAGCTGCAAACATAGTAAATGCTTTGCTTGCTGAAACGGCTCTCTATACTAATATCAGAAATTTAAGAGCAGTATTAAATGTGGTGCTTACTTTTACTGGTTCAAAAAATGCAATTTATCCTGGTGGTGGAGGAGTAGTTTATGATCAAACTGCAAAAACATATTTAAATACTGATTATAGACAAACGTTAAATGCTGTTGCTTCTACAAATGTGGAATCAGGGCAAATAATATCAGCAACAAATTTAGAAACATTTTTTACAAATTTACAAACAGAATATAGTACACAATCAGTTAATACAGCAACAATACAAGTGGACGTATGTCATGCGAGTTGTCATGGTAATTGCCACGGCAACAGAGGAAGAAGATAATGGAAATAATTGAAACAACCGCACCAATATCAATAGAAAATTTGAAAAAGTATTTTACAAATAAAGATACTTTTTATGTTATTGATTATTCTAAGAGTGAAATGAAAGGTTCTAAACTATTAACATATCTAAGTAATTTGGATTTACCTGTAGATATAAAAGAGCCGGATTTAGAATTAATAAAAGATTATTTTAATAGTATTTCATTAGTAAATATTAATTCATTAGAAAATATTGCAATTAATGTTTTATTACAGTACAAAAGTTTGGTTAAAGAAGATAATTATAAAAATTTCATTCAAGAAAATAAAGAAATAATTTCTAAATGGTCTGATAAGTTGGATAGTTTAACAATATTTAATGCGTATATGGTAAATTCTGATTTATTGAAAAATTATGCACAAACTTTTCCTAAAGATGAAACGAAAGATTTAACAGGTGTAAATTTTTTAAGTTTATTAAAACATGAAAGATTTTATTCATTTTATAATGTATTAAATAAAAATTTAAAATTTTATACTCATTATTTTACTGATTATATGTTTAGAGGTAAAAATTTATTCAGTTTTTGGGGAAATCCAAATAATCCAATGTTTTTATTAACATTAGCTATATCGCAAGGTAAAAATAAAGATTATATAACAGCAAGAGAACAAGATAAGGAAATAATAAAAAATGTTGCATCTATTTAGAAAAATTTATTTAGAACATGATGTTAATATAGATTTCAATCGTGATAGGGTGGTTGTTTCTGAAAAATGCGGAGTATCCAATTGGAGTGAATTGGAAAAAATATCAACAGGAGAACTTATATCTTATGGTACAGATTTAAATAGTTTAAATAATATATCTTCTTTTTTAGAATTGCTCAATAAAATTAAACAAAAAACAATCTTAACAAATAACCCAGTTTACATATATGCTGATAAAAAAAACTATTACAAAATATTAAGTTTGTGGTATAAAATTATATTGCCAAATGCTACTGTTAATGATGTAGTTAATTATGTAAAAATATTTTTGATTATAAAAATTTTTGGAAAATATCAAGATGGTGGAACATGATTGATAAATCTATCACTACAGATGTTGTATTTGATTCTGAGTTATTAATATCAGAATATAATTCTTTAACTATTAATAGAGGAGATTATACCAATTTTATAAATGAAAATGTTTCAACGTTTAATATAGAATTATTATTATCTTCTTATCTATACAACGGTTCAAGAAAAGAAGAATTAAAAAAAATAATATTGCCTTTTTTAAGATCGGAAGTTACAAGATCTTTATATGGTATGAGAGAAGTTTTAACATATCATTTAGTTAATTCAAAATTTTTAAAAAAAATTGGAATTACTGATACTTACAATATTGGCAATCTTTTGGATGTTCTTAAAAATAAAAATTCCATAATTCAAACATTTTATAATAACAATTCAGTTTGGAAAATATCTATGTTAGATCACGATTGTTATGGATTTCTATTAAATATTGGATCTCAATCAATGATTTCTTTTAAGGATATTACTGATAATGATATTTCTAATATTAGAAAATTTTTAGCCGATATAGGAATATCAGAAACAGATTCCGTAGGAATAGAATGGAATTACTTGTTGGATTTAATACCTTTAATTAAAGCGGACACAATAACAGATAATCAGTTAAATGATATTATAGTACATCAAAGTTCACAAGAAAGTTGTGTTACTACTTGTACTTTTTATAGTGTAAGTTTTCCTACTGTTAATACTTACTTTATACAATATATTTTGAATCAAAATAATGAAAATAACACAAAGATATTGGCTCCATATGTTATATAAAGGTGAAAATGCAAGAAGATATATTATTCTACAAAATAATAGATAAGAAAGTTATTGATTGGTCTGAAATTGTTTTATGTTTATTTGAACATTGCAACTTATCGTGTTCTTTTTGTCCACAAAATCATTCAAGCATATTAGGTGCCTCAGAAGAAGAAATCTTAAATAAAGTTTCAACAATAACTCTTTATATTGAACGAAACGATAGATCAAAACATTTTATAATAAACACCATGGGTGGTGAATTGTTGCAAGATACATGGATAGATAAAGGTTTCTTAAAAATATATTCCAACTTAATAGAACAAGTAAAAAAAAAAATTTCTTCAGATAAAACGGTTGTATTTAATTTTGTTACTAATCTTGTGTTTAATAAAACAGATTTAGTTATAGATTTTATTAAAAAAAATAATATTATACTATCGGTTTCTTATGACATTGTAGGCAGATTTAATACACCGGCATTAGAAACTTTTAAAAAAAACATAGATATCCTTAAACCTCATATTAAAATGATAAGTTGTGTTTTAACTAAACAAAACATTGAAAAAATAGTTGCTGGTGATGAATACTTTGATTATCTATATAATAATTTTGAAATACATTTTGATTCTTTATTACCGAGTGTAACTAGAAAAACTAATATCTTTATGATGCCTGCTGAATCGGAAACATTTAAATTCTATAAACTATGTGTTGACAAATATCCTAAAATGTTAAACATAGAACCATTCTTAAATGGCAAAACAAATAATAGAATGAGTTGTACTAAAGGCAACAGTTTAACAATAATGCCAGATGGTAACATACCTAGAGGATGTTCTGGTGCGGTGTTATTAAAAGATTCCAATACAAAAGATTTAGGTGGCACTAAAATTATTGAAAATTTTATGAAAAAATATAATTGTTTTGAGTGTGAGTTTTTTCAAAGATGTCCTTTTACTTGCTTTATAAAACAAGATTTTAAATTTATTGAACATGATATGAACGAATGTGTGTTTAAAGAAACATTTAGGTATGCTGATTCAAAAAAGTAAAATTGCATTTGTAAATCCACCACACGCTGATTGGTGTCTTGCAAACAGTGCCACTTATTTAATGATGCAAAGTCATTATAAAAGGTTTGGCAAATACTATGATAAATTTGAATGGTTAGAAGCTCCATATAAATTTAATCAATATAAAAATATAGAAGAAATATATAATGAGATACCCAATGCCGATATCTATTTAATTAGTAGTTATGTTTGGAATTATGATCTATGTGATTTATTTGCCGAACATGTTAAGAAAGTAAACAAAAATGCAATATGTATTTTAGGTGGACCTCATATAGGTACAAACGATTCTGAGTTTTTTAAAACAAGAACAAATTATGATTTTATATGTCAACCTACAAAACCAGGAGAAGTTTTTATAGAAGATTTTTTAAATTCTTATATAGACAATAACGGTAATGTTAACAAAGAAGATATTAGTTGGGAAATGAATAGTAAAAAACAAACTAAATGTGGTTTGCCTGATTATTCCATATATGAAGAACATTTTGATTATTTAAAAAAAATATGTGATTATTCTAAACAAAATAAAATGGAATGTTTTATAGTATTAGAAACTACAAGAGGTTGCCCATATAAATGTGTATATTGCGAATGGGGTGGCGGATTAGAAACGAAAATTATAACAAAAAAAATAGAAATTGCAAAGAAAGATATTTCTGCTATGAAAAGTGCGGGATATACAAGTGCGTTTTTAACTGATGCCAACTTTGGCGCTTTTGAAGAAAGAGATTTAGAGATATTTAAATTTGCGTGGGAGCAAGGAGTAAATCTTACAGACATATCTACAATGAAGTCTAAAGACTTGACTAGAAGAAAACGTTTAGTTGATTGTTGGTTTGAAATAGTAGGTCCTAAAAAAGAAAATAAAACCGCAAAACAAGTTAAAAACTTTGAGTGGTGGGATAAAGATGCCGGTGAAAATTCTATTTCGATTGTGCCTACTGTTGCGATTCAAAGTATATCAGATGAAGCTATGAAAGTATCTAAAAGAGTTGATTTAACGTCAGAAGATAAAATTCAGTTAAGTAAACATATAGAAAAACAATGTAGAGAAAAAGGCTATCCTGTTCCTGCATTAGAATTGATATTAGGAATGCCAGGTTCAACATTAAACGATTTTTATGATGAAATGGAATTAATATGGAATTTTAAAGCATTTAGTCATAATAGACACGACTATATGATTTTACCTGATAGTGTTTTAAGTAAAAAAGAATACTTGGATGAATATAAAATTCAACCAGTAAAAGTTTATACGGATTTAATTGATGAAGATGGTGTAGATAATTTTTATAGTTTATATAAAACAAAAAAGAATCACTTTTATACTATACAAAGCTGTTATAGTTTTACTAAAGAAGATATGCACGAAATGTGGTTTATGAATCAGGCGTGTAACATATTATTGGAATTAATTTATCCTTTATATGAAAATCAAATATGTCCGAGCGATTTTGGTAAAGAATGTTATAAGATACTGAGAATGTTGCCTGAATTTGATGATATACATAACTACATAATTGATTTGTTTGATATTAACACTGAACCTAAAAGTATTAAAAAAATAAATGGTAAATTAAGAATAGATGTATTCAATGAAATTATTTCTAATAATAAACATATTATAATAAGTGAATTGTTTAAAAGGTTAAACTAATGGATTTAATAATTAAACCTACCGAATTATGTAATTTTAAGTGTACTTTTTGTTCTAGTACAAAGATATCTAAAAATAAAAAAGATGAATTATCGCATGAACAAATAATTACATTTTTAAAAAGATTTCCTCAAACAAGAACAATTATAGTTAATGGCGGAGATCCTTTAATGATGGAACCAGAATATTATTGGAAAATTATTAAATGGTTAGATGAAAATAATTATCAAACAACACTTGCATTAACAACCAATTTATGGCCATTTTATAAAAAACCAGAAAAATGGAAAGACTTATTTAATAATGAAAGAGTGGGTATAACCACTTCGTTTCAATATGGAGGAGGGCGTCTTAAAGGAGATTTAACAGAATTTACAGAAGAAGATTTTTGGAAATGTTCAGATGCAATGTTAAAACACTGTGGTTATAGACCAGATTTTATATCTGTTATAGTGCCTGAAAATGAAAAAGATGCAATTAAGAATGTGGAACTTGCAAAACGTATGAGTGAAAATATAGAACCTAAAGGTACGTTACACAATTTTGCACGTAATGATAAAACGGGTGTAGAATGTAAATTAAACTATGCAATGGCCAGTGGTGAACAAGGTAAACCTTATTTGCTTAGTAAGATATATGAAATATATGTGCAAATATGGAAACGTGGTCTAGCACCATGGGAATTTAATACAAAACAGATGATGCAACGATTGACAGGAAATAGAACAACTTGTCCTCAAAGCCGCAAATGTGATGAAGGTATACGTTCATTAAATCCTAGTGGTGATTATTATTCTTGTGGTTCTTTTGGAGATGATAAGGATAAACCTATAAATTTTGAAAAAGAGATGAAAGGCGAATTTTTTACGCCGCTACAAGATGATGTTGATCTTATTAGTTTGAAGAAATCGTGTTTTACTTGTCCTATGTTTGAGATATGTAATGGTTGCAGAAAAACTATTAAAGATTTGAAAAATAATAACATGGTAGAAGAACATTGTAAGTTGATGAAATCTATAGCGCCAGATATAATTAAATCTAACGGACTAAATATAAAAGTAACACCTTATATAAATGAAAGTGTATTATGAATGAACAACTAAATCATAAAGATTCTTATGGAAGAATATATGCTTATAAAAAAGGAAGTGATTATTTTTCAAAAACCATTAGTCCATATCATCCAAAATTTATAGAACAGATTGAAGAAGGTATTAAAGATATTGTTTTTTCTTTTTTAAACAAAAATTATATAGTATTAGGAAGTTGTGAAGGTCATTCCAAATCTTTCAATTCTGCTCAAATTACTCTTGCATTTCCAGTTTCTGATGATAGAACTATTGTTGTAAATAGTTTAAAAAATATTCCTTTTTTGAATTTTGAATTTTTTGATAAATTTTTTGATCAAACCAATAATAATACTTATGAAATAGAAGCAAAAACTATTAATGATTTATATTTTAAAAAAAATAAAAGATATTATTTTTTAAAAATTGTATTTTTTAAATACAAATATTCACATGTTGAGTGGCCATATAGTTATCATTTTTTTAATTTTTTAATACCATTGAATGGATTGTTTGTAAATTATTTAAAAAAGAAATATGAAAACCAAGTTAAAAATATGGTTATAAATATAATTAATAGTGAACGATTTCCAATTTATGACAAATAATATTAATGAAGGTATAAATTACTGTTGGCCAACACCAATATTGAAAGATACAATTTCTGATAAAAAAATATTAGATGATATTGTAAATCATATTTTATGTAATTACAATTCAGAACAATTTAAAGAATCTTTAGAAATGAAATATGGAAATCTATTTAATGATAAACATTTTGATACTTTAAGAAAAAAATTTATAATACCTTCTTTTGAAAAATATATAAAGTTACAAAATATCAATATTAAAAAACAGTTTTATACAAAAGCTTGGATAACTGGTAATAAATCTTCTTATTTTATGCCTAAACATAATCATTCAGGTTCTCAATTAAGTGCTGTTCTTTATTTACTTTGCGAAGAACAAGAACAAGGAGGTGCATTAATAATTCACGATCCACGACATAATGCAAATAGAGGATATGTTCCTGAATTTAAAGATTGGTTTAAACCAATAAAATTTTTTCCAAAGTCTGGAGATATTATTATTTTTCCAAGTTTTGCATATCATAATGTGGAACCTTTTTTTGGAAAAATGAGACTTGCTATGCCTATAGATTTATTTTTAATAGATGAATAATATTGAACAACATAAAATTAATTTTTTTACAAAAGGATTTACAGTATTTAAAGGTAAAAAATATACTGATCTTATAAATCTTAATACTATTGAATGGAATTTTCCTGGTACGGATAATGATTATCATCCTACTGGTGATACTGCACAATTAGATAGAGCATTAATGGCCATACATTTTAATATTTCAAATGAAATAGTGCAACCTATGTTTGGCGAACATGTTATGGGAGATCGTCAGATGTGGGAAGGCATTTATACAAAAGCAAGTGAATGGCACAATGATATAGAAGAATGTGATTTTTTTTTTATATTATATTTCTCGGAAATGAAAAAATATAAACAAGGAGAAATACAATTTAAAACAGATAAAGAAACTTGGACATTTTATCCAAGCGTAGGTTCTTTAGTGTTAGTTAATAATAATACAAAATTTCAACATAGGGCAGGTAAAACAGATAGACAAAGAATACAAGCATCTTTTTACTTCAATTTAAACAAATGAAACCAATAACAGTATCAATTAATCCTAGTTACTTTTGTAATTTTAGATGCAACTTTTGTTATCTTACACACGAACAATTAGGAGATCAAAAGAAGATACCACTTGTAATACTTGATCAAAGACTTAAAGAAATTAGTAAAGTAAGGAAGATAGATTGGGTAGATTTATATGGAGGCGAAATAGGCGCACTAAAAAAAGATTATTTTTACGGACTAAAAGATGTTATAAGAAAATATTATAAAAATAAAATCAATATTATAACAAATCTTTCAATGTTACACGAAGGTTTTTTTAAAGATGATTTTTATTTGGGAGTAAGTTATGATTTTGAAGCAAGAGAAAAATCTGATTTGGTTTATAATAATATGTTTCATAGTACTGTACCTATTGCAGTATTAATCCTTGCTAGTCAAAAAGTAATAGAAATGAATGTGGATAATATGATACAAAAAATGAATCTATGTTCCAGTATAGAAAGTGTGGAAATTAAACCATATTCAATAAACCAGGCAAATGCACAATCTGTTACACATAAAGATTTTGAAGTGTTTGTCAAAAAATGGATTGAAAGTCCTATAAGAAAAAGATTTGATTTTATAAATGAAGGTAATATAATTAGAAGTTTAAAAAAAGAATATAACGCATTTTCAAACAACCATGTCTATATAACACCTAATGGAAATTTTGCTGTGTTAGAATTTGATGAAAATGATAAAGAATATTTTTTAGAATTGAGTTCTTTAAAAGAATATATAAAGTGGGCAGAACAAGAACCTATTAATAATATTTCAGATATATGTAGAAAGTGTAAATATTATGGTCATTGTTTAACAGAACATTATCGTTATGTAAAAGATTTGGATAATGGTTGTAATGGATATAAAGGATTGTTGGATTACTATGCACAAAGAATGGAAAATTAGGCAAGAACTGTATCATAGAATGGTTACAGATCATACAGATGATCTTAATAAAATACCAGTAGAATTTTCTAATGATGTGGTTGAAAATGCAATAAAATATTTTTATGATAAAGATATGCCTTTTATATATCCTTCTAAAAGTTATGTTGTAGCTATATGTTATGCTTATTGGTTATCAAAAGACTTCAATGAAGATTTTTATGAATTGTTAAATGATGATGACTTGTTATATCGTAATGATCCATATTTTAAGACTTATGATGCAGATATAAATACTTATGATAGTATATTAAATAAAATTATGCCTTTAGATGAAACTAAAGGTATTGTTCCAGACATAAAAGAATATTATAAGAAAGAGTTTTTAATAGATGAATCTTAATTTTGATTACCAATTTGATGTGTATAAATTCCATGAAGTAGGATTTAATGTTGGAATATTACCTACAGAATTTATAACTGAAGCAAAAAAAATAATTAAAAGTACTAAATTTAACACAGGAGCCCCTCCTCCATATTCAGCAGATTGGATGTCAATACCTGGTGGACTTGCATTAGAAACACATAAGTTAGAAGATTTTGGTTATGAAGAAAGTTTACGAGATTTATATTGTTATAACAATTCGCCTTATTATATTAAAAGTTTTGCAAATGAGGTTTTAGATTTAAATTTTTTTATTCCTTTAAGAAAAAGTTTAGTAACAATTCAAGCCGCTGACACTTATTGGACTAGATCAGTTAGACCTTTTACTTATGGATTATGGAATGGTGCAGAAAATTTAGAATGGCATAATGATAATTATGATAATAGTTATATGGTACTATTAATGTATTTTAATGATTATCCTGAATGGAAAGCAGAATGGGATGGTCAAATATGTTTTGGTATAGAACAAGAGGATGGAAATATTAAAGAAATACATAAACATTATCCAACCGATGGAACTTTTGTTTGTATTAATAATTACAATCCTTTAATGAAACATAGAGCTGTATCAAATAAAAATAATACAAATAGATATACTTTTAATGTTAAATGTAGGATACACTAATGAATTTAAATTTTGATCGTCAATTTGATGTTTATAAATTTTACAAATTAGGATTTAATATTGGCATATTGCCTGCTGATCTTGTAAAAGCTGCTAAAGATATAATTAAAGAAACTACTTTTAATAGTTTTATTTTTGAAGATGAAAATACAATAAAAAATAAAAAATATGATAATATTACAGAAGAAGATGTTAAAAAGGGCCCTACAGCAGCAAATTGGGCTCAGATGCCAGTAGATACTTTTAGAACTATTGTTTCTCCTAATAATTTGAAATTAAAAAAAATACACACAATTAATGATTTTCCTTATGAGGAACAATTGAGAGATTTGTATTGCCATAATACCGCACCTGCTATGATAAAAGAATTAGCAAATAGAGTTATAGAATCTTCTTTTTTTGATCCACTAAGAGCAAGTTTAGTTAAAGATAATTTAAAACAAACCGTTTGGTTACGAACAATTAAATCATTTACTTTTGGTTTATGGAACGGTACGGAAGATTTACCTTGGCATAATGATGTTGATGATTGTTGTAATATGATGATATTGATGTACTTTAATGATTATCCTGAATGGAAACCAGAATGGAAGGGCCAAATAGGTTTTGGTAAAGAACAGGAAGATGGTTCTATAAAAGAAATATATCAACATTATCCAATAGATTCTACTTTTGTTTGTCTTAATAATTTTAATCCTTTGATGAGACATATGACAGTAGCAAATGATTATACTAAAAACAGATATACGTTTAATTTTAAATTTAAGTTTGAATAGTATATAAATAATAATATAACAACATAAAGGTGAATGATATGACAATTAATATAAATGGTAAAGAATATGACGAAACTAAGTTTGACGACATATTAAAAAATTACATTATAGCTAGACAAGAAATACAAAACAGTAGAGTTCGCATGATTATGGAACTTGAAAAAGTTGATGTTCTTACAAACTATTATAATGCTAAAATTAATGAAGAATTAAAAAAATTAGAAGAACCAAAAGAAGAAATAAAAGAATAAAAAATGGCAGGTATAGCAAACTTATCAATAGACGCAGGTGCGACATTTACAAGTGATGTGTTAGTACAAAATGATGATGGTACTGCTTTTAATTTAACAGGTTATACAGCTCAAGGTAAAATGTCTCAAGGATATTCTGCCACATATCAAAGAGTATATTTTGATATAACTATCTATCAAGCTGATGGAATTGTAACTATTGCTTTAGATTCAGCAACAACTGCTCAGCTAGAAGATGGCCGTTGGGTATATGATGTTGAAATAACAAAAACATCCGACAGTACAGTAACTCGTGTGGTAGAGGGTATTATTACTGTTTATCCTGGCGTAGTCTCTACTTATACTCCTTAATCAAAAAATTTATTTGTAGGTATTTTTATTTCAATATTGTTTTTTGAAAAATGATAATCTCCGTCTGGGCCATTATCACAAAAAGGTCCTGAAATTAATCTAAAACCTAAATTCTCAACATACTTAATTACTTCATCTCTTAAAGGTGCTCCTTTGTTATATTCTACTATTTGTAATTCTAATATTAAATCTTTACAATGTTTTAAAGCTCCTTTAGATCCTTTTAATACATCCAATTCAGCACCTTGTACATCTATTTTTATTAAGTCTGGCATAGGTAGATTTTTTGAACTTATAATACTATCTAAAGTTTTAGTTTTATATAATTTTTTATTACTTTCATTATACAATCTAATAGATTCAGGATTTATTTGTTCGTTTTCTTTGTAATAACTATTTCCACCAGGATGATAATTGTTTTGCTAAAAA
>Ga0214919_10006159_pt1 | contig 16595 bp, 15 predicted proteins | sample LL1503_MetaG_FD_177994 | JGI IMG/M metagenome (GOLD analysis project Ga0214919, IMG submission 177994) | Freshwater microbial communities from Lake Lanier, Atlanta, Georgia, United States - LL-1503 | ecosystem: Environmental > Aquatic > Freshwater > Lake | place: USA: Georgia | collected... | reverse complement strand
ATTAACGGTCTTGTGAAATCAGCCGCTCAAGAAGTCGGCACGCTTGGTATCACGGTGAACGCTCTATGTCCTGGCGCCATAGAAACAGACATCATGAAACAAGACGGACCTGGCGCTGCTCAGGCAATGGGCTTGACATATGAGGGGTTACTCGAGGTGTTTGCTAACGACTCAGCGGTCAAGCGACTGAACGAAGTTCAAGATGTTGCAAACGTCGCCGTGCTTCTTGCATCTGAAGCTGGTGCCGGAATCACTGGTTCACTCATCTCAATTGATGGCGGAACGTCGCCCTACTAATCAGAATTCACTTAGACAATTACAGATCACGCAACGCCAACAAACACAGGACACATCGGGAGAAACATCATGGGAAAACTTGACGGGAAAATCGCCTGCATTACTGGAGGCACTCGCAGTATTGGACGAGCCATTGCCGAGGCCTATCTAGCGGAGGGCGCAACAGTCGTCGTCAATGGGCGCGATGAAGCAAAAGGTAAACAATGTCTGACAGAACTGAATGCTGGCAAAAGAGCAGCCTTCTATGCCGGTGACGCGTCGCTGCAATCAACTGTTGAAGGACTGATTGACTACACGATTAAAACATACGGACAGTTGGATATTTGCTGCCTCAACTCGGGTGGAGTGCAAATGACCGCGCCGATTGCTCAAATGTCAGACGAAGAATGGAAACTCGAAGTTGACTGGAACCTGAATCACGTGTTCTGGGGAATGCGCCGAGCACTCAACCACATGATTCCACGCAACTATGGACGCATCATCGTCACTTCGTCTGTTGAAGGCAAGCTTGGCAAACCCGGTATCGCTGGATACGCCACCACGAAGCACGCTGTCAATGGTCTTGTAAAGTCCGTAGCACGCGAGGTGGGCACACTTGGCATCACCGTTAATGCAATTCTGCCGGGATTGATCGAAACCGACATTGTGCGCGACACTGGTCCTGCGTCGGCGATCGCGATGGGACTCGAAAGCTACGACGCAATGATTGGGTTATTCACTCAAGAATCCGCACTCAAGCGTCCGAACAAAGTCGAAGAAGTCGCCGCGGTTGCAGTTTTGATGGCCACCGATGCAGCCCGCAATATGACGGGGTGCCTCTTCCCCGTCGACGGCGGGACAATGCCCTATTAAGATCTATTGACGGATAGCGCCACTACTCCAATATCGAAGATGACGCACGCAACAGATCTACAGAACACCGCAGATGGGATAGGTTGCCTGTCGTGAATATTTCAAATCAATTTCGCTTAGATAATTGCGTTTCAGTGGTCACAGGAGGCGGACAAGGAATCGGTCGCGCAATTGCGTGGGCCCTCGCTGACATCGGAAGCGATGTGGTCATTAACGCTCGTCGCATTGCTGATCTTGAAGTCACTGCGGCCGGAATCCAAGAACGTGGTCAACGCGCACTCATCGTCGCCGGAGATATCCGTGATTTCTCCGAGGTCGTTGCTGATCGCACGATGACCGAGTTCGGGCGCATCGACATATGGGTAAATAATGTCGGTGGCTCAGATGACAAAACAACACGGGCGCTAATTGACACTCCAGATGATGTTTTTCGATCTCAACTTGAACTCAATCTCACCTCTGCGTTTCAGGGCTGCAAAGCGGCAGCCAAACGCATGACTAATGGTGGCTCAATCATCAACATCTCATCGGGTGCTGGTACACGCGGATCACCATTTACCGGACCCTATGCCGCTGCAAAAGCCGGCATGAACAATCTGACTCAGACTCTTGCTCTTAATTAGCGCCATCTATCCGTGTCAATGCGGTGGCCCCCGGGCCTGTTGTTACCGAAGCGTTTATAGATGTTCTCAATGTCGAATCAGAACTTGACGACATTGCCGCAACTATTCCACTTGCACGCCTCGGCACCCCACAAGATATTGCAGCTGCCGTGGTGTTCTTTGCTACACCAGCATCCTCATGGATCACTGGTCAACTGCTGCTCGTAGCGGGTGGACGCACGCAGCGAACCCACACTTACAAACCTAAATAGCAACTCGTTGGATGAACCGAGCAATATTTTTACGTGCATCCTGCGTTTGATCTTGATCAAGTAAAATTACGGGCCAGATGTGGGGCATGTTTTCGGCGACGAATAGTTCAGCAACAACTCCGTGGTCAGAAAGAGATCGAGCAAAGTTGATTGAATCATCAAGAAGAACTTCTGACCCACTGACAAAAATGATTGTTGACGGAAGCCCCACAACATCGCCATGAAACGGAGATGCGATTGGGTCATACTCTGAAGTAGCTCCTAAATACGCTGCTGCAGCCTCCTTGGCTGCACTTTCAGAGAACATTGCATCACTTTTAGAATTGTCACTGTAACTTTTTGCAGTCACACTGAGGTCTAGCCATGGAGATATCAACACCAACCCTGCGGGTCTTGTCAATGAATGCTTGCGAGCCATCATCGCTAAAGAAACTGCAAGTGCCCCACCAGCCGAATCGCCACCAATCACGACAATTCCACTGGCATGTAAATCGTCGTACACATCAAGTGCATCACGTAAGGCGGCGGGATACGGAAACTCTGGAGCAAGTCTGTAGGTCGGAATAACCACGCGACAGTTCGCCTGAATAGCAATATCAGAGGCGTAATTCAACCATGTCCTTGTCCAGCCAAGTCGAAAGCCACCTCCATGGAAGTGCAGCAATGTACTGGTTGGCTCAAGAACACTTACAACCAGACAATCAACTCCGCCGATCACTTCTTCGGATGTGATCACGCCATCAAGGGCAGGTGTCTTGAATTCAGAGAGTCGTCGCTTCTCGATCAAATCCGCTGGTGCTGGTGATCCTGGTTGATCAGGACCAATCTCCCACCTATCCACGTGTCTTAACCATAAAAAGCACCGCCGTTAGGACGCAAAATTTGCCCGGTCATAAACCGAGATGAATCACTCGCCAAATACAGCACTGCAAGCGCAATATCTATCGGTTCACCCGTAGCTCGAATCGGAGATTGCTGGCTTCGAGTCGCGAAGTGTTCAGCCCGCTTTTCGAGGTCAATTGTGCCATCTGGTTTTATAAAATTAGCGGCCACCATCGGGGTGTCGACGAAGCCTGGGGCAATCGCATTCACCCGAATTCCGTGCTCCCCTAATTCGAGTGCTGCAGTGCGCGTCAACTGCATCACAGCTGCCTTCGTCATTCCGTAGGCGGCTAAACGCGGAAACGGCATTTCTCCACCAGCAGACGCAATGCTGACAATGGAACCACCATTTTTCATGACTTTCGCTGCTGATGCAATACCCCAAAGTACGCCAAGTTGATTGACAGCAATAATGTTAAGAACATCCTCGGGCGCAATATCGACTATCAAGTCGTACTGCAAGATTCCGGCGATATTTGCCCATACATCTACTCTCCCTTGATTCGCGAGCACTGATTGTCCACAATCAATTACTTGATCACGGTCAGACACGTCAACGGTCTTAAACTCACACGATAAATTTTCTGCGTCTGCCAGAGCCGATGTGCGTCTACATGCATCGGCATCACGATCCACCCCTACGACATGTGCTCCCGCACGAGCCAGCGTCAGCACAGTTTCTTGTCCAATGCCGCTGCCAGCTCCAGTGACAACAGCGACTCGGTCGCGCAGCGAAAAATGAGTTTCGATTTGTGATTTCATAGTATTCACCCCCGCGCCGGTCCGGCTCTGAGAGCCCAATTTAACCGCAAATTCGCCCTCAGGTGTCGCTCCGCCTTCCGTCCGCTGCCATGTTTGACGCTGACCGTATCAATGTTGAAGGGACAACGATTAATGCTTCGGCTGGAATTCGTTTGGCGGAAATGCATTCAAAGAGGTCCTGATTCCTTTCTGCAAACAACCTTAATATTTGCAATAGCGAATTTTAATATCCATAGTGCTAAAACAAGACATACAAGTGGAGCGTATAGTTGCACGTATGCCACGAGCCTTGAAACTTGTCACACCAAATGATGGCGACTCCTCTTCGGTAAAGCCGCGAGAGCGATCCCCTCGTGCTGCTCTTTCGGCAGAACGAGCCGTTGATGTCATCAACCTCTTTGCTACACATCCGACCGGGAGATTTTCGCTCACTGAAATCAGCAAAAAAACTGACATCAATCCGGCATCGCTACATGCCCTATTGGGCGTACTCACAGCAGCCGGCTTTCTCACACGCCGACACAACACACGTGATTACGGAATCGGCCCCGCTTTAATTCCGCTCGGCCATACCTCATTGCAGCAATCACCCACCATTGAGCATGCGCTTCAACACAGTGAAAATCTCAGCGCTGAGCTTGACGTTGAAATCGTCGTCTCCGTGGTTACCCCAGTAAACATTCTGATTATTGGAGTCGTTGGTCCGGCGTCTCCATTTGGACAAGTTCTTTTCCCTGGACGGAAAATCCCGCTCGTCCCGCCGCTCGGTGCCGTTCTGCTTGCGTGGGAGTCGCCTAAAACGATAGATGCTTGGTTGAAACGTGCGCAACATCCGCTTAGCCCTGAAGCCGTGCAAAAACAACTTGATACGCTGCAATCAATTCGAAGGCTTGGTTACTCTATTGCACGAGAGTCTGATATGGCAAGAATATTGGCTGAGCCACATTCAGCAAAAACGATCGCTCCAAGTACTGGACGAATCCTCCCTGTCGTAGCGGACTCAACAGATAAACGCATCGCGTCAGATTCAGACCTTCTGTATCATGTTCAAGCCGTTAATGCTCCGGTCTTTGACGACTCAGGTCGAGTGGCGTTGGCAATTTCGGCACGAGGAGTAGCAGTCGGAAAGTCGGCAAAAGAGGTGCACAGTACCGCAGAGCACCTGCGCGGATCTGCACTAGTGATAACAAAGCAATCAGGAGGAAGAATTCCTGATGGACTATCAACCGGAGTGAAGTATTTATGACAACAGAAGACTCATCTTTGGTTCCTGATTACCTGAACAGACTCTTGCTCGAAGGTCGCAATTACATTGTCCTTGGCGCAGGGCTTGGCATGGGTCGCCAGACCTGCCACGCACTCGCTCAGGCAGGCGCCGCAAAGATTCTCTGCGTCGACATCGAAGAATCGCGTGCAGTCGCAGTGGCCTCTGAAATTGGAGTCGGAATACCTTGGCACGGCGACGTCACTAAGCGTGAAGAAGTTCGCCGGCTGAGTTCTGATGCTGTAACCGCTCTTGGAACGATCAATGGCTTCGTAGACATCATCGGGATGGCGCAATGGAAATCCATTCTGGAAATTGACGACACGATGTGGGATAGAGACTTCGATATCAACCTGCGGCACGCGTATCTCTGTTCGCAAGAACTCGGAAAATTGATGATTGCGACAGGTGGTGGGACGATGGTTTTCATTGCTTCTGTTAGTGGCCTCAGCGCCGCTCCGATGCATGCTGGATATGGAGCCGCCAAAGCTGCTCTCATGGCGTGGGTCCAGTCGCTTGCCGTAGAACTTGGACCACTGAACATACGATCTAATGCAATTGCTCCTGGAACAATTCTCACTCCTCGCATAGACGCAATATTTACGCCTGAACAACGCGCTTCAAACGAGGCGGGTGTTCCGCTGGGACGACTGGGTCACACATCCGACATTGCTTCGGCAGCACTCTTCCTTACATCTGACTTATCAGCCTTCATTACCGGAAGAACGATTGTCGTTGACGGGGGCGTTGACGCAAAGTTCCCGTACCAAACATTGTAACTCTTTAGAAAGTCTGTATCTAGGCTTTCTTTTTATCGTTCTTTTTGAGCCGCTTTTCTTTCAATGAAAGCTTCGCTTCTTTCTTCTGTGTTGGCTTATTTTTTTGCTCTTTGTTTGCCACGGTGTCTCCATTTTGTAGTGCGATTATCATCGCCCGATATATGTACCTTAGTCCTGTGGGACTCCTTGATTCGGCACACCAGTCGCGAGAGGGTTTAGACCTACACCGCGTGGCCTATGTCTGCGTTGAAATGCTGGCTATTGCGCCGATAATTTAGCGAACCAATGTCCAACGACGGCATTGCCCTATCTTTTTACTAGTCTTTGATCTCGCTGCCGAATCTTCGAAGGAGAATCATATGTCTAAGACCGTCCTCATTACTGGCGCAGGTTCAGGCTTCGGAAAAGGAGCAGCAGTCGCACTTGCAGCGCGTGGTCACGACGTAATTGCCACCACTGAAACCGTTGAACAAGCCAAAGAACTCTTCTCCCAACATCCAGAACTGCGCGTCGAAAAGATCGACATCACGAATATGGCTGATGTGCAAAAAATACATGACTGGCCAGTTGATGTTCTCATTAATAATGCGGGTTATGGACAAACAGGCCCTATGTCGGATGTTCCTCTTGATCGCTTGCGTCGAGTTTTTGAAGTCAATGTATTTGGCACTGTCGCCATTACGCAGGCGACACTTCCACAGATGGCTGCTCGCGGTTCTGGACGCATCATCATCGTGTCCTCCATCGCTGGCAAATTTGCCGCCCCCGGATTCGGTCCCTACGCAATGAGCAAACATGCCCTCGAAGCCATGGGTAAGGCAATGCGCCCAGAACTGGCCCCGCAAGGTATTGACGTTTGCTTACTCAACCCTGGCCCATACAACACGGGGTTTAATGACCGCATGGCCGACTCCATGTGGGAGTGGTTCAACGACTCATCAATCAATGCGCCCGCTAAAGAAATCCATCAGGCCGTGGGTCAAATGGTGACAACTAACCAAATGGATCCTGAAGAAGTGGTGACGCGTATGGTTGAACTTGTCGAAGCAGAAACCACAACAGAAAATAATTTCGTGCCAGAGGCGATTGTGGCAATGCTCAACTTGTAGAAATACTTCTGGTGATACATTGACTGCCATCGAACCAGTCAAGATTCTCCTCTTTTACAAGTTCACTCCAATAGCAGACCCCGAAGCTATCCGCTTATGGCAACGCACTCTCTGTGAGAACTTGGAGTTAACAGGTCGCATCATTATTTCAAAAGATGGCATCAACGGCACCGTCGGCGGAAGCTTAAGTGCAATCAAAAAATATCGTCGAAGTACATGTGAGTTTGCGCCTTTTCGAGATATTGACTTCAAATGGTCAGATGGAATTGGAGATGATTTTCCCCGACTAGCGGTTCGAGTCCGTGACGAAATTGTCACCTTCGGCGTGCCAGAAGAAATAGTCGTTGATCACCGAGGCATCGTCGGTGGAGCCACCCACCTCACGCCCCATGAGCTCCATACGCTTGTCGAACAACGCGGTGATGAGATCGTGTTCTTTGACGGACGCAATGAGTTCGAGTCTCGCATCGGCCGATTTAAAAATGCTGTAATTCCAAATATCAAAACCACTCCAGAATTTGTTCAAGAACTCGAAACTGGCAAGTTCGACCATCTCAAAGACAAACCAATCGTCACCTACTGCACCGGTGGCATCCGCTGCGAGGTCTTGTCGGTGATTATGAAGAATCGCGGTTTTCAAGAGGTCTATCAAATAGATGGAGGGATCGTGCGATACGCCGAGACATTCGGTGACTCACATCTTTGGGAAGGTTCGCTCTATGTCTTTGATTCTCGGCTCAAAATGGACTTTAGTGCGAACCCACAAATCCTCGGGCAGTGTCAGTCGTGCGATAAACCGACAAATCAATTCCACAACTGTTCTGATCCCGCGTGCCACACGTTGACTCTTGTGTGCGATTCGTGTTGGCAACTACATCCGTTAGTGCAATGCGAGACTTGCCTCGCGTAGGGCTACCCAGTCACTAGAGGCGACGCTGGGAATCGAACCCAGATACAGGGCTTTGCAGGCCCTTGCCTAAACCATTCGGCCACGTCGCCAACGTAGTTGATTACTCCCCTACGAACTCATCAAACTAGCCGAAATACGCTTCAAATCCACGCCTAAGAGGACGTCATCGCGGTGAACAAGGAAAACTATGAAGGCGAGCCAACATATGTGATCGTCGGAGACGACGGGTTGCCAGTTGCGATCGCTAATGCGACTTGGTGTGGCCCTGGCGTCAACGATGACGACGCGATGATACTCAAAAATGAGATTTTACTGCCCGCTTTAGCGGAACTCACCTCGCCGATCATTCCAGCAACACGACCGTCCACTAGAACAAGTCCGACAGCATCACTTGACATCGTTGATGTAAACCTAATTGATCCCTTTAATGCAATCGGAATGTCTGCAAAACGATCGCCGCTAATGTTGCCAAACTTCTCTGATTGTTCAAGACTCCATTTTGATATTCGTGTCTCTCGTGCGATCGTTGCTGCAACCGGAGACTTCATTAACGAACCATAGGGGACGATGCCCGAAATGTCGTCAACTCCACTGTTGAATGAGACCCACTGATCGTATTTGATTGCTCGTTTCTGCAAAGTTTCAACACTCGAAATGAGTTCAGTTCGGCCTGTTGGCCACGTGATTGTTCTGGCTTGTCGTTGAGGGCAATTATTGAGCAGATTCTGGCCATCGTATTTCCAGCCCGCATCGATGCCCTTGACGGCTGAGATTGTTGGCAAAATGTCAACCGCCATCACGGGACAGTCATTTGTTTCAAAAACGGTTTGGTCTGGATACTTAATAAATAATGGGACACGATATAGATCTTCCATCGTGTCAGTTCGTGACGGGTTAACGTCGCGTTTATGTTCACCGGGTTCAAGGGTGATTCCGTGATCTGCTGTCACGATCAGCATTGTGCGGTCCCAGTTCTTTGACGCCCGCAACTTGGTGACAAGCTCTCCAATTACCTTGTCAGTAGCCGCATACTGATGAAGGAACTTTTGATACTGATCACGACTTGCATCGATCTCTTTGGGATTTTCCGGGGAGTAATTTGGTTTTGTGGAAGATCGAACATCGGATGTGAGGTTCCAGGGTCGGTGCGGGAGTAGAACGTGTGCAAAGTGCAGGGTTGGAATCGCCTGCTCTGTCGCTCTTTTCGTCAGCGTCTCTACTCTCAACACTTGAGACACAGGACCACCCGATCTCCATTTTAGTTTTGACTCTTTCATGGTCTCCGTTGACTCGTATTGGATGCTCGGAAGGCTTGAGTTTTCCTGTGGCAAAACTTCAGGTGCAACGGTCGAATCGGCTGATGATGTTTGATCAGCATTAGCTGCAGTGCCACCAAAGTTTCCCCACGCTTCATCGATCGTCGGCAGATGCTGACGCAGACCTTTAGGTAATAATTTATGTCCAACTACTATTAAAGTATCCCGAATAAATCGCCCGAACTCGGATGTTTCTTTAGCCTGCGCGTTGTCTGCATTTTCTGAAGAATCATTGTCCGCTAGCGACAGGTCATCGGACGGCGATACTGCCGCTTTTTCACAGAGTTGTTTCGGACACAAAGTCGTCATGATTTCTTGAACATCCATTGCCATGTTGCCACCAAGAAGGGTAAAGAGATTCTTCGGATAATTAACAAGCAGGGGTGCGGGGTTCTTCTTTGGCAATAACCCTGTCAAGATGGACGGAACTGCTGACGTCGTGGTTTGCGATGACGCGACATCATTTCGATACCACGTGCTTGAGTTCGCCAACGATGCAAATCCCGGGAAGCGTAGAGAATTTATATCCCCGTCGGCGTTGAGCAACGGAAACAATGGCGCTTCATCCATGATCACCATGACAACGCTGATATTTGCCCGTGGGGTGGCAGCACTCGTTACCTCTTTATTGATCACCGCGTCTGCTGCACCAATCTCTGTAACCCAGACCACGTCTTTTGCAGACACTGCAAACATCGCCATTACGACGAGGCTGAGAGGCGACATCAGGCGTACCCACGAGCCCACTGCATCCCAGTTGTCATAGACCCTCAATAAGCCATGGGCAAGCACGGCTGTTACGCACAGAGCCACAGGCCATGCCCCAAAAGACACCGATCTAAGTAGAAGCAGCACGATCAACCAGAGGCAGATAAATACAAGGAAATTGTGAGCGTGCTCACGATGGCGCGCAATGAAAGATCCAATGACGACTTCGCCAAGAGACATCAGCAACGGGGGCAAAAGAATAATGATGAGCCCGAAGAGCAGTACGTGCCAACCACTAATGCGCGAACTCACAAAAATTGTCAGATTGTCGCCATACAGTTGCAAAATCGGCTGAGCAATTGCCACCGTTGTTAAGACGATGTAGACAAGAAAATGTCGTAATAGAACTCGAACTTTACTCATTTCAACGAGTTAATTTTCCGACATTCTCATACACGTCGTGGCCGTTGTCTTTGGCGTGAATTACCAGGGACACCTGATGGGGGCCAGCCGTCAACATTGTGTAATCCAGCATCACAGTGAATGGCAATATCCCCACCTGTGCGGCACTCAACTCATCGATGATCCCAGCAATTTTGCCATCAACAGTGACGAATCCCTCTGCCCCTTGGGGTAACGCGGCCTTTACGTCAATTTCTCCAACCAACAGAGCGGGAACAGTTTGTCCGATGCCAAGATTTATCTTTTTAAACATCTCTACGAATGACGAGCGCCAAGCAGTCACTGCCGTTGAGTTTCGCGTCGTCGTGACCGTCGTGCCGAGCACGCCTTGTTGTGCTGCCAAGCCTGCAATGTGGCCTAGTTCGCCATCTCGATTTATCCACTTGGCATACCTTTCGGATCGCTCTCGCACCATCGAGAAAGAACTCGCAATCTCGGTCGAGATTTTTGTGGTGGTCACTGCACGCTTTTCGCGCACTGGGCACGAATTAACCAAAGATGTTCCCTGCATCTCTACGTTCGTGACCACGCCAGAGACTTCCATAATCGTAGGAAGCAGATCCAGATTGGTCACTGCGCAGTCATCAATAGCACCTGTAACTTGCTGTGGCATCTTGATAAACATAGGTACCGTAAATAGATCTGTCACCTGACCAGCGTTAGTAAAATCTGTCGTTCTCTTCATGAGGCCTGGTTCAAATGAGATACCGTGATCGGCGGTTACAACAACGAGAGATTTATCCCAAATACCTGCTTTTTCCATGCGCCTCATCAAGCTAGAGATCATGTCATCGACTCCGCCTAATTGGTAAAGGTACTTTTGGTAATCGGTTCGTGCGCTGATTCCCTCTAGCGGATTCAAATCTCCTAGATATTCAGTCGCGGTATTTGCCCGTAAATCAGGCAACATCACCCACGGCCGATGGGGTGCAATGAGATGCAAGATTGTTGCAGTATTGCTAGGAGCATTTACCATGCGGTCGATTGCTTCGTTGAACATTTTTAATTGGAAAAATGGCCCGCCTGCGCGCGTCATGTCAAATTTGTCATCTGCATTGGCTTGAAGACCAGACGGATCGCCCGTTGACGTGCCCTTGCCAACAGAGAACTTCCCCCATGATTGACCGATAACGGGTAATTTTTTACGCGTCGACTGCGGCAAGACTCTGTGACCAAATACAACACTTGCGTCCTTGAGAAATGTTCTTAGTCGAGTTACGTTCAATCGCTCAAGATCTGTGGGATTTGCAGACGCACACGTGTTGACCGGACAAAGAGACGTCACCGACTCATAACCATTGATTGGATAAGTGCCTTGCAGCATCGTAAAGATATTGTTCGGGTGCACTGATAAGAAAGGTTGGTCTTTGCGTTTGGGAATTTTTGAGGTAAAAATGGCAGGAACAGCCTGAGTTGTATGTTGGCTTACTGCAAGAGCATTTCTGTGCCAAGTGCTCTTGCTTGCGAGCCTTGCAAAACCTGGGAACCTCTGTGCATTGATATTGCCCTCTGCATCAAGCAAAGCAAAAAGTGGAGACTCGTCAAAGACGATGAGCACTATGGGAGGATTTGAAACAACAGCATTCGACGCCACGACCGCACCGCTTGAGCCATAAAATACGGGAAGGATTTGCACAACAAAAACAGCCAAGAGCAATGGCGCAAGTGCAGATATATACGAAACGAAAGTCCGAACACCGCGCCATCGATGAAGCGCCATTGTGATGCCGACTCCAATCCCGGCAGACACCATAAATGCCAACACATCTATTGACAGGCCGATTTGACGAGTGATCGCAAGTCCAAAGATTGTGCCCAGAAGTCCCACAAGGCATCTATGCACTAGATCAAGAGCCACACTACGAATAAAACCAACCAGCACTTCAATAACGACAGCAATTAGTGTCGGCAATACTGCGACCACAAAGAGAAAAATCGCGACTTCAATCTCGCTCACCTTTGCTGTAGCAAAAATCGGCAAATTTCTTCCGTACAGATCAAGTATCGGCTGTGTGATGGCCACTGTTGCCAACGCCAGCAACTCAAGGGAGTTTTTGAGGATGCCCTTTAGTGTCATGCTCGTCGTGTGACGTGAAATATCGTTCGAGTTCCTCCGGCTAAGAGCATCTTCGTGCGCACATCAAATCGCTCGCCGAGCAACTTCTCGAAGTTCTCCAGATTAAAGTCATCGTGGATTCCTTCGCGCTTGTTGCGTAGCAGCGTCTTAACCTTCGGATCATCAATATGAGGCATTTCGATCACTAGCTCTGGTGTGATGTCCCGCAATAAGTCAAGTTGAGCAGCAATCGGTACGTTATATGTCAACGCGAGATGGTGAATAACTGCCAAGTAGAGAACCACTTCGGGTTTGCCGCGACTGAAGAGCCCTGTTCGTTCAGTACCCCTCCAGCCAATTCCACCACCGGTATCTGCAAGGTCGACATACAGCGGCAGTATCTTTTCGTTTTTCTCATTTCGTAAAGTTTGATATAGGCGATCTATCACTAACGGATCTGCGTCCATTGCCACAACGTAATCAGCATGAGCAGCAGCGATGCGACTAAAGCGTCCGTCATTACACCCGATGTCCCACACTTGTGAGCGCTGCTTGCTCGCAACTGCATCGCGTACAAACCGATCTTTTTCGTCAAGGCTGCTCTCAACATAATGGGCACGATCGGAATACTCAGACCATGTGGATTCAGAATCTTTGAGGGTCAGACTTTGTACGAGTTTTGTGAGTTTGCGAAGAGTTGCGTCAAGCACGGACGCGTTCATTCCGGCACTCGCTGCCTCTTTTTTAACTTCTACTTTTGATGCCGAGAATCTGTCTTGCGCCATGGCGTGTAATACGACGTGGGTCAGTCTTCCGGTACGCGGTTTCAATATTTTGCGAGGAAGCAATTTTCGCATGGTGTCAGGACTCACGCCATTGACGGAGCCCCTCAGAAATGGCTGATATTGGACACCAAGATAGGACTGCAGCATCAACGGATAGAGGAACAGCTCACAAAACTGGCGGTATCCGTACCACGGGTCGGATCCCTTGCGCACCTCAAACGAACCTGCGTCAATAAATTGTGGCCGAGATCCGATGAACTGAACATTGTACGGAGTTGCATCTTTGACCCCGACACCATCAGCAAGCGCAGTTCGAGTGAGATCAAGTTGCAGCAAGGCCGCATCTTTGAGCATTGAAAAGGTCCACTCGTATGGGTATGAGACCACCGGAATTTTTGGGTGCTTCATGGCCGCCACCCAAGGTTGGCCAAGTCCGACATCTGACGGATTCACCATCTCACATGAGATCAGTTTTCCGGACTCAAGTGCATCTTGAATAGATTTCTTTGACCACACTGCGTCGAGGTCTGCTTTTCCGAGTGCCGTGAATCCTCGCAGGATGACATCGTCAGAGACGAACACCCGACTCAGCGGATCACGAAAAGACCCTGTGTCCTGGATTGCGTGAGTCATTGTGCCTAGTTCGTTGAAGACGAACTATCACCGTCGGACGCATCGTCAGAAACAGCGTCAGACGAACTTTTTGAAGAGAACTTTGCCTTGAACCGAGACATGCCCATTTTGAAGGCAACTCCGATTCCGGCAATTCCACCTGCAAGGGCGGTCACGATCATGCTTCCAGTTCCAGCGTCAAGATAGTTCAACATGCCTGAAATCTTATCGCCTCACCCCGCATTCAATAGGGATAAGCCGCCCTAAAGCAGCGCGTAGAGGGCTATTACGGTGGTTAGCCTTAGACGGTGCCTCAGAACCCAGACACCACTGCCATCACAACTGGGCGGGATGGTTCCCATTCATTGGCCACACCGTTGCATACCTCTTCAGTCTGGGCTTCAGATGGCCTGGACGACACTGCTGCTCGTGCCACTGCGACGCGCTCGTCTGCGTTTTATAGTCGCTATGCCAACCCCACGGTGACGCAATTTGAAAATGCAATCGCAGAACTCGAAGGCGCCGAATCAGCGATGGCTTTCGCATCAGGTATGGGCGCAATCGCTTCTGTTGTGTTGGCTTTTTGTCATTCCGGAAGTCATATCGTGGCTCAAAATACGCTATATGGCGGGACACTTTCTTTTCTAGAAGGGCCGTGTCGTCGTCTTGGAATTGATGTCTCGTATGTTGACGCCAGTACCGCTGGGGCATTTGCCGCAGCAGTGCAGCCTGGTCGCACAATGTTGGTACTGGCAGAGACACCATCTAATCCCCGACTCTCGATCAGCAATTTGACTGAACTTGGTGCGATCAAGGGTCCGTTTACAGTTGTTGATTCGACAATGGCAACACCGCTCGCACAGCGGCCACTTGAGCATGGCGTTGACCTTGTGTTGCATTCCGCGACAAAGGGAATCGCAGGTCACAACGATGCAATGCTCGGCGTTGTTGCGGGCGAAAAAGATCTCATCGATGCGCTTTGGGCATACAGCGTGTTGCATGGGGCAACTGCGTCCCCATACGACGCTCTCAATGGGTTGCGCGGTATTCGCACTCTGCCTATTCGCTTGCGCCAACAGTCAACATCGGCTTTGCAAATCGCTACCGCATTGCAGGATCTCCCGCAAGTTTCTTGCGTGATGTATCCACATCTTTCATCACACCCTCAACACGAACTAGCTATGAAGCAAATGTCGTGCGGTGGTTCACTGGTTGCATTCGAGATCGCAGGCGGAATTGACGCAGTACGACGAACATTTGCTGCACTTAAGATTGTCCGCTCGGCAACTTCATTTGGTGGCCCAGAGACTCTCCTCTGTCATCCCCAGACCAGCACGCATGTTGGATTGCCTGCTGACATGCTTGCCGCAATGGGTGTCACCGACGGGCTCGTTCGGCTATCTGTTGGTCTTGAACACTCCGACGACATTATTGCCGACGTCGTCGCTGCACTCTCGGCACGCTAAAGCGCTCCTACTTTTTTGGTGGTAGAGGCTTTTTTGGTGGTAGCGGAAAAAACCCACTCGTACGCTGCATGTACTCGGCGTACCCTGGCTTGCGTTTTATCATCGAACGCTCCAGCATTGGCACGCCGCTCACTTTCATCAAGAAAAATGTCATCGCCACCGGACCAATCAATCCGATTGCGCCTGACCCTGTTTCGGCAGCGACAATCGCGATACCCCACCACACGAGTGAATCGCCAAAATAATTTGGATGCCGCGTGATGCTCCACAAGCCCGTGTCAAGGACTTTGCCAGAACTCTGCGGATCTGTACGGAATCGAGCAAGTTGACGGTCTCCGATCACTTCAAAACTGATTCCGACACACCACACAACAATTCCGATCACTGCGATGGGACCGATACCAGGGGTTGAGTCGGCGTTTCCGAGTTGTACGGGCAAAGAAACCAGCCACATCAGGGTTCCCTGCAGTCCAAAGACAGTCACCAAACTAAAGATCGCAAACTGCGAGCCGCGCTTCTTGCGCATCGCGACATAGCGCCAATCCTCTCCCTTGCCGTGATTGCGTATATACAAATGAATCGCTAAACGTAATCCCCATATTGTCACCATTGCTGTCAGCAGATTTCTGCGAGATGCGTCTCCGTCAATAGTGAGCGCAACCACCCAGGCGACCACCACAAAACCTAAGCCCCACACAACATCAACTATTGATGCATTCTTGAGAACAACACTGAGCACCCAAGTAAATAGCATCAGCGCAGTTATTGCAATCGCGCTATACAACATTGCATCGCCTCTCATATTTCTCCCCTCTTTGCCAAAAGCATTATTTCGCTAAGTTTTCGATCCATCTCTAGCCATTGTGCATCGAGCCATGCAACGAAGTCGACACCTGATGGAATGTTTTCCCTGGCATGGCGCGTAATGACGACGCGAGCAGCAGACTGCTTGGCGGCAACTTGTGAAAGCATTCCCCTGAAATTATTAAGTCCGTCAAATCCCACATGCGATACCGTAATTACATCAGCACTGGGAACTGCTGCGATGAGTGCCGCCGCTCCTGCAAACTTTGGAGGGAGCAAATATTTCAGACCTGCGAGCAATGCTCCGCGCTGCGGGTCTCGGTCTCTTAGTTTTTGAAGTACTTGTGCTTGCTTTTTGGGGTTGGTGCGTGTGCCCTCAGGAAAAATGATGGCGACATCACCATCGGTCATTCCCTGAGCCATCTCAGCAATACCAGTAATTTCAGTTTGAGTATTGATAGCCCGTCGATCAACAAAGTAGTTCGGCACTCGGCGACCAACAACATCAAGACACGGATCAAAAGAGAGTTCCTTTTTAAGAACAAATCGAGGCTTTCGACGTGCTTGAGCAGACAGCACCCATCCCACAACTAGTGCGTCAGCAATACTGGCGTGGCGAGAAAGCGCAACAATTGGACCCGTCCCCAACGTGTCGAG
>Ga0214919_10006158_pt1 | contig 16597 bp, 19 predicted proteins | sample LL1503_MetaG_FD_177994 | JGI IMG/M metagenome (GOLD analysis project Ga0214919, IMG submission 177994) | Freshwater microbial communities from Lake Lanier, Atlanta, Georgia, United States - LL-1503 | ecosystem: Environmental > Aquatic > Freshwater > Lake | place: USA: Georgia | collected... | reverse complement strand
TCGGCAAACTTAGCGGCAATATATTCTTTATTGTTATCAGGTAAACTTAAAAACAATAAAATTGTTGTACCTGCGGTTTCTTGGGTTACTACCGTAACTCCAACAATACAATTAGGTATGGAACCAATCATGTGTGATTGCGATATTGATAATTTAGGTTTAGACATTAATCATCTTAAAGAAATTATTAAAAATGATAATCCTTCCGTAATTATTTTAGTTCATGTTTTAGGTATACCAAATCACATGGATGAAATATTAAAGTTGTGTAAAGAAAATGACATTCTACTTATTGAGGACACTTGCGAATCAATAGGTTCTAAATATAATGATAAGTTATTAGGTACTTTAGGTGATTTATCAACATTTTCATTTTATTTTGGTCACCACATGTCAACAATTGAGGGTGGTATGATCTCAACCAATAATGAGGATTTATATCATATTTTATTATCAATAAGATCACATGGTTGGGATAGGGATTTACCAAAAGAAAAACAAAACTCTTTAAGAGAAAAGTATGGTGTTGATAAATTTAGGTCTTTATATACTTTTTACTACCCTGGATTTAACTTAAGGTCTACCGATTTACAAGCATATATTGGTTTAGGTCAATTAGAAAAATTAGACATGATTGTTGAAAATAGAAATAAAAATTTCATAAGATATAAAAATGAAATAAAAAATACTTTTTGGAATGTCTCTCCACCTGAAGGTTCTTTTATTTCTAATTTTTCATTTCCAATAATTACTAAAAACATAAAAGAATTAACTGAACAATTAATCACAAATAATATAGAATGTAGACCTTTAATTTGTGGATCAATAAATGAACATCCTTTTTGGTATGAAAGATATGGTAAACAAAATTTACCAAACTCAAAATTAGTTCACAACTACGGTCTATATCTCCCAAACAACCATCAAATGACAGATGAAGAAATTAGTAAGGTTATTGAAGTTGTCAATAAACATGTATAATAAAATAAAATATAAATGAAAAAAGCGTTAATAACGGGAATCAATGGTCAAGATGGATCATATTTAGCAGAATTACTTTTAGAAAAAGGATATGAGGTTTGGGGTACGGTAAAAAGAAACTCCGTATCAGAAACACAGTCCTCAAGAATTGAACATTTAAGAGAAAGTAATCAGATTAATTTAGAGTACGCCGACTTAACTGACATGGCATCTTTAGTTAGACTTTTAACTACAGTCCAACCAGATGAGGTTTATAATTTAGCGGCACAATCCCATGTGAGAATTAGTTTTGATCAACCAATTTACACGGCGAATGTAACCGGCATAGGTACATTAAATCTGTTAGAATCAGTAAGATTAGTTTCACCACATTCAAAAATTTACCAAGCATCCTCATCTGAAATGTTTGGAAATTCAATTGACGACGATGGGTACCAAAGAGAATTAACACCAATGAATCCTGTATCACCATACGGTTGTGCTAAAGTATTCTCATATAATATCTGTAGAAATTATAGAAACTCATATGGTATGAAAATATGGAATGGTATTTTGTTTAACCATGAGTCTCCAAGACGAGGAACAAACTTTGTCACGAATAAAGTTGTTAAAGCTGCAGTAAGAATTAGTTTAGGGTTGCAAGATAAACTTAATATTGGAAATTTGAACGCTACTAGAGATTGGGGTCACGCGAAAGACTATGTTTACGCAATGTGGTTAATGTTACAATCTGACAAACCTAATGATTATGTTTGTGCGACAGGTATATCACATTCTGTTGGCGATCTTTGTAGTTATGTATTCAGCTCTTTAGGTTTGGATTATAACGATTACATTGTAATTGACGAAAAACATTTTAGACCTGAAGAATTAGATAATTTAAAAGGTGACCCATCAAAGATAAAAAATGAGTTGGGTTGGACAAGAGAATACTCGTTCGAAACTATGTTAGATGAAATGATTAAATATTGGGTAGAATATTATGGACATGGAAAGAAATAAAAAAACCGTAGGGATTACTTGTTCTACTTTTGATTTATTACATGCTGGCCATATAATAATGTTAGAGGAGTGTAAAAAATATTGCGATTATTTAATATGCGCACTACAAGTAGATCCATCTACTGATAGAACAGAAAAAAATAAACCAATTCAATCTTTAGTTGAAAGGTATATTCAGTTAGACGCTGTTCAACATGTTGACAAAATTATACCTTACAATAATGAAGAGGAATTAAAAACTATATTCGCATCTTTAGATATTGATGTTAGAATTATTGGTGAAGAATATAAGGATCAAAATTTTACCGCAAAAGATATTTGTATGAAAAGAAATATAAGATTTGTTTATAATAAAAGAGATCATGACTTTTCAACAAGTAGTTTAAGAAAAATAATTTATGATCAGGAATGCATTAAAAGATTTGTAAGATAAATATGACAAGAAGAAAACCACAATACACAGAAGAACCTTATGTTCCTATTAATTCTAAAAAAGAAATAATCTCACAAGTTCTTAAAAAAAGACCTAAGAATAAATTTCTAACTGAAAATCAAAAAATATACTATGAGACACTATTAAATAATCAAATAACAATTTGTTCAGGACCTGCGGGTGTTGGTAAAAGTTATGTTGCAATGAAAACGGCCGTAGATCTTTTATTGGACGATAGTAATGGTTATGATAAAATTATTATTGTAAGACCAGCAGTTGAGGCCGAAGAAAAATTAGGATCTTTACCTGGAAATTTAGAGGAAAAATTAGATCCATATATTTTCCCATCATATTACCTTTTAAATAAAATTATTGGTAAAGAAGCTAGAGAAAAACTTAAAGAGGCCGAAGTTATTGAAGTATTTGCTTTGGCATACATGAGAGGTATGACAATAGACAATTCAATCTTAGTTTTTGAAGAAGCTCAGAACGCAACTCCAAAACAAATGAAATTGTTGTTAACAAGAATAGGAACAAGTAGTAAATTTTTCATATCAGGAGACATTGAACAAACTGACAGATATAAAGATAAAAAACATTCAGGTCTTTATGACGCATTAATTAGATTTACTAATATCCCTGGAGTTGGGATTTTTGAATTTGGAGATAATGATGGAGTTAGAAATCCAATAATCACAAAAATACTACAAAAATATGAAGAGGATAGGGATTGATGTTAATGGGGTTTTGAGGGACACCTTATCAAAATTTGACCAAATATATACAAAAAATCTAATTGAAAAAGGACAAGATGATTTTGTGGGTCAAACATTTGAATTAGATATGTCAGGAAAAACTGAACTTATTGGGGATATTGATTTAAACTTTAGTTATGAAAAATTATCGGAAGTAGAAACTTTACAGTTAGACACCCATTATAAATTCAAAAATAGTGAAGAATTATTTAACTTTATGTATGAAGAATATGTGATGGAATTATTTGGACATGCGCCATCTACTGAAATGACAACTTTTAATATTTTAAATGATTTATATTTTGAATTTAGGGATAGTAACGAATTGATGATTGTCTCAAGTGAAATAGGTAGATCTAAACCATCTACATTATTTTTCTTGTCAAAGTTTGGTTGTTTATTAGAAAAGGTAGTTTTTTTCAGTGAAATAACTAAAAATTCAATGTGGGACCAAATAGACATTTTACTTACGGCAGATCCAATACTATTATTAAAAGTACCACAGGGAAAAATTGTTGTAAAATATAATACTACCTACAATAAACAAGTTACTTCAAATTATGAAATAAACTCATTGTCTGAATTTAACGAAACTTTAAAAAATATAAAAGATAATGTTATTTAATACTTTTGGTGAAAACTACTATATTGACTTAGATAAAATTGAAAAGGAAATTGAATTAGACACCACAACAGGTGATACTCAATTCCATTTAGTCAAATATGAAATGATTAAAATGATGATAGAAACTATAATCACCGAGTCCGAGTCTGTTGACGAAAAATTAGGTACAAATAATAGTGAACTAACAATCCCATTTAAAATCGCATTTAATACTCTTAGAGTTAAAAACATAATAAACAAACTATAAAAAAAATATGAGTACTGAAAATTACGAAAAATTAGAAAGGTCTGTAAATAATATGAAAGAAAAACTTTCAAGAATTTATTTTATGGTACAGGATACAAAAGGTAACGCAAAAGCGTCTATCAAGTACATTTATCACATGGCGTTAACATTAAAAAATAATGGTTACAACGCAATAATCTTACATGAAAAACCTGAATATTTTGGAGTATCTTCTTGGTTAGGTGAAGAGTACATGACAAAATTAGAACATAGATCTATTGATGGTACAAGTTTGGAGATTTCTCCTGATGATTTGATTATTATACCTGAGATTTATGGTTTTATAATGGAACAAATTACAAAATTGCCTTGTGGTAAAATTGTTTTAAGTCAAGCATTTGATCATGTATTTGAAACTTTACAACCAGGACAATCTTGGCCTCAGTTAGGATTTTACAAATGTATTACAACTTCAAACAAACAAAAAGAACTTATTGAATCAGTTATAAGAAATGTTTCAGTAGATGTTGTTGAGCCATTTATTTCGGAAGAATTTCAAAAAAATAAGTTCCCACCAAAAACAATTGTAAATATTCACACAAGAGATCATAGAGATACTACAAATTTAATTAAAACTTTTTATGTTAAATTTCCTCAATACAGATGGATTACTTTCCGAGATCTAAGAGGTTTGACTGAACCTGAATTTGCTGAAGCAATGAAAGACAGTTTTATTTCTATTTGGATTGACCAAACAAGTTCATACGGTACTTTCCCACTTGAGTCAATGAAAATGGGTATTCCTGTTTTGGGATTAGTTCCTGATATTGCACCTTCTTGGATGACTGAAGATAATGGTCTTTGGTTAAACAATAAAACATTAATTGTTGATGTACTTTCAGACTTTATCCAAAATTGGTTAGAAGATAATGTGAATCCACAAATCTACGAACAAATGGAAAAAACAATTGTTGGCGTATCAACAGAACAAAAATTCGAAGAAGAAACTTTATCATTATTTTTTAAAATTTTTGAAACAAGACTTACTTCATTCGAAGATCAACTATCTAAATTTGAAACAATATAATTATGAGTACAAATAAAATATCAATTATACTTCCTATCAAATCAGGAAGAGCAATAGCATTTGAAGATTTTTTCAATAAATGCATCCAATCAGTTAAACACCAAAAAGATTTTTTAGAAGAATTAATAATTGTTCACGGTAATGAAGACACTTTAATCTCATTTCTTTCTTCTTATGATTTTGAAGATTTAAATGTTCGTTTAGAGTCTTGGAATGAGTCACCTAATTTTGCAAGTCAAGTTAATCACGGTGTAAAAGTTTCTAACTCAAAATGGTGTTCAATTTTAGAATTTGACGACGAATACTCAAACATTTGGTTTAAAAATGCAACTAAATATATGGACATTTATAACGATGTGGATGTTTTTCTACCAATAGTTGTTGATGTTGACGATAAGTTAGTTTTTGCGGGTTTTACAAATGAAGCCACTTTTGCCGCAAATGTTTCTTCCGAGATTGGGATTTTGACAAATGAAACTTTACAAACTTTTCAAAACTTCCAAATTTCTGGTATGGTATTTAGTAAAGATAAATTTTTAGATATGGGTGGTTTAAAATCCAATCTTAAGTTAGTTTTTGGTTATGAATTATTTTTAAGACTTACTCACAATTCTTTAAAAATAATGACTATTCCAAAAATTGGATACAAACACATGAATTTAAGAGAAGGATCAATTTTTTGGAACTACAAAAATGGGGAAGAAAAAATGACGCAGGAAGAGGCTATATTTTGGATCGAATCAGCAAAGAAAGAATATTTCTACAACAATGACAGAGAAATAAAATATGAATCTCAAGAAATTTAATGTCTGAAAATGAAACGGATTTAGCGTTAGAAAAGAAAAAGAAAGGTAGAAAACCAACAACAAATAATTATTTTGATGAAAGAGAAGAAACTGCGGTAAGATCTTTTTTAGTTGCTGAAACTCAAGAAGAAAAAAATAAGATTTACAACGAGTTTTTAAAAGAACCTTTAGATAAAATGATATCCTCAATTATAAGAAGATATAAATTGTATAGGAGAGATATGAATTTTGAAGAGGTTCATACTGATACACACTCTTTTCTTATGACCAAAATTGATAAGTTCAAGCCTTCAAAAGAAAAGAAGGCTTATTCTTATTTTGGTACAATTTGTAAGAATTATCTTATGGGTCAAATCATGAAAGATCAAAAAGAAATGAATCGAAAAATTTCTTATGAAGACATATCTTATGATTTGTCAAATAGACCTGATTTTTCTTACACCATAGAGGAAGACGATATGACCTCAGAAATTATAATAAAAAAATTTTTAGAAAAATTAAAAGTAGATTTAGAAGAATCTATTATTAATGAAGACGAAAAAAAATTAGGATCCGCAATTTACGACTTGTTTGAAAACTACAGTTTAATTTTTCCTGACAGTAATAACAACAAGTTTAATAAAAACATAATACTTTTTGAACTTCGTGAAATGACGAATCTTTCAACAAAAGAAATTAGGACATCAATCAAAAAGTTTAAAAAGTTGTATTTTGATTTAGTTCAAGAAATATTGAAAGACTAATATTTATAGGTATGGCAAGACCAACAAAAAAAGAAATTAATTTAAGTAAAGAGTCAATGTTATCTCTAATGCAAGAGATTTACAATGAACTTGTTGAGCAAAGAAATACCGCAATAAGAATTCAAAATAAAATGTTGACAATGATGAAAGAACCTGAGGATATGACACTTATTGGTCCCGTAATCGAAAAACAACAAAAAATCATTAACGACTGCGTTGAAAAGAAATTAACTCTATCTAAATTGCAGTCGAGTATGTGGCAAAAAAGTAGTGAAAAAGAACAAGATTTTACTTTATCTGATTTAGATATTAATGATGAGACATTTCAAAATTTACTAAAAAAAGATGTAGAAAGCGACGGTAAATATAAAATGACAAAATAATTTTTTATGGCCATAGATGTAAACAAGGATGTAGATGACATTTCAAAAACCATAACTAATTACCAACAATACAAAGAATTCAAACAAAGTTATGACGAATTAAAAAAAGTTGGGGGAACCTCTTTTGAGGAAGATAAAAAGAAAATTGTTAATCAGTTAGATAAGTACAATAGAAATAAAAAAAAACAAGATAACACTTGTACTCCATTCTTAGAACATTTAGTAAAACAACTACAAAAATTAAAAGGGTCAGGATTAGACACTGATAAATTTGTAAAAAAAATATATTTAAATTCTTTAAAAGAAACAAAAAAAGGCATTGTTGAGTTATTGGTGGAGTTAACTAAAGAATTTTTAAACTGTGGTGAAAATCAAGCCTACAATTTTAACACATCATTTTATATACCTGTTTCCGAAATTGATCTTTTTGGTGTCCTACAAACATCACCAACAGACAAAATAGGTAAATTTTTTTATGAGCAAAAACCTGAGAATTTTCAACTATATTCATCAAACCCAACTAATGAACCATTTTCTATGAATAGGGAGTTGTATAACAGAACTCAAAATTTAAACCAATCATTTTCATCCACAGCAGGTAGTGACTATATTGGCACATCATATCAAAATTTGTTTGACATAACATATGTTGAGAGTTATTCAGATCCTCTAACATTCCAAGTTGTAAACGGTAATTTTTTTAAAGTTGATTTAAAACCAAGACAAACATTCCCAACCATTGACGAATTTTTAAATGATTATTATTCGTCTATTAATGTTTTAGAAATTAAGACATTATTCACATATTTAGTCGATTTAACAACTGGCGCAATTTCTTTTGCTCAAAATGAGGGAAAATCCAAATTAGATTCGTTACAAAAAGTTATGGCAATAAACAGAAGAATTTCTTGTTTATGTTCCGACACAAAAAAAGAAATTTCAGTAAATAGTAATGCTAAAATTTCCGAAATTGATAATACCACAGATTCTTTTTTTGAATTAACTGATGTTGAATTAAGAATTATTGAACAAAACATATCAAACATAAAAAAAGGAGTTATTGAATTTGAGGATTGTGATAATGTACAAGTTCCTTTAAATGTTGACGCAACTTTAGTTGCTTTAGATAATTTAACTTATAATGAAGATACTAACAACCAAAATGAAATTGAAGATGCTTTGAATATTCTATACCCAACTAGTGATCAAACATTCAAACCTTCGTTAGATAAGGGATTTTTAGAACAATTCTTAAATGCTATGGCAGCATCAGTACTTTCACCAAAAACTATTTTACCATTTTTAACAATGGCGTATGCGACTAATCAACCAATACCTGCCGGCGTAAATAACATTGAAAAATTTTCAAAAGATTATAGAACTTTTTACACAAAATTTATCTCAAGACTTTTGGCTAAATTAACAGAAAAAGTATTCAAAGAGTTAACTAAAGAAATTATAAAATTAACCAATTTTATAAACTCAGATATTGTTTCAGAAAAAAGAAATAAACTAACAAAAATAATTTTATCAATAATTGCTTTAATCGGGTCACCTCTTAACGCTATTCTGAACTTTCAAGAATGTAAATCATGTATTGATGAACTATTAAAATTGCTCAACTTGGCTGTAAATGCCTCAAGGGCAAAAATACTACAAGTTGGTGGTGAAATACCTCTACCACTTTTATTGGCATCAAGAGCATTAGCCGGATATTCTTCAACAAGAGCGTTCATGAATACTATGGAAAACCTTGAGTCAATAGGAGTACCTGTTGGTCCTATGCCGGATGGTAGTCCAAATAAATTTGTTGCGTCCGTGTTTGCAATTATTGAAGGTCAAGAAAGAGAAAATATCCAAAATGGAAAACTCGCAGCTGGTGTTCCAGCATTAACAGTATTACCGATAGGGTTAACAATACCAGCAAGTGCATATGGAAAATCATTTTGATTTAGATAAGAAAAGAGTCCAAGCGGAGGAAATCTTAAAGATTATTAAAGATTATAAAGAAAAATCCAATAAGGATTTACATACAGCTATGGAGTTTATTAATGAAGACTTTAAAGTTACAAAAGAATCTATAATTAAATTAACGCACCATTTAGACTCGTTAGAAAATACTTATAATTTAATACATAAAGAATATACCGAAAGGATTAAATCAAAATGAGCGAATTAAAAGTAATATTTCAAGGGTATGTGATTAACAATCAAGATCCTTTAATGTTGGGTCGTATTAGAGCAGTACCAATTGAAGAAACCGAATCCGCTCTTTTACCCAATAATTGGAATCCTGAAAAAGACATATGGACTGAAAGAGATCCATTAATTTATTTACCGTTACTTCCTTACTATTTGAGTCAAGTACCAAAAGAAAACGAATATATTCATATATTCTATTACAACACAAGTCAAGTTGTGGACAATACTAAATTTTACATTCAAGGACCAATTACAAGGCCACAAAATAATAGTTTTGAAAACTGGCACAATTCAGAATCAATGTTAGCTAGTGGTACATTCTTAAAACAGGCAAATAATATTAAAGACCCTTTAAGTTTTGAAATTAAAGGTCAAGCCAAGGGAATTTACCCTGAACCGGGAGATAACTCTTTATTGGGTAGAGGAACTGCAGATGTTATTGTAAAAGAAGATGAAGTTTTAATAAGGGCGGGGAAAAACATTAAAACTCAAACGGCAGGGTTTAATTTACCAACCCCAAGACAAAGTAGAAGTTTTCTTCAGTTATCAAGTTTTTCTTTAGAAAGAAAAGAATTAGATCCTTTAAAACAAACATTATTCTCATCAAAATCTCAATTAGTTAAAAAATTAATCGAGTGGGAAATTACAGATGAATTTCAAATTACAGGACCAACACCAGGTGGTGGAATAACAGGTACTACAGTATATAACGGAAATGTTAAATTGTATTCTTTATTACCTAAAGATCAGACCAAATCTACGGAAATTAATATAAACACCCCTTTGGATGCTTTTAAAAGTGGTCCTGAATATACTTTAGAATTTACAGGTAAAACAAACGATGAAGGTATTAAAATAATTAATCAATTTATTAGTGGTGTTAATAAAGGAAAAATTACTATTGAGGGATATACTCAGTTTCCTTTTAAAAATGATACAAAATTAGAAAAACAATTCCCATTTTATTTTAGACCAACAAAGAACAATATAAATAAGCTTTCTTCTACGGCATCTACGGATTATAATATGGTAAATAACTTCTTTAAAAAAATTAAATTACTACCGTCAGATAGACAATTTGGAAGTGCGTTAGTTTGGTCTCAAAATGTTATTGGGCAACAGTTAACCAAAGAAACATTAACGCTAAGACAGATTGTTTATAATCAAAATCCTGTAACTTACGGAACTATGGCTGGTGATTTTCTATACTTATTATCTCACAAAACAGACATTCCATCTAAATCAAAAATTAATTTATTACCAAAAGAAACTTTATACGGAATTACCCAAGATTATTTCGCAAACAATGTGTTACCAAATACTGATCCTATGGTAAGAGGTAATGAATTAATGAAACTTCTTAAGTTGATTGTGGACTTTTTGGGGTCTCATGTTCACAACATAAATGAGGCACCAATACCAATTGGAACTGATGGTACTCAACTTGGCCAAATTAGAAAAATTCTACAAGATGCAGATAACTCAATTTTAAATCAAAATATCAGAATTAATTGATATTTATTAAATAAAAGTGAATGTCAATTAATAACTCCTATTTTAGTAGAAATAACACAATCATTTACCAAGATTATGCAAATACAGGAAGAAATCCAGTTATGCAACTATTTTATGGTGATGGAGGTGTTGACAATCCCATAGGTTATTCAAGATTTATCTTTGATTTAGACTTAACTCTTTTACGAGAGAAAGTTGCTGAAGGTATTATCTCTTTGAATTGCGGTGTTAGTGGTATGAATCATAAATTAAAAATGACAAATACCTCAACATTCAATCAAGATTTGTTAAATACATCAATGCCAGATGGCAGTTTAAGAGCAACTTCGTTTGATCTTATTCTTTTTAGAATACCTCAATTTGATTTTGACCCAAATCAACCACAATATTGGGATGAAGGTGTTGGTTATGATTTTTCAGATTATGGGGACCCATATGAATTCAATAAAGCTTATTCAGACAGACCTTCAAATTGGTATCAAACAACAACAATTAAAAATTGGCAAGTCCCTGGAGTATATGATAACAGAAATTTGGGGCCCGTTCCTTATTCTGCAATTACAATAGTCGACATTCAACATTTTGAATTTGGTAATGAGAATATTGAATTTGATATGACAAATGAAATCAATCAAATTCTTAGTGGATCTTTCCCTAATCCAGCTGGATGGGGTATTGCGTATCTTCCTCAGGTTGAGAATTTAAGTGGTACGACAGGAACATACTCAGTAGGATTTTTTACAAGACATACTCAAACATTTTACGAACCTTACCTGTTAACAACATACGATGATTTAATCGAAGACGATAGAAATAATTTTACTTTAGGTAAATCTAACAAATTATACCTATACATCTATGAAGATGGGGATTTCCAAAACTTGGATCAAAATCCTACAGTTACAATTTCTGATTCGTCAGGTACCCCAATTGTGGGACTTCAAAACCTACCATCATGTTTAAGAACAAAAGGAGTATATGAAATTACATTACCCCCACTTACAGGTTATAAAACTCCCTGTATGTTTACGGACACATGGTCAAATTTAATATTAAATGGTTTTACATTACCAAACCAAATAAATGAATTTACGGTATATCCTATTAAAAAATCCATACAAATTGGGACAAATACAAACGATCCGTTCCAATATGGGTTTAGTTATTACGGATTAAAACAAAATGAACAAATTTTAAACACCGAATTAAGAAAAGTTGGTGTAATAATCAAACAAGCTTATACAACAAACAAACAGTTACCAAATATTAATGGTCAATATAGAGTTTATGTTAAGGAAGGTACAACAGAGGTAATTGTTCAAGATTGGACAAAGTTAAATAGAACACCTAATGAGTACTATTTTATCTTCGACACAAGAGATAAAATACCTAACGAATATTTTGTTGACATCAAAGTAACAACATCAGGACAAGTTAATGTTTATAAACAACAAATTAATTTTACGATTGTTAATCAGAAAGTTGAATAAGCTAGTATTTATAGAGAAAAAATTATGGCACTTGTAACTTACTTAGTAGCCCCGTGTACTGGGGGAACGACATCTAATATAGATTTTAGCGGATCATCGTTACCCGTTGTTGGGGGGAATTATTTCCTAACCTCAACTGGTCGCACTGTAACAGGTTGTTACGAAATTGTAGATACTTCGGAGCCAGGGACAGGTTCAGATGCTGTTTTAACCTTAGGTGAAAACTTTGGTGATTGTTCATCTTGTTTTGCCGCAAACCCAACACCAACACCAACTCCTACCCCTACAGTAACACCAACAGTTACAGTAACACCAACAGTTACAAAAACACCTACACAAACACCAACAGTTACAAAAACTCAAACACCAACGGTTACACCAACAAAAACGGTAACCCCAAGTGTTACAACAACTCAAACACCAACGGTTACAAAAACTCAAACACCAACGGTTACACCAACAAAAACTCAAACACCAACGGTTACACCAACAAATACAGTAACACCAACGGTTACAAAAACTCAAACACCAACGGTTACACCAACCGTAACAAAAACACCAACAAATACTCCAAGTGTTACACCAACAAAAACGGTAACACCAAGTGTTACGCCAACAAATACGGTAACACCAACAAATACTCCAAGTGTTACACCAACGAAAACGGTTACACCAAGTGTTACACCAACAAAAACGGTAACACCAACCGTAACAAAAACACCAACAAATACGGTAACACCAACAAATACTCCAAGTGTTACACCAACAAAAACGGTTACACCAAGTGTTACACCAACGGTTACACCAACTGTAACAAAAACACCAACAAATACACCAACTGTAACAAAAACACCAACGGTTACACCAACTGTAACAAAAACACCAACAAATACACCAACTGTAACAAAAACACCAACAAATACGCCTACACCTTCTTTTACACCTAATTACACATATTCTGCAGGTACTGAATATGTTGATTGTGTTATTTGTGTTAGTGGAGCAACAACTGTCAGTGTACCACACCCTGTGGCGGTTAATAATCAAGGAAACGCAGTTGTTCAACTTGGAGCGGTTACTTTAGGTGGGCCTAACGGATTAAATAATTAATAATATGAGAAATTTAGATTCAATTATAAGGAAAGTGATTAGAGAGACTCACGAAGAAAACTCTCAAAGATATATGTTCTTTTCAAATTTAGAACAAATGAGAAGACAGTGTGATATATTATTAGATATGGACCACGATATGATTGAGTCTATATTAGATAATGGTCATGATTGGGCTCAAGACCATATTTCTGAAGCAAAAAACAATATGGATCAAGTTTTTGATTTCTTAATGAATGAATCAAAAAAAGACGGTATGGAAATGTCTATGAACATGGATGATGAAGATATGATTATGGCGGAAGGTAAGAAAAAAACAGGTACCCCACTTTGTGCGAGAGGTAAAGCATCCGCTAAGGCAAAATATGATGTTTATCCTTCGGCATATGCCAATGGACATGCTGTTCAAGTATGTAAAGGAAAAATTAAAGGTCTTGATGGTAAAAAACATTGTTCGGGAGCTTATTGTTAATTTTTTTTTTAAAAATTTTTTTTATTCTAAATATTACTTATATTTGTAGTTAGAACATAAAAACTAACTATGAAAAAATTCTTAATACGAATCTACAAAAGATTCAAAGTCCAATTAAATAAAATTAGTAGGTCTTCATCGATGAAATCGTATGAAGAAGTAGAGCCGCATGAAAAAACCGCATTTAAAATATGTCTTAAATTAATATCAGATAAAGATTCTGAGTTCATGATTGCACCAATGTCTCTAAAAAGATTTATAATGAATGAAAATCTAAATCTTTACATCTTAATTGATTACGGACGAGTTGAGATCACAAACCATATATTCCATTACGATGTAAGACTTTCAAGTAGAAATTACGAGAGAATAACATATTTATATGATATGGAGGCCGAAAAAAGAAGATCTAATACTGAAATGACTATTAAATCTAATATCAAAAATACTTTAGAAAAAGTATATGATGCAATAAGTAAAGAAACCCAAAAAAACAAATAAAATGAAAAGTATATTTTTTATATCTATTTTAACACTTACTTTGGTAAGTTGTAAGTTATCTTCTCACACGCCTTGTGATGCATACGGTAATCTACAAATTGAGGACTCAACTAAAGTAAAAGGATATGACCCATACCAGAGAGCGTTTGCCAATTATCTATTGTCCCTTCCTGAAGAAGAAAAAAATAAATGGATTCATGGGACTTATACTGAAGAAGAAAAAAATGTATTTTTGGATACTGTAAGTTACAATATCAATCAATATTTGGGAAAGGGTCGATAACACTAGCGTTATTTCCGTAACTGAATAAATTTGTATCCCAATCAGGATCCATTACACCTTCAACTCTACAATATTGTTTACCTGTTACACCCGGTGAATTATTAGTTGTCATAACATATTTTTTATTAGTAAGAACCTTTTTTAATTTTGGGTCGGTTATTTCTTCAAATTGGATTTGAATATCTTCTCCCATTTCAGTATCAAAAACTCTATCTGGCTTCATTTCAGAAGGTCGTTTAAGATATAATGTTATAGGTCTTGAAACTTTATCATATGTCACTAAAGACCAAGGATATGGTCCAGAATTAGATGCCTCTGACTGAGATGGATTTTTTAAATTTAATTTTACACATAGTAAGTTTAAACCATTAGATGACGAAGGTTTGGTAATTTTTTTATTGACTAAATCTATATTTTCATTTAAAACTCTAACTACAATATTTCTTATGTTTGATTCTGTTAATTTTATAATTTTTTTCACTTCTTCATTTTTTGGCTTATAACTTGTCATTATTGGTTTTTGACCTTTACCCGTTTGGGTATCTTTCTTTTCAGCCGCTCTTTTTTGTTGGCAAGCAGATCTTTTTTGTGAATCACTCATTTTACTGGCAACACCTGATGCCCTACATTTAGGGTAAGATCCTTTAGAAGTATCTTGTCGTCCACAGGGAGGGTGTTTACCGTCAACTTTACTACAAATGTTAACCCAAGGACCTTTTGGTTGAGAAGACCCCTTAGGTTTCTTCTTTTTACCAAACCAAACGGCAAGATCCTCATTTAATATTCCATTATTTGAAACCTCAACCCATTCATTAAACGGTACCTTTTCTGTGAATGGTTCCATTTTTTCTTTAAAACTTGGCAAACCTTCCTTAGACATAAATGGATTAATTATATTACCATCATCATCAGAAAAAGTCGCCGATGGATGTTTTCTTATGTAATTAGTAATTTTACTTGCCTGTTTTTCTATTTTTTTTATCTGATCTAATCTTTCGTCCATAGATCCATCATAACTATCATACGCCAAAAGTGGGCTATCATATTTAGAAACAGATTTTGTATAAGGACCTAATGAAGTTCCACTCCATGGTCTAAGTCCTGGTTGCATTGGTAATATATAAGTACCTCTAGATCCACTACTGTCTCCGGTAGCTTCTCTAATTATATTTTTTATGATTCTATCTAAATTTTTCATTTGATTATATTTTATAAATATCTTATTATTATGAATATGGAACAGGAAAATACAAACTATGGTAATTTATTTGGGACTATCGATCTACTAAGTGAAGAACACCTTGAAATAATACTATCAACGATGGATAATGATCACTCACTTTTTTATTTAATTGAGTCGGTTAAATCCGCTCATCAAAAAGGTTGTTATAGTATTGGTGAAACTGAAGTTATTTCTAAAGCAATTAGAACTTTATTAAAATAATTTATTTGATTTTTTAATATTATCAACACCCCACATAGGTTGTAAATTATCTAATGACCAACATTTCATAAATTCACTATCTCCCATTTCTTGAATATTATAATGAGTTATTGGTAATTTATGGTCCACATGCCAATCACCGTAGTTATCCCAAGACATTTTATCTGTAAATTTATTTTCTAAATGTGATATTAGTTGTTCAGGTGTGTATTGTAGGATATCAAAATAGTGTTTGTTTTTTTCAACATTACTTTCTTTTAATACCTGATATATTGCGGTTCTGAAATTACTGATTAATTTATAGAGGGGGTCTCTCGCTTTACGATTTCTTTCATAATCTCGTTTGGTTTTTCTAATGTTACTTATATTTTTTTCACGGTATTCTTTAAGATATTCTTTACGATGTTCTTTGTTTTGTTCATACCAAGTTTTGGATTTATTAGACATATACTCTTTATTAGAATCTCTCCATTTTTTATCAGCAACTTTTTTACCACCAATATTTCTTCTACCTGATGGGCCTAATTTAACACCATTTT
>Ga0214919_10006157_pt1 | contig 16600 bp, 8 predicted proteins | sample LL1503_MetaG_FD_177994 | JGI IMG/M metagenome (GOLD analysis project Ga0214919, IMG submission 177994) | Freshwater microbial communities from Lake Lanier, Atlanta, Georgia, United States - LL-1503 | ecosystem: Environmental > Aquatic > Freshwater > Lake | place: USA: Georgia | collected 2015-03-15 | reverse complement strand
CAAATAAGTTGCACTACCTGTGGCTCCAAAACGCAGTAGTCCTGCCGCGGTGTTGCCGCCAAACCCTGATGCTCGTATTACACCTTGCGCTTGAACAGCAAACTCATCTCTGGTCAAGTACATCCTACTCAAACCTTGTACAGCAAAATCTAATCTATCACCAGTTGTTGAATCAAATATTGAGCTATTTGTAGCAAAATTATGTGATTTAGCAAATGTACCATAGTTATTAGTACCTGCTGGTCCGCCAATATACAATGTTTTTGTTCCAGCAGAAACGCCATTTAATGCCCATAATAAGTTAGCATCACCGGCTATCACATTTGAAGCATCTTTAAAAATAACTTGTTGTGCCGAGCCTGCACTTAGACCAGTACCAGCTATACCTTGTACACCTTGGCCACCTTGTACACCTTGATTGCCTTGTACACCTTGATTGCCTTGTACACCTTGATTGCCTTGTACACCCTGGCGTCCTTGAATACCTTGACCACCTTGTAGACCTTGTACACCTTGACCGCCTTGTAGACCCTGACTGCCTTGTACACCCTGACTGCCTTGAACACCTTGATTGCCTTGAACCCCCTGTAGCCCTTGGCCGCCTTGTAGACCTTGGCTACCTTGTACACCCTGGCGTCCTTGAATACCTTGACCACCTTGTAGCCCTTGTACACCTTGTAGACCCTGACTGCCTTGTACACCCTGACTGCCTTGTACACCTTGTAGACCTTGATTACCTTGTACACCTTGACCGCCTTGTACACCTTGATTGCCCTGTACACCTTGATTGCCTTGTACACCTTGATTGCCTTGTACACCTTGATTACCTTGTACACCTTGATTGCCTTGTACACCTTGATTGCCCTGTACACCTTGCCGTCCTTGTACACCTTGTACACCTTGTAGACCCTGGCTACCCTGTATACCCTGGCTACCCTGTATACCCTGGCTACCCTGTATACCTTGATTGCCCTGTAGCCCTTGACTACCTTGTACACCTTGACTACCTTGTACACCCTGGTTGCCTTGTACACCTTGTAGACCTTGACTACCTTGTAGCCCTTGACTTCCTTGCACACCTTGAAGTCCTTGACTGCCTGTTACGCCTTGCGCTGTTGAATCAGATCCTTTAAGACCCTGCGCACCTTGTACACCCTGACCGCCTTGTATACCTTGGTTTCCTTGTACACCTTGTACACCTTGTACACCTTGACTACCTTGTACACCTTGTACACCTTGACTACCTTGTACACCTTGCCGTCCTTGCACACCTTGATTGCCCTGTACACCTTGACTGCCCTGTACGCCTTGAAGCCCTTGACTACCTGTAACACCCTGGGCAGTTGAATCAAGGCCTGCGGTACCTTGTACTCCTTGTAAACCCTGACCGCCTTGTACGCCTTGGTTGCCTTGTACACCTTGATTGCCCTGTAGCCCTTGCCGGCCCTGTACACCTTGACTGCCTTGTATACCTTGACTACCTGTAACACCCTGGGCAGTTGAATCAAGGCCTGCGGTACCTTGTACTCCTTGTACACCTTGGTTGCCCTGTACACCTTGACTGCCTTGTACACCTTGCCGTCCTTGTACACCTTGGCCTCCTTGCAGCCCTTGACTTCCTTGAATTCCTTGTACACCTTGACTACCCTGTACACCCTGTGGGCCCTGTCCTGCGGTAAATAAAACACCATTTTGATACAAATTACCGCCAAAGTGAACATTGCCGCCTACTCCAATACCACCTGCAACAGTTAATGCTCCTGTTGCAGTTGAACTAGAGTTAGTACCTCCGCTGAGTATAAGCTGTGTATCAACGGTACCAGTTCCGTATATTCTTGTTCCAGATAAGAGTTGTGCCATAGTCTAATATTTACCTAATTGTTATACTGGTTTATTTACTTCATTAAAGCCATTAGATACCAAAAATGTTCCTGTACTTGTTTCACGTTTGGCTACACCACTACCATATATAGAAACTTCATCAAACATAGCAGCATAATATGTTGTAGTAGTAAGTTTAATATTTGATTGAGCAACTTCGTTGAATTCTCCACTGATAAACAGTGTTCCTGTTGAAGTTAATCGCGATGCTACTATTGTCATATTAACCAAATACTGTATCTAAACTATTTGTAGCAGCATTGTAATATTGGTATACCGCACTAACATTTGTAGACGATGTCCATCCAATTCTATTACCAGAGTAGATGTTACCGCCAACTCCGACTCCACCTTTTACCTGTAATGCACCTGTTGTGGTATTTGTTGCAGCAGTGGTGCCAGCCAATGTTAATGTGTTTTGATATGCAGGTGAGTTGGTTCCATTACTTACTAATACAGTACCTACACTACCTGTTGAAATAAATCCGGTAGAACCACTTGCTATTTGATAAAGAATTTGTCCAGGAGTTCCCCCTGCAATGTTAGTTGCCGTTGTTGCAACACCCACTCCTAATGAGTTTAACGATGCCCATGTTGGAGAAGATCCCGAAACTGCTGATAATACATACCCCGATGTAGATGCATTGGCAAGGAATGATGTAACATTAGGAGCACTTTGATATACCAATGAATTCAACGATCCACCATACAAATTTGCTTGTATTGTTCCAGTTGTACCACTAACTATTTCGTTTGTAATACTTGCATCTAATAGATAAGTAAACGCACCTGTGCTTTCATTATAGCCAAAGAATCCTACTTTAGAAGTGCTTGCTCCCCAATATTTGAAAGCAATTCCCTTGTCTTTGAAATCTGCTACTGTGTAAGGAGCATTGTTAGCAAGTCCACCTAGTGTAATAATAGGGTCAGTAATATTTGTCACTGTACTATCAACAACAGTAGTTGTACCTTGTATGGTTAAATTACCTGCTACAACTAAATTATTCTTAATATTAGTATTACCAGTAGCAGCACCTATATTAACAGTTGTCCCAGCACCTGCAATATTAACAGTAGTAGCATTGGTGTTTATTAAATTAACAGTAGATTGAGTAGCAACAACATCTCCGCCAACATATATATTTCCACCAATACCAACACCACCGACAACTTGTAATGCACCAGTAATTGTACTTGAAGCAGCCGCATTACTTGCAATTCTTATTGCTCCGCCTACACCTAAATCACCTGTGCTTGGTACATAAGTTAATTTTGTTGGACCAGATGTTCTAACACCACTGTTTCCAGTGGTTGTATTCATGAAAGCAATGTAATGTGTTGTAGCACTTGTAACATCATTTGTTATAGCAACATTAGTTGCAGTTCCTGCAGATAAACTAGTTAAATTAATCCACTCGGGAGAACTACCGTTGGAGGTTAATAGATACCCACTGTTACCAATTGGCAACATTGCGGTGGTGTCAGCAGCACTTTGATACGGTATTGATCCAGTTGCACCACCTTGTAAATTAGTTGATTTTAATGCTGCTCCTACATACATAGACCCAGTAGTAACAAAAGTTGCGGTTGTTCCATTACTTCTTAAGAATGCACCATCTGGGCCAATTCCAATAAAATTAGTGGTATTAGAAGCACTTTGATACAACAATGATCCGGTTGCACCGCCCACTACATTGTTTGAATATCCAACTGTAATTGAATTTGTACCAACAAAAAGTGGTGCAGAAGACCCTTGACTAACAAATAATTGTCCTGCAGATCCTGCATTAGAAAATCCGGTAATTCCAGTAGCAGATTGATATAAAATTTGTCCAGCAACGCCACCTGCAACATTTGTAGCAGTAGTGATTGTTCCGACAATATTACCACCAACATATAAATTACCACCAATACCAACGCCGCCTGTAACTACTATTGCGCCTGTAATAGTTGATACAGCAGATAAGGTGCTTATTACTGTAAGTCTATCACCTACATATAATCTACCACCAATACCGGCACCGCCTGACACTCGTAATGCACCGGTGATAGTGCTTGATGCAGCGGTAATATTTGTAATGGATATTACATTAGTAGTTGTATATCCTCTATTGGTTATACTTTGTAAAGTGCTTGTATTCCATATAACGATAGCACCAGTAGAAGCTGAAATTGCTGTGTCTGTTCCTGCAGTAATTCCTGTTACACTTTGTGATGATAACGTTGCTGTTGTTATAATTACAGCATTATTAACATATCCAATGCTGCTAACATACAATGCGCCACCAATTCCAACACCGCCTATAACTTGTAATGCACCCGTAGTGGTACTGGTTGCAGAAGTTGTACTTTGAATTTTAGTAGATCCAGATAGTGATCCAATTGTGGTAGTATTTGCTGCGCCTGCAATATTAACTGTAGTAGCATTGGTGTTTATTAAATTAAAAGTAGTTTGATTAGTGGTAATATCTCCACCGCGAACATCAATATCACCTAAAATAACTTGATTGCCACCTACCCATAAGTTTTGTCCAATTCCAACACCGCCTATAACTTGTAATGCACCTGAGTTTGTACTTGAAGCAGCGGCAGTACTTTGAATTTTAGTAGAACCAGATAGTGATCCAATTGTGGTAGTATTTGCTGCGCCTGCAATATTAACTGTAGTAGCATTGGTGTTTATTAAATTAAAAGTTGTTTGGTCAGTAATAATATCACCACCGCGAACATCAATATCACCTAAAATAACTTGATCGCCACCTACCCATAAGTTTAAACCAACACCAACTCCACCGGCTACTTGTAATGCTCCAGTAATAGTACTTGATGCATTTGTGGTAAGAGTAAATACTCCTCCACCTGCTGTAAATGTAACAGGTCCAGTAGCGCTCTCTGCCTTAAATGCTGATCCAGATCCAGATAACTGAATAGTGTCAACATATAAAGAATTTGGGCCTAAGAACAAATCAGCAAACGGTAATAATGCTGTTCCTAATGAAACACTACTATTAGAAGGAATTAAATTGCCACTGAGATTTGTTGTTCCACCAATATAAACATCGCCTTGTATTCCAACGCCTCCTACTACTTGTAATGCACCAGTGAGAGTGTTTATAGCAGAAGAAGTACTTTGAATTTTAGTATAGCCAGATACAGAGCCAATTGTAATTGCGGTAGCTGACCCAGCAAAACCAATAGTTGTAGCGTTATTGTTTATAAGATTAAATGTAGATTTATTTGTAATGATGTCTCCACCACGTACATCGATGTCACCTAAAATAACCTGATTACCACCTACCCACAAATCCTGTCCAATGCCGGCTCCGCCTACTATTTGCAATGCTCCAGAAATAGTACTTGTTGCATTTGTTGTACCTGTTAATATTACATTAACTGTACGCAATATTTTTGCAGTATAGTCGTATCTAAGATTATATGCAAACGCTGTTTTCCCTACATCGGTTTGATAAGGAATCTGCATATCATCGCCAAATCTAAGATAAGTAGATGTGGTAGCATATTCAACTGGTACGGTTGACAATGGATACCAAACTGGATTAGTTCCATCCGATGATAATATTTGGCCAAACCCGCCAATTGGTATAGATGTAGTAACTCCGGCAGTACTTTGATATAAAATAGATCCAGTGGCTCCGCCAGAAATGTTTGTTGCAGTTGATGACAGCCCTTCTAAATATCCACTAAATGTTGACGCATTAATTACTCCGCCAACATATAAATCTCGTCCAATGCCAATTCCGCCGGCAACTTGCAATGCACCAGACTGCGTTGAAATTGCTGTATCGGTTCCGGCTAAAATTATATTTCCAGTTTTAAATGTTCCGTAGGTAGTAGCTGTAAATGTACCAGTGGTAGATTCAGCCCCAGTATCATACCATTCTAGATATTTTGTATCATTGGCTAATACCAATGCTCCATGTTGGTTGGCACTGTTTGCATAATAGTGAAAACGTAGACCAATATCTCTGCCATCATCTAATGTCCATGTACCAGTACTTGATACATGCAATTCTATTAAGTTATCGGTATAGAATGTGTTGGTACTAAAAACATTAGTTGTATTACCAGTAAAAATAACATCATTTTGAAATAATGCTGTTCCTGAAACTACCAAAGATTTTGCAATGCCTACTCCGCCTGCAACATATAATGCATTATTGGCTACGGTACCTGTACTTGCTACTGTACTTGCTACTACTATATTTTTAGTTGCAAATATTCCGCCGGTAACTTTCAAAGCACCAGCACCACCTGTAGTTGCTGAGGTAGAATCAGTTATTGATATTACGCCATTTGCAGTTAATGTATTTAATTGTGAGTTTCCTGCTACATTTAAGTCTGCTAATACAGTACCATTAATTGTTATTAAATCTCCCCAAATTGTTGCCGTGGTACCTACAATCAAATTCTTAGCAATAGCTGCACCGCCAGCAACTTGCAATGTGCCAGTTTGAAAGTTAAGAACAACGGACGAAGTTGTAACCGTTCCTGTTCCTTGAACAATTAAACCACCTTTGGTTACAAAATCTTCTGTAATTGCTATTGCCATTTTCTTATTCCTTTAATTAAGCAACCATTGCTGTTCTTAGTACTTTAATTGTTTTTAAACTTCCATGTTCACTCGGGCCGGCTGGATTAGGAGTAAAAATTAAAGATATCAATATGTTAGGTGCTGTGCCACTACTCTCTGCGCTAAACGTTCCTAATTCACCACCTGTTGTTATTTGTCCGTATTGTGTCATATAAGGTGTACCGTCATTCTTTGCTGTTAAAACTATTTCTACAGCATGAAATCGTGATTCGTATCCACCCTGATTAATATTTGGTTCAGAAATCTGTATGAAATATTTTGACGATCTATAATCACTCAAATAGTATGAATCAATTGTAGAAGGTAAAAAATTTGACGAAAAAGATTCAGTAGAGTCAAATACTGTGTCAGCAATTTGTATACTTTCTGTATTTACCCTTCCTCCAATGCCAACACCACCAGCAACTATTAGAGCACCAGTACTAATATCAGTTGATACAGTAGCATTAGAAATTGTTATTGCATGAGAAGTTATTGCACCTCGTCCTGTAACAGTTTGTAATGTTGAAGTATTATCAAAAATTAAAGTGTCAAATCCTGATAGTGGATCTGTTGCTTGTCTTATATCAATGTCAACTCCATCGGCAGCAGTAAGATTAAAACTTGCTGTTGTTAATGCAGGGACACCTCCTGAGTATATTACTCCACCTATATGTACATCGCCAGCAATACCTACCCCACCGGCAATTACTAATGCGCCGGTGTTAGTTGAAACAGAATTAGTAGAGCTAGTAACTTGTAATTCAGGAGAAACAATACTAGTTGCTGTATTTGATGCTGTTTCTATTCTCCAAACACGTCCATTCCATGTATAGGTTTTTGTTGCAGTGACTTGCTTATCACCAACTGTGGGTGTTGGATAAAATGGAAATCCGTATCGTGTTGTCATGTTATTTTCTCATTTATTAAATTTGTGTAACTTGCAGCCAATAAGCGGAAGTACCGTCGTATATATAGGTGTTATATGTTGATGCATCAGTATCAATCCATACATCTCCTATTCTAGGATCAAGAGGAGGATACGTTGCAACTACATAAACTTTAGGGCTATATAACAAGAAATTTTCGTCAGGGTTACCACTATTGCTATATACATTTCCTGTAGCGCCAATTCCGCCTATAACAGTAAGTGCTCCGGTATTAGTTGATATAGCTTGTTGACCTTGCCCTGCCTGAACATCAGAATATAATGTTACAAGGCCGTTTCCATCACTATAAAAAACTCCACCAATACCAATTTGGTTATCTTTATTGTCTACAATCAATTCACTGCCAATAGCAATAATTCCGCTGCCGTTGACTACGTTATTTCCTACATCATTACCTAAGAAAAAGTTATTAGATCCTGTGGTTAGATCTCTAGCTGTTCTGTTTCCAATAAAGAAATTATATTCTCCGTCTACTAGAGCCGGTGCCGTATCATTTCCTAAGGCAAAATTATTATTACTTAACACTACTCTACTAAGATCTCCACTACTAGTATATGTATTATATCCAGATCCGTTAACTGGTACAGTTACAAGAAGATCAGTATATAAAGCCAATCTGCTTGGGCTAATAACTTTGACATAATATTCTAACTCATTTAATTCAATCATACCTTGAACATTTTGAATAAGAACATTAGTTCCAGTTTGTAAATTATGACTTGCTACAGTTATTACAACAGGATTTTCATTAGTTGCACTAGTTATAGAACCTATAGATAAAGCGTGAATTTTACCAAGATTCTCCATAGCTCTATTACCAATTGCAATGCTTTCAGAAATATTAGTACCTGTACTGAATGAATAAGAGCCAATTGCAATGCTCCGACGTGCTGTACTTAAACTTTGTAAAGCATCGTATCCTATGACAATATTTTCTTCTCCAGGTGTAAATCCATTTGTTGTATCTGCTGTGCCTATTATAGCAATATTATTCTTGCCCATATAACCTTTACCAAAAGTTATATCATTAACATGAATATCTTCTTTAACCCATAAATTCCTACCAATACCAACTCCACCTGTAACTACTAATGTTCCAGTGGCTGTACTAGTTGAGACTGATACTGTTCCTGTAGCAAGTATAGTAATAGTTCCAGTACTTTGATTACTATACATTCTTGAATGATTAAACTCAATATTACCCAAACTAGATGCATATGCAGTTTGTAATAGACTGTTAGTGACTAAGGTAAAGCCAGTAGTGGTAGAAGCTGTTGCAGGCAACTGAGGTTGAGCATTCGATAGTGGTAAAAATTCACCACTACCGCCGCTTCTTAATTTTGATCCACTTAATAAAATAGCCATATTAATCTCTCTTTATGTATTTGCTGTTTCTAATACGCTCAATACTAGTTGAAGTGTACCTGTGCTATTATTACTATATGCGCGGATACTATCTAATTGTTCTAAAATTAATTTACCAGTTAGAACCGATGCAGAATCGCCTGCTGGAATTGCAAAGTTTTTGGTCAATAAACTATCTACATTTCCAGATTGAGATCCGTTACCCTGGGCGTCGGCTAATACTGGTCTATTTCGATGATGCATAAAACTACAATATTGTGTTTGTGTACTAACGTTAGCTACTTGGGCCATTAATATAATAGCCGTAGTTCCGATTGGAGCTGTGTAAACTGTAGACGTAGTTTTTCCAACACCCCAACTGGTGTATGCCGTCGACGATGTCAACATTGTTGTTTTTGTTTTAAATGTGTTTAATGGAATTAACGCCATGATTTATCCTTTTATATTACTCCGCCACCTTCAATTGCTAGAATGAACGGAGTCATATTAGCAAATAAAGATTTAGTAAATGTTCTACCACTTAGAACACCTGTTGCTTGACTGATTACCAATCCTGGACCAATTCGGAAGTCTCCGTTTTGATCTGTTGAAGTAAAGAATACTTTACCACTGTCTAACTGTACAACTTCTTTACCTTGTACAGGATCAGCAACACCACGCTGTGGTAGTGCTCCGTAATTAGTACCAGCACCTACATATTCAAATACATATCCACTTGCACTAATGTAACTACGTTGATAGAAGTTTACAGTTGATCCGTCTGGGAACAAATCAGTTCTTGTTACATTTTCACCAAGTTGAACTAGGTGATGTGTATTGTTTCTTGACCAATAACTTAGGCCAGACATAACACTATTATATCTTCCACCAGTTTCTATATCGTAGATTAATCTTTGTAAAATTATTTTTACATCACGTTGACATTTGTAATCATCGTAGGCTAAACTTGGATTAGCTATTTGTACTCGGGCAGTAATTTCATCAGCTAAGAATTCAATATTAGCCTTAATCAATGTAATTGCACTTCCGCCGCCCTGAACTGCTGGGCCAGACTTAGTTCTTTGACTTGGTTTAATTACTGCTTCGGCAGCAGCTAAATCGGCAGCACCAACAATAGTTTTTATATTATCAAATCTTAGATCAATAAACGATGTAGCGGCCTTTCCACCTGTTACTAATGGAATTGTAGTTTGATATGTGGGTACGCCGTTATTAGTTGAACCCGTTTGTAATCTTGTAACTGTTTGATTATCTATAATTTGATTGACTAATGTATTCAAATCAGTTAATGATTGAATATGAGCAGCAATTTGATTGGTTCCATTTAATGTTAAACCGGCCGACAATAAATTACCAACTGGTTTAGGATTATCACCTACTTCACTACTCAATACAGTATAGTAAGAATTTCCGCAGAAATATAGGTCAAAGTAGTTATTATTATAACTATTTAAAGCGTTTCCAGGGTCAGATCCGCCACTTGTTAGTGCATAATTTAATGTAACACTCTGATACCCTAATGCAGTTACAACTGTTCCTGTTGCTGAATATAGCAAACCATTTGTACCAGTTTGACTTCCGTATTGATCACGTACATATAAAGCATTTCCTATTGCAATACCAGTAGTATCAATTCCTGTTATTGTAATACTGCTAGTCGTTAATGTTCCTGTATTAGGGGCAGCATTTAAGAAACCAGGAAATCCTTGGTCGTTGGTATATGGAACTATATTACCTTCAAAATTTTTAAATGTTTCTGGAGGTATTATTTCCATGACCAATGATATATGTGGACGATCATCTATGTCAGGAATGAATACTCTTACTCTACCATTGTTCGGCCAGAATCCATTTGGATAATACTGATTTAGATCTGCATCATCTGGGTATGCTTTAAATGCAGGGTTGTAAATTGTTCCACTAAACTTACGTGATCCATACCCAGTTGATAATAAACAAATATCACCAAAGTTAGCATTACTATTAACAATACTTGCAATTCCACCGTGATCAGTTTGAACACCAATTGAACAAAAAATTGTAAACACAGAAACTAACTGTGCATAACCGTCGTTGGTAATATGTATACCTCGGCCGCCTTGGTTAACTTGAGTAAACGCATCATACACAAAAGATTGGATAGGACTACGAGTACTAATTACTGCACCGTCTACTAAACTTCCACCCATGCTACCAATTGGATCAACTTTACGACGATCCCATGTAGTAGACTTGCCTGTATATTCTAAACTCAATGCTTCTACGTCTGAATCACGTTTAGGGTATATTAATGTATCACCAAAATATAATGTAGCGTTAGTTCCTGATCCAATAGTCGGAGCACTCAGTCCAATCAAATATTGATTTCCACTGATTGCTGTTACTGAATTAACAGTAGGAGCAATTTTTACATCAGACCCGTTGAGACCTGTTAATGCAAATATGCCACCGCCTGCATACAACGGAGGTGCATATAATGGACCTTTTTCAATTATGTCAGTAATAATTCCAAAATTACGAGTTACAGCTTCTTGAGGCATATAATCGCCACCGTAATCAAAGAAGTGATTAATAATCTGAGGTGTTGTTGTTTGGTCTTGCGGGGTTACTGCTGTATTGGCAATAATTTGTAAAGCAATATCTCTAGCATAATTTATTGCCATTGTAGTTGTTGTTTCTTGACCAGCAACTTGATTATAACCAAAATTCCAGTATGCTAATCCTGCTTCCACAGATTTTTCATTGCCACCTAATAAAATATCTTGACTAACAGCATCAACAATTAATCCTGTATCTCTGTAGCATAATGCTTCGTTATAATTGAATCTATTTGGATTATATGTTTGATCAATATATGTAATTACTTCTTCAATAATAAATTGTTTATTGGCCATTAATCTATTATAGGCATTAATAATATTAGCATTAGTACTTCTACTGGTATACAAAATTGGCAATGGTGAAGCAACTGCATTATTAGGATCAGTAATGATATTATTAATAATTATTACCTTAGCGTCCAATGCTGCTGCTTCGGCTCCAGTTCCTGGAGTATCTGTAGTGTTTTGTTTTACCAACGGTTGTCTTGCAGATACTAAAATATTTTGTACTATACTTTGTGCAATAGTTGATAGATAACTAAATGCATCTTTAGTTTGAGTTTCTTGATCATGTATACTTGAAGATGAACTATTTCTAAAAGAGAAATAATAAACGGCCGCCTGTATACTTTGACGATTTCCACCATTTAACAAATCAAATGATATACAATCAACTATAAACCCTACATCTCTTTGACAAAGTCCTTCGTTATATTCAGTAGATGCAAATCCTAGGCCGCCATCAACAATAGCTGCTTGAACATAAGCATTTACTTCAGTGGCTAGGTAAGTTTTATTTCTTTGTAATATTTCTACAGCATTTTGAATACTAATGATGTTGCTTGGATTACCATTAGGAATAATACTATCTGTCCATGTAGTGTTTACTCCGCTAATAATATCTATCATTAAATCAAACAAAGGTCTAATAATAGCAACTTCACTAACAGTAGCTGATTCGTAATTAGTATCTTGAGCTATCAATGAATGGCCTGGCATAGATAACCATGCTGTTTTGTCAGAAAATCTTTCAACTAGATCGTCAACAGTCTGAATATTTTGTATAATTTTAACTGATAATTCTTTTAAGTATCGTATGGCATTTGTAGTAGTGGTTAATTCACTAGCAATGGCACCTGTATATCCAGTCTTATTCCAATATTGTAATCCAGCAAAACTACTTTGTGTTGTGCTCTCATATAATAAATCTATGGCAATAGAATCAACAATTAATCCAGTATCTCTACGGCATTTAATTTCACTATACGGGAAGCCGCCGCCGGCATAGATAATATTATTAATATAGTTTATAGTATCTTCTTGGATAAACTTTCTATTAGCCTGCATTAATATTTCAGCACTAACAAAAGCAGCATCGGGGCCTGTACTTTTATAAACATCAGGGGCAGCACTAGGTCCATCATTGATTATAGTGGTGATAATTCCAAATAAACTTGTTATTGAATCTTGGGCTATAAGTCCATTTAATAATACAGTATTCTTAACTTGTGTATATGTGCCGCCTGCTATTATAGTTGCTGTGTCATTGTTTATAACTTCTAAACAACGAGCAAGAAGATAATTTATAGCTGCGGTAGTTTGGAGTTCTTGTCCTGCAATTAAACTGATTACTCCATTGTAATATGCCAAACCACTTTCAACAGCTTTCTCATTTCCACCAAAAGTAGCATCATATGCAACATTCTCAACTAATATACCAACATCTCTTCGGCATTTTTCTTGATTATAGGTAAAATTAGTCCATATACCAGTGTTGTTTGATATTTGTTGATTAATGTACTTAACAACTTGTTCTTGTAAGAATGGTTTGTTGGCCAACAACAGTGTGCGAGCACTGAAGAATCCTGGATTCTGTTGACCAGCATTAATAGTCATACCTTGAACAATTGTCCCTACACTGGTATTCACTACAATAGTAGTAGTATTGGCTATCCATGTACCTGTACCCACTGCTGCAGGTACTTGTACTGTTTGATTTGGTACAAATAATGTACCATCTTTTAACCATGGTCCACTTTGATTTGTACAGTTCTGTACATATGGTGAATGGAATAAATCAATTCTTTCGCCTTCGGGTAACGGAGGAAATGCTGTGGCATATGCACCTCGATTAAAACCTTGTGCATATTGTCCTTCTAATAAACCGCTACGTCCATTTATAAATGTCATGTAGTTGAGATAGCATCCGCTGTCAAGATGGAATAAGTCTTGTGTTTTATTAATAGGTTCAATAAATGTTGTACGGATATCACTACCCCTAACACTGGTATATGGTTTTAGTCTCAGAGGATTGTCTTCTAAATAATGGCCAGGACTGACTAAAATTTGTGTACCTGGTTGATAATATGGACTATTAAGTGCTGCTCCAATTGTACGGCAAGCACGGCTAGCATCCATAGCTCTACCATCATTGGTATCATTACCGTCAACGGTAACGTAGAGAACATTAGTAACTACAGGTGCTGTACCAATAGGACTATTTCCTCTAACTCTAATATCGCCATAAATGTCTGTTATTCCACCTTCGGGTTTTATTTCAATGGTACCCGTTGTAGATGTAATTAATTTAGTATAGATGTCATGTATGTGTGCTTCTGCCCATTGAGTAGAAGAACTTCCAATACTACCTGTAATATCTTCTGCTGGAAGTATATCACCACCGATGGTCATTGTACTAGCAATTCCTACTCCGCCTGCAATTACCAAAGCACCGGTTTGTGTACTAGTGGATATATCAGTTGCTACTATAAATGCTCGTTCTGTTTTTAATTTTCCGTAATATGGATTATATCGTAATCCACTTTCTTTTGGACCTATCCCGTCGGGAAAGAAACTAGTACCAGTACTATCAACAAAGACTGTTTGTTGAGTACCAGCATAAGGAGTGTCGTTTAATACAAAAGTAGGAAAATAATCTCTATCAAGATTAGTAGCTGTAGTTAAAATTGACAAAGACGTATTAGCAGTTTCAATTCTACCATAGATAAATCCGCCAACATTTAAGTCTTGTTCAATGCCAACACCGCCATTAACATATAAAGCAGCAGACTCTCTATGCAATGGTGTATCATAAATGTTTAATGGATCATATGGAAGTCCTGCCATATTTCCAACATTTTCAGTACTATATATTGTACCAGAATTGATATGAAGAGTATTCCAATATTGTGTACTAGATCCTAAATTAACAGTAGCTAACTCGCTGGGATTTAAATTACTAACAAAAGTAGCATTGACAGTTATTTTATGTGTAGAAGTATTTGTTCCAATTTGTATATCTGGAGAATCTGATATTACAGTTGGTGCGGTCAGTGTAATAGTACCTGCTGCGCCATTGGCCACAACCTTATAATTACCTGGTAAATTTAATACGTTAGTTGTCATTCTCTGATCCTCAGATATATTTATTTGTTAATGTACTCTTAGCTCAATTGCATCTACTAACGCACTACATTTGTGTGGCCAGTCTGGGTGGCTTTGAAATCTTACTACTACTCCAAATGTTGGTTTTTGAATATTTGCCATAGATAAAATTGCTCCCCACATATTAGTTTCTCCGCCATATATTTTAGCGGTGTCTAAACTTAATGTAGCTTGGTTATCTCCTAACATATCTGCATCTAAGCATAATTGTATAGTTTCGTCGGTTATTCTTCCATACCTATTCATAGATAATCGCATTTCAACACCAGATACAGTATCTGGTAAAACGTTAAAATTAAATCCTGTGGCTTTTAAATAATAAGTTTTTTCTACAAAATCGTGTTTTGGTTGTTTAGCAATGTGTAATAAATCTCTTGATGTTTTTACAAATTTACCATCACGATTTTTAAGTGAATAGAAATCGCCCACGTCTAACCATGATACATGAAAATTTTCGGCATCGGGTTCGGCATATTGAGTTACAGATGTAGGTAGGGTCCAATTGGAATTCATACCGTATTTACCTTAATCCATATACTACATAGTAAATGAAAAAAGGCTCCGAAGAGCCTTTTTATAGTATCTAAATATATTAGATTGTATGTGCAATACTAACGACCGTACCAGTAGCTGCACCTAAAGTCCACCCAGTGGAAACACCATTGCCTACCAAGAATGCAGTACTTACAGTTGTTTGAACTAAAACAGCCTTACGTGCTGTTAATTTCTTAACATAGTATGTGCTTCCATTCCAATCTGTAGCAACAATATTCATTGTGCCGGCAGTCAGAGTAGAAGTAGATACCAAACTACATTGGCCTTCACCTTGACTATTGTTAACCAAATAACGACGGCTCGCTTCTTGTTTTACAATATCTCCATTTGTAACTGCTGAAGATCCAGTTGTTAGATAAGAACTGAATGCTATTGCACTTGTTTGAGTAGATGTTAACGTAACCGAGTCTGCAAATCCACTTCCAGAATCTTTGAATTGAATACTGGCGTTAACAGTTCCTGCATTAGTGGCAGATAAGTTAACCACATTACCTGCAATACTAGTAACATAAGTAGCGCCGGCGTTGATGTTAGCACCAAGAACTTGCATACCAATATAAATTCCTAATGTACTTGATGGATAAATTGCTGCCACACCAGATGTACCAGTTGATGCATATGCAACACCAGTTGCTGTTGTTACAGAAACTGTAGGAGCAGTTATATAACCACTACCTGCATTGTCAATGACAATGTCGGTGATACCGTATTTGGCAGTACCAAATGCTGTAAATGTAGCATGACCAGTTGCTGTTTTTCCGCCAGCAATTTGCGGAGCGGTGAAACTAACTGTTGTACCTTGCGAATAAGCAGTACCTGTATTGCTGATACTAACACTAGCAACACCTTCACCACCTACACCGGTGCCTAAAACCACATTACCATAATACTCACGATTTAAATTACCAAAGAATTTCTTTTTAATTGGACGTCCCATTTTGTTTTCTCCTTAAAATAAACTAGTAGATTCTATCTACTACGCGGTGGGTACCGCATAAACTCTCAGAATGAGAATGAACAATACTATTTATATCACGGTCAACAAAAAACCACCCTAAGGTGGTTTTTGTTTGTATTACAAGTAATAGATTACTTGAAGCTTACATTTGCGCTAGTGATAGCAACACGACCTAAGTAGTCAGCTGCATTACCTAGAGAAGAAGCTGTGTTGCTCAACTCTACATAACCGTAACGTGTTAGGAAGCCAACTACTG
>Ga0214919_10006156_pt1 | contig 16602 bp, 5 predicted proteins | sample LL1503_MetaG_FD_177994 | JGI IMG/M metagenome (GOLD analysis project Ga0214919, IMG submission 177994) | Freshwater microbial communities from Lake Lanier, Atlanta, Georgia, United States - LL-1503 | ecosystem: Environmental > Aquatic > Freshwater > Lake | place: USA: Georgia | collected 2015-03-15 | reverse complement strand
TCAGATGCCTTAATTGCATATGCAGGCATTTGAGCAAGAATACTATTTGTTACGCTATCAACAGCAGGAACAGATGTTCCTGTTGCTGTTATAACAATACCATTATTAGTATTTGATGTTATAGTGATTCCAGTTCCTGCAAAGATTTCTAAAGTATCGTTTGAAGAGAGTGAATTTACAGTAAACTCTTCATCGTCTGTTGAGTTTGCGACAATTTGAACTACACCAAAACTATTTGGAATACTTAATTCAACTTCAGTATCAATTCCTGGGGTAGCAGCAACTTGAACTTCTAAACCATTTAGTCCTGTAATTTGAATATTATCAGTGATTCCTCTAGCAGATACGTTATTAATTCTGCTAAAGGTGTTTTGTGTTCCAGCACCACCCGAAGCAGAGATTAAGATAGCATCATCTGTTGTGTGTGTTAAGGTAATACCTGCACCACCACGGAAACTTAATGTGTCATTTGTGGTTTCTGGAGTGAATACAAAATGTTCATTAATTAATGAATTAGTTACAGAAATATTATTAAATATTGGATTTTGAACTGATCCTGAATTAAACAATATTCCTGAATTAATTCCGGTTCCAATAACAACAGCCTTAATTATATTATTAGGTTTAGTTGATGTTAATGTAGAACCATCTGTTGTTTCATTTGCAAGATAATATGTTATACCGTTTTCAATTACTACATTATTACTGGATAAATTTAAATCAAATTCACCAGAAAGAACAACATAACATTTACCGGAATAAGAAATATTTTCACATATACCTATAAAATTACTTGTTTCTTCGTTATTTGAATATGATTTAGTTAAACGTGGATTTCCGCTTGTATTTTCTATAATACGAACCATATCTCCAACAGCAATATCAAGATCATAATTTGAACTAACATATCGGTTAACCCAATTGTAGTTTAGTAAACCATATTCATTACTATATGGAATTAAAGTGGGTTTATACTGACCAGATACTAACATTTGAGGCTGTGATTTAAACTGTGAAGAACCAGTAATATTTCCTATATAAATTTTACCGCTTGTTTGAAATAATGCAGATCCATCAGTCTCAATATTTGATTGAAATAATATTTGATTTGAAGGACTGCTAATTGTGTCAGTAGATTCGTCTGATGTAGCAACTGAAGTATCATTAAAACTAAAAGTTACTAGATTAGAAGAAGAATAAACTTGAACTTTAAAAAACTTATCATTAGATTCTGGATATAATTGTAATTTTAATGATGGATTTGATTGTGAATTTAAAAGACCTAAAAAGAAATCAGGAGAATTAACATTAAAATATTTTCCACCATCAACGCCAATATTAGTATTAGAAATCCAAGAATTTATTGTACCAATATATTCAAGCTTTACAATTTTTTCTAATGTTGGAATTTTTATTCCAGAAACAACATCCATTCTAGATTGAAATGTATTTACTAAATCATATTTAAAATTTAAAGTTAAATATGGATTCTGAACTAATAAATTATTAGAATTTATAAAAAATGAATTATGTTCTATTGCAATATACGAATAGTCAATTTGACTCTTTGGTAAAAACACATGATTCCCAAATACAGTATACGGTAATATATCAGATGCATGAGTTTTTCTTAAAATATTAGTAAATTGAGATGAATCGGTAGAATCGGTAGAATCGGTTGAACTCGACAATCCATTTTGTTCAAAAATAACCCAATCATCATCATTAATTTGTTTTTGTGATAAAGCATAGAAATCTATAACTAAACCATCAGCAGAAGAATATAATGCCCCATTTTCTGGAATTTTAACGTCAATATTAATACTACCAATAGAATCTTTATTTAATGAAATATTATTTCCAGCAGTAAAACCTATATTATTTATTGTTGTAATAACATCATTTTGTGAAATCCACAATTGCGAAATATTTGAATTTATTGGAATTAATTCAATTGGAGTATTTTGTATTGTAACAATATCTCCACAAGTATCATTTAACCAACAGGGAAATGATGACATTATTTAATACCCAACAAAAAATTGTTTAACATAGTTTTTATCTCGTTTAATGAATGGTCAATGGTATTAATTTTATTATCTAGTTCTATATATTTAGTATTTAAATTAATGATTGTTTTAGAAATTTCTAATTTATCATAATTACAGTTTAAAAGAGCTCCAGTATTAGGATCTCGTTTAAAGGTATTATTTCCATATACTGGAATAAGGTTTTCTGGTTTCATATAACCGCAATTCCTGTAAAGTCTTTAATTTTTGGAACAATTGCAGAATTTGTGCTAAATAGACATATTTTAAAAGCAAATTTATTGAATTTTTCAATATCTTCTGGCAAATCAAATTGTATTTCTTTATAATCATCTTCAAATACTGATATAACAGGATTTCCAGTAAAATTCATTAATCTATATGGTTCTAAATCAAAATTAGTAGTAGACCCTACAGGCTGAGTTTTAACAAAAACTAATACTTCAGTTCCTGCAGGTTTATACATTGTTAACATTGCTTTACAATTTAATGCTTCAAAATCATCAGCAAGAGTAACAATTTTAGTTATATATCTTGATCTTGATGGTTCAAGATTAGATAAAGTATTTTCTTTAATTGGTGCTTTTGGTAATATTTCTTCACTGATAATACTTGCAAGACCACTACCACTAGCAGTTAATTCTGTGGTGTCAATCATATTACGAACTAAAATAATACTAGATTTTTTCATATCTATAACAGGACTTACATATGGATCATATATTTGTGATGTAACAGTTAATAAAATATTATTACCGGCTTGTGGTGCATTACCCTGATTAGAAATAGACAATCCCATTCTTTTTGGAATATTTACAGTTGTATCAAAATCTACTTTTGGATATGTAAATACATCACTTGCTGATATTGAACTGTTTAGAGTTAATCCAAATGTTGTTTCAGTTCCATTTAAGTCGCTATAATATGGTTTAATTGTAAAATTCTCATATGAAATTCTGTCTATATTATTTTCAAAAAGATTAAATTGACCCGATTGGGCTAATGGTGCAGGGGGTACAGTTTCAACCATAAAATAACTAACTTTTTGAACCGGAGCATCTAATTTAGCATCTTGTGCATAAACACAAAGATTTATTGCAAAAGTTAAATCTGTTGTTCCGTCAGCAACCCATGCTGAACCATTTGAAGATGCAAAAAACTCTCCTGTATATGGCTGTGAAACAATTTTACCACCACTCATGTTTATAGAATCTTCACCAATTCTTGCAGCATATACACTATATTTTTCACTATTAGAATGTAAAACTAATGCATGTTCTCCTGGAACTAGATAAACTGGTGGATCAAAAATAAATCTATTACTCTTAGTAGCATCAGAAAGATTAGGAATTTCTACTACATCATGTTCTAATAATGCATTAATTTGAGAAGCGGGAAGAAACGAATTTCCATTATCATAAACTTTCTTTGAATCAGGAACACCATTTACAGTTGGACGCAATTGAGCCATAACGGGTTGTGTTGGATCTTTTGTAGCAAAACAAACATCAATACTACTAACAAATACACCAGATGGGTATAATTTTTCATTTACTGAAAAAGTTTGCGCAACAGGATCGGTATACCAATGTGCAATATGTGCAGTACGATCTTCCTTCCAATTTGTTGTTGTTTCGCTAAATGTTTTTCCAGCCATAATAGTATCTTGACTAGTTACAGTTAAACCACTTGAAGCAAAATTTGCAACAGCATACATTGTTGTATTTTTTCCAAACTTATCATTTATTGGACTGTCAGTAACAACAAATGTTTTTTCCCCTGTTCTATATTTTCCTTCAGCCAAATCAAATTTTATTGTAATATTTCCTTTTGAATTTGTAATTATACTTTGAGGGTTTTGTGTAAATGGAAGAATAAGGATATCACTAGGTGAATTTGGTGGATCTGAATCAATTGTTGTGCGTCTTGCTTTAATAAGAGAACAATATTCATCTACATTAACATCATCTAAAAATACATAAACTCTAGTAAATGGTTTAAGATTTGAAACATATAAAATAATACTTTGTGGTCTTATCCAATGTGCTACAGAAATATCAGTTATTCTGTTTCCTAAATCAATACTAGTATCACTAACTTTTATTGAAGTTTTTGATGCGCTTCTTGATTGCTCTTGATATCTATCGTGATTTCCGCCACCAACTTGATGACCATCATTTTTATTAACTACATAAGATTGACCTTGATTTGTCCAATCAGAATAATGAGTTCCAAAAATTCCATTATTATTATTAGATAAACTTGAAATAATATCATCAAAAACTTTATCAAATCCTGATAAAGGATCTACTCTTAAAACAGGAGCCTTTACATTATCAATCCAATCATCGACTGATGGGGTTATCGTCATTCTACCAATAGCCTTTGTGGTATCAAATGGTGTTAAACTAACAGGACTAGATGCAAATGGTTGAATAATAAATTGTTTATCTGTTATTTCTGGTTGTAACATATATAAACCAGATCCAACAGACTCTGTTCTACTGTGAGCTAAAGCAACTAAAATATCAATAGGGTTTTCTCCAGGAAGAAGAGTATTTGTTGGATATTTTCTTTCTTTATGATCATTAGATGTAATACTTGGGGTGTGTGGAACAAAATTAAATCTAGATGTCATAAATGGTGGTCGTAAATAACTTTCCTTTGTATGAATACAACCATTATAATCAGAATTTCCTGCATCTGATATTAAAAATGAATCAAAATTGTCAACAATAATTCCATTTTTTGATCTAGTTAATCCTTTAGAATCTGTAACAACCATATCACTTGCTTTTTTCTCAACTAAAGACAAATTACTATAATATTCTAAATTTTTAACTCTTGTTTCTATTTTTCCAATATCACGCATAGTATAACGACGATTTTCTATCATCTTTGTACGTATTTTGTTTACATCCGCTGTGTATGATGGTATAGTAATATCATATAATTTCATTGCATTATTTAATATTTTTGTTGGTGCTTTTGGATTTAAATCAGGAACACCTTCTTCTAAAACAAATTCACCACCATCAGTTAGATATAAAGAATCTTGTCTTCCTAGATAATGATTTGCTGTAATACTAAAACTATTTGAAGGTAAAAGAATATTATCAATATATACAGTATCTCTTCCTAAAGCACTATAAGGATCTACACTAGGATCTAATCCTGTTGTAATATATATTGGTCTAAAATCAATAACAGAACTTTTGTGAACACTTATATTATTTTCACCAGAAATAACAAATCCCATATCATCAATTGGTATTAATGAATTTACGCCATATTTATATGATTGTCTAATTATTGGCCCAACAACTCCAGATTGTAATTCGTGACTAAAGTATGAATATATTACATCTAATAATACTTCATTTGTTGATAAATATGATTGTAGATTAGATAAAGTTTTAATTTGAATTCCAAAAGAATCACATAATTTACTAATTGCTCCTGGTTTTTTATCATTAAAAATTATTTTAGAAAAACCATAAACTTCTTTAGTTTCACCATTATCTAATATAAATAAATCAGTAAGATCATCACCGTTCATTTTTATTGAATTAATTCTAAAAACATCTGATTTTGTTAAATAAGAATATATAATTCCTTGTTCTGTTACATTTGAATAATCAGGAGATGGAGCGTTTACAACAACATTAAATTTTAAACGTCTAGAATCTGTGTTAGTTTCTAGATTTTTTATACGATATTTACCGCTATCAATAGAAAAATTACCAATTGCTACACCCGTATTTCCCCAACCACTAACATTATCTAGAGCAACAATACCTTCTGTACTAGATGTTCCTGTTATAAAATGATTTTTAGAAAGTAATTGTGCTCCATTATAAGTAGAAGATCCAGCACTACCTATAATACATTTTTTAGTTTGAATTGTTGTATTTGTACTAATTGATTCAAATATAGAACCACCTTGAAGTGAATAAATAAAACCATTTTTTGTTAAATTATCTATTTTAATTTCACCAAACGCTTCACAGGATAAAACTCTTTTTAATATATCAAAAGAAGCAGTTCCTCTTATAACTTTTGTTATTTTTGTGTCTTTTGAAAAAGTAATATCATTATAATTAAAACGTTCAATTAAAATATTTGTTTTTGTTTGATCGTTTACATCTAATGAAGTGTTTATAACCATTGCTCTACTTATTTCAGCATTTGTTGCATCACCATTTGCTGATAAAATTAATATATCTCCAGGATATAATAAAGAATCTTTAAGAAATGTTTGTGTTATTGGAGCATAAACTGTTATTGGATTTTCGTTGCCGTTTAAGAGTACATTATCATAATTAAAACCAAGATATATTCCACCAGACCCAGTATTTCCATTAGTTCCAGATATAAGAACAGTATTCCAACTCTGTGTTGCTCCTGGAGTTTCTGCAGGTGTCTTACATGTAATTGTTTCTGAATCAACCCACACAACATTTATTGCTGGTTTTGGTCCAATAGTAACACTAGATCCATTAATAAAATTCTTTCCTTTAAGTGTTAGGGTTGTTCCTCCTGCCGTTGGTCCAAATGATGGTGTAATAGAAGAAAGAGATGGTCTAGTTGACACATTTAAAATAATATTTTCTACTACAATTTGATTATATTTTGCAGATTCTGGAATAACTTTAAATAATTTTGTACTTCCGTAACTAAAATTTATAGCATTTTCTGTAATATATTTAAAAGTATAATCACTAGTTGGTCTTATATCTGCTAAGGATAATACATATTTATTATCTCCCAAATATTCAATTCCTGATATCATACATGTTCCAATTGCAGCAGATGCAACTGCTGATGCTACTCTATTTCCTACTGTAAATAAATTTGGTTCTACATAATCTAAAGTATCTACATTTACTGATAATGGTAATGATTGTTCTGTATTTGATATAATTTTATCAGGAGAACCTATTGCAATTACTCTATTTAAACGCCACGGCCATTCTACAGATTCTGTAGATTGTGGTATTACTAAAGAATTTAATGATATATTTGATGGTAATAATACTGCATCTAAATTTGGTCTTAAATCTAATTTTGCATTATTTAATGGTTTTACTGTTAAGGTGGTTGGTTCAACAATAAGTCCGCCAATAGTTGTTGCAGTATTGAAATCGGTAACAATAAAATCACCAGTTTTTACACCATTAATGTATTGTGTTACTGTATCTCCAACTACATAATCACTTCCTACATAAGCATGATTATTTAAAGAAATGTTTTGTATTATTTTAGAACCAATTGTAAAATTATCTCCAACGTAATCTTGAGTTATATTTGCAAATATACCTGTTTTTTGTTCTAAATTAGATTTTTGTTCATCATAGGAATTTCCACCAAAACCAGTATTACAACCAGCATTAGAAAAATATACTGTTCCTAATTCTTGTTTAAATGGAACAGATGATATAGTTAAAAGAGATTTTGTAGATGCAGTCCATGCTAATACATCACCTTCTATTTTATTGGCAGTTTCTTTTCCTGCTTTAATAGCAGTAGACATATAATTATATTGATATACATCTGCTAAATTTGTGTTTAAGACTGGAGTATAATTTAATGCATTATTACACGATGGATCTGAAAATGTTATTTTAGAAACTAAAATATTTTTAGAATCTGATGTTGTGTATAATGACGTTAATGATGAATCTGCTATGCGACCAAATGTTAAAAATGTTTTTGGTCTAGATTTACTCTTTTTAAACACTAATCCTGAAGCCATTTGTCCAAGGGTTGCTTCTACAACAGTAAAACCAACACCAGGAAGACCTCCACTAGTTGATCTACATACTATATCTTCTAAAATAATATTAAATGTTGTAGTAGTTGGAATTGCTGTCCAATTTAAATTTGTTATTGTAGTTTCTGTTATTTCTGCGCCTGTTGTAGCACTAAAAATTTTAACTCCAGAAGCAATTGCTGCTGAACTTAATTTTACTTTTTGTCCTAAAACTGGTTTAAATCCACCAGCCACATAAGTAATAGTAAACTGTCTATTTGAATAAGGACTTGCAAACGACCACGTTGATACTGTTGGTGTTACATCATTATCCATTTCTCCATATACTCCACCGGTTCCACCTGCATTATATACATCATATCCCAAACCAGCATTTGTCCAATTTTCTGGAATCCATCCATCCCAATTAGTTTTTGCAGAAGGTGCTGCGTTTAATCTTATTCTATAATTAACTTTATCAATTGGATTTGAAATTCCTGTCATATCAAATGCAACTGCAAATGAATGTGTATTGGTTATAGTATAAAGATCTTGATTTTGTGCATTTTTGCCATTGTAAGAAACAACAACAGTGCCTGGTATTATAGTATTTACACTTAATGATGCATTTGTTGTGACTGTTTGTCCAACTTCAAGTTGTGTATATCCTACACCAGTTGAGGTTACTGTCATAGTAGAACCACTAATAGTTCCAGTCCAGAATGCTTGTCCTGCAGTAATTTTTAAATTGGATTGATTGTCGTATAATGTTTTTTCTGGATTTTTATAAGAAGATGATGTTAATGCAGAAAAACAATAATCACCACAATCTCCAGAAGTTATTTTTGATTGTATATAATTATAATATTTATTTTTTGTGCTAGAATCATTCCAAGCAGATGAAGCAAAATCAGTTATTGTTATATTTTGTTGTTCATTTAATAAATTTAAAATATTAGTTTTTGTACTAGGACTGTCATCAATAGTTACACCATCATCACTCATTTTTCCAACAATATATAAATATTCATTAGACTCAATCATAGGAAACTGTTTTGTGTATTTTTTACTGTTACTATAAAAGTCAGAACTACGTGTAGTATCTAAATAAGTGTATGCAACAATATTAGAAAGTGAAGTTTGAAGTGTTGGTGTAATGGCAACTTTTTCAATATTAATCCAATAAACGGATGATATTAAATGCCGACCACACGGTATTCCATTTAAATTATCATTATCCTGCATATACCACCAATCTTTATTGGTTGCTGCAGTTTGATAATCCATAGATCCGCCATTATTAATATCTTGATCCAAAACTGCATTATCTAGTGCAACAATATACGATTTAATTGTTTCACCATTTGCACCAGTATCCGAATTAAATAATGCTAAAACAGTTCCTGAACTTAATGTTGGATTTGTTGTTAAATCCGAAGATACACCATGTTTTATTTGTATTTTTCCGTCAAAAATATAATCACCATAATTATAATGATGTTTATTTTGTGTTGAGTTTGGTACAGTTACATCATCAGTAAGGTAAATAAATGTTAATTTCATAACATTTTTTAATATTTCAACAGATTTAATACTACTTCCAAAAGAAAAATCTTGAGAATTTAAAACAATTTTTCTTCCATTTTCACTTTTTCTGTTATTAAATATAATTCCATTTTGTAAATTAAATATTCCAGATTTAACTTGTATGTAAAGTGTTTGTGTATTATCACCAACAATATATCTCATCAAAATACCTGTTGCTGAAACTTCTCCAGTATTTGGATCTAATTGTTTTACTAAATATGGACTTTCTGGTGAATTATAATCAGTATAAAATGTTGATGCGTTTGACGGATTATATGCACTAATTGCATTATGTAAATAATTATCATGACAAGTAATTTTTATAATATTATTTACTTGTGTAGAAATATTTTTAAATTCATAAGAAATTGGCGTTCCAACTTCTTCTAAACGATTTAACGGAGAGCCTAGTAATGGATTAAAATTTGTCATTGATTACTTTCGTCTGGTAAAATAAACACAACTGTTTCTGTATTTTTTGAACTTATTGTATTAAATAATTTTGTTATAGATAATGTATTTATCAAAGAATCCTTTTCAAATGGTGTAAAATCTAATATAGTTCCACTAGCAGATCCATCTAATGTTGGCGAAAATAAAAGTTTTGTTGTATCATTGTCTATAGAAATTAAACTATTTAAGATAGTTCCTGTTGTATCACTCATTTGATATAGATCTATAAGACCACTTACTATAATATTATTTTCAGATGTTGGTGTTATTACACTATCAAATGCTCTAAGATGATCAGCACCACGGGCTTTTCTAGCAGAAATATTAACAGCAACTTCCGTTTCTTGTTCAAAACCATCAACATAAGCCAAACCTTTATTTGCAGTAATAACAAATTTATTAGAATCTCCAACGGGACTATCAAATCTAGTATACACTCCATCACCTTTATCACTATATTCTGGAATCTCATATAATTGTCCAAATATGTTATCTACATTACCATCTGCATGTTTTACCCAAATAGATGCTTGGTTTCCTCCTAAATAAGGCAAATTTGACCACGTTTGTTTTGTTAATTGTGTAATAGTTATATCAGTTGCTGTAACAGAATATACTTCTCCAATATAAAAATTATTATATGATGGAGAACTTGGTTTATATTTTCCAGTAACATTATCTTGACTTTCAAAAATTAAATTATTTTTTAATTCTAAAATTTGTGTTGATGTGGCCGACCCAGAATTCGAATAACTACTATAGATATAATCACCAACTTCTACTCCTGCTGTTGAAGTCACTGTCAATTTAAACATATTTACTTTAAGATGTTCTTTCATATCTAAAACAAATGGGCGTACAGTATAAGACCCAGATTCGTCGCTAGTTCTTTTTGCAAATAATTTTAAAATTTCAGAATATTGATTTTCTATTCCAGTTTTAATTTTATCAAGTCTTCCACCACGAATTCTAACAAGTTCCGTGTAATTATTTTCAAATACTGGTTCCGATAAAATTACATCATTTTGTGTAAAATTAACATTAAATTTTAATCTATCAGCACCAGGTGCTAAATTATTGTTAAATCCTGAAGCATTATCTAATAAAGAAGAATCAGTATTAGAATTAACTGCGGTGTAAATAAAAGTAAAACCTACGCTTTTTGTAGGAAAACCAAAAAGACGTCTTCCGTAACCCGCAGAATTTCCAGCATTTGCTGCAATTCTATTATATTGAGTAAGATCTCTCCATTCATTTGATTGTGTAAATTCTGTATTTAAAGATTTTGACACATCAGTTTCTGATATATTATTTAAAATTAAATTACTTTCTGGAATATTTACAAATTTGCCATCTTTATAGACTATTCCAGGAGTAATAGATACTCGCAATAAATCATTTACATTTTCTACTAAAATATTAGATTCTTGTGTTGCACCACCAGCAACATATAATCTTTCACGAATATCAAATATAATTGGAAAATTATTAATAACTCCACGATCAATACTATTATCTAGAGATAGTGTTGAACTACTTGATGCCTTTGATACTTCACCTAAACGTAATGTTTTACTGCTGTTGATAGTGAAATTCTTAATATGCTCTGTGCTACCCTTAACAAATCTATACACAAGAATTAGATCATCTGTTGCTGTTTTTGGAATAAGATCCACAATTTCTATTTGAAAATCATCTGCTAAGGTACTAATCGTTGTTCTTGTAGTATAATCCGATCCTGCATTTGTTGCAACAATTGGAGTAAAATTTGTTCCAACTTTGTTTGTTTCTACTGCACTTCCATTAAGATTCTTGAAAAAATAACTACGACAAACTGCATCACTAGTGAAATCTGGTGCAGGAGATATTACGGTTCCACCATTAAGATTAAGTTTTATAGAATCAGTTTTTACTCGCAAATATCCGTAATTAGTAACATTAACCTTTCCACCGTAAACAACAGCCCCATCTTTAAAGACATGATCGGACATTTTAGAAATTTGATTTTGTAAAATACTCTGTAATTGAGTTAATTCACGTGCTTGAACAGGATATCCTGGTTTAAATAAAACCTGAATAAAGTTTTTAGCATCAGAAAAATCATCAAAATACGGACTTGCGTTTATATTATCTAAGGTTCTATAGCTCATTTGTTACCTGTATTTATAAAGAAAGTAATACTCTTATATTTAGTGAAGTATTTGTTGTTATTTGGGATGGTGAGATATTTTCTAGATATAATATTCTTCCATTTAATCTAGTATATTCGCTCAGATTTACCGCAGTAATAACTGTATTTGGTGAAAGTACTGTTGTGGTAGAAGATGTTGTATTTAATTTTAATAATTGGGTATATGTTAAGCCAAATGTTCCGTAAAGAGGTGTAACCGCAAACACTACTTTTGTTGAATCTGTGGGATTTTCTGCTATGCTGACAATTTGACCGTAAGCAGAAAGGTTTCCTAATGTATCTACTGTACAAATATAATCGTCAATTGTTATATTAAGTTTAGTAGAGGATGCTTTAGTTGCAGTTATAACATCATAGCCCCTAAAGGATGAAGGTAGGGTTCCACTCACAACTGAATTTGCTGTTTCAGATGATATAATACCAAATTGTCTTATATCATTTGTGTCGTAGCCTAAAGAACTTAAAGTTCCTGTTTCTGGTCTTAATAGTTTATCGGAAAATGCATTTAATCCAGAAGCAGTTATTTTTTTATAAATCATTAATTCAGAACATTTGAGTGTATTTAATATGGAATAATTCATATTTCCAGAGATATTAAAACGAGGAGTTACTGTATAATCGGTTACAATACCTTGATTGTTTTCAACATTTATAGTTAATGATTTGTAATTAACACCAAAATTTACAATTTCAATATCAATTATCTTTTTATCGGTATCTAAAATTGGATATATTTTTAAACCGGTTCCGTCTCCGTTTACCTTTAATCCAGGAACAATACTATAGGAATAACCGATTATATTAGCAGGAAGGTCTTCGCATGTCTGTATTGTCAATATATTGGATGTATAGGAAGAAGATAGTATTTTTATTACATGTACAGTTGTAGGAGTAGGACTTGATTTTAGTATCAATAACCAATTTTTATAATAATCAGTTGTTGAATTTATGTGTTGATTTGTGGGTTGATCCAGATAAACAGTATCATTATTAGTATTATCACTAAGTACTTTAAAATTAATATTTGTATTTCCTGAATTGATAGACCAATCAAAAACTTCAGTACCAGTAACATCTATTTTTGTTAACGAAGAATTTGTAACTTGAAACCCATTTAAACTATCTGATAATGGAAGGTAATAATCAGTAACAAAAGGATTACTCTCGTAACTTAGAATTGTATACACTAATTGCCAAGTATAACCATCAATTGTAGAAACTCTACTATTAGGGCTAACACCCAATGCACTAGGAGTTGATGTTGATTTAGAATTTTTATTATTATTAATACAAACCCAAATGTAAATATTTGCATTTTCAATAACACTAATAGAATATTCTGAATTATTTAAATTTTCACTACTACTGTGTTCTTTATAAATTGTATTAATTGACCAAGCATTTCTAGAAATAACAAATTGTGCTTCTGAACCCATTAATTTATAACCAGATATTATATTAGTTTTAACAGAAATATCTTCATTAATGGTGTCTAAAACAATATCAGGTGTTGTAGTCCAACCTGTAGTTTTTCCTAAAAATAAATATTTATTTCCGTCTATTAAAGAACTATATAACGACCTTATAGATTCTGTTTTTAAATTATTTCTAAACACGCTCATCGTTTGTTTCCTTTGGTTACATTATTTATATAAATTATTATAATCGATTTATCACGTCTTGTGAAGATTCTTCTATCTTATTTTTAACAGTAAATGATTTATAAAAACCATCTAAAGTATTATTAATCTCATCTATTATTTTTGGATCTAATGGATCTAGGGGTTCATCTAATAGATTTAATCCAGGAGAATTTGGACCACCATTAACCCCACTAGTGCCATATCCACTACTTCCAATACTACCACCCCCACTAGCACCACTTCCACTTCCACTACTTCCGTCTGAACATGGTCTACATTTTTTTTCTGCTTCAACATATTCATTCCAAGCCGTTTTATTTTCTATAATACGCTGTGTCGTGGCTTTATTCCATACCTCAAAATTATCCATACAGTTTTTTTCAGAAAGTTCAGCTCGCCGAACAGCAGTTTCTCCTGTAAAAATTCCCCAAGAGTAATCAGTAAAGCGTGAAGCTAATCCATTAGAAAGTAGAGTGGCTTGTGTTATATTTTGTCCAGCCTGTGCTATTATACGAGGAGTATTAATGTGTACTCCAATGTTTGCCTTTACTACAACTCTTCTACTTTCTTCTGCCTGTTTTAAAAATACTGGATTAATTGGCATTCCTCTAGGAGTATAACGGTTAGCCATGCAATCCCAAACTGTTTTTTTTGTAACACCCATTCTTTCCCATATTTCTAACGTATAACTATAATCCCAATATTGTGGTTCTGAAGAAAATAATTTCCAAAATATTCCGCGAGCTGCTTCTGAACTAGTTACTGCTCTATCAATCAATACCGGTAATTTTGCAGTTAGTTCTTGTTCTATCTGTGTAGGAAATGCTAAAATTGCTTGTTTTGTACTTCTTCCTCCATATAATTTTGTTATTGCAGTGGTTAATTCTGGTATTAATGTATTAGCCTGTTGTTGCATTTTAGTTATTATTATTGGTGCTCCAAGTGAATCTTGTTCAGCGCACCTTACTGCAATTGCATCTCCTTCTTTAACCATATTACCAAATGTTCGTGACCAGCCTTCACCATATTCTACTATTTTTATTCCAGCTGCATTATATGAATTTTTAAAGTCTACTCCACCAGCAATTGCTTTTATTTCCGCTTCTGTTAGGGGACCCATTCCCGATTTAAAACCGTTTAAACAAATTTCAAGTTCTTCTGCTAACCGTAATGTTTTACCTACTACTAGACCTTTTATCCCATAATAAGTCCAAACACCACGTTTTACAATCGCCCCACCACATATATTAACCAAAAGAGTTCCAGCAGCGGCTAAATGTGCCCAAGCAATTTCTGATTTATTTGCATATTCCATATCATCAAGTTCTTTTTTACTCTTTGCATCATTTCTTGTAATTGTATCAACAAATCTTTGATGTGCTTCACAAGCCTCTCTACATTCTTTATTTTTTATTTTTGAACAGTCAACAGATTCTTTATCTAATAATAATTTTTCTCTATCAGACCGTGGATCTTCTTCTCCAACAAAATCTGAAATTTTTAAATCACCAAATGCAGCATCAGGAGCAAAAATTTGTTCTGATGGGTTTAAAACAGTACGAGGATGATTTCCACATTCCCAGCGTTCTGATATTTCTTCTTGTCCTATTAATTGTCCTATATTTGTTATGGCTGATGTTAGTTTGTTGTCTACTGTGCCAGTAAAAGTATTTCCTCCTATAAAATTTGGTCTGTAATAAACTTGTTCTTCTATTAATTCTGGTTTAAATTGAGATATATTAATAGCAGCAATACTGGAAATAAGACTAATATAACTTTTTGCAGCAACAGTTGGATTTTTTCCATCTTCACCAAACGGCAAACCTTCAGGAAAAGCTCTATAGGTACTGGTTATATCGGTACTATCATCTGTATTATCTGTTTTTAAGAAATTTAAATCTTGAACAATGTCAGACGAATATGCAAGATAATTTCCAATAGTTAATACAGTATTTTCTTGAGTATTATTTACAGTACTATTATTTGTTATAATAGATGTAATAGGTGAGGTAAAATTTAATGTTTTTACTGTATTAATAAGACCACTTATTACGGCAGCATAACCACCTTCTCCGTTTAGTGTTTTAGTTGTAGTTCCAGTAAGAACATTTCGTCCTTGAGATAGGTGAACTTGAGGATTTGTAGTTCCTGTAGACTTCGCATCAACGGAACTATTAGCATTAATATAACCGGAAATGTTGGTTAAACGCGTAATAGAACCAAGACTATCATTATCAAAATTTACTAGCATTACATTGGAATATTTATTTTTTAAATATTCAGCAGTAGCAATTACTGCTGTTGGATTACTGTAAGTTGAAATTCCACCGTTATGAGAATTTGATATTAAAAATCCTAAGTCTGATTTTGGATATCCTAGAGCAGACCATGCAGTAGAAATTGACACAATTATTCTTTCAGCACGATTTCCAAATAAAGTATTTTCAAGACCACCGTTACTATTAATACCCATATTAACAAAAATTAACACACGACCAGAACCACCAGAAGATATTTGTCTGTCTCTTATTTCTTTTAAATATATTTTAATAGATTCTGTTCCTGCTGCTTCTAGACCTGATGCTATATCCTGTGCACTATGACCGCTTCTAGCGTGAAAAGAATTTACAGCATAACCCTTTTGATTCTTTACAGAAACAGATTCTAATAGAGTAGCAATTGGACCCTTACCAAAATTTCCACTATGAGCACCTTGCCATGCAGCATCAATAAATTTTCGTGAGGAATCTGCTGCTATTGGTAGAACATCGGCTTGAATTTTATATTCGGTAGTACTTCCAGAATCTGTTGAATATCTACCGTAATATGATGGGGTTGCTGAACCACTAACATTATTAGCATTTCTAGAGGTTAAATAAATACTTCCACCATTAGTTCCTGGAAATAATGGTGGAAGTATTTATTTAA